>Ga0315274_10003172_pt1 | contig 24484 bp, 26 predicted proteins | sample YL17G02_20_MG_FD_203700 | JGI IMG/M metagenome (GOLD analysis project Ga0315274, IMG submission 203700) | Sediment microbial communities from Yellowstone Lake, YNP, Wyoming, USA - YL17G02_20 | ecosystem: Environmental > Aquatic > Freshwater > Lake > Sediment | place: USA: Wyoming | collected...
TAATCTCAACCTTATACAGCTGTTCGATCGCCGGAATAATCCATTGGAATCCCGGTTCGGCGAACCGGTTGTATTTTCCCATCCGCTCGATCAACCCGCGGTGCGTTGGCCTAACAATCCGAATCCCTAGCGCGAAAATGAAGACAACGATGGTTGCGATTACAATGCCTAGCATGGCCATACCCTCCCTAGATCAGTTTTGTGGTCAAGAGAATGATGGCAGCAACGTGACCGGTTCCAATTATCAGCATCGCAGCCCTTGAGTCTATCCTGCCGACCGAACGGAACAAAATATAGTCATTTTTCAGGAATGAAGTGTATCCGGAGTTGGCATGCGTCGGTCAGTGGATTACCACGACGTGATTACCATCTTGACTGCAGCCACGACCAAAACGACGGACAGCACCCTCCGCAGCATCAAGCCGGAGAATTTGTTCGCACCGTAGTACGAGCCAACCAATCCACCGACAAAGGCCGCGAGGATCAGTGGAAGAACATCCTCGGCCTGTACTCCCCCTTTCGCAAATCTTCCGCCCAGCCCAGCGAGCGAATTTACGACGATGAACAACGCCGACGTCGCCGATGCCCGCTTGGCATCAGCCCATCGCATCAAGATCATGATGGGGCTAAGAAAAATCCCACCCCCCACTCCAACGACGCCGGAAAGGAGGCCAATGCCCGCACCAATCGGGAGAGAAACTGCCAGGCTGACACGTTTTTGCCCGGTCTCGACCTGTGGCTGCAATGTATTCATCACGAGGCGCACAGCTGCAATAAGAAGAACACCGCCCAGGATGAGAAAATACGTTCGATCGGATACGGGGAGAACACCTCCGACGAATGCTGCGGGTACGGAGAGAAGGATGAACGGCCATGAGAGCTTGAGCGACAGGTGACCCGCCCGCGCATAGGAGTGAAGTGCAACCCCTGCAACGAGGATATTGAGCACGAGTGCAGTCGATGACATCGTGGCCGGCGCGAAGGCAAAGAAGGACAAGACGGCGAGATATCCCGAGGCACCGCCGTGCCCGACAGACGAGTACAGCGCAGCAACGATACAGATCAATATCGAAATCAGAACGAGCGTGCCGACGGACATCATTTACCTCATTGCCTCTTCCACCCGGGTCCTCTTACCACAACACCGGGCTTCGCCCCCGTGTGTTCTCCATTCTTCAAGACCTGTGTCCCATTGACAAAGACGTGGATCATTCCCGTGGCGTACTGGTGGGGCTTGTCGAACGTCGCATGATCAGCAATTGTTGTGGGATTAAAAACGACGACGTCGGCATAGTATCCGGGAAGAAGCGCCCCTCGTTCCTTGATCTTAAGGTTCTGCGCAGGGAGAGAGGTAAGCCGACGAACTGCCTCCTCAAGTCGAATCACCTTATCCTCTCGGACGTACTTCCCCAGCAACCTTGCAAAAGTCCCGTACGCGCGAGGATGGGGATTGGACTTTAAGAATGCACGTTCAGGAGCCATCGATTCGGCGTCGGAACAGAAGCTGACCCACGGCAAGGCTATCTGCTTTTTCACGTTCTCTTCAGACATCAAGAAGTAGATGGTACCAACCCGGCTATCATCATCGATGACAAGGTCCATTGCCGTCTCCTGCGGCGACTTGCGGCGGATTGCCGCGACTCCCGCCAGAGTCTTGCCCGTCAAATATTTAAGACTGTCCTGTTTGAAACCAACGAGCAAGACGTTTTTTGGAGAGCCGGCGGCAAGGAGATTATTCTCCCATTGATTCGTTGGAGTCATCATCTCCTGTTTCACACGCATGCGAATTGAAGGATCTTTCAGTCGCTTGATCCATTCCTTAAGCCCACCTTCTTGTACCCAAGGTGGCATTGTTGCGTCGAGACCCGTTGCGCCAGCAATGTAGGTGTACATATCTGCAGTAATCTTCAGGCCTGCCGCCTGAGCTTTCTCGACATTCTGAATCACTTGATCCATTTTTCGCCAATTTGATGCTCCGCTTGCTTTCAAATGATAGATTTCTGACGGGATGTTTGCTTCCCGGGCGATCGTGATGAACTCTTCGATGGCTTGGAGCAGTCGGTTGCCTTCACTTCGAATGTGCGAGATGTACGTTCCGCCGTAGGCAGACGCTACTTTGCAGAGTTCTATAAGCTCATTCGTTTTCGCGTAGAACGCAGGCGCGTAGATAAGAGAAGAACCTACTCCAAGCGCTCCCTCTTCCATCGCATGGCTAACTAATCCTCGCATGGTCTCCAGTTCCTGCGGATTGGGTGCACGGTCTTGGTAGCCAACGACATAGATCCGCACAGTTGTCGCTCCGACAAAGGAGGCAATATTTGTGGAGATTCCCCGCTTCACCAAATAGTCAAGGTAGTCCCCCAGCGTCGTCCATTCCACACGGTATCGGATATCACCCTGTTGCTCCTCGGTCTCCTTCTTCATCGCGTCGTTCAACGGTCCCATTGACCATCCTTCGCCAAAGACCTCCAGCGTCACGCCTTGCCTAATGTCGCTCTGTGATCGACCGTCTTCGATGAGCGATTCAGTGGCCCAGCTGAGCATATTGATGAAGCCGGGAGCAACAGCGAGGCCCGTTGCGTCGATTTCCACTTTTCCCCGAACCCCCTCCCACTTCCCGACGGCAGCTATCCGATCGCCTTTGAGCGCAACGTCGGCCACTACGGGAGCCTTCCCGCTGCCATCATAGACTGTCCCGTTTCGGATGATGACATCATACTCCGGCGCCCTGGTGCAGGTCACGAGGAGCGCCGTGCAGGCGATAAGCAAAAGACGCAGAACGATTCGCATCAGAGATCCTCCATTGAAAAGTAAAGTCACAGACCTGCCATCATGAACGTGTGCAACAATCATCTGTCCAGGCGACGACGATGCCGGAGAAGACTGTAACGCAACAGATCAGGTTGATAAATCGAAGAACATAAGCACGATTCTCCGTGTGTTCGACTTCATGATGGGTTGAGTTCATTCTCTATTTACCTCTGTGTTTTCTTTTTGTTCCGGCTCACGTCGTCATCGTTCGATGCCCGTCCCCCATCCATCATATTTCCCCCCGTACGATTCAGCCAGGTTCGTGAAATGTTCGCTTATCTGATTTAACTCGTCAAGCAAGGGAACAAGCGTCTTTGTTGCGAAGCAGAGCCATCGGTCTCCTCTCGAGCTCAGCTCGACGTGGACATCGAATCCTTCTTTTTGGATTTCTGCCGCGACCCTATAGGCGCCCTCCTCGGTCGGGATGTAGATAAAGAATTCCACCTCTCGAGGTTTCGAAGTGTCGGCGCCAAGGCGTCGCAAATGATACAGTACCCGCTCGTTAGCCTTCGTCGCTTTGTTCATTTTCACCCGCAGCACTTGTCTGACTGAGATTATCGCAGGCTCACCGTCTCTCTCACCTTCGGCCTGCGCAGAAACACGATCATTCCTCCGCACGGCACTACCCAGAGGACGAATCCCGCAATGATCGTTATGAAGCCAAGGGGGTGCAAATACGAGTACCTGCCACCACCGATTCCTCTCATCAACAAGGAGAGCGTTTCCTGCATATTCTGCCAAATCATATAGCTCAACATCGTGTCAACCACGGCATTGAGAAAACCTACCCAGCAGGCGATCTCCAGAGCCGTGCGGCCCCAGGCTCGTAGTCTCAGGAACTGAACGCCGGCAACACAGACGAAGAGAAAGTATACTATTCCGTACGCGGTCCAGATGCGGCTGTATCCATACAACACCATGACTTTCTTCATTGATTCGGGTATGTATTGCGACAGCCCGGGAATGTTGAGATTCATGGTGTCAAACGTGTTGTAGCTGACCAGGCTGACGAGGTTCACAAGCACCATAAGCCCCGAAGCAAGGACGGAAGCCCAGCCGATGATCAGAACGGAAGGCGGTTTGTTGGTCTGTAGGTTCATTGTCGATGATGCGCCCTGGGGAATCTTCCGAGGAATCCAGTTGAGAAGTGGTGCCACCCCGCCTGCCATCTTAGTTCTTCGGGGGCGGGCAGGCAAGACACCCCGCCCGAACGACGCAGGCGGGCGGGGAAGTCACAAAGTCTCTTAAAAAGGAATAAAATCAAAGAGTTTTTCTTTGTGTTTTGGTGCTGCTGCAACCTCCTGCGTGGCAAGAAAGGGGACGCGCGCGCCTTGACCACAGGGGGACAACGATCTCACGCTACTCCGAAATGCACGACGCAATTTCCCCTCCTTGACAAGGAGGGGACAAAAGGGGAGGTCTGAAAAATCCAATCACAAACACAACCTTTCTTGTTTGATACGGCTCTAGAAGCGCGGACGAAAACCCACTATTGGCCACAAAGACACTAAGGCACAAAGAAAAAGAAGAGAAAAAGTAAAGTTCTCACACGCCTTGGTGTCTTCGCGACTTTGTGGCAAGGCTTTTCGACTGACTCTCTAGATGATACTGAAATTTGGCCGGAAAATCAAGGAAAGTTGGGTACTGTCCGATTTTCCTCGGCTGTCACGGTCCACACCGTGACAGCATATGCGATTTCGTGGTTACGGTCACGAAATCCTGCCCGCCCATTTTTAGATTCGCGTCTGGCAGGCGGGGGTTCGTGACCGCCCTAGTGAAATTCAAATTAGGACACTACTGAAAGTTGACTCGCCTCGGTTTCGCACCGCCCCTACAAAACCAGCCTTTCAGCCCCCACGGAATTGCACTAGAAGCGCGGACGAAAACCCACTATTGGCCACAAAGACACCAAGGCACAAAGAAAAAGGAGAGAAAAACTAAAGTTCTCACACGCCTTGGTGTCTTCGCGTCTTTGCGTGACTAATTTTGAGAGGGCTTCTAGTAGAAGTTCCTCTCCCAGCGATGGTTCTTAAGCTCTGCCCTGAGTCTGTCGCTAAGGGCGCGACCGTCGGAGACGCCGCAGTTGGCTTCTACGTTGCGAACCGTCCGCATGCCGGGAATGACGGTGGAGACGGCGGGGTGGCTGAGCGCAAACCGCAGTGCAAGTTCAGGAAGTGCAGCCGCCTCCGTGCCGAGCAGCTGCTTCAATTTGCTGACGCGATCAACCACCTGTCCTCTACGGTCCCCTCCAAAATACCCGTTCCGGAAATCTCCCGGAGGAAACGTCGACTCCGTCGTGATCGATCCGGTCAACGCGCCCTCGTCGAACGGCACACGAACGATGACGCCGATGTTGTTCTTCTGGCAGAAGGGAAATAATAGCTCTTCCGGGCTCTGGTCGAAAATGTTGTAGATGACCTGGAAGGTATCGACTTTGCCGGATGCTCCAAGCCTGAGCGCATTCTCCGGTTGATGATCGTTGATCGACACACCGAAGAACCGGATTTTCCCCTGCTCCTTCAGCTCGCTGACCGCGTCCCACCACTCGGACTCGTCCGTCCACTCGTCATTCCAGACGTGAAATTGCTGAATGTCGATGGTCTCCACTCGAAGGTTGCGAAGACTCCTCTCCGTGCACTTGACGATGTGTTCGCGGGGAAACGCTTCGTTCAACTTGCTCTCTTTCCTGGCGGGCCACTCCCCATTTTTGGGTGGGATCTTCGTTGCAACGAAGACTCTTTCCTTCCGTTCCTTCAGTAAATTCCCCACAAGATTTTCGCTGTGGCCTCGACCGTATGCGAGCGCAGTGTCGATGAAATTGACACCGAGATCGACCGCTTTGTGAAGAGCGCGCATCGATTCATCATCTTCTGATCCCTGCCACATTGCGCCACCGATTCCCCATGCGCCGTAGCCGATTTCTGAAACCTTGATCCCGGTTCGACCGAATGTCCTGTAGTTCATTGTCCCTTTTTGTCCTTGTTCAGTCCAGCGGAGTATTTCTTGAGCATCGCTTCGATATCTGCTTTCGTCTTCCTGAGGACGTACCGCTTGTGCATTTCCTGGAGTCGGGTAAAGGCGAGATTATCCAGCTCCTCGTCGTCTTTGCTCCGCTTCTCGAACATCTCAAACTCGTCCCGTTCTCTTCGATTCATTTTGGAGGCGTAGTCCTTTAGATCTTGAATCAGTTTACGCTGATCTATGATTCGCATTTCTCCTGCACCTGGGAAATAGATTTGAGGTTTGATATCCCACAGTTCCGAGGATATGGTCGCTCGGGAGTGGAGCTCTTTCGCAACTCATGCTTGAGCAAGTCATTCTGAGGCCTGCGGAGCGGCACGAACCTGCCCGAGTGTGGAGAGCAATGGACGGTCAGGCGGGCCTGCCCGACTGCCTGACGCAGTCAGGCGAGGCGGGGAATCTGATCATGATGAGCAGATCCCTGGGTCGTTCGCTTCACACCCTGAAGAAGACTCTGAATCCTTTTTCGTGCCGAGGGTCGGATTTGAACCGACACGGGCCTTGCGGCCCACAGGATTTTAAGTCCTGAGCGTCTACCAGTTCCGCCACCCCGGCAAGAAAATTGTCAATTGCCGATTTTCGATTGAAGATTGTAAGGGACACTGCGTCCGGCATAGACAATTCAAAACAAGTAGCTCTGGGTTCCAAGTTAAGGAGGTTTGAGGGGGAAGGCAAGATGGCAATGATGAATTGCCGATTTCAAGGTAAGGAAGTTTCGCCAGGGAGGCAATTTGCAGAAGAAATGAGAGGCCGCAACACTTGCATTACCGCCAAATCTCCATCCGTAGGTCAGGTGGATAAGGGGAGCCAAACGGAAAGGCAGCCGTCGAGGTCACTGGCAGCTTTGGACGTGGAGATGCCCAATTCCTCGATGTCTTGCTTAGCGCCGACCGCTTTTCGTCAGCTCGAAGAATCTGAAAAACAACAACGCAGTCACCCCCAGCGCAGCCTCTGTGCTTCGTCATCGGCGCGAAGCTTGCCCTGAGCTCTGGCGAAGGGTCGAGGGGTGTACTAGGCCTGGTACGGTTCTCCCTGCCCGCCTTCGGCAGTTCCGTGTGGGCAGGCGGGGACTTCGTCCCGCCCACAAAACAGGCGGGACTGCGCTCGAACTGACTGGGGTTTTTAGCGCCTCGCGCCAAACAAATCCTAGTCACATCGAGCGGTCCCGAGCTGAGTCGAGGGACGAGATGTGTTACAGGCCGGCTAGGTACAGTTCTTCCCGACAGCCACACCGCTATTTCTCGAACAGCCTGACTGTCAGCTCGTCCTTGGACATTTCCAGATGCTTGGCAACGTCTGCGAGAATTGCGGCTAGTGTTCCTACACGGAGGGAAGGGTGGTTTGGTATGGTGAGATGATGTTCGCCGTGTTCGGACGTTGTGAGTCGCAAGTGACTTCCAGTTTGGCGAGTGACGCGGTAACCGAAGAGGGCAAGTCGTCGTGCGAGCTCGTTACCGGAGACATCGCGCGGGAGCTTCATACGGTTAAGACTTCTTCACGGACGTGGTGGAGTCGCAGTACTTTGGGGGTCTTTCCTTCTTCGAAATGACACCGAACAGCGTCGCGCACGTTTTCGTGGAGCTGCTGCAAAGAATCCGCCTCGGTGAAGATTGATTGCCCGAGCGCACGGGCAGTGTAGCCGCCCTCCGGAGCCTCTTCTACAAGAAAGATGATCTCGTTCATATCTATGCTCTATTGGCCGTCACTATTGTTTGTAAGAATGTGCGAAATAATCTGCTCGATTGCAAAGCATTGCCTCGAGTGCCTATGTTCTTCATCCATCAGCCCTATAACCCAGCCGGAACGGCAGCCGTCAAGGCCAGCAAAGAATCTGGCTGCAATTGTGCGTTGGCGGTTTCTTCTTTGCCACTTGACAATGAAGGCAGACTTCATTATAATTTAGCCGGAGCCTTTGGGGGCGAAAGCTGCCTCTGGCTCCTGAATATTCTTGGATCGGGGTGTCCCCGGTCGGCAACCAAGCCCGCTTCGGCGGGCTTGTTGCTTTATGGAAACACCTTCAATCCATAACGGCGACCGCTCTTTGAATAGAATTTCTGGTCAAGAACATCAAAGGCAGGATTTGCCCGCTTGGGATCCTACACGTATCGTGCGATCGGATAAGCAATCAAATCAGCAAGTTGAAGCCCATTCACGTCGTCCCTCTTTGCCCTGAACTCGATCTCAAGTTGATACTCCTTTATCCTCTCGGGCGTCACGTACCCCGTTCCTCGTGTGCATAGCCTTTGGAAGTGCTCATGCAGTCGAAGATCTTCTCGTTTCCCTCGCTTTTCTATGATGACTTGCAGATGCTTGTCGCGTTCCGTTTGATCATCGAGGAAAAACACCGATCTCTCAATGATGAACGAGAGAGCTATTTCGTAAACGTCGCTGGCCAATTTACCATACTGCTTGATGTGATTCTCCTTGTTGATTGCAGATGCGATGATGGTGTACTTCGATGAAACAATAAGGTGGTTGACTGCTTCATAGAATTGCTTCTTGATCTCCTGATCAAACAGAATCTGGAATTCTTTTTCACACTTCCGGATGTCTCTTGAATGGAAGATAACCTTTCGGTCACCCCAGAACCGTCGCTTCAAATCGTTCATTTGATTACTCGTTTGGACGTGGCTCTCTTCGGATGTTATCACGCCGCAAAGAACAAACACCGGAAAGTGGGGATCGACCTTCACAAGTCCATGGTCGCCTGACTCATCCAGGAATAAGTAGTAGTTCATTGATTGGTGTTTACCTGAATTGTCACAGCTCTTTTCCTTCGTTGTGAGTAGGGGAAAAGGTCCACGCCCGAGTCTGTTGTCATCTGTGAAGACTCAATGCCATCAGACAAGAGGTTGAACTGAACAAGTAGCTCGCCGCATTTGCCGATCTGCTGTCTGCTGATCATTTCGCAAGCCCTTGTTCTGTGCGCTTTTTCCTCAGTTCATCCAGCAGCACCCACTCCCCCTTTTCATTCTTGTATCTCCAGAACAACCATCCGTCCTTCGGATGCCCTGCGATATCTATAGCAGCCATCGATGGCGAGTTGAAAACCTTGCCGCGCAAATGAATCTTGCCTTCTTCATCCGTTATGGCCGTGTAATCGGCCCCTTTGTATTTCCCTCGCAGTTCCGTGCCTGGTTGAAAGAGACCCGAGAGAACGGGCTTTCTTTGCTTACGGGCCGCACCCTGCCTCTTGCCCCGCACACCCCTTCTTCTCTTTGACTTGACTGGCCGTCGCCTTTTCGTCGCAACCAATATCTCGTCCCGACGCCGACGGTCGCTATCAGACATCATTTTCTTGAGAGCATCCAGCAGGTTCTCCGATCGAGCGAAACGGCCTCTGGCAATATTGCCCCTTGGCTCCGCAATATGCACGAGCAAAGATTCAAGCTCCCGCAAGTAATTGACATTGCGGATGAGGTAAAGGCTAAATGAATCCCACTTATGCGCATGCCTGTCCTTCAGATGGTGCTTGACTCTCCCCCTCAAGTTTTTCGCCAGCCCAACATAGTACAGCCTGTTCTTCTTGTACAGGGCATACACGCCATGTTGACGGCCGACGATCTCTGTGATTTCGTCGTGGTAGATATCGAAGACTTTGCTCGATATCCTCTCCAGGTTCCCTTGCACGAGTCGACGATGTTTTTTCTTTGGCATGTTCTATTCCTCAACTGGATTTTCTTCTTAGCGATGCGTCTTCTGAGGCGACCTTCTGTGATTCCGCGACTTGTGCAGCGTGGTCAGGCGGGGGGCTCAATTTCGCCAGCCTGAATTCGACCGGGAACCTACCCTTTTTCTCTTCTTCCTCAGTCAAATCGATCACATTCCGCTCTGAGAACACTGGAAGTTGTCGCGGCGGTCGGTCATACAATCTAGAAGAAACCTGTATGCCTCTAATAGAATTCACAGGTCTTCGGCGTCACATTCTTGGCGGCTGAAGCGTTATCTGCTGGTCTTGTGCGGCAATGTGTACCTTGCTACCAATTGATCTGCAGTCAAACCGTGCAATGAAAGAAGTCGTGCGATCTCCTTGTGGTCTTTCAGGTTGTTCAGCAATGCTATTGACTTCACAAACTTACGCACCGCCGACTGCAGCGCATCGAGTTTCGCAGTTGTGATAATTCTAGATTCTCGATGAGGGGACGCTTGTCGGCTAAACACCTCAACCGGATGGATCATAATCGGCACCGCTGTGCATGGTGTATCATACATAGAAGCAAACCAATTCATGGAACCCGATAATTGGTCGGAATCTTGTTTGCTGATTTCCTTGGCCGTTGCACCGTTCTTGCATTCGATGACTAGATACCGCATATGCCCCAAGGCCCAGAGAACATCAGGCCCTTTACCAGTCTCTCGCTCAGGCCGCTGACCTTCGAATCCAAGCAACTGTGCCAGGGATTTGATGGCGCATTCGAACTGTTCCGAGCTTTCAGGTGCAAAAACCAGCGCTTCGAGCAACGAGTGGGCCTCAATGACAAAACTGTTTGTGTCGGAAAAACCAGCTACAAATTGTGCGATGCGTTGAGCCTGCTCAACCTTCACTGGGTCAAGACGACCGTATCGTATCCCTTCAATCGGCCTGACAATGAACGAGTTGTCGGCCACAGCAGACGCCAGTATGACCTGAGACTGGGCTGGATCAACGAAGTTTGTAAAGTCTGCAAGCTGTAGTTTCAACCATCCTCGTAGTCGTGGTTCGCTTGCTCCATCTACGATTTCTTGAAGTGCCGCGGTGGCCTTCGTGTAGTCGCGAATCCTCCCGTAGTTGAACGACTTTCTTCGCGCCAACGCTACTTGGCTGACGGTGCCTTTCGGATCGTACTTCAAGTCTACCAGCGCCCCCTTGCTGGCATTCATCCACTCTGCATCACGATTCAGAAGATATGACATCACAGATTTAAGTTGGTCGAGGGTCGCCTGGCCGATCTGTCGGGCTAGTTTCATTGAAAGATGGAACTGGGCTTTCGTTGCTGGTGTGAATCTGTTTATGGCTGCTGGGCTGCACAGCTGCTTCGTCAATGTGTGACCCATTAGTATGACAACACAATGGTCATCATTCGCACGAATTGCCCTCCCCATGCCTTGTTCAATTCGCTGAATCATCTGACCTAAGAAATACTCGCTGTCGCTCAGTAACGCTTGGTCCACCTTGTCAATTCGGCGACGAACATCTGGTAGGCCGTCGATCACAAGAATCCTACAAGCGTCATACGGGAGGTCTATCCCATCATACTTGTTCACCAGAACCACAAGGCCGACGTGCTGTTTCTTCATTTGAGCAATCCCGTCATAAATGTTCCTGGCAGTTAGTGTCAAATCGGACACATCGGCCCAAAAGCCTGCTCGGAATCCAGATGGCACGATTACTGCGATGTTGTATTTCTTTGACAAAAGCTTGAGGAACCCCTTCAAATCCTCGCTTGTCAAATCGGGATTCAGTTCTTGCGGAATAAGAACCATTCGATCCCCTATGTCATTTGCATCCGACGGAACGACTGCATGGCTAATAGCTCTTTGATCTACGTCGAAGTGAGTCACGAGGACACTGTCATCAGACAATGTTGCACTCATGAATATTCTTCTCTTAGCTTGAACGAAACTGGGTATGATATCTATTGGTAAACACTTCGGAGAAACCTCTACCTCTCCCCCGCCAAAAACACAAGAACAAAGCCGCAGGTCTTCTTTAATTAGCGGCCATGCAAAAAGCAAGGAATCACTATCCTCACGATGCTTATGTAGCAGCGCAGACACCTTGTTCAGTTTGCTCTGCCACGCCCAAAATGGAAGCGCCATGTTCTTCTGTGGATCCTGTGCCTCTATCTCAAGATAGCCAGTCTCAGATTGTTGACGGAGATCGTCGCTGAAAAGCGCGAGCAAATCAGCATATGGTCCGTCTGATGCTGTGACTTTGAGGGTGAACTGGGACTCTGTTGTACTTAGACATGCATGAACATCGTCGACTACAATGCTGCCGATCGGTATTTTGACTCCTTCCCCTCCGACTCCGAATACAGATCGCCCATTGATCAGTTTGTGGACGTTGATAACGAGAATCGATTTCCCTCGCAGGAAGCTAAGGTTGCTCTCATCTTCAGCCACCGCTATTCCGAGATTCCCAGCCTCGGCGATCACTTGTTGGCGCAGATAGTTATCGGGAACAATGTAAACGGCAGGTCCAAGACCTTCATTGACACAGCTTTTCAAAATGAGCAATCCTACGATAGTTTTCCCACTACCCGTATTCATTTTCAGGACGATGTCTTTTTCTGTGTTTCGCTTAAACCACCTATTCAACACCTCGCTTTGCACATCTCTTAGGTACTGGTAGGCACCGCTTTTTCGAGGAAGTAGGCTGAATATTTCTCTTGGATTCAATACGTTGTCGGACGTCTTTCCACCACCTAATGCAGAAAAATTGATTTTCATTGTCAATCCCTCAAGACTATGGGTCTATCTGTCTCTGTTTGGAGCCTGGGCCACCAACGATTTCGTCTGCCCTGCGTTCCTATCCTCTCCCCTTCACCATAGAGGTTCTTCTAAGATTTCCCAGGGCAAATTGTGCCAGCGACTGCCAACGCACCAACAGTTCCACTCTACAGCTCCCCCTTAAACGCCTTATCCAAAGTCGACGGCAGAAGCGCATCCAGCTCTTTCGATGTCTCCTCTTGCAGGTGCTTCAACCTGTCCACTTCCGCCTGCAACGCATCCAGCTCGGACACGATTCGACGTTGCTCGTCAAGCGGAGCAACAGGAACGCTTAGCTTTTCAAGTTTTGAACCGTTCAGATTGGGCTGTCCCGTTCCTTTCTTCTCATCGGAAATTTGTTCCCAATAACTCGGACTTTGGAAATAGCGATAGAGATAATCCACTGAAACAGAGTCGCGCACGCGAAGACGAATCAGATAAGACGCGAAAACCGCTTGAGGACAATCTTGTATCACCAAGCTTTTCCCCGTTGTCGCTCCAGTTCGAGCGAAAACAAGGTCGTTTGGCTTAAGCAAATACTTGGCAGGCTCGGGACAACGACAATACGGCACGCGATCCCAGTTTACGTGACCGCCTTGAATGTCCGTGATGCGTAGAAAGCGTGGACCAACTGGTTCATCTGTCGCCGACTCCGTATAGCCATATTGCGACGGTTCACAGAAGTCACCTACTTGCTTTATCTGCCAGTCATGTTTTGGCTCGAACAACTTCGCACCGGCAGAAGACATGAGCGACTCCGCGTCTTTGGCGGCTTGGTGGCGGAGGGTGCGGGCCTCGTGGATTTGTGCGGCCAGTTCCTCAATCCGCGCCACCACACGACGCTGTTCAGACAGAGGCGGAAGCGGGATTCCATATTCAAGTACTTGCGCGGGCCGGATGGCAGCATAGTTCGTTGAGCCTTGCGCCTCAACTTGCTCACGGAAAGCTGGCGTGCGGGTGAAGAAATCCAGGAAGCGACGGTTGAGCTTCGACTCGTCCACCACGAATAGGAAGTAATGACTGCTAACGATTGCGCCGTCAAGCGCTTCTGGCACAATACCGTACCCTCCAACTTTTGCGTCGATCTCGGCGACGAGGAATTCTCCGGCGCGGCAGACCTGCTGAGTCTTCGTTTTAATTAGCGCCCCCGCAACTTCGTCGCGTTGAACAATACCTTGGGCATGTAATTGAACACGAGGACGTTTGTAAATCGCGAGGTCGTCAATCGTCACAAATTCCTTCCGATGACGGAGCACCTCTCCCAGCCGCACTGTCGGCCACGATTTGCTCATGTTTCGTGCCTCGGCAACAGTTTCTGAATGTTGACCATAATTTCTGCTATGCGTTGCTCTTTCTTTAATATGTCGGCGGCGAGCTTTTCCGGCGGCAGGTGCGCGATGTCTTCTTTCGCGCTTGGGTTTTTTCGGTCAAGGTTGCATCCGTTCGCCAGGAGCTCCGCAGCGGGGACTTTCCATGCACGCTCGCTTTCCTTGCGCTCCTTCCACCAATTGACGCAATCGGCAAATTCCTCAAACTGGAGAGGAGCGGTCTTGGTGTAGTTTTTCCGTCCCTCCGGAAGCGGCTGCTCGTAGTACCAAACCTCCTTTGTCGGTCCGCTCCGGTCAAAGAAGAGCAGGTTGGTTGGTATCGAAGTGTATGGCGCAAACACACCGTTGGGCAGCCGCACGATGGTGTGAAGGTTGAACTCTTTGAGCAGCTCTTCCTTGATGCGTGCACAGACACCGTCGCCAAAGAGCGTCCCATTCGGAACGATCACGCCGGCCCGACCCGGTTTTGGCTGTCGCTTCAGCTTCCGCATGATAAGCTGAAGGAAGAGGAGGGCGGTCTCAGCTGTCTGCTTATCCTGAGGGAAGTTGCTCAGAATCCCCCGCTCCTCTTCACCACCGAACGGAGGATTCGTCAGGATCACATCCACGCGGTCTTTGTCGCCGATCTGAGCTATCTTTACGTCGAGACTGTTCTTTGGCGAGATTTGTGGATATTCGAGACCGTGCAAGAGCAGGTTCATCTGACACAGCAGGTATGGAAGCGATTTCGCCTCTCCACCCAAAATAGTTTGGTTTTGTAGGGTCTGGCGATGCTGCACAGTTTTGCACTGCTCGCTGATGTGACTGAAGGCCTCAACGAGAAAGCCACCAGTTCCCGCTGCAGGGTCGAGTACGGTTTCACCCAGGCGCGGGTCTGCTACCCTTACCATGAAACGAATGACAGGCCGCGGCGTGTAAAACTCCCCCGAATCCCCCGCTGCATCCCGCATTTCCTTGAGCATCGATTCGTACAGGTGGCTGAGCGTGTGGATCTCTTCTGTCGAATCGAAGTGAATGGAGTTCACCTTGTTGATAACATCCCGAAGAAGATAGCCGCTATCCATTCGGTTGGTAACGCCGCGAAAGACTGTCGCTATGACATCGCGCCTGTCGCCATTGGCGCTCTGCAACGAGCGGAGGTACGCAAAGAGTCCAGTCCCCTTCTTCCCATCTGGCAGGACTGCTTCATCATTGTTGATGAATTTCTTCAGTTGGTCACCGGTGATGCCATCTTCCTTGGCGGCCCAATCTCGCCAGCGATACGGCTTTTGAATGGCAGGGCGAAATCGCTTGCCCGCAAGCTTGGCCTCCTCTTCGCGGATGCGCTCGAGGTCGTCCAAGAACTTGAGGAAGAGAACCCACGTGAGCATGGGCAGGCGATCGAGATCTCCGTTGAGCCCCTTGTCTTTCCGCATAATATCGCGGGCAGACTTGACGAGGGAACCCAGCGATTGGGCGGTAGTAAGAGGGGTAGTTGCTTTCTTCGATGATTGTTTCATAAAGAGTACTTATGAACGCTTGTCATTTCGACCGAAGGGAGAAATCTCAATCAAGCTCAGGCAATCACTCCCATTCAGAACTTAGGTCCTTCCATGCAGGATTCAGTGACACAACCAACCGGTTCTTCTTTTCCCTTCGCCATTTCTTGATTTCCTTCTCCCTGGCTATGGCGTCCCGAACATCCGTCATATGTTCAAAGTACACAAGCTTTTTCACATTATATCTGCTGGTAAAACCACGAACTGCTTTCTTCTTGTGCTCGTGCAACCTTCGCTCCAAATCATTCGTTATGCCAACATACATGACCTTGTTGTTCCAGTTTGTCAGCAGATAGACGTAGTAGTTGTGGGATCGCACGTCGTTTACACCAAGTTCTGATTCCTAGCCAACTGCCGATCGGCACAAAGAACATTTGTCATTTCGACCGAAGGGAGAAATCTTGATCAAGCTCTTACAGGATTTCTCAGTCATCCCGACATACATCGTCGGGATTCCTTCGAAATGACAAATCGCTATGCTGCATAGAGCAGCGTCTGCAGTTCGGTCACTGCCTCCCGCAATCTCTCTGCTCCCCCGAACTTCCTTGTTATCTCGATGACATTTCCGTGCCTCGATATCGGAGGCACGTGTAGCACATCTGGAAGAACGAATTGTGTCGTCCCGTGTTCGGCGTACTTCTCGAGAAGCTCGTCAAGAATGCCGCGAGCCTCAGGCCCATATTTCTCGAAGAAGTTCATCCTCTCCTTCCTTACTCGCTGGGCACGTTCCCTTCGCGTTCTCACAGGCGCGTTGAAAGCTACGTGACAAAGTAGATCGAACGGATCAGCCTCTGGCTGCTTGGTTGCCTCGACGAGCTCTTCAAAGTCAATCCCGCGCTCTTCGAACTGAGCGATGATTTCTGCGCGGCCCGCGGGCGTTACCCATTTCATCCGAAGCTCCGTGGCACTCGGATAAAGCGTCCTGACCTTGTGCGCCGCATACTCTGTGAACCTCACGACCCGAAGCTGCTTGCCGTCTGAGTCCAGTTCATACACCAAGTGCGCAGCAATCTCTACGTGTCCGCCGTCGTAATAATACTTTCGGCGCTCACCTTCCGAGTCATCCCCGATAGTCTCACCCACTTCGTACTCAGCTTGTATCTCATTCACAGCCGCCGCATCTTGTTCAAGAACTTCATACGTCTTGGGTATCGTCTCGCCCGCCTCATTGATCCTTTCTTCGGTGATCAATGCCGGATCGCCGTCGAATTCCGGGTCTGCAAACAGCCGCGTCGCCGAACCTGTATAATCCAGGATGCTGAAGTAGTACTTGCCGTAGTCGTCCCGAACACGTGTGCCGCGCCCAATGATCTGTTTGAATTCAACCATCGATTTTACCACGCGCGCGAGGACGATGTTCTTGCAGGTTGGTGCATCGATACCGGTCGTCAGAAGCTTTGAGGTAGTGAGGATGACCGGCGCAACCTTCTCCAGCTCCTGGAAATCGGAAAGATGACCCATTCCAATATCCCCCTCATCTGCAGTCACCCGGCAGACGTAGTCGGAGTACTGTCGCACGAGATCTTCGTTGAGGTTGTTCAGAGCTCGCCGCATTTCATCCGCGTGCTCCTGGTCCACGCAGAACACGATCGTCTTCGCAAAGCGATCCGTCTTCTTTAGAAAGTCGGTCAAGTGGCGAGCAATGGCTTCTGTTCGGGCTTTGAGCGCTACGATGCGCTCGAAATCCTCGGTCGTGTATTCCTCATCTGGTATCTCGCGTCCATACCGATCTAACTCACCTTTGCTGGGCCGCCATCCGGTAGCATCATACGTCGTGACCACCCGGTGAACGCGATAGGGAGCGAGAAAACCATCATCGATCCCTTGCCGAAGACTGTACAGGTAGATGGGATTGCCGAAATATTCATAGGTATTTCGGTTCACGTCGCGCAGTGGAGTGGCCGTCATTCCCAACTGGTACGCGGAAGCGAAGTACTCCAGGATTTCACGCCAATGGCTCTCATCCTTCGCGCTCCCACGGTGGCACTCGTCCACGACGATCAGATCGAAGAAATCGGGCGAATACTCTCTGTACAGGCCGGGCCGGCGCTCATCTTCAGCAATCGCTTGATAGATAGCGAAGTACATCTCACGGCTCTTAACGACCTGCCCATTCTCTATTTTGTGGCGCGCCTCTTTGAATGGCGCAAAGTCTTTGTCTTTCGGATCATCAACCAGGATATTCCGGTCGGAGAGGTAGAGGATCCTTGGCTTTCGATGCTCGCCAGTTTTGTTCCAACCCGCGTTCCAGAGTTTCCAGCAAATCTGGAAGGCAACCATGGTCTTGCCTGTCCCTGTTGCCATAGTGAGCAGAATGCGATTCTTTCCCTGCAAAATCGCCTGCACCGTACGATTGATGGCGATCTCCTGGTAGTAGCGCGGGACCTTTCCACCGACAAGATTGAAAGGTGTGAGAAGGCGGTTTGCCGCGTCGTCTGTAATTCCTTGCGCATTCTGCAACCGTTGCCAGAGCTCTTTCGGGGTTGGAAACGCTTGTAGCTGCCGTTCCTCTCCCGACAGAAAATTAAACTCGATGATGGCGTGCCCATTGGTTGAGTAAGCGAATTTCAGACCGAGCATCTCGGCATATTCTTTCGCCTGCTGCATGCCTTGGCTAGCGGTCTTGTACGCCGCCTTCGCTTCAACAACTGCGATGGTGAAATCCCGGGTGTATCGGAGGAGATAGTCCGCTCTCTTCGGCGGTCTCCGTTTTACCCTATCTCCAGCGACGATGATGCGTCCATCCGTGAAGCTCTTTTGCTCAGTGAACGAATGGGGCTCATTGTCCCAACCGGCTTCGATGAGCTTGGGCAAGACGTATTTACGGCAGGTATCAGCTTCGGTGATCACTGACTTGTTGAGAAGAATTGGCAGTTCTTCACAAAAAACCCGCAGTCTCACCTCTCAGAAGGTTCATTCTGCGGGTCTATCTGGCTGGTTCACTCTCTTCTGAGTCCCCCCACGGTGCGGCGGTAATGTAGGGTATTTTCCCACGGAAAATCAATCCGGCAAATATCTGAGATCCCGTTGCCGGGTGTTTCATACATATATTACCAATGAATCTCTGCAATGCGCAATACCGTAGACTCGGTATTTTTTGTTCAGGCCTAGAAACGAGAAAAACTGGATTTCGAGCTGCAAAGATAAGCGTGACTTCTCCCTGAGATCGTGGGAGATGCTGCGGTGCGAGACTGGCTACTACTCAGTCGAAGTAAAGCTGGAAGTGCGGCACAACATGTTGATCGCTGCGCACAATGAGGAAGAGGCGATATCGGTGGCTTTCTCAGAGAGCATTCCCGTTGACAGTCTGGACGATTTCGACAGAGAGGTCATCAGGACTGTGCAGATGAAGGAGCGGGTATATGTCTCGTGAGCTTGGACTGTTAGTCCCTGACGCAACGAAAATCGTAGCCGATGTCGCGGCCACCCGCGGGGTAGCTGCTGCGAAGGGCAACAAGGCAGACGGAGTCGTTGAAGATGAATGAGCCGCCACGCAGCACACGGGCTGTCCCTGAAGGCGGGCCCTTCGGATCCGTCTGCGCAGTACTCGAATATGCTCCAGTAATCGCCTGCATGACACCTTGAATGATGTCGAAATAGATCTTGTTTCACTCATAGTTACCTTGCTCATATTGTTCATCCCACAGTTCCTGCAACTCTGGTTCACCGTCAAGTTCGTCTCGGGCGAAAACGTCAGGCAGTTTCTCTCCTTCGTCGTAGTTGAAGTTTCTCGCACGCCTCCGTTCTGGTTCTCTCGTCGAAGAATCCTGAGGAGGACGAACCCTTTTATTCGCTTCGCGTACCTCTTGCAGGAGCTTCGGGTTAGGTTTTTGGGCTTTCAGATGTTTCGGATTAATGCAGAAAGGGGTGCTGCAGGTACGCGAGATCGGCACATCTTCTGGAACGGGGCCATATTTTAGTATATATGCTACGCCACGCGCATGGCACTTTCTTCCATTGTACATGATAACTGCATTGCGCTTGCCCGTCCTCTTGCATATCGCCCACTCTCTCTTGTATATCCAGCAGTCATCTTCCTCGTTAGGTGTCAGGTGGGCCATTTCGCATCGTCTGCGGATTTCCTCCAATTCTCTGGGATCCACATTTGCCATTTGTCCTTTCTTTTTTTGTAAGGCATCCTCTGCTACTTTGGAAAGTTTGAAAGATGGGAATAGAGCCTCGATTTCATTGACTACTCCTTCACCTAGATAGAAATGGTTCAGATTGATAGCGCACCATTCCAAATATCCTGGCTGGGTCTCCAATACATCCTTGAGTGTTTTGCCGTTGAATTTACCGAAAGTGAAAACCGTATTTAGTGTATATGATTTCATTTCGAACTCCTAACTGCCGCCTACGAATAATAAACTCCGTAGATGACCTACTTAGTGAGTCTAGTTATCAGGATGATTTGCCCGAATCCTGACAATTACTTTGCGTAACCCAGTCGTCAGGATTGTCGAGATGAAGGAGCGTGTGTATGTGTCGTGAGCGCATTTACTTCACCAGAAGCATTTTCCTCGTCTCTACGAATTCCCCTGCCTGCAATCGATAGAAGCAGATGCCACTGGGGCTGGTGGCGCTCCACGTTGTTTGATAAAAGCCGGCTTCCTTCCGCTCAATGAGCTTCTTCTTGAGCTGGCTGATGAGGACCTTCGCCTCATTATCATCGATCTGATACTGGATCGATGGGCTTAGATCCCGGGTGGGCAGCGCATCGGAATCGTACTGATGAAGGAGCAGCCACGAGCGCGTGTACTCGGTGATCACCGTCAGCAGCCCCGCCGCCTCCGATGATGACAATGCCTTGCCTTCCTGAGCGCTTCGCACCAACTCCACGGCTTCCTGCAGCTCCTTTAGTCTCCTCTGCGCGTTCTCCTGCAGCCGCTTCTCGTTCAGTGTGTACCCCTTCACTAAGTGATCGCGAAGAACGTTCGTTGCCCAAATGCGGAACTGAGTGCCGCGTTTGGAGTTAACTCGATAGCCGACCGCGATGATCATGTCGAGGTTATAGAAATCCAACTCTCGTTCGACCAACCGCTTTCCCTCTTTTCGAACTATTCGGAATTTCCGAATAGTTGACTCCCCCTCCAACTCGCCCGTCCTAAGGACGTTTCTGACGTGCTCATTGATGGTCGGTGTGCCCTTCTGGAATAACTTTGCCATCTGGGCCTGCGTGAGCCAAACGCTTTCCTGTTGGAGCCTCACCCCGAGGGAAGGACCAGCCTCGGCCTGGTAAATGACTATATCCCCTCTGTCTGCCTGGATTCTGACCGTATTGTTCATAAGTTCACGATCGCTTTCAACTGCTGCAAAAAATGCAAGCGTTCACATTGAACCGGATATTCCGGATAAGCACAGATGCTATCTCCCTTGTTTGATTTCCAACGAATGTAGTGGATCTTTGTGAGAAATAAATGAAGGCAACTTGGAGTCCACTGCACTCGATAGAAATCTATCGCGGCTCATTCCAATAGCCAATACCGTAAACTCGGTATTTCTTAGTCCTTCGATTCATAAATTCGATGACGAATTTATTCAGACTTCGGCTGAGCTCAGTCGAGGCCCTCAGGACTAAGTGCTGAGCAAGCAAGAACCTCACGATCTAGTTTTCAGAATACGTGACTCTATTTGCGAGTCGAAGCACTTAGGAACCGGACATTGACCTCTTTCCACAGCCTATCCTTCGAATTATGCAAGGGCTCCTCCAATGCCGCCTCGGCTGGATGACGCTCTCGATGTATACCCCGCCCCCACTCCTGAGGGGAGTTTGCGGAAGAGGCGCACCAGTCCCGCTTTGCGGGATCCCGAACAGCGGGACCCGCTCCGCGTTCTGGCGGGAAGGGCGTCGCAACCGCCCGGTCCTGATTGCCCCGAGCTTCCCAACGGCACTTTGACGCCTCCGGCGCCTTTGTCCAGCACGCGAGCCCCTTTGTTCGGGTCGCAATCCTCTTCGCACGACCAGAAGATCGCTTTGCGCAACCGCTAGATAGCTTCGCTTGACCGCGAGATGGCTTTTCTCGACCTGAAGATGGCTTCGCACGACCTTAAGATGACATTGCTTCAGTTCAACACGTCATTGCGTCAGTTCAAGACCTCATTTCTTCGCCTTCACAGGTCATTTCCACACCTCAACTGTCCATTTCTTCGACCTCACATCCCATTTCTTCAGAAATATCCTCATTTCTTGCAACGAAGCGGTCATTTCTTCACCCGCACGGGTCATTTCTCCAGAAAAGTTCCCATTTCTTGGAATGAAGGCGTCATTTCTTCACTCGCACGGCTCATTTCTCCAGAAAACTTCCCGTTTCTTGAAACGAAGGCGTCGTTTCTTCACCCGCACAGCTCATTTCTTGTCCAGAAGGTTGCCCTTCAGGGCGACAATCTCGGCTGACAGTGCGGTCGAATCAGTCGGCATCAATGCCGACCTACCGATGATCCTACGGTAGGTCGCCCTTCAGGGCGACATTCATTGGTCCCATTGCTGCCGTATCCCGCCGCGCTTTATGGCGGGCGCTCGAACTGACTCGTTTCTTGAGTCACCCCGAGCGCAGGCTTTGTGCTTAGTCATTGGCGCGAAGCATGCCCTGAGCTCTGGCGAAGGGTCGAGGGGTGTACCCAGCCAGGTACGGTTCTTCCCGACTGCGTCGGGACTCGAACTGACTCGTTACTTGAGTCACCCCGAGCGCAGCCTTCACGCTTGACCCTTGCGCGAAGCTTGCCCTGAGCTCTGGCGAAGGGTCGAGGGGTGCTTGTGCGCCACGTCGTAGCTGCTACTTCAGCTTCGCCAGCTTCTCCAAATCCATCGAATCCATGAGCTTGTTGACCAGCGCCATATCGTCCACTCCCTGGGAGTGAATCTCCACCACGAAACGCTTCGCAACGAGGAACACCCTGTCAAAACGCGAGAATCCGGACTCATCACGCCAAGTGCCCTCCTTGCCGTCATAATTTCCTTTCAACTTCACGCGCCTTTCCGACTCCCCCGAGACTTTCAACATCTCAGCAATGAGCTCTTCATCCTCCCCCTCATCGTTGATCGTCACGGCAATCTCTCTCGATCTTTCCTTCGCTTCCGCTTCTGCATCCCTATCCGCTTTCCCATATATCACAGTCGCCGTTGACCTCGGTGGAGCAATCGTCGTTTCCGTCTCGCCGGACACTTCGCCCCGAACGAACCCGGGAAGAGTGACCGTAGGGAGGCAATCGCTCAACCTCTCCTAGTCAACCAGGATCTCTGCGGTTCTTTCCTCCACCGTCTGAAGGCCCGCGAGTTTGCGGAATTCAGAAGCAAAATGCAGATCCTGGGCCGTCATCGATTCTTGCGGTATGGAGAATTTCACTCCCTCGGGGCTCGATAGCAATTCGAACAGCACCAACCCTTTCTGTTCACCCGCCCCCATTTCTTCAAGGACGAACGTCCGCAACTTCACCGTGGACGGGAGCTGCTTCACGACCTCCTCGACCTGGGACTTCATCTCAGGATATTTCGCAACGATGCTCTTGAGATCGAGCGGTTTGCTTTTGAGCTTGGTTTCGTAGAAGGCCAGGACTTTATCGAGCGGATCTTTTGTGACAAATGTGCAGCAGACGGGCTCTTCTCCTTCCTCCTTCTCGAGTATCAGCGTGGCGCCTGGATAGACGGGGATGCTTTTCGGAGATTGGGAAAGCGCCGGGGCAACCAGACCAAGCAGACATCCGAAAACGATTACAGCGGTTAATGGTCTCATATGGTCCTCCTTCATAATTGGAATCCTGCTTGTAGCAACGGGGCTGTCAGTAGAAAGTGGCTGTTGCCTGAACTCGCAATCCGCTCGACCTACATCCCGAGCCTCGAGCTGGCCAGGTCCAGTACTCGACGGAGTTTATCCCGCCCACTTGCCCCGACGTCGTTTGTCAGGAAGGGCGAGACTCCAACTGACTGTTGTGGCAACGCGCGACGGGTGGGGCTCAGGAGCTAGTCGAAGATATGTCCCTTTTGGAACCGGCGCACGCTGACGAGGTTCACCAGAGTTCCGATGCCGAAGAGGATGCCGATGTGCATGAGGATCGAAGACGTTCCGCTGCCTCTCCAGAGCACCTCCAGGAAAGCGTCCATCGACCAGTAGACGATCGTCAGCTTGCTGAAGAATTGCATGGTCGCCGGCATGAACGTGGTCGGGAACCACGCTCCGCCGACCGCGCTCATCGAGAGGATCAAGAGCGTTCCGAGCCCCTGCGCCTGTTGCCTCGTCTGCGAGAATCCGGCGAGGAGCATCCCGAACGACGTGCACGCCATCGACGCTGCGATAATGACGAGAGACAGATTGAAGAAGTTCGAGAAAATATCGATGTGAAAGATGAGCCAGCCGCCAAGAAACATGAACAGCAGCTGCAGCATGCCGAGCGACATGTTGAAGAGATACTTGTTCCAGAGAATCTGCACGCGCGAGACCGGCGACGTCAGTCGGAGCGAGCGGGGGATTTATCCTGCCGGTATCACCCTTCGACTACGCTCAGGGTGTCTGATTCTTTTTGGGAGCTAGCCAGTACCTATCCCCTTCACCAAAGGGGACGTTAGTTCCGGGGTCAGTGGGAACGAGCAGGGGATTTGTCTTGCCACTGAGCACGCCCCATCTCGTGTGAAGGCAACCGGGCTGTGGGAGGATAGTCGAGGGGTGTACCAAGCCAAGTACAGTTCTCTGAGCCAGAGGCTCATGCGCCTTCCGCCAAAAAAAAGTGGCGGACAGGCCGGCGCAGACTTCCCTCGAACTGACTGTGGTTGTTTGGGCTCGATCCGGAATGTATCACACTCTTCGGGGAGAGAGTCAATTGAGCGGCTCGGCGGCGGCGTTTGTGCCTCTCTCACACGGTATAGGCAGGCGAAAAAAATGGCTCATTATCAGAGCCAATTTTTCATTTTGAATTTTGAACTGATTTGAGGCGCCGGGCGGATTCGAACCGCCGCATAAAGGTTTTGCAGACCTCTCCCTTACCACTTGGGTACGGCGCCAACATCATTGCGAAATGTGGATTGGTAATTGCGGAACTGGTGATGGGAACTCCCGCAAGTTACCCTCACGCCCCACAACTCGAAACTCGCATTCTGCATTCAGCAATCTTCAATCTGCATCCTATTCCGCCCAAAACGGCGAGACCCTCAAAACGCACGATCTTCGACTTTCAATCTACAATCTTTAATCTGCAATCTGCCTACAATAAAAACCCCGTTGCCTGGTGGGAGTTGGTGGCAACGGGGTAAGTTCATAGAGGAAGTAATTCCGGCAATCATAGTGCTCGGATGATCGTCGGATGTCCTTTCCCCCTGGATCGGGG
>Ga0315274_10003174_pt1 | contig 24477 bp, 22 predicted proteins | sample YL17G02_20_MG_FD_203700 | JGI IMG/M metagenome (GOLD analysis project Ga0315274, IMG submission 203700) | Sediment microbial communities from Yellowstone Lake, YNP, Wyoming, USA - YL17G02_20 | ecosystem: Environmental > Aquatic > Freshwater > Lake > Sediment | place: USA: Wyoming | collected...
GTGCGTGTGTGTCAACTTTGAGCCTCCAATCAACCCTGCCCCCCTCCCCCCTCACGCCCTCGGCGCCGCGAGGAAGCCGGCGGCAAACGTGTCGGAATCCTGAAACCGGGCGCGCCCGGTCAACACGAGCAGCAACGCTTCCGCCAGCCGGTCCCGCAGCACGGGCTTGGACAGGAAGCCGTCCATGCCGGCCGCCATGCACGCGTCGCGGTCGGCGTCGGACGCGTTGGCGGTCATGGCCACGATGGGGGTGGCGCACCCTTGGGCTCTCAACGCCCTCGCGGCGTCGCACCCGTTGACGCCGGGCATCGACATGTCCATCAGGATGACGTCGAAAAAAGGTGGAGCGGTGGGGGACGTGGCGCCACCGGTGTCGGCCCTGCCGCTACCTCCGCACCCTCTGACCGCCGCAATCGCCTCCTCCCCGTTGCTCGCCACCGTAACCGAGATGCCGAGCGACGCGCACATGCGGGTGGCGACCGTCTGGTTGATCAAATTGTCTTCCGCCAACAGGACGCGGCGGCCGTGCAGCGCGGCGGTGTCGAGCCGCCGCCGGCGCGCCTCCATGGACTGCCGCACCCGGCCGGCGCCGGCGCGGGACGGGGCGGGTGGAGACCGAGGGCGCAACGCCGGCGGTGGTGGCGTGGCCGGCGGCTGGGCGGCGGCGAACGGCGACGCGCGTGGCGGCGTCGCGGTCGCGCTGCCGTCGACGCCTCGCCCATCGACGCCGCGTCTGGGTCCGACGACAGGCACAATCCCAACCCGAATCGGCTCCGAAAACCGGCGCGAGTCGCCCCCCCCGGCCGACGCCGCGTCGCCGGCCGACGCGCGCGGGCGGCGGCCGCCCACCGTGTCGGCCGACGCGCGCGAAGACGACAACGACGACGCCCGCGCGCGCGCGCGCCACGCGGCCGAGTCCAGGTCGGTGGCCGACATAGACCGGCGCGGGCCGCCAGAGGTGGAGCCGGGGCCGGCCGCGGCGTGCGGCCGCGCGGTCGTCGCGCGGTCGACGGCCGCCAGCCGCCGCACCGCGGCGTCGCCCGGTCCCGATCTCGCCGTCATGTGGCCATCGGAGAACGCGTTCTTCGAACCCCAGGATGCGGTGCGCCGCAGGGGGGGCGGCGACTCGCCGCCGCGGTCGCGGTCGCCGCGGCTGCCGCGCGACGGGAGGGCAAGGGGGAGCGAAAACCAAAACACCGACCCGGCGCCGGGTTTGGAGGCAGCGCCCACTTGGCCGCCGAGGGCGGCGACTTGGCGGGAGACAATGGCGAGGCCAAGGCCGGTCCCGCCGCGCGGGCGCGGCGCACGCGCGGCGTCGCCCTGCGCGAAATCCTGAAAGAGGGTGGTCAGAGAGGCAGGCGTGACGCCGACGCCGGTGTCGGCGACCTCGAAGACGAGCCAGCGCGCGCCGGGGAGGGTGGGGGGCGCCGCCGCGGGCGGCGTCCACCGCGACGCGACCGCGGCCCAGCCGTCTACCGTGGCCGGCAGCGCCTCCACACCGGACAGCGACCGGTGGGCCAAAGGAGACGAAGGGCGGGGCGGGGAGGCGGCGGCGGCGACCGTCGGCGCACGCGCAAAGAGCGCCGACCGCGCGGCGAGCGCGGGGGGGGGCGCGAGGGGGGGGGGGGAGGTGGCGTACAGGGAGGATGTGGCGAGCACGGCGGCGGCGGCGCCGGGCAGAGGGGAGGGCGAGGGGTCCTCGGCCGCGCCGCGCGCGCGCGGCGCCGCGCGCGCCGCCGCGCCGGCCGGCGCGCCGCCACCGCCCCAGCCACTAGGTGGTGGTGGTGCAGGCGCGTGCCAGGGGGAGGCGGACAGCGAGACGCGGACGGCGACGGCGCCGGCGCGCGTGAATTTCGCCGCGTTGGTCATCAGATTCAACAAGACCCCCCTCATCCTATCCCCGTCGGCTAAGACGACCCGCGGCACGTCGGGCTCGAGCAGGGGCGGCTGCACGACGACGGGCGGCGGCCGCGGCGGAGAGCCGGCGCACAAGCTCACAGCCGTGGGGCGCAGCATCGCCGCGACGACGCAGCCGACGTCGCTCAGCGTCGTCGGAAGGTCGACCTCGTCCTGTACGACGTCCAGGTCGCGGCCGGCGTCGACTTTGAAGAAATCCAGGAAATTCGAAACCGTCGACAGCAGGATCGTGCCGCTCACGCGCACCGTCGACGCCAGGTCGCGCTGGTCGCCCGTCAGGGGGGTGTCGAGCAGCATCTCGGCCGACGCGAGGCAGCCGTTCAGAGGGGTGCGGACCTGAAGAGGAGAGGGGGTGCGGTTGGCTGCGCGTTCTCACCCTTCCCTCTGTCCTCCCTCCCTCCTTCCTCTCCTGACCTCGTGGCACATCAGCGACATGAACTCCGACTGCGCAGCGGACGCCGCCCGCGCCTTGGCCGCCGCCAGGCGCTTGGCCGCCGCGTCGGCGCGCGCGGCCGAGAGCGCGGCGAGCGCCGCGCCGCGCGCGCGCGCCTCGGCCGACTCTTGCTCCGCCGCGGCCGCCGCCAGCGACGTGGCGGCAAAGCATTGGCGGCGCAGGCGGTCGGCCAGGCGGGCGGTGACCGCGCCGGCGAGCCACGCGGTCGAAGTGACAACGGGTGGCGCAAACGGCGGCAGCCCGCCCGCGGCCAGCGCGCCCAAGGCGGCGCCGGTGGCGGCGGTGGCCGGGAGCCAGCGCACGGCGAGGAGGGCGGGGGCGACGGTCACGGCGGCGCCGCCCGCGGCGACGGCGAGAGGGGGGGCGCCTGCATCGGAGATGAGCGCCAGCGTCGCGACCGCCAGGGCGACGGCCAGCCCGCATTCGCGTCCGGTCAAATGCTGGGGCTCGGGCGGCGTGGCGTTGAGCCAGGCGGCGGCGGCGGCGGCGGCCAGAAGCGCCGCCGCGCGCGCCGCACCGAGCGGCGCGACCGACGCCGCCGCCGCTGCCGCCGCGACGGCCGCCGCCGCCAGCAGCAGGGACCTCCGCTCCGCTTCCTGCTCCGTCAGGTACCGGGTCTCGACGTCGGCGCAGCGAAACGCGAGCGTGAGCGGGCAGCGCGCGAGGCGCGCGCGGGCGGCGTCCACGGGGGAGATGCGCGGGGGTTGGGTCGTGGGTGATGGGCGGGCGCCTGCGGGGAGAGAGGGGGGAGGGTGGGCGGGGCGGGCGGCAGCGGAGGCCCACGGCAGGCCGGCATCCGCCCGCGCCCGCGCCCCACCGTCGCCCAGCCCGCCGGGCTCGGGCGCCATGGAAGCGGCGCGCGCAATGTGCGTCCAGGGAGGCGCGGGCGGGGGTCGGAGTGGGCGTGGGGGGAGTGGCGCATGCGTGCGGCGTCCTCCGGCGAGCGAAAAGATAAAAGAGAGAAACCATACACACGCCTCGCCCCCGACGCACACGCCAAGATGCACGGGACAGCCTCTCTCTCGTCACACGCGGGCATCCCTCGCCTCCGACTCAAGCGCGCTCAACCCCGCCTTCCTATCCCCTCAACCACTCGCTCGCCAACGCCGCGGCCGCGCTCGGCCGCTCGCCCGGGTCCCAGCTCAGCAGCGACCGCAGCAGGCGCACCGCGGCCAGCGGCGGCGGGGACGCGGCCCCGCCGCGGTCGGCGAGCGCGGCCGCGACCGCGGCGTCGGCGCAGTGCGCGGGCGCGGGCGCGGCCGGCCCGCCACCGCTCTCCCTCCTCGGAGGGTAGAGGCACAGCTCGACCATGCCCCTGAGGAAAAGGGCGGCGTCGACGTGCGCGGCGGGCGCGCCGGGCAGCCGCGCGCGCAGCGCGGCCGCCGCGCGCGGCGACGGCGCGAGCGCGCCGGGGCCGACCAGGATTTCCGCCAGCGTCACGCCCGCCGCCCACGCGTCCGTGGCCCAGGGCGGTGGGGGGGCGCGCAGCGCGAGCGCGGGGGCGAGGCGAACCTCGGGGGGCGCGTAGGCGGCCGTGCCCCCGCCGCACCCCGCCGGCGGCGCCCGGGCCACGGCCCCGTCCGGCGTGCGCAGGGTGGCGCACCCCCAATCCGCCAAGCGCACGACGGGCGGCGAGGAAGCGGACGAGGCAAAGGATGGAGACGGGTCGCCGCCGCGCGCGACCAACAGGTTGGCGGGTTTAACGTCGCCGTGGCTCGCGCCCGCCCCCGCCGCCGCGTCCAGGGCGGCAAACAGGGCGCGCGCTATCGCGGGCGCGACGGCGGGGTCGGCCGCCGCGGCCGCGGCCCAGGGCGTGCGGGCGAGCGGGACGCCGCGCGAGCCGCCGCCAGCGCCGCCCGCCGCCGGTGCGTACATCAGCGCGGCCAGGGAGTCGCCGCCGTCGTCAAACACGAGCCAGCGCGCGCCGGCGGCGTCGGCAAAGCCGGCGGCGGCGGGGAGGAGAGACGCGCAGCCGGGGTGCGGAAACGCCCCCCCGGCCGCCCCCGCACAAGCCGCCCGCAGCGCCACTCCCACCGCCAACTCGTGATCGGCCTCGTCGCCCGCGTCGGGCGGGAGCCGTTTCAACACCAGAGAGCGGCCGCCGCCGGCGGGCACCGCGCGAAAGGCGGCCGCGCGGCCGCCGAGCGCAAAGGGGGCGGCCGCCACTCGGTACATGCCCAGGCCGACGGCGATGGACGCGGCGGCGTCGGTCAAGGCGGCGCGCGCGGCGGTGAGGGAGAGGGGCCAGCGGCGAGGCGGAGGCGGCGCGGGCGCCGCCGCGAGCGCGGCGAGCGCCGCGCCCGCGGGCGACAGGCCGGCGGCAATAGCGGTGGCGACGGCGGCGGCGGCAGCGTCATCACCCTCGGCCGCGCACGTGCCGGGCGGCGCGTACGCCGCGAGCGCAGACGGCGGCGCGGCCGCCGCGCGCGCGGACCGCGCGCGGCCGCCCGGCGCTGCCCCGAGCTGCTCCACGAGCACAAACGGGGCCCCACCTTGGGCCGGGCGCGCTTCGCCGAGGGGTGGAGGGGCCGTTCCGGCGCTCGAGGCGGCGAGGACGGCAGCCGCAAGGTTGTCGCGCGCGCCGGCAGCGAGCGCGGCGCACACGACCGCCCGCGCGGCGGCCTCGGCGCGGCCGTCGGGAGTGGTGGAGGCGGCGGTGGTGTTCAGGGGCGGGGGCCCGCCCCACGCGGGCGCAGCGCGAACCGCGCCCGCGGGCGACGGCGCGAGCGGCGCGGCCGCGGCCGGCGGCGCGCACCGCGCCGACGCCAGGAGGCGGCCTTCGAGGACGTCGCTGGCGATGCTGCACGCGACGGCCACCGGCAGAACGTCAAGGACGCCGTCCGAGGCGACGAGCGCGAACGCGCAGCGCGCCGTCCGCGCGACGGCCGCCTCCGCGGTCGCCGCCAAGCCCGCGTCCCGATAGCCGGCATCGCCAAACGCGCGCGTCACCGCCAGCTCGCCCTGCAGGCGCAGCGGGCCGCCGGGTGTCGCGGGCGCGAGGGTGCCGCCGGACGCCGCGACACGCGCCGCCTCGGCCGGGTTGAGAGGGGAGTGGTCGACCGTGAGCCGGACCCCGCCGCGCCCGTCGCAGAGCAGCACGGCCGAGTCGCCGAGCCAGGCGACGGCGATCGCGGCGGCGAGGCCCGCGGGCGCGAGCGCGAGCGCGGCGACCGCCCCGCTCACGTCGGCGTTAGCGTCGACTGCGGTGGCGGCGGCGTTGAACGATGACAGCAATGCGCGCTTGACCGCGGCCTCTGTCGGTGGGACCGGTAGGCGCGCCATCGCGACCTCCAGAGCCGGCGGCAGCGTCGCCGCCACGGTCGCCGCCGCACGGCCGCCCTCGTGCCCGTCCACGACGACGGCCGCCCGCCCCCCGCCCGGCACCCAAAAGCAGGCCACAGTGTCCTCCTGTTGCGGCCTCCACCCGCGCGCCGCCGACGCGCCGCAAAAGGGCGCCTCGGCGCCTGCCGGCGGGCGCGCGCCGAACTGGCGCCCGCGCGAGGCGGCGGCCGCGGCCGCGGCCGCGGCCGCGGCGGTCGCCACGGCCACCAGCCAGCGTGTGCGGCCCCGGCGGCGGCGTGGGGCAGCGGCGGGTGGGGCCATGCGGCCGCGATCCCGCGCGCGGCGCGGTGTGCGGCGCGGCGAGGGCGGACGGCCGCCGAGAGAGAGCCGCCCCTCTCCCGCCCGCCCAGCCACCGAGGAGCGAACAACAGGAAAAACAAAACGTCGCCGAAGGTCGCGCGCCCCACTCCAACCGCCGGCGCGTCAGCGGCCGAAGCCGCCACCAAAGCCGCCGCCGAGAATGCCACCACCACCCCGCGGCGGGCACCACCCGCAGACGACCGCGGACAGGCAGCCCGGGGGGAGGAGGCAGTTTGTGCCGGAGAAGCCGGGGCCGAGCGGGACGGCGCCGCTAAGAGAAGGAAGGTGGGGAGGGGGTGAGGCGCGGCCGCCGCGCGACCACGACCGCTCTCGCCCCTCCACCCCTCTCCTCTCTCACCCGGCAAACTGGTCGATGAACAGGGCGGCGTCCACAAGCTCGAGCGTCGGCGGGTTGGCCTCCTCCGCCGCGCGCTCCGCTTTCTCGTCCGGCGTGTACTCTGCCAGGTCGATTTCCCGTTTGACGGGGGGCGGCGGAGGCGCCACCGTGTCCCCGGCACTCGATTTGGCGGCCACCCGGCCCGCGCGGCGCCCGCCGCGCTCCGTGAGCGCGACCCGGTGCGCCGCCGCCGCCGCGTCGCCCTCCGGCCCCGGGTCGGGGTCGACGTGGGACGCGATGAGGGTCCCGTTGAAGGTGAGCGTGTCGGTGTCGGCGCGGTAGGCGGGTTCGAAGAGAGACACCACCACCGTCCGCGGCAGCCCGCCGACCGCCGCGCCGCCGCCCGCGGCCTGCACCGGCACCTTGGCCGCCTCGCGGCCGTGGAGCGCCGAGTTGGGGGCGTCCGCCCAGACGGCCGCCCACGCGGTCGGCTTGGCCGGCGGCGGCGGCGGCGGCGGCGCGCGGCCGCGCCGCGCGGGGGGCGGGGGCGGGACGACGCGCGCCCAGTCGCTCATTTTCACCTGGCCCGCCGACCGCAGCGGCTTGTTGGTGAACCAAGTGACGCTGAGAGGAGAGGAGAGAGGTGTGAAGGAGGCGTCGGGAGCGCGCGGCGGGAACGCGCGCGGGCCTCCTTTCCACGCCCATGCCTCCCCCTCACCTCGGGCTCACGCCCGTCAGTCTGACGACCGCGTCTCGCGGCGCGCCGGCGCGGGCGCCGGGGGGCAAGGGGAGGAGGGTGACCGTCGCGCGCTTCGCGTGCACGACCCAAAACAACTCGGCGGCCGGCGGCGCCCCGGTGCCGGTCGCGGCCGTGGGTCGGTCGACGTGGTTGGTCTGGGCGGACGCGGCTGGAAGGAGGGGGGAACGCGCGTCGGCCCAATTCGGATGGCGGCAAGCGGCGTGCGCCGCCGCGCGCCCGCCTCACCCGCCAGGCTCGCCACCAGCACCGCCAACGCGGCGCGCGCGCGTGCCGGCATGGCGGCCGGGGCCGCGGAGCAGAGTGGCGAGAGAGAATTAATTTGTGCCGGCGGCGGTGACCGGGCGGCGTCACACTGTCTCGCGGGCCCGAGCGCCTGCGCGCTGCCCCAGCGGCGCCCGCCCGCCTCAGCCCCGCGAGCGGTCGGCCCCGGCGCCCCCGGCCTATCGGCATGGCCGACGGCGCGCCCGCGGGCGGGGGGGGCCTGGACATCGCGGCGTGCGATCGCAGCATCTGGCTCATCAAGGTAGGTGGTGTGAGGTAGTGGCGGCGGCGGGAGCGGCGGCGCGGCGGCGGGCGACGCGGCGACCCCCTCCCTTTCCCCTGTCTCCTTTCAGGTGCCGCCCTTTGTCGCGCGCGCGTGGCGCGAGGCCTGTGCGGCGGCGGCCTCCCTGCCGCCCGGCTCCGACGGCCCCGAGCTGGGCACGCTGACGCTCGCACCCGGCGGCGACGCCGCGACCCGGCTCGCTCTCGCGCCCGCCGGCGCGCCCGCGGGCGCGCCCACGGCCTACACATTGCGGCCCTCGCCGGCAGCCGGCGCGCGGGTGTTGGAGGCGGGCGGCGAGGGGAGGCGGCCCGCGGTCGCAGGCCGCGTCGACGCCCGGTTCGACGCGACGCCCGCCATGACGGCCGGCGGCGGCGTCCCCGCCTCTGTCGCGGCCATGGCGCGCGCGCGGGTGGCGGGGACCGGCGGCAAGCCGGGTGCCGTGGCCCCGGGGTCGGCCCCCCGCGCGCGGCTCATCGACGACCCGCGCTCCGGCGTCCTGCGGCGGGCGCCCATCGTGGCCGCGGGCGCGGTCGCCAAAAAGGTCGGAAAGAGGGGCGGAGGCGGGAGCGCGGTGGGAGCACGGGCGCCCCTGCCGACGCCCCCTCCCCCACCCCCCCACCCCAGCCCGCCCCCGCCCGCGCCCGCCCCAAAAAAGGCGAGTGGGAACACCGCGCGCGCGCCCCCAAGGACGACGTCGAACGGTCGCTGTTCCGGCTGTTTGAGACGAAACGGCAGTGGACATTCCCGGACCTCCACGCCGCCACCGACCAGCCCGCGCCCTGGCTGCGCACCGTGCTCGAAGGCGTCGCCCTCGTCGTCAAGCGGGGGGGGGGGAGGGACGTGTGGGAGGCCAAGCCCGAGTTCCGGGCGGGCGGGTCCTGAAGCGAGGGGAGAGAGAGAAGAGGGGGCCTGTCGCCCACACACCGTCTGCCGCCGCACACACCCCTCTGCGCCCGAGCGCGCGCCACAGCCTCACCCGCCACCACCGCCGCCACCCCAATGCAGGCCCCGCGGTCGCTCGCAGCGGCGCTCGCGCGCGCGTCCGCTGCGTCCGCGTCTGCCGGCCGCCGGGAGTCTTCCACGTGGGGGAGGGTGCGTAGGAGTGTCGACGGGAGCGGCGGCGGGCGCGACGCAGGCGCGGGCGGGGGCGCGGCGGCGCGCATGGCGCGGCGAGCGCGCGCGGGCCCGGGAGCAACGGCCCGCGCAGGCGTCCTGCGCCGGAGGCCTCGACATGGAGACACGAGGCTGCACCCGTGCATACGAGGTGCCGGGCGCGACCGCAGGGACGCCGGCGCCGGGCGACTCACCCCCACCCCCTGCTTTTCTTCACCGTCTGCAGCTCTTCTCCTTTGGCCAGTCGACCCCCGTCGCCGCCCACCCCCCGCTCGAGCACGCCGCACCGCCGGCGTCCGCCGTGGTGGCGGCCGCCGCCGTCGCCCGCGCGCCCGCCAAGCGGCCTGCCCCCACGCCGCCGCGCGCCACAAAGGCCGCCAAGACGCCGACCCCGCGGCGCGCCCCGTCCGCCTACAACCTCTTTGTCGCCGACGCCGCCAAATCCTCCGGCGCGCACAGCCTGGCGGCCGGCCAGGCCGCGCTCGGTGCGGCCGCCGCGCGCTGGCGCGCGCTCGGGGGAGCCGAAAAAGCGCGCTGGGCGGCCGCCGCGGCCACCGCCAAGGCCCAGTTCGACGCGGCCCATCCCCCCAAGCCCAAGCGGGCGCCGTCGGGCTATGCCCTGTTTGCCGGCGAGCGCCTCGCGACCGCGCCCGGCGCGACCGCGGTCGACCGGATGCGCGCCGTCGCCGCCGCCTGGAACGCGCTGCCGGCGCCGGCCAAGGCGCCGTACCTGGCGCGCGCGGCGGCGGCCAAGTGAGGGAGACGAGTGGGGGAGGGTCGGGGGGGGGGGGGGTCTCGGCCACGGCCTCGGGCGTGTGGCGTGTGTGCTTGATTGATGGATGCCACACGGTGCATGGGCGGGCGCACGGCGCCCCGCGGCGCGGCGGCGGCAGCCACCACCCCCCTCTCTCCTCACGCGCCCGCCGCGGCCAGCGCGTCGCGCGCGTAGCGAAACGCGGGCGACCAGCACGGTTGGCACAGGTCGGACGGCGTTTTGTCCTGCGAGGCGAGGGGGCGGGGGTGTGGAGGCGGGGTGGGGTGGGGAGGCGCGCGCGCGCGCGCCGCGCCCCCCGCACCCCACCTGCTTGTTGCGCGCGTGCGGGTCCGCGCCCGCGCCGAGCAACGCGGTCACGCACTCGACGTGCCCCCGCATCGCGGCCCAGTGGAGCGGGGTGTTGTCGCCGCCGTCGACCGCGGCGACCGCCGCGCGCGCGGCCAGCAGGGACGCCACGGCGGCCGGGTGGCCGTTATGGGACGCGCGGATGAGGGGCGTCTCCCCCATCTGGAGGTGGAGAGGAGGGCGGGGGTGGGGTGGGGGCGGCGGGCGGTCGACGGCGGGGCGCGCGCCGACCGCAGCGGCGACCGTTTCTCCCTCCCACCCCCCTCCCGCCTGCGCACACCACGTTGCGCTGATCGACGGCCGCACCCTCGTCCAGCAGCAGCTGCATGACGGCGACGTGGCCTGGAGGGCGGGGGCGGGAGCGTGAGGGAGGGAAGGAGGCGCGGCGGCCTGCCCCCCCTCCTCGCCCGCCCGCACCGTTGCTCGCGGCGAGCACGAGGGGCGGATCGCCGCAGTGGTCGGACTCGTTGAGCGGGGCGCCCTGGGGAAGGGGGGGGCGTGGGCGGCGCCCACGCGCGCCGTCGCGCCGCCCCCCCTCGGCGCCTTCTCCCCCCTCTCTCGCCTCGGCGATGTGCTCCTTGACCCAGTCGTAGTAGCCGTCCACGGCGTCGCGCCAGATGTTGGACTTTTCGGGGATGAAGACGCCGGACTGAGGGGGCGAGGAGGGGGGGGCGTTGCCGGGGGGGGGGCGCGGGCGGGCGCGCGCGCGCGCCGCGGAAACGGCCCGCCCAACGGCCGCGCGCCGGCGGCCGGTCCCCGGTCCCGGGCACGCGCGCACGATGAGGTCAAACGGCATGGCGCGGGGGTGGGCGTGGGCGGGCGGGCGGGGAGGGGGCGGGGCGGGGCGCGGTCAAAGAGGCGATAGTGTGGCGCGCGCCGCGGCGCGCGCCCGCCAGCCGCCGCCCACCCCTCTCCTCTCCCGCCACCACCCGCGCGTCTCTGGATTACAGCGGGACCTGCCGGCCGCCGCGCGGCGGGCCGGGGGCGGCGGCGCCCCCGCGCCCGTGCTCGTGCGCTCTTCTGTCCTCCTTCCCTCGTCGGGTGTGCGTTTGGGGGAAATGGTGGGGGGGGTCTGTCTCGAAAGGCGGCTCTGCAACCTGTTGGGTCGCGGCGGCGACGCGCGGGGGCGGCCGCGCGCGGCCCGGGGGGGGCGCGCGCGCGGCGCCACCCGCGCCCGCCCGCCGCGCTCGCTCCCGGCCGCCTGCAAAGGCGCGGGGGCCGGTCTCGGCGCTCGGGGGGTAATGCGGGAAAGGTGGTGGGGGTGCTCGCGAAGGGGAGGGGAGGGGGTGAGGGGCGGGCCGCGCGCGGGCGCGGGCCCGCGCGCGCGCGCGGGGTGTGGGGGTGGGCGGCAGCCCTAAACTCGTCAAACGCTCGTGCAAAGAATGGGTAGTGGGTGGGGGGGGGTCGGGGGCGGCGGGCCCAGCGCCCGCCGCCGCGCGCGCCGGCGGCGGCCCGGCACGGGCCCCGCCGCCGCGCCGCGCCTCTCTCTCCTCTCCTCTCGTCAGTACGGCTTGTACGCGGCGCGCGGCCGGGGTTCATGCCCCCGCGCCGGCCCCGCGTGGAGGCCGCCGTCGCCAAACGCGGCGTCGGCCGGCGCGGCACGCGGCGCGCCCCCGAACACGGTCGCGCCCGGGCTCGTCGGCGGCCCGGACGCGGAGCCCGAGTCGTCCCCATCCTCCCGGCGCGGCACCGCGGTGTCGATGGCGAGGGCGGCGCCGAGGAGGGTGTGCGGCGACGCGGCCGCGACGCGGCGGAGCGACGTCGCGGTTTCGAACGTGACGAAGCCGAAGCCGCGGTGCTCCGCCCGGTGCGCGCGGTCGCGCGGCATGTAGACGTCGAGGACGTAGCCGAATCTGGAGAGGGGCAGGGTGGACAAGGGGTGGCGTGAGCGCCTCGCTCAACGCACACCCTCTCCCTTCCCCCCCCGCTCCCTCGCCCCCTACTTGGAAAAGTGGTCCTTGACGTCGGCCTCGGTCGCCTCGCGCGGCAGCTTGCCGACAAAGATGCGGGGGCCGGCGCGCGCGTCGGGCGGGCCGGCCGAGCGGGCAGACGCGGCGGCGGCCGACCGGTCGGGGCCGCGCGCGGACGACGCGAGCGAGCCCGCGACGGACACGGGCCCCACGGTCGACGCGGGCGCGGTGGAACGGTCCAGGTCGTCCCCGCGGTCGCCGCCGGCCGAGCCGCCAAAGAGCGCCGACCCAAACAGCTGGCTCTTGCCAATGCCCTCCGCCAACCCGCCCAGGGACAGCCCCTGCAGCGCCTGGTGCGGGGGAGGGGGGGCGGCGACCGGGTCGGCGCGGACGCCGAGCGCGGCGAGCGCGGCGGCGGCGGGGCCGGGAGGCGGGTGGTGCAGGGCGGCATGCATCGGGAACGCACCGACGCCGCCGCCACCCCCTTCGTAGTACGCCCCGCGCATGGGCGGCATGATGGGCGGGCCAAAAGGGGCGCCCCACGGCCCCGGCGCGGCGAGCGGCGGCGGCGGGCCCCACGCGCCGCGCGGCGGGCCGCCCCACCCACCGCCCGCCGCGGCGAGGCCGGCCACGCCGCCGCCACGGTCGCGCTCCTTGGGCGTCGCCCGGTCGACGGCGAGGTCGGCGCCGCCCAGGGCGTGTGGGCGGGCCATCACAGCGTCGACGGCCGCCGGCGAGGCGAACGTGACAAACCCGATGCCCCGGTGCCCCGCCTTGGCCGCGTCCTTGGGCATGTACGCGTCCGTCAACTCCCCGAACGATTCAAAATACGCCCGGAACTCGGCGTCGGTGACCGCGGGCGGCACGCGCGCGACAAAGACGCGCGCCGACCGCGGGGGAGGGGCGCCGCCGCGCGGCAGCGCGAATTTGGCCTCGCACCGGCGCCCGTCGACGGAGTGCGCGTCGGAAGCCGCGGCGGCGGCGGCGGCGGGGGCGGCGAAGGTGACAAAGCCGAACCCGCGCGAGCGGCCGGTCGCGCGGTCGCGCATGACGACCGCGTCGTCGACGCGCCCATAAGCCTCAAAGTGGGACCGTAAAGTGGTGTCCTCCGTGTCCCAGGGCAGGCCCAGGACGACCAGTTTGCGCGCGGGCGCGTCGATGGGGGAGCCGCCGGCGTCGGGCGCGCGGGGACGCGTGTCAGGCCCGGCGTCGTCGCATCCGGGCTGCCCAACATCCAGGTCGGCGCCGGCGTGGGGGGCGGCAGGCGGCGGGCGGGCCAGGGTCGCGGCGGCCATGGTGCCGCGGGCGGGCGTGGGCGGCCCTGGGTGCTCGCGCAAGGCCAGTGTCCCAAGTGGGACCCGGTACAGGGTCGCGGGCGATCACCTGGAGGGAGAGGGAGGGAGGAGGTGGGCGGCGGCGGAGCGGGAAGGCGTGCCCCAGCGCGCCGCGCGTGGGCAGCCGTGCTTGCCGCCGCGCCCATCCCCGCGGCCGCGTCGCCGGGCTCGCGGCCCGCGGCGCGCCGGCTCGCTTGAGCGGCGGCCCCCGATCGGGCGCGCCTCCCTCGTGGGCGGCGGCGCAGCGCCGCGCGCGCGGCGGCACCGGCGCGGGCCGCGCCCGGGCGCGCGGCCGACGCCCACGCCAGGCATGCACGCGCGGCCTCCGCCCCTGGTCGGGCGCACGCACCTGGGGCGACCGCGGGGAGGTGTGGCGGCACTACGCGGCGCCGCTGCACTCCCCGCGCCGCCCATGCTCTCTGCCGCCCGCCCGGTGCTCCCCGCGGCCGCCCGGCTCTGTGCGCGAGTCAGGCCAGGGACCCAACACCGCGCCGCTCGCATGGCGAGCGTCGCCCCCCGCGCGTCCTCCGTCGACCCGCCACCGCCCCCGCGCTACCACCTCCTTCAGTATTCGTACGTGCCCGACATCCTGGAGAAGCGGGGCCCGCACCGCGCGGCCCACATCGAGGGCGCGAAACAGGCGCTCGCCGCGGGCAAGCTTTACATGGCAGGGGCGCTCGCCGACCCCGTGGACGGCGCCATCTTCATCTTCCGGTGAGAGAGCGGGATGGAGCGGGGTGGAGGGGTGGAGGCGGGGAGGGGGCTGCCCGGGTCGCGTGTCAACCCCCTCTCTCTCCCCTCTTTCTGCAGCCCGGCCGTCCCTGTCGCCGACATCGAAGCCTTTGCCAAAGCCGACCCGTACGTGATCGCGGGCCTGGTGCCGTCCTGGAGCGTGCGCGGCTGGATGGTGGTGGCCGAGTGAGGACGGGGCGAGAGAGGGGGACCGTGAGCGCGCGCGCGCGCGCTCCGGCCTGCAAACGACACAATTGCGGGCGCGCTACAGAAAGATGGTAGCACAGTGCTCCAGGGCACACTAAACAATGAGTGAAACGGGAGCATCTCTCTCTCTCTCTCTTCAGCTGTCGACGGCAGCCGTCACCTCTGCCTCGACCGCCGCCGTCCCCCACGCGCCCGCCGCCGACATTTTGAGGAGCTCGTAGGACGACACCACGATGGCGCACGCCGGCGCGGCGCGAGCCGACCTGGGGCCGACGCCGGCAAAGAGCGCGCGCGCGCCGCGCGCGCGGGCGATCGACTGCAGCGTCGCCACGATGCCGGGCGTGCCGCCCCGGCCGCCGCACGCTTCCAGCTGGACCTTGGTCTTAACGACGTCGAGCGGGGTCGTCGCCGCGGCCGCGGCGGCGCCCGCGGCTGCGCCGGCCGCGAAGTTGCAGACGCCGACGGCGGCGGCGTCGCCGCCAGGGCCCCCGCGCGCCCTCCACGCGCCGACCCCGGCCAGCGCCGCGCCGCGCGCGGGCTCCAGCAGGCCCCAGTAGAGGGCGGAGAAAGGAACGTCCCGCGCGAGCGTCGCGGCGGCGCCCGTCCAGGCGGCGCGCGCGGCGCCGAGGGCGCCAGCGGTCGCGGCGGCCGGCAGGGGACGCAACCCGGGCACCGGGCCTTGCGCCCGGGTGCGGGCGAGCTCGAGGGGCGCGGTGGCGAGCACCGCCGCCGCGCGCGCGGCGCCGCCCGCGAGCGTCGACGCCGCCACCACGCCCCACCCGCGGGCCAGCAGGTGGGCCAGCATTTCGTCGTACAGGGGCATGTAGACGCCGACCTGCGGCGACGAGGGGGGGCGGGAGGGAGGGCGGTCGGCGGACGGCCACGCGCGCGGCGTCGGGGAGCGGTCGACCGCCCTCGCCCCTCTCTCGCCTCTCCCCCCCTCCATCCCGCACCATGGGCACACTCATCAGCAGCGCATAGTCGGTGCCGCGCCACAGCCCGCGCACGCCTTCAGTCGCCACGATGCCGCGCGCGACGCGCGCCACGCCGGGGTGGATGGCGACCGCGAAGCCGCCGGCCGCAGGGGCGGATGCTGCCGCTTGGATGCGCGTTTTGACGACGTCCAAAGGGTTGACGACCACGGCAGAGACGACCGACGCGCCCGCCGCGGCAACGAGCCGCGAGCGCAGCGGCGGCGGGGCCGCATAGTCGCCCGGGAGGGGTGCCGCGGTCGTCATGGCGCGCGGCGCGCGTCGGGCGCGGCCCGCGCGGGGCTGGAAGTGTGCGGTCGGCGTGGCCGCTGCGTCCCCCCCCACACTCCCGCGCCGCAATGCGGGCCCCACACGCCCCCCGCGGGCCAGTGCGCGGTCGCACATTCCCATCCAGGGCCACGCTCAGGCCGCTCGCCGCAGTCTCGTCCGGCGACGGCGCGCGCGTCCTGCTCCTCGGCGGCGGCGGCCGCGTGGGCGCGGCCACGGGCGCCGCCCTGAAGGGATTCAGGCCCGACATTCGGTTCACGGTGGCCGGGCGGGACCCGCCCGCGCCGGGCGGCCCGCTCGCGGGCGCCGACTTTGTGCTGGTCGAGGCGGGCGACGAGGCCGGCCTCACCGCCGCCGCGCGCGGCTTCGACCTCATCGTGCACACGGCGGGCCCGTTTCAGGCGGGCGGGGGAGGGTGGCGAGAGGGCAAGGGTGGCGACCTTCTCCCGCCCGCGCCGCTGGCCGCCGCCATCGCGGCCGGCGTCCCGTACGTCGACGTGTGCGACGACTCTGCGTTCGTCAGGGTGGGGACGGGGTAGGGGGGGAGGTGGAGGGGCGGCGCGTGGTTTGGGCGCCGCGGCCGACCCCTCCTCCCCCCTCGCCGCCCCCCAGTCCGCCCTGACCGCCGACGCCGCCGCGCGCGCCGCCTCCATCCCCGCCATCACGTCCGCCGGCGTCTTCCCCGGGCTGTCCGGCCTGCTCGCGGCCGCGATGCGGGACGACGCGGCGCTCGAGGGAGCCGGGCCGTACGCCGCGGACGCCGCCCCCTCCTCCGTCTCCCGCATCCGCTACGCCTACTACGTCGCCGGCTCCGGCGGCGCCGGCCCCGCCGTGCTGGCGGCGACGATGCTGCTCGCGGGGACGCCTGTCGCGGCGTGGCGCGACCGCGCGCGCGTCGAGGCGGGCCCCTGGTCCCAGCCGCTGCCCGCCGACTTTGGGCCGGGGGTGGGGGTCAAGGAGGTGTACCTGGTGGACCTGCCGGAAGTCGAGGCGGCGGCGACCGTGCTCGGCGCGGCGTCGGTCTCCGCGCGGTTCGCGACCGCGCCGGCCGTCTTCAACCTGGGCATGCGCGCCCTCGCCTCGTTCGGCCCGCGTGCTTGGGTCACCGACCCCGCGGCCGCGGCCGCGGTCGCGGCCGCGCTCGCGCCGCTGGTGGCGGCGGGGGACGCGCTGGTGGGAGGGAAAATCGCGATGCGCATCGATTTGGAGACTGCGGCCGGCGGCGCGGCCACCGCGCTCTACCAGCACAAAGACATGGCGACCGCGGTCGGGTGAGGGAGGGAGGGGAGGGGCTGGGGCGGCGCGCGCGGCGCGCGCGCACGCGCACCCACACACACCCTCCCCCCCACTCCCAGCACCTGCACCGCCGCGTTCGCCGCTGCCGTGCTCGACGGCGCCGTCCCCGCGGGCGTGTGGCGGCCGGAGGCGTTGCCAGCTGCCACGCGCGCGTCGATTCTCGCGCGCGCCTCCACGGGCGCCCGCCGGTGCGCCGTCGGCGTACCCGCGTGGGAGGCCGACTCGGAGCCGAAACGGTTGGGGTTTGGCATGTACTGGTGAGGGGGGGGGGGGGCGTGCAAGCGGGAGGACAAGGTGCCTTGTCCCTCGCCGCGCTAAAGGCTCACTCTCGCTCGCGCGGCGCGCCGCCCCCCCTTCCCCGCGCCGGCCCCGCATGGCGTCCCCTCAATAGCGCGTTTCTGCGTCGCGCGACACGTGCGGGTGGTGGCAAGGGTGCGCGGCGTGCGGGAATTGGGCGCGGGCCGCACCCAGTCGCCGCGCCCGCGCCGCGGCCCTTGCCCCAAAGTCGGGCGCCGCGCCCGGGCCGGCCCCCTGGGTGAATCGACCGGGTGGATGGAACGCCGCCCGGGTGGGCGGCGGCAGCGCCCAGCGGGGCGCTGGGCGGGCCGAGCGCCGAGCCATGCGGTCGTTCGGCCGCCACCACCGCCACCCACAGCCCCGCACTCGCCCGCCACCCCCCCCTCACGGGCGCGCGCGAGTCGGACGCCGGCATCGGCGGGCGCGCGGGGGTCCGGCGGGCGCGCCACGCGCGTCCAGAAAACGGGAGGCCAGGAGCGACCGCTTTTCGACCCGCACGCCCACACACCCCAGGCGATGCCCGTCGCCGGCCCCGACGCCGCGCCCGCGCCCGCGGGCGACGCGGCGGCGACCCAAGAGTTTATGGACGCCGGTGGCGCGTCGGGGGCGGCGACCGCGGCCGCCCCCTCGCCGCCGCCCGCGAAGCCGCGCAAACCGTACACCGCCACAAAGCAGCGCGAACGCTGGACCGACGCGGAGCACATTCGCTTCGTCTCAGCGCTCAAGGCGCACGGCCGCTGCTGGCGAAAGATCGAGGGTGCGACGGGGGGAGGGTTGTCGCCGCCGCGGGAACGCCCGCGCACGCGCACGCGGCGCACCCACCACCCTCTCCTCCTCTTTACAGATCACGTCGGCAGCAAGACGGCGGTGCAGATTCGGAGCCACGCGCAAAAATTTTTCGCAAAGGTCGAGCGCGCGGCCGCCGCGGGCCTGCCCGCGCCGCACGGCGTGGCGGTGCCGCCGGCCCGGCCGAAGCGCAAGCCCGGGACGGCGGCGGCTGCGCGGCGGGCGGCAAGGGAGCCGGCGGGGAGCGTCGCGGGCGCGCCGCCGCCGCCGTCGTCCGCGTCGACCCTGGACGCCATCGTCGCCGCCGCGTCGGCCGCCGCTGCGGCCGCCGCCGCCGCCGTCGTCGCCGCGGCGGGCGAGTCGGTGCGGGCGTCGATCGCGGCGTCGCCGCCGGCCGGGTTTCCGTTTTGGGGCATGCCGCCGGGAGAAGTGCAGGCAGGCGCGGGCGATGCCACGGTAGCTGCTGCTGCGCCTTCGGCTTCCACCGCGGCCGCGCCGCCGCGGCGGCCAGCGGCGTCGCTGTCGCCGGCGGCCGCCGCGGTCGGGCCGCGGGCGCACCACCACCACGGCCACCGCAACCACGGCCACCACGAGCTGACCGCGACGAGCCAGCCCGCGGGGTGGAGGCGGGACGCGGCGGCGGGGGCCGTCGCGCCGACCCCGCGCGCGCGCGCGCCGGCCCACGGCTCCGACGGCGACTCGGCCTGCTCCCGCGAGGGCACCCCGAGGCGCGTGCTCGACGGCGCGTGGCGCGCGGCGCTGGCGGTGGCGTCGGCCGAGGCAGACGCCGAGGCAGACGCGGCGCGCGCGGCCGCCCGCGCCAAGGCTCCTCCTCCACCCCGTTCCACCTCCACCAACGCGTCCGACGCGTCCGCCGACCTCCTGGCGCCGCCCGCGCCGCGGCGCGGGCGGCGCGCGGCGCGCCGCGCGCCGCCGCAGCGCGCGCTCTCGGGCGAGGGCCGCTCCTCGGGCTCGGGCTCCAACCCGGCCGCCGCCGCGTCGAGCGGGCGCGGGCCGGGGTCGGGTGGCGCCACGGGGTCGGGCGGTGCGACCAACACGGCCCTGGCACCGCCGCCGTCTGTGCGCGACTCGACTGGCGGCGGCTCGGGCGGCGGCGGCTCGGGCGAGCGCGGCGCGCGCCGCGACGCCGGCGGCGAGTCTGCTCGCGCGCCTGCGCCGCCCCGCTTTGCGCCCGCCGAGCTCGCGCCGGCCGGCGACTCGCCGCGCGCGCGCGAACCGCGCGCGCCGTCCGAATCCTCCCCGCGCGCCGGCTCCGGCGCTGGCTCCGGCGGCGACTCCGGCCGCGGCTCGGGCGGCGGCGGGTCGGGCAACAAGTCGCGCGGCGCCGCCGCCGCCGGCGCTTTTGCGACGTGGCGGCCGCCGCCGGCGGCCAAGCGCGAGGCTGAAGCTTCCGCGGACGCGCCGGCGGCGCAGCGACCGCGGACGGCCGCCTGACGGGACCCGACCACCCGCCACCACACCACCCCTCGGCGACGATGACGACTCCGCCACACCACGTGCGCCGCCCGCAGAGCGCGCGCAGCCCCCAGTTTTCTGCCCGCTCAGCGCGCGCGCGCCCACGCCCCCCCCCCCCCCTTCAAAGAAACACTTTCCCCCCTTCTTTGGCTGCCCGCGCGCGGCTTGCTGCCGCGCGCGGCGCGCCCAGTCACGCCCGGGCCCGCGCCAAAACGGCGCGCCGGCCCCCGCACCCCCGATGAACCCCCCCGCCGCGCGCGCGCTCCCCACGCTGTGACCCCGACTCTCGATGCCGGTTCTTTGGGGGCGAGGGAGGCGGACGCCTGTCACACGGCGGGCCCGGCGCGGTCGGCCGGCGCGCCGCTCACCGCGCGCGACGCGGCCGCCGCCGCCGCGCGCGCAAACCCCGCCACCGCGCCCGCCGCCCCTCCCACCACCACCCCCACCGCGTCTTTGGCCACGCTCACGCACTGGGCCGCGAGGTCGGCGGCGTCGGCCGCGGCTTTGGAGGCTTGCGCCCAGACCGACCCGCCGGAGTGCCAGACGATCGCGCCGGACGCGTCGCTGACGCAGAGCGCGCCGCCGTCGTCCACGGCGGCGGCCAGGGTGCCGAACCCGCGGCCGGCGGTGGGGGCGGACCACACAGAGGCGCCCGCGGCGTCGACCAGCGTCAACGCGCCGTCGCGGCCGAGGCGGAGCTCGACCCCGCCCACGACGCCGGCGTCAAAGGCGACCACTTCCGCGCCGTGTGTGTCGTGGATCAGGACGACGAGGGCGCCGGCGTCGTTGATGAGCTGGGGGAGAGAGGAACAGGAGAGGTCGACGCCCCGCTCGCCGGCATGCGGGCGGCCCGCGGCCGCCGCCGACTCCGCGCGCCCTGCTTCCCACACAGGGGCGGGGAAGAGCCCTCTCTCCGCCGTCGCACCGCCCGGCTGTGGCGGTCGACGCTGACCAGGGTCTCGCCGCGCGGCATGGCCTCGCCGGGGAGCAAGTGGCGGCGGCCGGGCGGGTAGGGCGCGACCGCGGCCGCGCGCGGGCCCTGCATCAAGAGGCGGGAGAGAGCAGGGGTGGCGGAAGCGGCGGGCGAGAGGTGCGGAGAGGAGAAGGGCAGTGCGGGCCTTGCTCTCTTCACGCGCCAGACCCCCCTCCTCCTCCCCCCCCCCCCCCCAACCCGCCCAGCTTGCGCAGCAGCAGCGTGACGATGGCGTCGTCCCGCACCCCCGTCGGCACCGACTCCAGGGCGCCCAGGCCGTCGAGGACGAGCAGGGCGCGCCCGCCGGCCGCGGACGGCGCGCGCGCGCCGAGCGCGCCTCCGTCGCCGGGCGCCGGCCCGCCGCCGCTCGCCCGCAGCGCGGCCTTGACCCGCGCCCGCGTGCGCGGATCGCGCGCGGCCGCGCCCGCGGCGGCGTACAGGTCCCAGCCGAGCGTGCGGGCGGCGGGCGGGAGGGACGACACGCCGGGCGGGGGGAGGTCGGTGTAGCCGCCGCGCGCCGACGCGACCATGGCGGCCACCGTTTCGATGCCCGCCTCGAACTCGGGCATGGCGTCAAACTCCATCAGGTCGGGCGCCGTCGCGCGCAGCGTGCGCCAGAGGGCGGCCGCGTCGGGCCGCGCGCGCGCGCGCTCGGCGAACGAGGCCCACGCCGCGAGCGCGAAGCCGGCGTCGCGGTAGAATGCGTCGGATTCAGACCCGTCGAGCGAGTCGAGGGACGCGCCGTTGAAGACCTGGAGAGGGGGAGAGGAGAGAGGGGGTGGAACGGGGTGGCGGCGTCGCGAGCGCCCGCGTCGGCGCATTGGTGCTCCGCCACCACCCTCGCGCACCTTGGCCAATCCAATGAGCGCGCAGCGGCCGTCCAGGACGAGGGTGGCGGGGTCGTCCTCTCGCGGCGGCGGCGGTGCCGACGGCTGGGCGACGGCCGGCGGCCGCGGGCCGCGCGGCGCCCGCGGCGGGCGTGTGAGGCCGGTCGCCGCCGGCGGGCGGATGCGGGCGGCGGAGCCGCGAGGCCGCATCGCGAGAGTGGCCAGCGCGGGTGAGGCAGCGCTGCTCACACACCGCCCAGCCCGCTCCAGGTGCGCGGCGGCTGCCAAGAGGGTGGAGTGGGTAGCAGGAACGCCCAGGTCTTGGCGCGCGAGCGTTGGCGCGCGGACGGCGCTGGAGGGGGCTGTCAACGCGCGTCCGCATGGGCGGCCGCGGCTGGACGCCGCCCGCCGCCGCGGCCGCCATTCCGGCCGTCCAAGGCGCGGTGGCGGCACATGATGCCAAGCCACGCCGCCGACGCCAGAGCGCGGTGGGGTGTGCGCTTCGCTCGCCGCACCGGCTCCCCGGCGCGGCCCCACGCCGACGCGTGCGGCCCCTCTTCACCCACCAGCCACCCGCACACACTCTCCCCCCAACATGGCCACCCTGCAACTGCTCGGCGAGGGCGCCTCGATGGAGGCCGGCGACGCCCTGGTCTCGCCTTCTGGCGCCGCGCGGCTCGCCATGCAAAAGGACGGCAACCTGGTCGTCTACGTCAAGGACGGCGACAAGGAGCGCGTCACGTTTGCGACGCACAACGGCGACACGCTCGGCGTCGGCGGCGTCGCGGCGCGCGCGATCCTGTGCGACGAGTCGCACAACCTCATCACCGTGCAAGAGGACGGCACGATCATGTGAGGGCGCGGGGGGCGGGGTAGGGGGAGCGTGCGGGGGGCGGGGGAGGGGGAGCGCGCGGGCTGCGAGAGGGGGCCCCACCCTCCCCCCACCCGCCAGGTGGTCGTCCCACACCGACGGCAAGGGGCGCGGCAACGTCACCCTGCTCGTGACCGACTGCGGGCACGCTGTCATCGCGGACGAGGACGAGAAGGTCGTGTGGTCGTCGGCCGGCGGCGCGCTCCGCCAACTCCTCGCCAGCCTCAAACTGGGCGCCACCCACCTGGCGGAGCGCGCGGCTTACTACGCGTCCGCGGCGTATGCCGAGAGCAAAAAGGCAGCGTCCGCGACGCTCGCGCGCTCGCGCGCGCTCGCGGCCGAGGGCAAGCAGAAAGTGGTGGTCGCCGCGGGTGCGGCGCAGGCGGCGGGGGGCGCGGCCGCCGCGCGCGCGGGCGAGGCGGCGGCAGACGCGGCGGGCAAGGCCAAGGAGGTGGCGGCCAAGGCGGGGGAGCTGGCGCACACCGCGGCGGACAAGGCGGCCGACGCCGCGGGGCACGCCGCCGACGTCGCGCGCGACGCGGCGGGCAAAGCGGTCGACGCGGCGGGCAAGGCCAAAGACGCGGCCGTGTCCGCCGCGGGCGCCGCGAAAGAGGCTGCCGCCGACCTGGGGCACAAGGCGGCCGACCTGGCCAAGAAATAGAAGAGTAGCGGTGTGAAGGGAGGGTGGCGTGCTTGCTGGCTGCGCCCAGGGGCGGGAGAGGAGGTAAGTTTATCCCAACGGCGGCCAGCGCGCCGCGGGCGCCCGGCGGCGGGCGTCCCGTCCGCCGCCGCCGCCATGGGGCGGCAGCATGTGTGACTAAGTGCATGCATGCGTGAGTTGCCGAGGAGTGAAAGTGTGCGCGAACAGAAACACAACGCGCGCCCTCCCCCCCCTCTCTCCCTCACAAATCCCAGCCCAGCTCCGCCACCCGCCCCACGACGGCCGCCGGCGATCCCGCGGCCAGCCCTCCGGCGGGCAGGGGGCGCAGGAGGAGGGAGGCCGCCGCGACGCGCGCGCCGTCGCCGACCCGGATGTTGCCCAGGACCGTGGCCGACACCCCGATCTGCGCATTCGCCCCGATCTTGGGGTGGCGGTCGCCGGCTTCCTAAGAAGGGGAGGGGGAAGGAGGGGGAGGGCGTGTGGGAGGAAGCGGAAAAATAAAAGAGAAGAAAACACTCTCTCCATCTCTCCAACCTTGCCCGTGCCGCCCAGGGTGACGCCGTGGCAGATGACGACGCCCGGACCGACGACAGCGGCTTCCCCGATGACGACGCCGAGGGGGTGGACGAGGAGGACGCCGGGAGCGATTTTTGCGGCGGGGTGCAAATCCGCGCCCAACACCGCCGACGCGCGCGCCTGGAGCGCGAGCGCGGCGCCGCGCCGGCTGGCGGCCCACAGGGCGTGAGACGCGCGCTGGGCGGAGAGGGCGTGGAGGCCGTCGTGGAAGAGCACGGTTTCGGCGAGCGACGGCCTGGGCGGCGGGCGCCGGTAGTGCGCCGCCGCGACGTCCTCCGCGACCGCGGCGCGCAGGGCGGCGGCCAGCTTGTGGCGCGGCATCATGGGCGGCGTGGAGCCGGGCTCGGCCGCGGGGCCGGGGTCGAGCCGGCCCGCGACGACGGCCGCGACGGCGTCGGCCAGGTCGTCCGCGTCGCCGACGACCGACGCGACAAACGCCGCCAGCAGCGGGTCGGCGCCGACGGCGGGCGCCGACTCCAGGAGGTCGCGCCAGAGGAAGGGCTCCGACGCGGCGTGCGGCGGGACGGCACGAAAGTCGGGGTAGACCGACCCCGACGCCGCCGCCCACCAGCTGGCTTCGCCGCCTGCGAGGCCGTCATCGTCGGGCGCGCCGCCGCGGCCGCCGACGGTGGCCGAGACCGACGCGGCGGCGGCGGGCGCCGACACCGCCTCCGAGAGCGAGCGGGAGAGCGACCCGCGCAACGCGGCCGCGCAGGGCGGCGTGCCCGCCACTTGGTCGCCGCCCCCCGGGTCGGACGGCTGGGAGCCGACGCGAAGGCGGGCGAGGGGCAAGTCGCCCGCGGCGCTCGCGCCGGCCGGCCCGGGCGACGCCGGCGGCGGCGCGGCTGGTGAGGGGGCGCCATCCAGCCTCGTCAATTCCGCCACGGACGACGGCGGCCGCCGCAGCGGCGGCGACGTCATCGCCGCCCGACTGATGCCGCGCCGGCGCCGCTCTCTCTCTCTCCCCCCACTCCCCACTCCCAACGGCGACCCGCCCACCCCGGCGGGGAGGGACGTGATGGACCCGCCGTCCCCGCTGCCCGCGATGCCCGCCGGCGGCGGCACGCCTGCGGGCGCGCGTTCATTCGACACGTTTGCCGGCCTCATCGCCGTCCTGGAGTCTCCCCGGTGGCCGATCGATCAGGCGTGCGCCGCGGTGGAACGATGCCTGGAAGTCAACGGGTAAGAGGCGTGCAGAGTCGGGCCACGCGGCATCGGCGCGCCGCGCCGCCGCCCGCCGCCGCCCGCCGCTGCAGCGGCGTTGGTGCCGCCGAACACGGCGCGCGATCGGGCGGATGGCGCGGCGCCCACCACGCCCGTCCTTTCTGTCTCAGCGAATCACTCCGCGGCTTCTTCGAGACCTGCTTCCCCACCCTGCTCCGCGC
>Ga0315274_10003175_pt1 | contig 24477 bp, 35 predicted proteins | sample YL17G02_20_MG_FD_203700 | JGI IMG/M metagenome (GOLD analysis project Ga0315274, IMG submission 203700) | Sediment microbial communities from Yellowstone Lake, YNP, Wyoming, USA - YL17G02_20 | ecosystem: Environmental > Aquatic > Freshwater > Lake > Sediment | place: USA: Wyoming | collected...
TGTTCCTGTCTCCAGAGAACAGTATATCCGCCAACCAACTGCTCGCCATCTTCCATCTTAACCTTCTTGACTGTGCTCATTGCTGCTCCTTTCTTATGTGTTATTTATTCACTTTTTATGAAACCGTTTGTTCGGCCTGTTGAAGTCTCTTATTGAGAACATCCTTGGCCAGTTCACCTACACCTTCTACTATACGCCCACCACCGTATTCTATGAGTGCCAAAAGCGTAGGATTCTTCAAATTCTTTCGCTCCACCGTGCCACCCATAATAAGAACGAACATCTCATCGTCAGTCAATTCGTCCAGTATGTTGTTACGCTCTATGACATCCGTGTCCAAGTTGATTTTGCTTTTCAATAGCAGAGTGTCCCGCCTGTGTGATTCAATGCGGTTGATCGTATAGGGCGGCCCCATACAGGTTTTCCGCTCCGTCAGGATGAATGCGCCTTCCTCGCCATCCAGTGTGTTAACCCGCACTTCCGCCTTGATTTTGCCAAAGCAGAAGCCGCCGTCGGCATTCATATAGCAGATATATTTGCCGATGTAATTCATTCTGTCCAGTCTCTTCTGTGTTTATGGAGAACACGGAATTCGCAGTTCTTGTTTCCATCGTGAATCAGCCGCTGCTCATGTGATTCAATATTTACCTTTTCGTTTGGATCGAGAATCGTCTGCTCCAGTGGCCGCTCGCACCATTCGGGAGGCACACTTACATCGGCGTTCAAGTAATGGTAGTTATCCTTGCAAAGATAACGATGGCCGGGAATGACATCGGATGGACTCATATATACTACCTCGGCACACAGCCATACCTTATCATTCTCGGGCGTCTTGCCACTAAACCTGCGGCATTTCTGGCAAACAGATAAGTTCATCACCGATACTATACGAACACAGGGCAAGATTTTGACTACGATTTCGCCTGCGGCACTTCTGGTTGCTTCGGTGGCCTACCTGGGCCTGCCATTGCCTTGCGGAGTTTCGCCATAACTAGCCCTGAGAGATACTGTTTCGCCAGCGTGTTGATCGTTCCATCGGGATAAATCAGCCGCAAGCCCTTCAGGCGAGCGTGCAAGGAATACACATCCTGCGGCTTCAACCCGGCAACCGCGCAGTATTCACCGATATTGAACTCGGTATTGTCCCAAAGCCACTTCCATTTCTTCGCTGGATCGGTTTCGGAACACTGCATTTCCTTGTGTGTCACTTCGACAGACTTCCACGCAACCAGTCCGTTCAGCAAGGATTCATCGTCCATAATCGGAACGATGTTCTCGGGTTCTTCCGTTTGCTTGAATTCGGCTAATATTTCGCCAAAGGTTTGCATGTTAGAAATCCTTTACGGTTTGGATCGCGGCTTGAATATCGGATTCCCACAATATCTCGGCTTCCTTCATGGCACTGACACTGTCAAGATGCCAGTCTGCTTCCGAAGCAAATTGTATCCGAACATATTTCTTCAAGGGAAGGGAAGAAACAAAGTATTGACTTGCTGAACTTGTCGAACCAGACAAGAGCGATTCGATAATCCATACGCCCCAGCCGAATATCGTTCTAGGAATGTATCCCTCGTTCTGCGGTTTCTTTCCCGCGCCTATGGAAAGCAATTCGATGTCTTCCACTTTCATACCAAGTTTCTTGCACGCTGCCGCTACTGCCACCATCGCAGGATCGTTTGCGAAGATGCCGCCATCGGCCATCGCAAGATACGGTTTGAAATAAGTTTCCGCTGCCGTAGCACAACGGATCACTTGCCCCATGAGCCAATCTGAATCGGAAGCATCTCCTGAGTAAAACACTTTCAACCTCTTGGAAAGCAGGTTAACAGCCGTCACAAAAAGCGGCTTCTTTGCGTCGCTCATCAGCATTCCCCCAAACACGGACTGTAAGGCATTGGCAAGTTGCCTATCTGGATACTTCGGAACAAAAGGATTGAACCGCCGCAGGAAGGATCGTTTGAATATTTTCGGCATCCACTCGTCGAAAAACTGCTGATCTACTGGCTTATTCGTTGCCAATGCGGCTGCAATAGCAGAACCGATTGATGTGCCAACAAAGCAGTCGAATTTGCTCGTGCAGTTCGCTTCCGCCATTATCCTGGCTTGTGCGAAACCGAACACGCCACCGCCATCTAGCGCAAGTATCTTCATTGCTGTTCCCTTATTTTCGACAACCATTGTTTTTCAATTTGATTGGCGATTCGTTGCATCATAAAAGGTGGAACCGACATCCCACATACATATCTTGCCCCTATCGGGGTAAAATCGTAATCATCTGGGAATGTTTGAAGACGCACCACCTCCAGGTCGGAAACCATTCTTGGTTCTTTCGGATGATATAGTCTTCCCGCTGTCGCCACAGTAGCAGCGGGACTATCCCACGAAACTTTCAGATTATTGAAACCTATTCCCCTGTTTTCCACTTCCGACATAGATTGTCCCGGCTTGGCCATATTCCACAATCTTACGGTTTCTCCTTTCAATGCACTGGCCCTTTGTTGTGACAAATTTTTCCAGGCTTCTTTAACCGGCACCAGCGGCTCATCGAATTCCAACTTGATAATCGGCAATTTCAAATCCTTCTTCTTGGCTATAAAAAACACCCTTTCCCTTTTCTGAGGCACGCCCATTCTTGCGGCATTCAAAAGAAAGATTTGAACATCGTATCCGGCATCGTTCAACTTGCCAAATATTTCTTTCACATATCCTTTGGCGTTTCCACTTATCAGTCCTTTTACGTTTTCAGCAATTACAATTCTGGGTTTCAATTTCTTGACGGTATCAATAAAGTGGAAAAAGAGATCGTCAAGTATCTGGACTGATTGTCCTTCTCTGAATTGAAATTCTTTGCCCCACTTGTCTTCTCTGTGCCCCGCCATTGAAAAAACGGAACAGGGTGGACTCGCATCCAACACACCCAAATCGAACAATTCTTTCGGTAATTCCGAATCTGGTATTGCACTGAATTCTTTGATTCCCATTAGATAGCTATGCGTAGGGTGAAGGTTTTTCCTGTAAATTTCCATTATTTCTTTGTCTATTTCAACACCGCCCAACACTTCATAGCCAGCAAGTTTGTATCCCATTGAACTGCCACCGCCACAATGGAAGCAGGAAAACACTTTGTAGCCATTGTGTTCTACGGAATCCAAATCTGCGAGATTCCAAGCACCTCTTTTAAGAACTGTCGCCATCTACTTTCTTTCTTTGTCGTATTCAAAACCACAACGAGGACACTTATGTTTGAAATTGTCGAATTGCCCTAGATCAAGTTCCTTGGCCCCTTTGGCCGCATTGGCTAAAGATTTTGCCAGTTCGTCCATTTGCAACAAATCGAACAATTCTTTGGAATCGTTTTGAAGTTGCGACAACAATTCGCCAAGTTTGCCATCGTCGAAGTATCCCTGTATGGAAGGATTGTTCAGTGTGATATTCAGGGCCACTTCTTCATTTTCGTCAAGATCGACAACCGTGACATCGGCTTCTTCTTCATTGGCTTCCAGCAACACTTTCAATCGCTGGTGGCCTCCCACAATTTTGCCGGACTTCTTGTTCCACACAATCGGCTGAACTAATCCGAATCGTTCGATAGAAATGGCAAGTCCGTTCAATGCTTTCTTGGTAATATCGCGGGGATTGTGGTCGGCAGATACCAATTCCGACAGTTTCATCTTTATTGTTTGCCACTTTTTCATTGCTTCACACTCACATCATCTGGGCCAATCAGCCATCTATGTTTGCAACACGGACACTCGGCGTCCCATTCTTTCTTGTCCTTGCTTTTGTTTGCCAAATTTTCCAGCGAAGCTCGCAGTGTTTCCATGTTGAGCGAACGGAACAGATCGGAATCTGCAAGCTCCACCTGATACATCAAATCGTTCACTTCTTCTTTCCATGCGCCTTCGATGGCAGGATTGTTAAGCGTCAGGCTGGCTGCCAGTTCTTCTTCGGGTGGAAGATTGACAACAACCATCTTGGCCTTTTTGACGCCAGCCCGCAGAAGCACTGCGTATCGCTGATTGCCACCGATCACATGTCCCGATCTTTCGTTCCATACTATCGGCTCCACATAACCGAACCGAGCTATTGAAGCCGACAACCCGCTCATTTCGCCTTCGTCTATGGTTCTCGGATTGTCAGGCAACTCTTTAACATCGGCGAGAAGGACTTCTTGAATTTGCAACTTTATCATATCGCTCATTTGCCACCTGCGTTCACGGTGTTCCTGACGATTCTGCCGCTTTCTGCTTCATACTGCGACTTGCAATTCGGACAAGTAATGATGGCCTTCGGGACTGGATCATCATGGCTTTCATGGTTTCCCGACGAACTCCCTTTTGGCTTCACCTTCGGCATATCCTGTTCGATCATCTTGAAAAGCGTGTCCAGTTTCAAGTCACTAAATGCGCTACCTATCTGCGCTTCGGATACCTTGAGCATCTTCAATGCTTCTTCGGTGAACCTACCGCGCACATGAGGATTATTCAGCGTGATATTCAACGCTATTTCTTCGTTGCTGTCCAAGTCCACAACAACAACTTCTGTTTCAGTTACGCCCGCTTCAACCAAGTGTTTGTATCGCTGGTGCCCGCTTATGATTTGGTTGCTCCTTCGGTTATAGACAATCGGGATCAACAGGCCAAATCTGTCAATCGAAGCAGCTAGTCCCTTAGCAGCCTGTTTCGACATCTCTCGTGGATTACAGGAAGCCGGGATCAGATCAGTCAGCTTCATTACTTCCGTCTTACAATCTCTAAACTTTGCCATCTGCTATTTCCCCTTCCTCGATTTCAAACTCTGCTACTGCGTGAAAGAAGCGTGCTACGGAGCCTGAGTCTGTATATTCTATAGACTCGTGATTGTCAGAAAGCCACTGTGTTCCCTTGACAACAGCAGCCCTGCTCCTATCACTTCGTTTGCCCGTCACACTACTTGTGGGAAATTCCTTCACTGGACAACCATCCACACATTTCCAATCCTGTGTTGTTTCAGTGCCGTCTCTGTCTCCGTGTCCGCGAGCACCGCGATTCCCCTGCATTGTTCCCCACTTGTGTCCGCGTATTTCAGGATTAGGACACGGCTTCTCTATGAAACTGCCCTTCACTTTTTTCGTGCCGACACATTTGCATTCAGGAGAATGAGACAAAATCAGGTTTGCTGGAAATCTGCCCTGGGTTTGCGGCAAAGCGGGGACACCCTTTTGATATTCACCGGGACGATATCCCAACTCAGCCTGCCTTTTGTTGAGCCTGTCGAATCCCGATGGCGTATTGCTGGTAAACTGCCCAATTCTGCACGCATCAATGTTCAAGCCAGCTACGCCGTGCTTCAGTGCGTTATCAACAAAAGTGCCTTCAATTGGCTTCATTGCTATCGCTATGTGAAAGGCCGCAATCATATCACGATTTTCCGTTTCGCTGATGCTTCCTTGGCTCTTTGTTCCTGAATGATTCGGTATTTGCTTCCCGCCCGCTTGTTCGCTTCCCTTCTCCACTCTTTCCTCTTTGCTTTTTGTGTAGCAGCGTCAATCTCCCTTTGTCTCTGCATCTTATCCCTGTTGAACGAGCCCTGCTTTTTTACTTCGGAGTAGATATCCTTGAGAGTCGCTCCTCTCTGGAGCGGCGTTATTCTCTCGATTCCGTGGTTATGTTTCAGGTCGGCGCGAATCTCAGCCTCACGCTTACCATCATCTGTGCGTCTGCGAACGGCACTGGTATTGTGGACAATGATCGTCGGAGCAGAAATGACCTTGAATGTGTTCTTGGAATTACACTTTGGACAGGACACTGACGGCTTCTCGGAAATGCCGTGCATTATGTCAAAGTCGGCCTCGCACTTCCTGCAACAGTATCCGTAAATCGGAGCCATGTTTCCTCTCATATTCTCAGGCTTTGCGGCCTGCAATCGAACTCTACCGGCCCAGCACCCACGCGGCCAACCTGCACCTGAATACTTGACATGTAATAGCATCCACTGAACTCAAATGCAACTTTCGTTTCTGTGCTTCGGAAAATCGCATGTCGAGTTCACGCTCGAAGAACTGAACGATCAGTTTCCGCACATCAGTCCACGCACTGTAAACATCCGTGCGAGAAACCGAGTCACCCCTGCTTCGGTAGTCGGCCATAACGGGTGCAGCAACATCGTGCTCTATAGAAGTCGCATCGGCACCTTTGTCTGTTGCGGAACTCATCCATACCTCAAAAACATCTAAAGTTAACTGATCGCGGATTGACTTGCGCACATATGATTGCAAGTCGGCCAGCATTTCTCTCGACATGATTTCATCAGCAACAGACGGCCTGACACCCATTTCTTCTGTTTCATATTCTGGCATCTGCTGTGTGTGACGATCACGCCGCCAAATATCTCTTGCCCTAGACTCTGCCTTATTCCCGAGAACCGTTGACCAAAAACGGCGCAAACCAATAACACCAGTGGCAGGATCGAACTTACCAAGATCGGCATTGTATGCTGGCTTACTATAAAAATCACCCGCTAAATCCTGCGCTATTTCTTCCATCGCTTCCTTCGGCTGACGCCCCCGCGCCGCAAGTCCCAAGAATATATTTCGGGATAAATCAGCCCACTGTCTCACATCTGGGCTCCTGTTATCCGACGCCCTTTCAAAATCCCGAATTAGTGCTTCATACTTGGTTGAGTCTTCTGGCCTCGCGGAAACCTTTTCATGTTCCAAATAGGGTAAGTAAATCTTCTGAATGGCGTCCTGCACCACAGCACCGAGTGCTTCGTATGCCGCTTCGGCAGCTATCATCTGCCGTAATGACGCAAAAAATCTAAACATTTTCGTTCCCCCCAAGTTGAGAATGTGTCTTCTACCGTGGAGCAAAATATCAAAAAATTATAAAACCGACGGGTCGATGTCGTCTGCTAGAACGCATCCCGGCCTACCCCTGTCAGATTCTGATTTATTCAGAGCAGAAACGAATACAATTTTTCCATTAACAGAGGGATTGAACAAGCTCTTCGCTTGTTTCGCGGCATCAGAGCTAAAGGCTATCCAATACACAGTATATCCTGCGGATACCAACTCATGCGCTATCCCCAGCAATCTCGTTGTCTTGCCTGTCCGCCGTTCCATATCTTTAACACCACCGTCTTTTTCCAGAAGATGCAGAATGCCGTATTCGCAATTTGCTGGGCATTGAGATATATAAGGCTGGCACTTGCAGCATTCGCTTCTGACGCAAACAAGATGCCGTCTGACGATTATCTGACGATTAGATTTCACGGAACCAGCACCGTTCGCCATTCCTGAGCCACCTTGCGAATGTCGTAGTTGTCCCGCACTTTCTGCCGAGCCGATTCCAACATGGATAAACGCTTCTTCTTGTCGTTCAGGCAGATCGAAAGCGCATCAAACCATTCCCGCGAGCCACTGACAAGAAAACCGTCCTTATCATCGGGATCGATCACCGCCGAATACGGAAGCACATTTGACGCAACGGTTGGCATACCGATCATCGAATATTCCAAAAGTTTGATCGGCGATTTGCAGGCGTTAAACCCCGTCTGCTTCAGCGGCGCGATACCGACTTCCGCACGCACGGCCTTAATGATCTGGAAGTATGTCTCAGCGGCATTGAATCCAAGGAACTCGACCCTGCCCTTCCAGTGCGCCCTCGTCAGAAACATTCGCACGGCTGGCGGCAGATAGCCCAGAATGACAAGCCTCACGTCTGCCATTTCAGCCATGATCGCATCAACGGCATCGGCGCACTCTTCCCAGTCTTCCGCATGGGATTCGCCCCCCTGCCAGAATATGCGTCGGAAGCCGTCTGGGCTGCCCGTGAAAGGCGTTGCCAGCCATCCCTCGGTGTCTATGGCGTTCGGTATGACAACAGGGCTTAAAGGCTCACCTATCGTCTTCACAAGCCTCTTGGAAAGCTCTTCCGTGGTTGTCGTAACCACATCGGCCAACTTCATACACTCTGCGGCTGCCATCATCTCGTCCCTACCGATGAATCTGGACGCTGGGTTCTCCCTTGGAATGTCGAACAGGTTATCATCAATATCATAAACGATGTGTTTTTCAGCCTCTTTGAGCTTTTTGAGCAAGTAATAGGATTCCCAGTCATGCACTCGTTGCACAAAAATAGTGTCATATTCAAGCAAGTGTTCATATTTCATGCCCGCCGATGTAATGTCCACCGAGATACCGTCCATGCTTATGTGATTTGCTGGTAGAACCATGCGCCAATAGCCCGAGCCCGTCCTGTCTTTAATCATGGCTATCTTGCGAGTATTCACCCTTTCATCGGCCATATGAGCCAGCTTGTCGGCTATGAGCTTGTGCAAGGACAAAGCCTGAACAGCAGACACAACCTTTCCCACATGAATGAGATTCTGCGCGTAATCGGCAAGGCCCTTTGCAGTTTCATAATCGGCAGTGGCTATATCCATGCTCTCATTGTCGAGCAACAGTCGAACCAAATCCGTTTTCTTTGAGTGGTCGAGGTAGACTTCGGCACCCATTAGAATCCACATGGCCGCATAAGGCAGGTTCTTCAACCGTGCCTGCGGCGGCAACACCGGGCATTCGTGGCTTATGTTAAGGTTTGTCATCATCGTCCTTCCATTCCGTCTTTATTTGCGGCTCCGCTCTTGCTTCATACTTCCTCGAACAAAATGATTTTGCTCTTTGTTTCGCATCTGCCAGCTCGTAGCCGACATCTCTGTATGCCTTGAACAATTCGGCATACTTGACGGCATCTGATTTCTTTTTTGCAGTTCCATCCAGTTGCCAGTTCCGCCAAATCTCGACGAAGTAGTTCATTTCGGGATGGGGGCCAGTGCTGTCGCCGAAACAGTCCCACCAGACAGCATTCGCAACGACAATTTGGATTGTGGGATCGCTGATTTTCGATCTGATCGCCTCGGCCCATAAAGCCGATGATAGTTTTACCAGTTTGTGTCCGCCTCTCATTCTCATCGTCCCCCGCTTGCCGCTTTGGCCCTTGCCGCCGCCATCCAATCATCCATTATCAGCTTCGCTACCTTGGCACTCTCGGTCGCCCGCTGATTCAACACGCGAGTACGCTCTTTCATATCCTGATCGACATAAACTGGAACGACAACCTTTTCAACTGGTGTGGTAATTTCACTCCTATCTTCTCCTCTCATTCTCGCCTTAGTCAAATCCTTCAAAAACTTCTCGGCATTCGCTCTTATATCATACTGCTCGCGCACCTGTGCCGATGTTTTTTCTGAAACCCTTCTCGACAATGCTTCGTCCCGCATTACCACCAAAATCTTTTCGGCGAACTCTTTCGGAGTGGATGCGAAAAATCCGTTTTCGCCTTCTTTGAGGAATTCCGTGTACGGCGGTACTCTTACTGTTACCAGTGGAACACCCATTGCGCCACATTCCACAAATTTGAGTTCCGACTTCGAGTGCCAATATTCATTTTTTTCATCCATTGGATTTGCGACCACCCCCAAATCCAGCGAAACAAGCTTGGCATAGAAGCCTCGCCAGTCCGCCCGATCAAAAGCTTCGTGTTCCTTGAGTTCAATTCGGCTTCTTGGATGAAACGACTTCTTGCCAAAATAGTGACACACGATCTTCTCACCGTCCTTGACTCCAACATCCAACTCTCCCAACATCGCTTCCATAAACCAGTCCATCTCTGCGCCACGGCTTGGAGCCATTGTAAATCCCACGGAAAAGACGGCAGGGTTTCGGCGATAAGTCTGCTTCAATGCAGTCATCCCTGCTTCATCCAGAACATTTCTTCGTAATATCTTCGGCTTATCAAAAGGCATTTTGGACAACAAGAAAGAGCTTGGCGACATCAAGGCATCGGCGATCATCAGGGGTTCGAGCGTCAAGCCGCCCCCGGTATATTTGCAACCTCGCTGGAAAAGATAGTCATCAATGAAGAACACCATGAATTTTCCCTGCGCCCTTAGTCGCCTCATCATGTCTATCACATCTGGATGAAAACATTTGAATACGACCACGACATCAGCCGCCCTACATATCGCTTCGCACGCAACCTTGCCGCCGACAAGAGCAAAATCCACAACCTGTGATTTGATGCCAAGCGGTTTGAGTGCTTCGCTAAGGTATCTCACTGTCCATCGTTGTTGCATTGGATCGTGATTATGCGTCACAAACACGATACTCTTCGTCTCGCGGTCTGCCAGCATGGCCGACATTGCTTCAGTTGTGTCGTTTCTGATTCCCCCGTAATGCGCGACAAAATCCCCCTTGTGCCACGATTCCGTATCGTGATTGAACTCCTTCGGCAACATAAGAGATTCATGAGGAACAATAGAATTGAATTCTCTTCTGCATACCACATTGATTCGTTGCTTAAACGGCTCGATGCGCATTACTCCCCGAACGCTGGCCTGCTCCCATCCAATATCGCCCTCTCGTATTTTGTTGCTCCAAACTTTATCAAGAAATTCTTCAGTCAAAGGTTCGCTTCTGGCAAAAAACACGCCAAAGTTTATGCTGTTCCAAGGCGGAATGTTCCAGTCTTGCTTGCCGACTACCAGCATGAATCTATCATCAAGAAATCTGTCCAGCGTGATATTTGGATTAGTTATTACCGAATCGGTATCAATCCACATCACCCACGGATATGTCTTCAGCGTGTCTCTGATGAACAGTATCTTGCTCCACGACGGATGCCTGTCCTTGGCAAACCCGGATGTGTAAAGCCTGAATCCATATCCATGCTTTCGGCAGTATTCCATATTCACAGCCGAGGCGAATCTTCCCATCTTGTCGAATTTGGGATTCTGTGGCGTATAGGCCATAACCATGCAGACCTTTTTTCCACCCAGCTCTATTGATGGTTTTGTCGTAGTTTCGACAAGAGATATTTCGCCCTGAAGTCTTACATGCCTGCATTGGATCGTTTGTATTTCAGAAATTTTCTTCGTATCGTCATCTGATAATCTAACCGTCTTGTAGATGCTATCTGGCGAGCTGTGCATCACGCATCCTACGGACACAGATACCCTCTCCACTGGAAACTTCATTCCGATTCGTTTCCACAAATCCCAGTCACACCATCTCCTGAGAATCGGATTTTCGTCATAGCCTCCCACGGTGTTTATCGTCGTCCTCGGGACAATGACGGAAAGATTCCCGAGGATGTTCCTGTTGGATAGAACTTCCATGTTCCACGGCTCGCCAAAACCCATCTTCTTCTCTCCAGTCTTGGCGTCAACATAGTCGGCCAATCCATAAACCATACCGCACTGTGGAAAAGTTTTCGTCTTGGCTTCATACAGGCACTGCATTGCGTGTGGATACAGATAATCGTCGTCAAACATGTACATGAAATAGGGTGATTGCGCCATCTTCATGCCGTCATTGTATCGCCGCGCCGGGCAACCCGAGTTCTCTTCAAATCTGACATACCGTATTCGTGCGTCTTTCAGCGCGTATTCCCTACATACTTTTTCCGAACCATCCTTGGAACCATCATCTATCAGGATAAATTCCCAGTCGATGAATGTCTGCGCTAAAATGGAATCAATGGCCCTTCTCAGCAGATTAGGACAATCCCCGTTCGGCCTGTTGCGGCAGTAGGTAGACATTATTATGGAAATCTGGATCATTGCTTCCTTATTACTTTCATGGCCTGTCTCATATCATCCGCAAACTTGCGTGCGTTTTCTTTCACATCGTAATTTTCAACCACATACTTAGAAACATTTGCCGATACTTTTCTCGATAGCTGTTCGTCGCGCATAATGAGCAATACTTTATCAGCAAATTCTCTTGGTGTGGAAGCAAAAAATCCAAGTTCTCCTTCTTGCATGAACTCTGCGTATGGCGGCACTCTTGATGTTATCAGGGGAACGCCCATTGCAGCGGTTTCCACCCATTTCAGCTCGGATTTAGACTTACAGAACTCATCATGCTCGTCCAGCGGGTTAATAGATGTGCCCATATTGAAGGATACCAGTTCCGAATAGAGCCCTTTCCAGTCTTCCCAGTGGAAATACATATGCTCTTTGACGGTAACTTTCGTGCGACTGTGCAAGAACCGCTGGCCGAATGAATGGAACACGCACTGTTCTCCATCCTTCAATTCGGCATTGAGAATATCAAGGAACTCCGATACGAACATATCCCAGCCAGTTCCACGGCCCGCTCCTGCAACCCAGCCAATAGAGAACGGCCCCGCTCGTCTGTATTCCTGCTTCAACACAGACATGGCCTCGGCGTCCAAAACACTGCGTCTCAGTATCTTCGGCTTATCCCACGGAATCTTGGACAGCAGCACTGAACTGCACGACACTATCGCGTCTGCATTTTCCATCGGTTCCATCGGAACAACCAGTCCTTCGGTGTATTTGCAGTTCGGCTGGAACAAGTAGTCATCAATGAAGAAGAGTACGAACGCACCTTTTTCTTTCATCCTTCGAGCCATCCGCGTCGTGCGGTAATCAAAACACCGATACACAACCAACACATCCGCTCCTTCGCAGTCTTGTTCTTTACCGCCTCGGGCCAAATCCACAATCTTGGCATCGAAGGACAGATCGTTCAGCGCATTGCAGAGATAGCCCACGGCCCATCGTTTGAGCACGGCATCATGGCCGTTTATGACAAAGGTGATTTTGTGGATCATTCTTCGGCCTCGGCTGCGTATTCTTCAACTGCGTGAAAGAAGCGGGCTGCGGAGCCTGAGTCGCCACTCATTCCCTTCCATGTTTGTTTCCCGCCATCACCGTCCCACCCCACCGCCTTACTCTTTGTTGTTAGTTTCCCGCTCGTTGTCACGGGAAACCCTGCCAGCACTTCGGGTGAATTGTCGTGCAAAATATTGGCAGGGAAACGACCATTTATATGCGGTTCCGCGTGCATTTGTTTTCCATTCCATCCTGTGATTCCGTCACTTTTGGTTGGCTTATTCTTGTGCCCCATTCTGACACTTGATTCCAATTCCCAATTTGTTTCAATTCTGCACGCATCGATGGCCAACCCTGCAACACCGTGCTTCAGCGCGTTTTCGGCAAAAGTGCCTTCGCACGGCTTCATTGCTATTACTATGTGAAAAGTGCCTGTCATATTGCCATCACGATTACATCATCAACAAACGCCATTATCCTGAATCCTCTCCTACTATACGCACCGATGGCCCGCTCGTTGTCGCATTTCACCTGCAATTCGATTCGGCGTATCTCTGGCACCGCTTGCAGTCGATGCACCAGCGCGTCAATCATTCTGCCGCCGAAGCCTTTTCCTTGGTAATCAGGATGCACAACAAAGCCCACTTCGACAGTGCCGCCAATCGGTTTGTGACACTGGCAATACCCCACGGGTGTCGAGCCGTCGTGCATGATATACATCGTGCGCGTGTATGGAACATTCTTTTTGAGCCATGCAACATGAGACTGCAAATCAGGCGGCGGATGGCCGAAATGATAGGGAACAATCTTCGGGTGCGAGCGCGTAGTGAAAAGGAATCGGACATCCTTTTCGTTCTCGACATCCAGTAACGTCAGTCCTTCCTCAGCCACCATTTTGAACGATTCCACAAACTGTTGTTACATCCTTGCGAGTCATTTCCAGATGATTAGGAAGACTGATGATTTCTGCGAACGCCTTATCAGCATAGACGCAGAGTGAGTGGTCGTAGTGAGAGAATGGAGAAAACAGGTAGTTTGGCAGGTAGTGGACACCGGGAGCGATACCATTAGCCTTCAGTTTGGCAATCACTCCGTCCCTGTCCTTCACCCACGCAACCAGCAGATGATGGGAGCTTCCGCGCTCGTGAGTCATCACCTTGTCACCCATCAAGTCCTTGTACCACTCGTAAATCTGCTTGCGGTAGGCATTGTCCCTGTCCAGATACCTGAGCTGCACGAGGCCGATAGACGCAGCTATGTCGTTGCCATTATACTTCCAGCCCAGCTCGGGCACATTGTAGGCCCACTTATATACTTCGTTCGCGCCGTCCACTGTGCGGGCGAATGTTCCCTTGTCTATGCCGAGCCATGATAACGCGCCCGCACGCACGCGCATCTGCTGGGTAGGCACGCAAATCATGCCGCCGTCGAAAATGGCAAGGTTCTTGACGGAATGAAAAGACATACAGGAAATCGTATCCGTGCGACTGCCTACCCGCCTGCCATCGAAGTAACAGGCCCCCGAGGCATGGGCGCAATCTTCGATTACCTTCACATTGAGTTTGCCAGAGTTGATAGCGTCCATCAGCGCGTAGAAATCCCTTGAGACGCTGCCACCATAATGCACCCAGATGACAGCCTTGGCATCAGTTTTCTCCACCGCCTTCTCGATACTTTCAAACCTCATGCTCATGTCACTGGCAACATCAGCGAAGACGGGCTCATGTCCTTCGTAGACGATAGCGGCATTGGTGGAAACGAATGTGATCGGCGTGGATACGATCTTGGAGCCCTTTGGCAAGTCCAGAAGTCGAACGGCAAGGTGTAGCGCGGCAGTGGCACTGCTGACAAAGTGCGGATAGGCTGCTCCAGTGTAATCCTGCCAAGCCTTCTCAAACTCGACACACTTGGGGCCGCAGCCTGTCCAGCCTGTTTCCATCACCTTGCGAATCTCGCGGATGCACTCCTCGACTTCATACTTCGGCCTGAACAATTGCAGAGACATTGTGATTTCCTTTCATATTTTCCGCTTTCGCGGCGTGTTGTCTTATCCCAGAAAGCTTCCTATTGCATCGGCACCCTGAGTAAGCGGGTCATCAACATCCGCGCCGCAGGATATTTCGCCCGTGTCCCGAATCACCCGCACTGCTTTATCGTCCCAAAGGTCTGTGTAGGAAGGATGCTTTTCACATGTGACTGGCAGCTCGCGTCCGAAGTTCTCCAAGCAGAATTTGTTGATCGCCTTGGTTGATTCCAGAATCGCGTCAGCGGGGTGGAACGAATGCACCCGTGCCGTGAGAATGACAACCCCTTCGCCTTTGGCCAGCCATATCCTCACCCGCCGAACCATCTTGTCGATGGGGGCTCCATACTTGGCGGGATCGTAGTCAATGTGCTCCCTGCCGTTATACTTGCTGAGAGTCCCATCGAAGTCCACTGCATGAACTGGTTTGTCTTTGTCGCTCATATTTCCCTTCCTATTTCGTCATTCCCTGTTGCGTCAAGTAGTTCAAAATCTGATTCGGCTCTGTGAGCAATTCGCCCGTGTGCTTCTCCAATATGGGTATGTGCTTCCCGTCAAAGTCGAACTTGTTAAGAAGTTCTATCGAAGCCGCATTGGAAAGGGAAGAGAAAACGTGGAAAGCCTGCCCATCCTTGCCACGGAATGCGTCGTTCATTGCGGCATCCATGACCAGTGCGGCCACGATTGTCGCGCAGTGCGGGCAATTTTTTTCAATGAAGAGTCTGTCGGTAATCATAGTTTCGCTCACCACCATATTACGAAAGAGCGGTTACTTTTTAAGCATTTTTCTTTCCGAACAAGAAGCGTTGCAGTAATCAGAGCCGATTTCACCGCGCTTCTTGCATAGTATCTCAGGCACCTGAACAGCACAACCGCCACAGCACTGCTTGTCAACAAACCGAGCTATGCCGCCGTAGTTTTCACAGTTTGGCACGCCAAGGTATCTGCCTTTGTCATCATACACGAAGCAATTCCTTCGCTATATCCAACAAGGATCGGGCGATATCGTCGGAAGCCTTCTTGCCGTCAACCTTGTTGGCGACAGAATAAGCAATGGCGAAACACTTCGATTCATTGCCGCTATCTTCCATACAGGAATTGAAAGAGGAGAGCCATCCCCTCTTCGCTTTATCGGAATATTTTTTCAATCCCGGATTTTTCTTTTCTGCTTCAGAAACGCTATCCCACGGCATTTCGCACACTCCTTCCTGACAAAACGCTGCTCGCTATCCGCAGTTCCCGAACGGCACTGGAAACCACTGCGTTCAGTCTTATCGTTTCTTTTTTGCCGCCCGGTGTTGAAAACACAAGCTCGTCCAGCACAACTTCCATTCCTTCAAAATCATCCGTCATATAGTTGCGGTAGTAATACGGGTTCTTCTCGTCTTTCTTCAGATAGGCAATCGTTATATGCGGTATGTAGTTGGGATAGATACTGGTGTACTGGAGAGAACGCCTGATGAGATTATTCAGGTTCACCAAGTCGCTGCTCTGCATATCTACCTTGAGAGCAATGCACTCGGGATTGTAAAACGCGGTAGTCCTGCCGAGTGTGGCCCTGAGCGGAGAAATGCCAGCAACCAGTTGCATAACTTCATCGGGATTCGTTGTGTGTATGCCGTAAAGAACCGTGACATGGACATCCTTGGCCTTGCCGCGTTCGCCATCGAGGGTGTTATAGATAAACTCAGGCGGAATGGCAGCGGCAATAGATTGCACATTGGAGGCAATGGGATCAGGCATCCGCGCCATCAGGCAAGAGTAATCATATGCGACTCTGTTCACAGCCCCTTTCTCGTGTCGTGCGTCGGCAGGGAGCCCAAGGTAAATACTGGGCTGAACGGCGAAAACCGATCAACTCGACCGATCTGCCTCGGTGCCCAGTCTGCCTTGACAACCTCTGCTTTCTGAGAGTCTGTCTTCTGGAACACAGTTATCTGGACGGTATCGCTCTCGTATCCCATTCCCTTGCCAGTGCCTGTATGGAAATAGCTGCCGACAGGAATGTCCTTGAAGGGAACCGAGGCGATCAGCTCCCTTGCCAGTTTCAGCAACTCTGCGGCGGCATAGTTCATCCTAGTCCCGGTACTTTCGTTTCCATTCACGATAGTTCACTTTGTGCTGGCCCCTCTTCGCATCTGGGTGCTCCCGCATGTAATCCTGAAGTGATTTCTGCGACGGGAATACGCCCGCCTCCCTGTCCAACTGCTTCAGCTCCAGACGAGGCAAATCGGAATCGGCTTCAACCAATGTGCTGGCTATTGCCAGTAGTTCTTTTGCTAAGGCTTGTCTATTCATTTGTCTTATTCCTTCCTGACTTCCGCCAGTGCGGCACGCATCTCGTGTTTCACAATAACATCCTTTACCACGGAAGCCTTCACCGAGCGAATGTTGTTCCGTGCCATCTTGTCCCCGCAGTTGGGGCAAAGTTCTGCCACATCGGCGCGTGAAACGTGTTCGTTGTCCCGCATTGCCAGCACCCTGTCTCTGATGTCCATTTCTTTCTCCCCGTAATCAGGCCGCCTTCTGAGCGGCTGCATTTGTTCACCGTCCGCGCCTGTGCATTCTTTAACCAAATCCTGAGCAGGGGTGCCATAAGCGTCAGTCCACGGCTCGACCATCTTGATCGTATGATACATGCCGCTCGGCAGGGTGTTTGCCCTGTGAGAAGCCTGCCGTGTGAACTTGTCTGCCTGCTTCCGTGCTTCCTTTATCCAAAAATCGAGGCTCATCTGTGCTGCACTGTAAACGTACACGCCTTCTCCCGTCCAGCTTCCATCCAGCGCAACTGGGTAATAATAGCCAGCAGGACTGCGGTAGAACCGAACACCGAGCGGGCGCACCGCCTTGTTTACATCCGCAAGCGACTTTGGATATACGTCTGCCATTCTCCGCCTATTACTCTCTTGTTGCCTGCTTGGCGTTCTCATCAGCGGCGAGCAATTCGGCGACCGCAACCAGCTCTGCTGCCACTGCCTGACCGTCCGCGCTCGCTGTTATCCCCATGTCCTTTTTCATTTTGCTCATGGTGTTGATGGCATCCTGTTTGTCATCGGTGTAATAGCTCTTGCTTTCATCATATTTGCCATCAATGAATACCTTGACAACCCACTCATCGGTATCGGACTTGCGAACCAGACTCAGGCGGGTTCCCGAGGCCGCTGCCTTGCTCGTTGAGCTGAGCAATTTCCCAAGCTTGTCTGTGATTGTTTTCTCGGTGAAGTAGCCGTCAAAGTCGTCATACTTCTGCCCGTCCAGCACGATCACTGGCAATCCTGCCACTTCGCCGTTGCTCGCCCTGATAATGCGGTAGTATATCTTGACGTTGCGGCCTTCTATGGTGCCGTTCAACTCCTTGTTGCCATATCGCAGGGTGGAAGACGGGAACTCGTGCTTGATAATCTGCGCCATGCGATTCAGTCCGCGATAGATTCGCTCGGCAATCTGCTTGTCACTCAGGCCCGCGCCTGCTGTCTTCTCGCTGGCTTCCTTAATCCTGTCCACCGCTGCGTGAATGCCGTCTAAATCGCTTTTCAAATCAGATGCGGCCTTTATCAAGTTTTCCAACACATCCTTGGTGGAGTATACATTCATTATGACTGCGTTCTTATTCTCCGCATAAACAGGCGATTGCAGATTATCGCTCAGGACGATCATCTGCTTCTCCAAATCCCTGCCGAGCGTCGCTATGCGGTGCTGGGCGTAGTAGAGTGCCTTGACTGCTCCCGACATCATCAGCCCGGCCTGCTTATTGCCTGCTGCACGGCCCTTATCCATCAGGTTCATCCATAACGCATGTGTCGCCCCTTCTTCACCGCGCAAGCCACGGAACGGCTCATTGTCCCTCAGTGCTTGCGTTATGTTGCGCCTGACCGTTGCTATCGTCTCGTCCATAGTCTTACGGCCCGCTTCAAAACCGATCAATACAGAAGCAATATCGCCGCCAGCCCTGCCGTAGATGTAATCCACTCCTTGCGTATGGCCCCATCCGTGGCCAACAAGTTTGAGATATGCTTCGTCAAGAAGTTCGCCTTTGCGAAGGCTGTCGTTCAACTGTTCAAGCAGGGTGTATGGCCCTGCGGCTGCTATCCTGTTCATTTTGTTTCTCCTTTGTTTTACCCACAGGCAAGTAATTCTCCTGCCCTGTTCAAATCAGTCATTCCAGCCCTGCATGGCATACTGGCAGTTTTGCCGCCACCTGCATCGGCCCATGCCTTCGCGTATTTGCGGGCCATCGTGCCCTCGGCGTCATCAAAAATCTCTTTCTCTTCTGCCGTGAAGTCTTCCCTGTCGCCCTTCTTCATCCGCGCTTCAATCGCCCGAACCTTCTCGTATTCCCCGTGCATCTCTTCCCTTGCCCGCAGTATCGGCTTCACATGTATCTGAAGCTCTCCAATGTGCCCGTTACCATATACCACGTTCAGGTGCGCGTCCCTGTATCCGTTCGGCATCGGGTTGGCAAATCTGTCCTTCGGCCTTCTGGCCAGATTCATGCCCGATTGCCGCAGGGCATCCACTGTGTCGGGTAGCTCTGCCACCATGTCAACCGCGACAGTCGCCCGTACAACATCGGTAAGGCGAGACCAGTCGCCATTGTAATCGGCGGCAACCTTCTCCCTTGCCCTTTTCGCGCTCTTTGTTGGCGTCGTCACCAAGATCGGGCCTTCAACATTGTAGGCTATCCTTGGCTCAAATGGAGCCGTCTGGTGATAATGTTCCAGCCCGAGTGACGGAAGCCATCCCATCATTTGTTCGTAAGCGTCATTGGCCGACTCATACAGTTCGGCTTCGGTGCTGGCAGGCTGTCTCACTGTTTTCGGCAGAGCCATTTCTTCTGCCGTGAACAACAGTGACGCCTGCAACCGCGACGCTATAAGTTCAATATCCAATCAGATGTCCCTCTTCGACTTCGATATTGCTGTGAAAATCGCGTTCCGCTTCTTCACCGTGGCCGCACGATTCACCGAAAAAGCTCTTGCTTCGCGGGTAGTAAAACGCTCGTTCCCCCTTGTTTAGCGGCTTCTTGCACTTGTCGCAATGAGCAGGCCATTTTAGCGTCAACCAATACGGATCGCCATAATAGGATTTGTGATAGCCATAGGCAACCTTGGAAGACGCCGACCGCTGCATGGCTTTTTCTATTGCCTTGGTGAGAATTCTTACGCGCATCGGATGAGGCTGTTGCTCCCACTGATACGGCGTATCGGCGTCCCGAGTGAGTGCCCACAGTTTGGCATAGCCTATACTCTTGAATGCGTCGTAAACACTCATCCCTGCATCCATGCGGGACGATACATCGGCGGCAATGTCTTCAGCCGTGTCTTCAATAATAAGGCTCTCGGCTATCTTCACCAGTTCTGCTGCTACGGCTTGTCTGTTCATTGTGTTTTTCCTTCGCTTAGAACATGCTGCTTGGAAGCTTGATTCCCAGTGCGTGTGCCGCCTTGAAGATGTTGTTGCGGTGCGCATCTTGCGGCATACCGTGAGCCCTGTCAACACACTGGCGCAGCCTAAGCAGAGCTTCATTCTGGTTGTCAGTCAGTTCCAAGTCTCTGTGCAGTTTCATGTAGACTTCAACTGCCAAATCGTAACTCTGCTCGTCTACGACACCTTTGAGTTTCATAACATCGTCGTCGGTGATAACGGAATCAAGAAGGCTTCTGCTCGCCGATAATTGCTTCGCTATCTTCACCAGTTCTGCCGCCACTGCTGCGTTATTCATATTCGATTCTCCTACTTGTAATTCTCCAACTGTCCCAGCAGCTCTTCCTGCATGACAGATTCGCCAACATAGCCCATTTCAGACGACCGCTGTATGACACGCATCTGCTTGTGAAGCTGTGCCATGTCGCGGGAGAGATAGTCAATCTCGCGGATACCGAGTTCTATCCCGCGTCCGCCGCCTTTTATGAGTGCTTCAGCATTCCGTATCCTGCTGGAGATGGATGTTGCCGCCGTCATCTTCGCTGCTATTTTCTCGATTCTGTTCATATCCGATGTCCTTTCAATAGTGCAAAATATCAAAAAATTATGCGTTAAAACCCATCTTGGCACAGTTCGCACCGTGTGTTGGCAGCATCCCACTCGGGGGAATGAACGGGGTAGCCATACCCGAGCCCGCACGCATACGCGAGCGCGTTCCTGCACCGTTCGCAGGCAGTAGCGCGAAGCTCTTCGGCTTCGGAATACGAATACCCGTGCCCGCACAGTGCCAGTGTTAATTGGTCGAGACAACCCTTCTCGGTGACAACGCTGGCAGTCCTGTGCAGTCCTATGACAAATTTCCGCGCAAGCATCCTGCGGGAAATCCTGTCGGAAGAAGTGAGCGGCACTCCCTTGTATTCCTTCAGGGCAAGAAGATTATTCTCTACCGCCGCAGTGAACTCGTCAAAGTCGCCGAATACAGGCACGCCATACCGGGCGCAAACTACATCAACATTGCCCTTGCGATAAAAGCCATCGGGACAGAATACCAGCATCTTGCCGTCCGTCGCGTGGAGCCCAAGCTCCAGCAGGGAGATCGGTGCCTTGGAGTCTTTTGTCAGGCACATGGCGATTACCGTGGCATTCTCCAGTCCTTTCAGCTCCCACTCCACTTGTTCTTTGAACTGCGGGTTGTCTATGCTTTGAACCCACGATGAGTCCCATTTTTTTCTTCGGGGATTGAGCACCACGCACGGAATGCCAGCAAGAGATTCGATAAGCTGTTTTTGCCAATCTTCGGCCTGATTTTGATCGATGCTTCCAGCGAGAAACACAGAAGGCCAGTTGTTCGGATTCTCTATAGCCTCGGGTGCCGTGAAAACAAGTGGCATGGTTGCTGCGTTCTTCACCCGCTCGGAAGGATTCGCCAGCACCCTTGTCAGAATGTCTTTCACCTTGTTCTCCCACTTGGAAGCAAGTGGCGCACTACCCACTTCAATTTTCCCGCCGTCATTCTCGTAGGCTTCCCATGTCAGGTTGCCGCCAGTCGGTTTCAGATAAACAAACCTGCCGTTCATACCCGCTATTTCTATGCCATCGGGAGTGAACTCACGGCTCTTGATATGCCGTTGAAGATTGTTGAAAACCTTGAGCAACCTGTCTTCAACGGCTACCTCATCCATCTCCTTGCTGGCTTTCTTCCCTAAAGAACGGCCAGCCCAGACAACGGTAGCAGTGTAGCGGTCGCCGAGCCAAAGATTAGTATCGTTTGAAGCTCTCACGCTCATGTTCTGTTCACCTGCTTGTCCAGACTGGCTTAAATCGTTTGCTACTCGGGGGCCTTCGCCTTCGGGGAATTCCATGTCGGCGTAATAGTCCTGCTGATCGTAGGCTTTCTTGCTCCCGAACAGCTCGTCATATGCCTGCTTTGAAGCCTGCTCCTTTGTCAGTCCCTGAGCCATCAGCTCCTTCATCCGTTCGGCATGCTTGGCAAGGTTGTCTTTGATGTACCTGTTTCTGGTTTTGTATTCCCTGTTCGTGCCGAGCGCGGCCTCTTTGTCCTTCTTGTCGCGCCTGCGTCTGCCCACAAATTCGACTGCTATGTCAACTGCGTCCACGATCTTCTGCTGCCATTCCTTTGCGTCACCCTCGGCTTTCTCCAGCTTCTTGCTTTCCGAACGCTTCACTCTGCGCACTACGGATCGGGCCTTGTTCCAGCCGCGTGTAGTCTCAAAGTCGCGCACAACCTTGCGTATTGCGTCTTCGTCGGCTTCTTCGGCAATGTAGGAATTTACGACATATGTGAACCTGCCAAGGAACTCACGCACGGCTGGGTCACGCAAAACCTTCTTTTTCTCGCGAATCTTCCACTTATCGCTCTTGTGGCCGGGGCGTTCCCGCACCCACTTCTCGTTGCCATTGGGATATTCAATGCGATATTTATACTGCGAACCCGGACGAGTCATCTCTACCTGTTTTGGCACATATTTTGGCATATGCTATTTCTTTCTACCAACACATTGCAGCAGGAGCGCGGAAATCCAGAGATAATCAATTTCTTTCCTGCTACGGCAGGGCATTCTTGCCGTTCTTGCGCCACATGCGCCCCAAATGCCCTGTCCCTGCCGCCGTGGCCCGCTTGGAGCCCTTGCCCCTTGTGATGACACCCAAGCCAGCCACACGGCCCGTTATAGGGCATCCTACGCTACTTTCTTGTAATCCTGTAAACTGACTCTCCCATACCGCTTCTTACTTCTTCCAAATCGAAGCGACTATGGAACAAGCTGCTGAAGATGGAATGAGTATCAGTGTTCTTGTAAAGCGTCAGGTAGAGCCCGTCGGGCTTCTGCTCGAAAAAGAAATCACCCTGCGGCTTATACAGGAATGTCTTCACTTCGGCCTTGGATGGAGTCCCGAACGAAACCAGTTCCTTGGCCACCTTCAATATTTCGCTTGCCGCGAACGCTGGCGTATCCCACGAGAATGCAATCTTATCCGCTATCCTGTCTTCCTTGTTCATAGTTTTCCCCATTTTTGTTATCAGTTGTTTCCTGATGAAATCCATCAGCTCTGGGTTTTGCCAGTCTTTCTCCGAGCGACCCGCATCCCTCCATGCGCGGACGAGGATGCTTCCTGCCTCGGGGGATATGTAATCAGTCGCCTCGGAAATCTTCCCGGCCATCTCGTCATCGGAAAGGGAAATATCGCGCAGGATGTAACACATGGATTCCAAGTCTTCTGTCGGCAGGGTGCCTCGGATCACGCTCTTCTCGACTTTGACTGGCTCTTCGCCGGGATTGCCAGCCTTGAAGGGAAAATAGCCTTCGTCGCCCGCGAGCCACTTTTCCCAGTCCATGTTCAGCAGCGGGCCGATATCCACCACAGGGATTTGACTGCGGCCTTCCTGAAGATATGCTTCCACTCGGTGTCCGCCATCGATAAAGCGTCCATTTGCCACAAACACGGGATCGAATTCCACCCCGTCGCGCAACATTTGCCGGTACTTCTGAACTGCTAGTTCACTTGTCCCACGACTCGGGCCAAACTGTTTTCTCAGCACGGCTGGATTCATGTAGCCCACCATGACAACTGGCTGCTGCACCAATCCGAATATCTCGCTATATGCTTCTTCCCCCGTGTAATTTCGTTTCTTCAATGCTGGAACATCGTAGGCAAGATGCTCTGCTATGTCGGCCCTTGTCCGAGAATCCAAGCTGTCTACTGGAACTTTTCTTGCACCTTGTATGCCAGCGGTGCGCTCGTGCATCCGCTCCAGCATGGTTTGCCAGTTTATTGAGCCGCGTCTATTCATGCTCTCCCCTTGCGTAACGCTATGACATTATCTTCACTGGCAATTCCCGGCGTGCCGTGAGCCCCGCCGAGATTCAATACCCAGCCAGCAGGCCCGCGCATAACCGCCCTGCCTTTCCGGGTGGAGCCATGCGGTGTGACTATTGTTACAAAATCACCATGCTGAATCTTGTTGAACAGAATCTCGCGCTCAAACGGAGAAGGCAATCCTGACTCCCTGCTGGGTTCATCGAGCAATCCCGCTATCCGTTCTGCTATGGCTGAATATCGGTTTTTCATCTTAGTCCGAAAACGCTCGTTATCTTTTTCACTATTTGCAGCGTATCCTTGGCCGAGTCCAGCAAGCGGTGAGCCTGCTGCTCGGACATATTTGTCAATGGATCGCTATATTTCAAAAACTGCCAATTGAGAAAAGTCATCATTTCCTTTAATGGCTTCCACGCTCTATCAAGCATGTCCATTGCTTCGGAATTATTTGAACTCAGAGCCTTATGCGTCGCCTTTTCGATTGCTGCTTTTGCCTTCCACATCGTCTGGCTCAATTCAAATGCCAAGCTCTCATCAATCTTGGCAGTGATTCGCTCGGCTATGGCCGCAAA
>Ga0315274_10003177_pt1 | contig 24476 bp, 20 predicted proteins | sample YL17G02_20_MG_FD_203700 | JGI IMG/M metagenome (GOLD analysis project Ga0315274, IMG submission 203700) | Sediment microbial communities from Yellowstone Lake, YNP, Wyoming, USA - YL17G02_20 | ecosystem: Environmental > Aquatic > Freshwater > Lake > Sediment | place: USA: Wyoming | collected...
ACTTCCACACTGCTTCCAGTATCCCAAGTTGTGAATGCACCTGCAGTAATGGTGAGATTACCCGCGACATTCGTGGTGAATGGCCTGGTGGACCAATATAACAGTGAACAACTCGCATTATTCACCGTTAGATTGTAGAATGTTATTGTTGTTGGGGCGTCTGTACCCATTTTTTGAGTTCCTGCTTTTGTAAAAGCGACAGTCCCGCTGCTATGTGTCAATCCTGCGGCCCCAAGATTTAATGCAAAATTCGTGCCGGGAGCCGCAGCACTGCTGTTTATAGTGGTCGTGCCGGACGATAGCACGAGAGTATTGGTTGAATTATAGACCGAAGACCAGGTGTGCGCTCCGGTCCCGCCATTAAATGTCCCGGCACCTTCCAGACCATAACCATTTGCGGTTCCCTGTCCAGTGAAGCTGCATGTGGAATTATTGCAATTCAATACACCATTTGAATACGTCATGCTATTCGATGTGGTGAGAGCATAATTACTCGCCGCCGATGTGTCGAGCGTTGTGCCGGTACTTATCGATGCTGAGTAGAACTGCGTCGAGGCGTTTCCAAGCGTGGTCGTGCCTGCACGGTCGAATGTCACCATTCCGCTGCTGTGTGTAAAGACCGACGGACTGTTCCAGGTAGCCCCAGCGAACGTAAATGTACCAGCCGCCTGCGGGGCGATGAGCGTTCCATTTGCGCCGTTCAGATTTCCTCCAATGTCCAATGTATAAGTTGTTGCCGCTGAGCCGAACGACGAGCCTGTATTTAATGTGAGTACGCCATCTATCTTCTTGGTCCCCGTACTGGTCGTAAAGATTCCTGATACTCCACCACCTATATCCATCTTATTGCAGGTGATGTTGTATGTCTGAGACGCTACGGTCGTAAAGTTTGCTATTTCGATATCGTAGAATTGCGTGCTATCGTTCCCAATGGTTACGGTTCCAGAGCCGAGGAATGTTGTTATTCCACTCGAATGGGTGAAGACCGTTGGTGTGAGCCAAGTAGTTCCATTACGGATGTATAATGTTCCAGCAGCGGTTGGAGCTATGAACGTCCCAGCACTGGATAACATATTGCCGCCAAAGTCGATAGTATAGGCGGTCGCCGCAGAACCGAGGGTCGCTCCTGCGTTTATCGTAGTAGTTCCGTTCAGGTCGTGGCTTGCCACGCCAGTGGTTAATGCCCCGCTGGCCCCGCCACCGACAACGAGTGCGCCTGCCAGCGTTAGATTATATGTAGAAGCTGCAAGGGTTGTGCCGTTGCTGACCGTCACGGCGTTGAACTGTGTCGAGGCGTTGCCCAGACTGGTCGTGCCTGCCAAATCGAATGTCACGGTTCCGCTGTTGTGCGTGAATGTGGTTGGAGATAACCAGGTAGCGCCACTGTAGGTGAATGTTCCTGCGGCGGTCGGGGCTTTCAGTGTTCCGGTCGATGCCAATAGATTGGCGTTCATGTCAAGCACGTATGCAACACTACTATTGATGCTACCTCCTGTTATCGTCACTGTACCGTTGAATGTCAAGGTGCATGTGCCAGACGTATTAATTATTTGAATCTGGCAATTAGCGTTGCTGATGGTTGTCGTTCCTGTAACGGTGAGATTCCTTGCTGCTCCGCCTGTTAGGTCATAAGTTCTAAATAATCCATTACTTATCAAGAAATTACCAGCCACTGTTATATCCATACCTTTACCGTTTGCGGGTTGTGCTATGTAACCAGTAGTTAAATTTATTGTAAGATTATTAAATGTACGAGCAGTATTGTTAGCCTCATTCCAATTCTGATTATTAGAAGCAAGATTAGTAAACACAATTGTTCCACTGTTAAAGTCGATAGTAGTGGTTCCGGTCATTGCCCAACATTGGTCGGCTGTGTTTATAGAAGTCGTACCACTGGAGAATGTGATGTTGCCGCTTCCTGCGGTGTTCGCAGGATAGCCAATGGTGTGAGTACCCGTACCGCCGCTGAATATACCGGTTGTTCCAACCACCAGCGTGGCCGCGCTAACACCCGAACCGATGGACATGGTGGAATTGTTGCAATTCAATGTGCCGTTGAGCGTCACCACCCAAGCATTAGTGAAACTGTAACTACTTGCCGCGGATGTGTCCAATGTCATTCCGTTGTTTATAGTTACGGACCGGAATTGTACTGAATTATTCCCGAGCGTGGTTGTTCCCGCCAGGTCGAATGTAACCGTCCCATTGCTGTGGGTGAACACAGTAGGGGACAACCAGGTTGCGCCGCTGTAGGTGAACGACCCCGCAGCCTGTGGAGCTATCAATGTCCCTGCCGAAGCAAGCAGATTACCGTTCATATCCAATGTATAGGTGGTCGTTGCGGTCCCAAGCGTTGCACCGGTGTTTATCGTCGTGGTTCCCGTGATTGTTTTAGTGCCTGTCGATGTGGTAAGAGCACCCGAGGCTCCGCCACCGACAACCAGATTGCCACCAACCGTGATATTGTAGGTCGAGGATGCAAGCGTGGCACCATCACCGACCGTTATTGAGTAGAATGCTGTGCTATTATTTCCGAGGGTCGTAGTTCCTGCAAGGTCAAATGTGACAAGACCGCTATCATGAGTAAAAGTGGTCGGAGTGTTCCATGTAGCTCCAGAAAAAGTAAATGTCCCCGAACCATTAGGGGCGTAAAATCGTCCCGCAGAGGCGTTAAGGCTTCCGTTCATATCGAGCGTATATGCATAAGAATCTATAGCAAAATACGCACCACTATTAACGGCTGTAGTACCAGCAATGGTTGTAGTGCCTCCCGTTACTCGATATTGACCAGACGAGCCTCCACCAACAACCAAGTTGCCCGCAACTGAGAAATTATAGCCTCCTGCATTTAAATTGGTTGAATTGTTAATGGTAACGGAGTTAAACTGTGTAGAATTGTTATATATATCGGCTCCGCCGCTATAATCGAATATTACCGTCCCGCTGTTATGTGTAAAAGTTGTTGGAGAAGTCCAACCGGTCGCCCCATACGTGAAGCCTGTTCCATTTGGTGCGCTCAATATCCCTGTGGAGGCATTTAGGTTTTGATTTATGTCCAATGTATAGTTCGCATTACTACCAAACGTTCCACCGGATATTGTAAGTTGTCCATCAGCTCTCCATGAGCCAGTCGTAAAAGTAACCAGTCCATTACTCATCGAGAGCGTTCCATCATGATGAAAAGCCTGAGCAACACAGGCAAGTGTGGCCGTAGCATCGGTGCAATTTATTGAAATATTACCGAGTGCGGCTGTCCCTTCATCTAAGGTAACGGCAAAGGACGCTCCCAACACATCAGACCCATTATCTATGAAAACACCATTGCCAGTAGTAGGCTTGGTCTCATTTGGCGCTCCGCCGCTTGATGCAGCCCAATGAAGAGTATTATCAGACCAATTACCGTCTCCACCGACCCAGTAACGGTCACCTACCCCGCCCCTCATTCCATTCAGAGATACACTTGCAAAAAGCTCTCTATGCGAGTTAATCCAGCTTCTTGTAAAAATACCGTCAACAATGAAATCATTAGGAGGTTCTATCCCAGAGGCTTCCATCAGGCGGATTACGTCCCGGTCGTTGAGGCGCAGATTCCGGTTTGTGTCCTCAAACTCAACCCCTGCGCCGCGGATGAACGACACGGTTATGCTGGACAGGTCTATCACTGGCTCGATTTCAAACCCGAAGTAGGCTTCGGCCCGCTCGCTGAACGAATCGTCACTATTAACGTCCGTTGCCAAGAAGGAGCCTCCAGCGTAGTAGGGGATTTTCTTATCGCCGGAGTTTTGGGGTTCCTCGCACCAGTGCAGCCAGTTAACCATACGTCAATCACCTCAGCCTTCGAAGTCCTTTTCCTCAAACTCAGTGAAGTGGCTGACAGGGATAATGCCCTGCTCTTCCATTTCCTTCACGCGCTTGTCTATCTCCTCGCTTCTCCCGGTGCCTATGCCGAAGTGCTGTTCGAGTTGGGTGATAACCTCGCATATTTTCATCTCGCGGCTTTTTTCGTTTCCGGCCCCGTAGTAAATATGCTTGTTCAGCCGCACGGGAATATCAAACTTGTCCTCTTCTATCTTGAGATTTCCCACGCGCTCGAACAGGTCGTCTTTCTCGACCTTGAAGCCCAGCAACAGTTCCGTTATGGCCTTTCTCGTCTTTCCGTAGCTGAACCCTGCTCTTGGCTTTCGCACCAGCTTGCCCCGCAACACATACACGTCTTCCTTTCCCATTTTCCTTCACATCCTCCCCTGTTTGTACTTCCTCATCTCCTTCTTGCGCTGCTTGCGTAGTTCTTCCGAATGCTGGCGTTCCAGCTCCGGCACGCGGACCTTGGCCTTGAGCTTGACCATCATGGCGGTGGTGCTGCTATCTATCTTGCGGATCCGTATCTTGTGCGCCCCAAACCAATAAAAGGGCATTAACATAAATTGCCACCCGGAATTTATCGCGTTGCCCTTAATCTTTATGTGCGAGTCTTCCCCGAGCGGTTTCCTTACCCTCACACGAATTCGATGAGGGTCAAGCCGGTCTGGTTCTGCATCCGACACTTCCCATAGCGGAAATGTGTCCCGGCTCACTCTCGACCACAGCTTCACTCCCATCACCTTTACACTTGAGTGTAGAACTTCAGTCCGAACTGTACATCCTGAAGCTGCAGGGTCGAGCCATCCGCAATTGCCGAAGTGATCTGGACTGCGTACGTCTTGTTGTCCGCCGCTACCTCCGCCTTGACATCTGCAGCGCCAATTATCAGGTCTCCACCGCTTTCCCCGTCTGCCACCACTTTTATGGCGTTGTCGGGAATGACTATGCCGGTTGTGAAGCTCCCGGCAACGGACTCCTTGACCTGCACATTCAGCGGGCCTGCAATTTGGTTGTCCGCCCCGCTGGTGTCCACGGCCTTGCGATATTTCATCAGCAGTTCGACCCTACTGATTGTGGCTCCGGTTGGTAGATAGCCTGACGGCACCACTACGCTCGGCCCCGCCACGTTACCACCTGGAGTTGCGGAAATCTCCATCAATGCCTGCACCAAGCTCCATATTGGCAACACCGATACTCCTCCCAATGGTTTCTGAACCCAATTTCCGTCTGCTATTCCGCCTTCCAGGGTCCAGTACGCCTTTGTGTCTATCTGATACACCAGCATACCGGCCTCGCGCCTGTCTGATGAAATGCCCGTGCGGGCAGTCGCGTCTGCAACCGCCATGAAGCCGCCCAGCCCATAACTTGCCTTATGAGTGGGGAAAGTGTCAGCGGTATCCGTGGGCACTACCGGGCCTGTTACTCTCACGCCTGGGATGGATGTCATGTCATCACCTCACGCCACCACTATGCTGATTGCAGCGCCCAGCACGTAGGTAGTTCTGTACACATAGTAGTCGGTCGCCACGCCATAAGTATTCGTCACGCTAACATCAACCGGTGCCTGCATGTCAACATCCAGACTGGTTGACGAGTCCTTGAATGAAGTCGCGGCTCCCAGCGCCTTGGGCCAGCAGAAGTATTTGTAGCCTCCAGTGGTAAACACGTAGGTCCCTGCAAAGCCCGCCTGAAGCCCGCTCACCCGCAGGAGCTTGATCGCAGCCTCGTTCAGCGATGTTGCGCCTTCCTCGCCGTAGTACACCCTCCAGTACCAGTTGACATCCAGGTTCCTGGTGAAGGTGTTGGCCTCCGTGTCGGTTCCCGAAAGCCTGAACCTGTTATATGTCGCGGTTGTCTTGACGATTGGCGCGGCAAGCGTCACGCCCTTGGACCCTGAGTCGGCAACCGAAGTCGCCAGAGTTGCGCTGCCGGTTACATCATTTATGACCAGTGAATTGGTTACGACATTGGCCCCATTTACAGTGGTCCAGGTGAACGTTATAGCGCCCGCTATTGAGTCCCCAACTTCTTTGTAGGTAACGGCACTTATATTGAATGCCGAGAACGATGGTAGTTGATACGGGTACAGAAGCAGGTCCCACATAGCAGTCATTGTCCGGGCGGTAAACGTGATGCCTGCGGCGATTCCGCCAATCGTCACCGGCACGGGTACCAGATTTGTATAGGTTTCGATTGCTCCACCACCACCACCATCGCTCGGCCCTTCTGACGATTCGCTATGTGTCATGAAGATTGGGGGGAACGCCAGGCCCATCATTGTAGCCAGGAATAGCTTGCGTTGCCGCTTGAACTGAATCCTGCAGATGACCACGAAGATGAAAGCCGCCAGCAGCGCAAGCCCTATCCCGATCATGTAGTTCACCTTACGCTTTCTCTTGGGTCTTGATGTCCACATTCATGTCCAGGACCGCTTCCGTGTCATCGAGTTCGATGTACACATAGAGCTTGGCCTTCTTTGCAGTTGATTTGGGTCCCCAGCCAGTTACCAGCCCAGCCCCGTCATCGTCCCGGTTCTCGTAATCCACCCCGCCGTTGCTGAAGATCCGGTCGATCTTCACACCTGTACTATCTACCGGAATGTCCAGCGTACCGGCTATGTTGGTGTCGTAGATTTGGAACTTGTAAGCAGCAACCAAAGCGGCCCAGCCTGCGGCGTCGTTTGTGAAACTGCGCTCAACAATGATTATTCTTGCGAGTTTGGCGCTTCCCGTGGCTGCGGTCTTGATTGAGATCTTGACCCTGGTGAGCAGTCCCTTTGGGGGGGCGTCGATTTCCTTTATCAGATACATGTGTGGCATGTCATCACCTCAGATTTCAGCGAATTCTGTAGCCCCTGCCGTAACGCCGGACGACGTGATCTCGATGTCTATCCTGGCTCCGCTCTTCGTCACGCGTTGCGCGACCTGGGCCTCCTTGTAGCCGGTCTCGGGTTCCGCGCAGACCTGGATTGACTTGGGGTTTTCAAGTTTCTGCGTCAAGTCCCGGTAGCGACCTACAAGCGCCCGCTGGCCCAGCAGGTAGTTGTTCTCCTCTGAGGCATTGATCCTGGACTCCTGGCTTCCAAGTGCCCTGGTGCCCTTTATTCTCGCTCGTTGCTCGGCAAGCTGCTGGTTGAGGTCCTGGCTCCGGCGGATTTCCTGTGCCAGCTCTTCATGCTGGTCGCTCGTCCCGGTAATGTCGGTGCTTTCCTTGATAAGTCGGCCCGGTGCATTCCGTCTTGCGTTGTCACGATTGCTGTCCATCAGAGATTTATCGACCATTAATCTCACCTGCCCCTGCCGTGGAAGGTCTTACGGGGAACCGTGAGAAATGCAGCTCATTTCTTCTTGCGAAGAAGTAAGGCAGCACCTCCGATGGTTCCCGCAACTACCGCGGCTATTCCGAGCTTCACTTTGAAATCGAGATTCTTGAGCGTGTCCAGCAGACCTGGCTTGACCGCCGTGTCTGTACCGGGGAATGATTCTTCCGGGAACTTGTATTCGCCCGGCTGAGTATATTCCTCGTAGGCCGCTCCGCTCTCTTTGGCCGCAGCGTTGGTCGCCGTGGTCATGCGGTCGTTGTACTGGTGGAACTTGCTGGGGAAGATCTTGTTGTTGGGTTCCCCGTAAACCTGGATTACATCGAGGTTCGTCTGGCCCACGGTCTTGCCTGCCTCAAGCGCGTCCTCGGCGGACCCGTATGAATATGGGCTGGATTCCAGGTCGAAGTAGCTACCCTCGCCTTTCCAGTTCCTTGGGTCCGTGCTCTCTTTGTCCGTCCAGGTCCACCTGTACCCTATGAGCCTGTAGCGGTAGAATAGTGTTGGCTTTATACCCTCTCCTTTTCCCTGTTCCGCCGCCTCACCCTCTCCCTGCTTCTGCTGCTCCTTGCCCGGCTCGATGTTGGTCGTTTCACCGGAGACATCGAAGCTTCCCACTACCTTGCCTTCTTCGCTCCGGACCAGCACCAGGACTATTCCGGACCTCGAAGCCGCCACTGCCATTCCTGCAGTCTTGGCAGCATCTATCGAGCCGTAGGTGTAGTCGGATTGGTCGGAGAATGTAGAGGCGGACTTGTCCCAATATGTCTCCCAGCGGTACTTCATGCCGGTGGTGCCGCTCTCGCTGGTTGCGGTGTTTATTTTCAGGCTCTCTGTGAAGTCTGGAGAATAAGTTTGACCCTGCTGCTGAGCTGACGCATTTCTGGTTTGGAGAATAAACTGGTTGTCTCGAAGGGCCGAAAGCGCCCGGATGGTTGGATCCTCGATGAGTGCCGACATGTGCTTCACACCCCCTGCCGTGGAAGGGCTTACGGGTTCGTGATGCTACTTTTTCTTCTTGCTAAGAAGTAAAACAGCACCTCCGATGGCTACCGCTATCCCGGCGGTGACGGCTGCCTTGTGCGTGAGAGGCATGTTGTTGAAGCTCTGCGGCACGGCCTTGACCTTATCTATCACCGTGAGCGTCGGGTCCCCGGCGTAGGAAATGGCCGGTTCCGTGGGCGGCGGCATGGTGATGTACAGGGTGGGCGTGGTGGTGGTGGGGGTCGAGGTGACTTCCGTTTTCGTCTGAGTCTCCGCAGTCTTGCCCTGGCTTCCTTCCTTGGTTTGCGTGACGGAATCGGTCGGCGGAGTGACGGTGGAGATTGTGGTCTTTTGTTCCGCCACGATCCTGTAAGTGGACTTGTCGGACTGCAATGCACCGCTCGGAGGCTCCCCGAAGGTCTGCTTAACGAAGTTTATCGCAGTCTCGGAGCTTGCGAAGTTGTAGTTGCCGGTCCAGTTCCGCACCCACACTCCGTTCCGAAGCTCGTCCACGCCAGGTCGCCAGGCCACTTCGTCCCCGCCCATGTCCAGGGAGGAAAGCGCGGCCAGCGTCGGATCGTGTATGAGGGCAGTGCCGTGCAGGAATGCCGAGCCGCCCGATAACGGCTTGACTGCGATGGAAAAGCGATCAACACCCTTGATGAATCTGTAAACGACATATACAGGAACGGCAACTGCGGTGATGGCTAATGCGGACACTGTGCCTATCTTCACAACATTCATTGCTGTGTCGCCCTTGGCTCCAGTGGGCTTCAAGGCTCCGCCTACTTTTCCTATTGCTCCACCTATTGCCCCTGTTATTCCCATGTCCATCACTTCTTTCTTGATAGCGCCACGGCAAGGCCAGCGACGGCGGCTATTCCGATGCCCGCTATTGCGGCTACCTTCCAGTCGAGCGCCATGCCCGGCTGTTGCGGGATCTCATCCTTCTGGGTCTGGCGGTCGGCATCTATCTTCGCTTTTTGATCGTCAATGCTCTTCTTCATGTTATCCTTCTGTTCCTGCGTGAGCGTGCTGTCGTTGTTGATCTCGGTCTTCTGCCGCTCCAGGTCTTGCTTCTCCTTCAACGCCTTGGCGTCTATCGCGTCCTTGGCGGCGCTGTTGGCGGAGTTCGTGGCGGCTATGTAGTCGTTGTTGAGGTAGCTGTCCTGGGCCTTCCCAATCGTCTTCTCCATCGCGCTGGTGTCAATGCCTGCGGACTTCGCCGCCGACACTGCGCCCTGGGCGTTCTGAATTGCCTTGTCCGCAGTCGCCTGCTTCGCCGCCAGTTCCTCTGCTTCCGCCACTGACGGCCCCACGCTGACCAGCTTGAGGTAGAGATTCACATCAGTCTTGCTCAGCTTGTCCTCGTCATTCCGGAATGTCTGGAACTCGTTGGCCTTCAGGTCTATCATTCGGGGATTTTCGAGCGTTAAACCCTGGCCCTGCGGCCCGCCCTCTTTTACGAATGCCCATGATGTTGGCCGGTCCTTGGTCCCTATCTTGAATGAGTCTCCCCCGTGCGAGAACATCCAGTCGAGATTGTACTTTGCCATCCTGGATGTCACGGCTTCCTTGTGCCCAGCAACCATCTCGATGAAGTCCGCTGCCGAGTAGCCCCTCTTTTCTCCGGCCTCGGGCACCGTAATGCCCAACCCGCTTAGACCGAGGAAGTTATTTTTTTTTTTGAAAAAGTCCTGGACTCCCTGGAGGAACCCGAAGGCCGGAACCGCGCCCTTGGCGGGCTTGGCTCCCTCGGCAGGCACATTGCCCAGCCCGCCCAGAAGGTCGAGCGTGACTCGTCCGATTCCGAAGGCCGGAACCGCTCCCTTGGCGGGCTTCATGCCCTCCGCCGGGACATTGCCAATCCGCTCCAGGCCCTTGAAGCCGGTCTGGGACCCTCCGAATTCAGTGTCGCCGGGGTGTACCCAGGTTCCCCATTCGAGGGACCTCAGCGTCTCCGGAGGCCGCATTCCGGACGGGTAATGCGTGCTCTCGCGGACGCCGCCAAACTCGTTGATGATCTCCCCGCGGTTCTGCCGGACATATCCGTCATGCTGCTGGCCTGCAAGCAAGGGCAAAGAAACGCCCTGAACAGTTTTCCGCCCGAGTTCCCCTATCCCGATGATGTCCCTCATTTCATCTGCCTCCCAAGTATGATTCCGAGCGTTATCCCCACCACCCCGCCAACCAGGAGCTTGAACTCCGGCGTCTTCGTGAATGCTTTGAATTTCGAGCTTGCCGTTGGAGCCTGACGAGAAGGATCGTCCGCCGGTGGAGACCGTCCTGCTCCGCCCGCGCCTGGCATGTAGTATGGACTCGTTGCTGGTATGACTGCCGGTTTCACGTCTGCCGGAGTATCGTCTCCGATGTCCAGGCCAGTCTGTGAATGATAAATGGATGAAGAGCCAAGCTGGTCAGGGGTTCGAATAAGTCCCCCAATCTGGATTATGTCGGGGTTCTCCACTGGCATCTTTCACCCGTCAAGCTTGATCTACCGATAAATTCCAACCTCCGAGCCTCGGTAGAAGCCCGGAGGAGGCGGTCAAAGGTTCGATGGCCCTCAGCCCGTGCGCTCATCCCTGGATCTTGCGGGTGAGCTGGTAGCACTTGAAGGCTATGGTCGAGCTGCCGGTCGGCGTCATATCAATCGCTGTGCCGCCCGTCGGGGTCGTCACATTGAACTTGATCTTGTCGCCTCCCGTCACGATGATCTCCGAATCCCCGTTGTATGCCAGCGGATGTCCGTTCTGCCGGTATATTTCGGAGTCGTTGATCTCCGTCGTGGTCCCGTCCCACAACACCCCGCGCTGGATGCGCGAGAAGTTATCCCAGACCTCCAGAGAAGCGGGCATGTCGTCCACATCGTTCAGGGTGCCGCTCGCGCTCCTCAGATGGCCCATGATGTAGTGCTCCGCAAAGTTCGGGATGAACTGCAGAGTCACTCCGTCGGGGCAGGCGTACTCCCAGAGCGTTATCTGGGAACCTGCCGTCGCGTCCCGCAGGGTGATGTTGGACGAGAGTTGGTTCAGCGTGATCGGGTACCTCTCGTACACCTCCCCCGTGACGGGGTGGGTCCAGAGCTTGTCGCTTGCCTGTTGTGCTATCACGGCTTTCTTCGCCAGTGCGCCTGATCCGAGGGCTGTCTCCAACTGCTTGTTGGCCGCACGGACCTGTGCAAGCTGCGTTCTTACATCGACGATTTTCACACCTCCTATGTTGGGACTCGTAATCCCATATATCGACCGGCTTCGTGGCCGGACGAGCGTGATGTTGTGATTACCTCATTAGGGAACCGGAGCTTTCCTGGCCCCCTATCTGGCCTGCCAGGGAACTCAGTTCCTCGAACTTCTTCATTTCTCCCGCCAGCATTCTCTCGGCCTCAGCTTCGGAGAGATTGGCTACCTCGGCTGTGTGCGAGGTCTCGGCGTCGGCAGCGGTCTCGGCGGTGCCCTTGATGAATTCCGCAAGGCTGCCCAGGCCCGTCATGGTCATGGCGGTCTGCTGCTCCGGCTCCGGTGCCGCGGCCTTCTTCTTGAAGTACGCGCGTCCGATGTACTTGGCCCCGGTAGCTCCGACATCGAGCGCAGCCAGAATTGCAGCGCCCGCAAAGACGGCCTTGCCCATCGTTTCCTTGCCGGTGATGTTGTGCCCGAAGGACGGATAGACCCCCATGCCGAGGCCCGCTTCTCCGCCGATCCGCACGATGTCCTTGAAGCCCTCGAAGGCGGGGTGCGAAGAGAACTTGAGCGTTTCGCCCATCTTGTCGGCCAGCATGTTCATCAGGTTTCCAGTGCCGCCGGTCGCCAGGAAGCCCACGAAGCCCATCACGCCGGTCCCGAGGCTCAGCTTTGGGAACTCGTAATACTTGTTTGCCGGATTGAGCTTCAGGTATCTCCGGGCGGTCTGGCGAGGTGCCTTCCAAATACGCTTGGACACCTGCCTGAATGTCGGTCGATGAATCTTCGGGTTCTGCTCTGCCCCTACAATCGAGATGTTACCTGGCATGGTCAACGCCCCACTTTGAAAGCTCTATGGATTGGAAAATTATTTATATCCAAAAGCAATTACGGACAATTAGTGAGCGTTAATAGTGATTGGTGGTGGGGAAACGCTCCTGCATGACGAAATCTATAACGGTCGCAGATTACCTGTACGCAGCTCTTGACGCCAAACGGGTTGTGGACGATGAGGGCGAGAAGGAGAGCTGGACCGAATATTTCTGCAAGACCTATGGAATCCGATACCGTCCGCACGGACTCAGTCGGCGGACCAATGGCAGGGTGGGCCGTCCACCGAGGATAAAGAGGGATTAAAATGCAGAGAATGTCGCACCGGGACCGGATCAGGAATATGAAGATCGAGAACTATATGGACATAAAGAATTTCCGAGCGATAATTCGAGGCTCGGCGGAAAAAAACAACTGGACCTACTATGTGGTGCTGCACATCATCAAGCGCGCCCGATTTGTCCGGGACGGCGTGGTGAAGATCGTCGAGAAGGACGGCATTGCAGTCCCCACCCCACAAATACTCATGTCCGTGGATGTTATCGAGAGCAATCTACCCATGCCCATCAATGTCTACAATCCGATTTTCAAGTTCATCCGCAACGACAAGGATAACCCGCTCGACCCCAAGAAGGCCTCCTACTACGGAATTCCGACGGCATTCGAATACTTCACGCTACCTGAAAATGTCGAGAACACGCTCAACCATCGAGAGCCTGTCGGGGAGTATTTCACTTCAGCCGGAATCCTGAAGTGGTTCGACACGATGTCCCAGGCGGACATGTTTCTGGTCATGCTGGCCGACCAGATCAAGGTTCTCCTCGATGACCTTCAGGTGTTTGTCGAGAAAAACAAAGTATATTTCGATTGGGAGGCCGTGGAGTCAATCGGCATCACCAGGCTGGACATCAAACGCGCAACCATCGCCAAGGAATACGGCGTTTCCTCTCTCCTGGCTCCCGATATTGACAATCCCGACCAAAAGGGTTAGATAGTTTCGAAGTCAATGTACATCTGTGTCGGATGAGCGGTCGCTAATCGAGTTGGCCGCAGCAATCGGCGGCTTCACTGGCGTCGCGGCCTCTCGGATTGAAGAGCAGGTCCGCCCGGCAAGTCGGGTTCTGAGTTGGAAAGCCTCCATCCCCGCCTTCATCGCCGCTGGCCTGCTCTACACGGTCAAGGCCAGAAAGCTTGCCGCCGGTCTCGCGGCCTTCGGTGCTGGCGTGGTCGCGAATGACGCTATCGGGCTTTTAATGCAGTCCGGCACTCCTTGGGAACGCAAGGACATTTTCCTCCGCGGCACCCAGCGCAATATCAAGCTCCCGAGCTGGACCAATGGCCGCACGCTCGAAGAGTGCATGGTCGAGCCGTACCTCATCGATGCCGCCTGGCGCGGACGAATCTCACCCGAGGTCCGGGCCGATGTGTTTCGGGTTCTCGATGCCAAGAAGCTCGATGGCCGTGACTACCTGAATGTCGTTGAGGCGCTTCAGCAGGACCAGATCCAAAATATCAAGTACGCCCATGACCCGGTACGAACTGAAATCTTCCAGGAAGCCCCCGTGACGCTCAAGCTCAAGCGCGGAGATTGCGATGACCACGCGGTCCTGATGGCCTCGAAATTAATGAGCGTTGGAATTCCCGCCAAGCTCCTTATTCTCTCCTTCGACCCTGACTATCAGCCCAACAAGTCCCGCTACGGCCACATTCTCTGTGTGGCGAATGTCAAGGGAAAGGACTATTGGGTGGAAACAATCCAACAGGATCCTCCAGCCTCTTTCGATTTCAGGCCCGCTCATACCGGCAGGATAGAATATAATCTGGTGTCGCCGTCCGACACGAAAAAGAAGACGGTATCGAATGTCGCAGTCGATTCAATCGCCGGACTTGCGGACCTTTCCTATGCTGATCAGGATTTGACTTTGGGCATCGTATAGGACCGGCCCGCCGGTTATCTTGTACTGTGGTTCCGACGGACCCTTGCACTTGTCGCATACCCAGCCTGATTCCTCTTCGTAGTGCAGCGTGGTCCCGCAGGCGGAGCAGGGGAGGTCCATACCGAGTGTGTCTGCAAGTTTCGCCCAAACCTTGACCCGCCGGGCGGCTTCCAGCGTCGGATGTCCCTTGCCCTTGTAGATGGGCATGTCGTTTATCCCGTCGGGCTTCACAACGGCCTGGCCTATCCCGATGACATGGCTCCCGTCATCAGTGATGAAGACGGACCTGGGATGATTATCGCCCCAAGGATGATAATATCCTTTCTCCTTGCCGGACCATTTGTCGGACTTGTACAGGGCCGTGTTCCAGCTATTCAGCCGCTTGGTCTTTTTGTTGAGCATGTCGAGCTTCGTGGTGCCGATGTTCTTCGCCTCGAATGCCGTGAAGCGGTGCACTACTTTTTTGGCCTTGGCGATCTCTTGCGGTGATGCCGGGTTTGTCTTGTGCTTCGCCCACCGGCCCATTTCTTCCGGTTCATTGAGCTTGCCATCGTAGGTCTGGATTATCTCTTCCAGCGTTTCTATCTTCGCTCGTATTTGCTTGCGCTTGCTTTCGTCGGTTTCGTCAGTCAACTTTTCCTTGTAAAACTCTATCTGGGACTGAATCTCGGTGATTTCCTGTTTGGTCAGAGGGTTCTCCTCTGGCTCTTCCGGCGGCTCGGGTTCTTCTCCCGGCTCCAGGTCTATCTTTACCTTGTATTTCGATTCGAGATATTCTTTGAATGAGTTTGTCTGGATTGGTTTTCCGTCCTGACCTGATCTGAGGACCCTTTCGTTCAGATATTCTTTCAGTCTCCCGACCGGGATACCAGTTAGACGGTGTAAATCATTGACATCGTATTCGGCCCCGGCTTCCGGATTTTCTTCTTTGAAGAATTTGTTTAATTTCGCCCATACGGTATTGTCATCCCATTCTGTTTCGATTGGCTTTGGCTTTGGCTTGGCGGCTGGGGTTCCGGGGAGCGGCTTCAGCAAGCCCTGTTTGACCAGTCGTTCAAGATCGTCCCTAATCTGCTCCCTGAAGAGTTCCAATTCCGACGCCTGTATATCTGCCTGGAGAGGCCATGTGGATTTCAGTAGGAACAGCCCGGCGTCCCTCGTTATTTTGTTGTTGATTATGACCTGGCCGACGGGCGATTGAATTATTCCCCAATCATCCAGGACATCGGTGGTCTCGATGGCGTTCTCCCAGCCCGCTTCACCAGATATTGCGTCGATGTAGGCTCCGACGAGGATTATGGTGTCGTTGTGAATATTGGGATTGAAGTTAAAAAGCTTGAAAAAGTGCGGCCTGAGTCCCATTAAGGGAAAACTCACCTTCATATACTTGACATAGAAATCACCCATGAATTGTCCGGCATGGTCATCGATTTTAATCCCGCCTCCAGACATCATTTTCTTTTCGAACGCTTCCACCAGGTCATACGCAAGCTTCTGGTTGGGCGGGGTGATGGTGGGCGCAGGTGTGGCGGCGGGCGTGCTGGGAGCTGTCGGCTCGAACCGTAAATATTGCTTCCAGGCTTTGCTCAGCACCCTCGGTATGGTGATGTGATGGCCTTTGGGGTAAGGTTCACCTGAAGATGTCTTTACCTCTTCCGTCAATCCCACTAAGATGCTTTTCTCTCGTATTTCCGTGATTACTCCCTTGCCGTGGAAATGTCCGCCTGATCCCGCACTCCAAAACGCCATCACGAAATCCCCGATTTTCATTCTTTGCTCCGCCTTGAGCTGCCGCATGTATTCGTTTTCGGGTGACTTCGGATTCTGTTCTTCATGTAACAGAGACGCCATCAACTCCACCTCCGATGACTTTCAGGATCTTGTAGGTCATGTTCGGCCCGTCGGGACCCAGCAGGGCCAGCTTGCCGTCCTTGACCGGCAGATTCATGCTGTAATCCCGGATCAGCTCCGTCGGGTAGTTCTGAATGGTGTAGCGGTCCAGGACCAGCTCGGGGAAGTCCTTCTGGATTTCGGTCATTAATTCGGAAACCGTTGAAAGCGTTAATAGCTGATACTGCTTTATTTTGTCCTGTCCTGTATTCAGTGTTATTGTCAGGACATTCGAGTACGCCGAGATGTTTAGATTTACGAAGCCCTTGACATTCACGGGGCTGAGCGTGAAGAGCGTGTTGAGATTCACATACCCAAACATCGGCTTTCCGTTGAGCATGAAGTTCGGCTCCTTGAGAAATGTCATGTACCAGTAGTTGTAGCTTATATCGAAGATATACATGTCGAAATGTTTTGAAAGCGCCCTGTAGTAATGATAACCAGGCCAGAACCATCCCATTGTTGGCAGGGCGGTTATGATGACTATCGTGCCCCGCTTGCTTTTATCGAGCGCATTTAATTGACGCTGGAGATAAACCATTCCCACGCCCAGCTCGGTCGCAACCCCGTGGCCATTGAAGACGAATTTCAGCAGGTCTTCCTTCATGGTATCGTAGTCTTTTGAATTCATCCAGTAATAATATTTCGACACTTCACCAGTACCGGGTGAGAGATGCCCCTGTTTCTCCAACTGGATCGTGTGGCGTTTCCAGGAGCTTGGCAGTAGTCCGTCGCTTGGCGGATATATAGTCTCTCGGCCCCAATTTTTCAGTTGGCTGAACATGTCATCGTAGTGGAAGTTCCAGTTGCCGTCCGCATTCACATAATCTGCCGGGAAGATTGGCGCTCTCCGGGCCTCGATTTTCGCATGGGCGGGCATCATGTCATCGACTGCCTGTGGTAGCGTCAGAAGCGTCACCGTGTCTCCTCGGTTCGCAGCTTCCTCCACCAGCGCGTAGACCGTTACCAGCGAATTATAGAACAGTTGATGCTGGACATACTGGCATTTGGGATGGCTCTGCTGATCCAGATCCCGGTCGCAGTCCCAGAGAATGATAAAACTGCCCTGCATGGCGAATTTCTTTCCTTTTTCGGGCACGAATTCCCTGTGATACCCGCTGGTGGTGCCGAAGAACAAGTCACCGAAGGTCGCAAGCGATGTCAGGTATTGCGGCCTGCGATCGTCCGGGTCCAATCCGCTCACGCGCCTCCAACGGCCAGCCTTTCTCTCGCTTCTGCGCTTGCTGATCTCCTCCGGCGGCACGATGTTCTTCAGGATCTCGGACTTGACCTTGCTCACCAGGTACGAATTATATTCGTAAGCGTAGTTGGGATTGTAGATGATAAACTCCAGCATCCAGCATTCCCATTCCTGGTCATCGACGCCCCACTTTGGGTCGGGCCGGTACATGTCGAAGTTCAGCTTCATAGCGCAGCAGCCTTCATGCTCTTCAGCAGCTCGATGGCGTGCTCGTAGTATTTCTGCACCTCTCGTATGGCGTAGTCCCGTTCTTGAATGAGGAAATAGATCTTATCATAGGCTGTCTTCAGGGCGCTGGGCATTATAGTGAGCGTCGTTTTGTACCTTGCGGGGTCATGGTTCCGTAAATATCCAAGCGCCATACCGCCTCTGATGAAATTGAATGCCCCCTGATGACTGAAAGTAGTGAAGCTTCCGGACTTCATCATGTCCACGGCATCCTTGACCCTATAGAAATCCTCGAATGCTTTTTCGATTCCCGCCTGACCGAATTCAGCAATAAATCTTTTGTCTGTCCAAACAATATTATTAACCGTTATATCGCTGTAGACATTCACAAGGAGTTGGACATCTTTGATTTGATGACGGCCCAGCCCGGCTACCTTGGTGAATAGTCTTGCGACGATGTAATAGGGGATTATGCTGCCTGGGTCGAAGAACTGGTGCCCGATTTCGTGCGCTACCAGCATCGTGCAGCCGTCATAGTCGGTCGAGTCCAGAATAACATAGATGGTCCCGGCGTTGTAGAACGCCGGAGCATCTATGGACATGCCAAGCTCTCTTCGGGCCTCATATTTGTCCTTGAATGTCATCATTTGAATCGAGGTCGGGAATACTCTGCCCATTCTCCGCATTACATCGTTGGCTTCCGAGGTAGTGAGCGGCATTGGGAATCCTCACGCCTTTCCGCCCACTATCTTTTTCCCGCCCCGCACTGGCTTCTTATCCGCTACCTCGTCCGCTTCAAACTCCACATGCTCTCCGGACAGAATAAACAGATGGTGGAAGAACGGGTCCGTCTTGACCTTTTCCTTCACTTCCGCTGGCGTTGTCTTGGTCTCGGCACCGTATTTCTTGAGGAATTCATCACGGCGCTTGTTGGTGGCCTCTTTCTTCAGCGTCCCTATGATCTTCATCGCAACCATCCAGTCCTCAAGCCTGTGGTTCTGCTCGTCACCCGCCACGGCGGGGATAAAGAAATACTTGATATAGTGACCAAAGTTCAGGAAGTTGCTCTGAATGTCCTTCCCCACTCCGATGTTTACCCTGTGGTCCAGCAGGTACGGGAGCATGGTGAGCAACTTTATCACCTGGTCCACCCGGTTCGTGTCGTTTATCATGAAATGGAGCGGCCTGCCGTTCAAGCAATGCTCGTAGAATGTAATGGACCTTACCAGATTGAGCATCGACAGCGCAGACCTGGCCCCCAGGGGTCGGTCCAAGGCGTCCAGCGTGCTGTACACATCCACCCTCGTAGCTGTGGGCTGGGCGGTGGGGGTGAAGGCAGGCATGTTGCTCTTCACGCCCTTGTAGCTTATGACGGTGGTGTCTATTGGTTCGTTTATCGGGACCGGTTTTCCGCCCTCTGTTCGGAAGTAGCTCTGTGGGTTGTACTTGCGAATGGTGATGTTGGGGATGTTGCTCAGAAACGCTATCCAGCGGAGTGTTTCGTCATCCACATAAATTTCTTTGACCAGCCTCCAGATGTCGCAGACTTCATCGGGCGATAAAACGGTGAAGTCTCCCGCCTTTATCGCGTCGAAGAATATCTCCGGTATATCTTTGGCGGCTTCGTTCTTCCGCTTCAATATTCCGTACCGGATATTCAGCCCGCCTCCGGACAGGTATATCCCGACATCTATGCGGTCCAGCAGCGCCCGGTCCAGTTCGTAGCCCTCGACATCCAGGTGCGGGTTGTAGTCGAAGAAGTTGAGATGCCCCCACCAGTGCCGCTCGCGGTTCGGGCTGAAGAAGAACTGCCCCTTGTACTCCACGCGGCGCTCGGCCAGCAATCCAAGGAGGGCATCGGCGCAGTTCGGCCCCACACGGTTCACCTCGTTATGGAGCTTTATGAAGCTCGTCACGATGGGCCGGGGCCGGGGACTGAAGAGGTAGGTGGACTTCTCGATTGGATTATCGCCCGTTGTTACGCTCTTCTCGATGCTTATGTCGGTGGCGAAGAATACATCCTCGGGTTCTTTGTCGCTATTATATTGAGTTGTGCCGAAGATGTCATTGGCGGTGTAGTATTCGAGCAGCGCCTCGAAGTTCTTTATGTCCAGATCCTTCCAAGCCATTCCGCCCATGCACATGGCCGTGAGCTGCAGCAGGACCGTCTTGCCAGTCCCGGCTGCACCCTTCAGCACGCACCCACCGCTCCGCATGAACCAGGTTGAGATGAACATTTCACGGTCCTTTGGTTCGGGGAATTTGAAGTATTTCTCCAATGCTCCATCGACAGACTTGACCTTGAGTATGAAGTCTTCCGGCACTATTGGGTCGGGTTTCGGAGGTTTTTCTTCCACGGGCGTTGTACCGGCGGCTCCCGTCTGTGCTCCGGTCGAGGCTGCAGCGGCGGCAGCGGCTTCTGCGGGCTTGTCCTCCGGTTTTTCCTCGGGCTTTTCGCCTTCGTAAACCAAGAGCACATTGCTTGAAGCGGAGCTGTACTTCGGAGAAGTGTTGGCTTCGAGGTTTTCAACTATTAGAATATCTGCCGAGGTTGGTTCTTTATTCATTCCAAAGAATCCAACTACCTTTAGCTTCATGGCGGGTTGTGAAGCGAACACGGCATTAATGCCCAGCTTGATCTTGTTGCCCTTGCTGTCCTCGACGAATCTCTTGAAGTTTTTTGGGTCCGAGCCAAGCCCGTCTGTAAGCGGGACCGGCCCGTCACCAAGTTTTTCTTGTGTGTTTGAGCCTACGCGAACTATAGCATGGACGGTTTTCTGAACAACCACGATGCATTCCTTGTTGATTTCATCATTGTGAAAAATAATCAGATCGTCCACATCGTAGCCTGAAATGGGCGTGAATTCTTGTTCTTCATCTTCGTCTTCTTCCTCTTCATCCTCGTCTTCTGGCTTTTCCGGCGTCTCCTCTTCGTCCTCACTCTCTTCTTCCTCGTCCTCGGGCTTTTCTTCCGGCTTTTCCGGCGGCTTCTCTCCTTCGTTACATGCCAGGTCCTTGACATTCACCATTGTCATGTTGCCGTGCTCGTTCTGGATGCTGGCCCAAATCTGTGAGTCTCCCTTCTTGATGATTTTCAGGACCTTGACCTTCTGGCCCTCCATCCATTGATGGCCCAGGTTTTGATTCATCGATGCCAGGACATTTGAAAGCCTCGTCAGAGTGGTTGTGGTCCCGGCATGGCATTTCGATTCGTAGGGTTCGAGCGGTTTTGGCGGCTCCGAGGGCGGCATCGTGCCTCCATCAAGCAGTTCCGGCCTTATCCAGCTCGGGTCTATCCGGACGCCATCGTAGCTCCGCTTCAATGGATTGTCTTTATTAATATAGAAAGTTTCGGGGCTTATCTGGATGTTCAAGGTAGAGGCTTCCCGGACATTGAAGAATTTATCGCTTACAATTTTAGCTTCGAGCAGCATGGAGCATAATTCTTTGAAAGATTCTATCTTTGTCTTGTATTCCGCTTGAAGCTTGGCAGTGGATTTCGGATATGCGTCCCTGAATTTGAATGTGTAGAAGATCTTCTTGTCCCTGGTGTGGTCATCGAGCAGCCCAATGGCGCTGTAAACCTGGTTCTCGCTCTTGCCGTCCTTTTTCCATTTGGTTGTTGCGTCATATATGGCATTGAGCAATTTCTGGAAGTCGGCCTTTTTGACTACTTGGATTATTGCTTCCGAAATCTCCTGCCTTTCCTTCAGGGTCGGGTTCCGGACTATCATGGGGGCGTAGAAACGCCTTATCTTCATCGGTTCACCGTCCGTTTCTCGATGTTATGGCATAGGGAACCGTGTCGCCTGGCATGTATTCGGTCCCGTAGACTGGATCGTGCGTGACTTCAATCCACTTGTCATCTGGACTCTTGCGCCTTTCCTCAACGCTGCACTTGCGGCACCGCCTGAAGTTCAGGTCGAGCGTTTCCCAATCGTGCGGGCAGGGATTGTGCTCGGCCATGTGGTCCTCCACTATCTGCTGGACCTGCTCGTTGGTGAATTTGGGGTGCTCCCGGCGCTCTTTCTCGAACATGGTGCTGCGCTCCTGAAGGGAGTCGGGGGGGTTTTTGGACGGCTTCTCCACGAATTTCACTCGGATGCCGTACTCCCGCAGGAAATCCTTGGCCTGGTTGCGCCCGATCGTGGAGTTCGAGAACGAATCGCTTGTCACATGCGCCTCGTCGGGGTCATCGACCGTGGTATCGAAGATGTCCACGGCAATTTCCCCGTCTTCGAGCCGGACATGCCCGTCATGCTTGCCGTCACTGGACTTGACATCCTGGCCTTTCGTTGAGAGCTTGACGAATTGCTCTCCTTTTGGGTTGTCTATGATCCTGGCGGGGTCGGTGCCGGGCAGCCCCCATATCCAGACATCGCCCTCTTTCCGGATGTAGCCATCGTCCTTCAGTTCGTGCCATGCCTGGTGCAGTCGCTTGGGACCAATGAGCTTCGCGTACGCCTTCTTGGGGTCTATGATTTCCTTGTAGTCCTTTTCGGGAATCCGGCCCTTGTATTCCGGATGAAAGAACAGTTCCCTGATGACGCTGTAGGCCATTTCGCCTTTCGAGAGGAATCTGGATCCCAACGGGACTACGCCGGGCACGGGGTTTTTCTCACCGTGCTTGACGGTTTCGATTTTGATTTCGTCTTCCGGCGTTTCCCAGACTTCGGAGAGATGTTTTTTCCATTTCGTCGCTTCTTCCATCGAATCGAAAGTCCAGCTCTTCTCGTCACCTTCATCGGTCTCGGGGTCGAAATAGGTAATGCTGTATCTCGTTATCGGGCGCGGCGGGTTTCGATGCATCACGCCCCCCACCGCTTGTTGCGTCTCCCGAATGCCCTCCACCACTCCTCCCGTCACCATCTTGGGCCATTTCTTGATCTTGGCGAAATAAATTCCGACCGGAGCGCCTTCGGGATTCTTTTCGAGCCTCTTCTCTCCCGCTGTCGGCTTCATGTGCAGCTTCCTCGGCGTCAGGATGGACTGTGTGGCCCACTTGTGGAACTTAACCCGCTTGCCCGGCTTTCCGAATTTGTCCACGCAGGTCCGCTTCAGCCTACCCACGATCGCCTTCACGCCCTTCTTGAAGTACCGCCCGCCCCTCGGGTATGTGGTGTGGCGAATATCTACGGTCTTGAACTTGTCCGCCGTGCCCTGAAAGCACGTCGGAGGGATCTGGCGGTGCCTGTGATACTTGGCCTTCGAGCCGGGAACCTCCGGATTGGCAACAACGGTCGCCATTCCGGGCACCGGCGTCGGAGGAATAACATTCGCCAGCGCCTTTTTTCGCCGGAACGGAAAGCTCAGCATCGCCATGAGCTGCTTGGTGGTCATGCCGGTCTTCTTGGCCTTGCATGGCGGATTGGCAATGAGCTTTATCGCTCGTTCCCTGCAGGCCCGGCAGAGCCTCTCGTTGGCGTAGGACTTATCGGGATTCTTTACCCTGAAAAGAGCGTCCGCAGCACCGCACGATGAACATTCGGACATGAGTACATCAATGGACCGGCCTTATCTTATACATTCCGATTAACGCACGATAATTATTTATAGCGCAACCACAATGCGGATTCTATACGGATGCCAAGCGATTGGATGACCGTTAAAATGCGACCGTGAGCACGGAACTATGGAAATCCATGTCAAGGCCAAGGAAATGCTCAAGAAGAAAGTCTCCCGAGCCGGGACTATCGGTCGCGTGTATGTCCCAAAGGAGTGGGTCGGCAAGGAAATTCTCGTAATTCTCGAAGACCAGGAGCGTGAGAAATAATGGCGAAGAAACCCAAGCCAGAGGAAGTTGACCCCGAGGACCCACCGGAAGAACCGGAAGAACGCCCTACCGCCGCTGCCGCCCGCGCGTCTCAGGTCCAGGACGAATTGAAGGCTCTCAAGGACAAACTCCAGGAGGCCGAATACAGCAAGGCGGAACTGGCGCGGGAGTATCGGGAGCAGATCAACCAGCTCCAGGAGGCCAAGAGGCGGGCCGAAGCCGCCTCTCAGTTCCCACCTATAGATTCCGGCGAAGGCGCTCCAATTGCCGCTGCTCAACCTTCACGGGACGCCGCCGCTCCGTACCATCTGGCGAAAATGATGAGCCGCCCGGACGCTCTCGGCAACACCATCCAGGTCCCGCAGGACATTCCCAGCTTTTCCTCGGAGACAATTCCTCGGGCTGATGATGTGCCCGCTCAAATCCTGCTCCAATATGGCGCTGGAGATTACAAGATCAAGGACAGCAACAACAGGATCGTCGGGGGCTTCAATGTGCCCAGCTCCGGCCCCGCAGCCAACGCCCCACAACCGATGGGCTTCCCCATCACGCCTGGCGCGCAGGGCTACGGATCCCTCATCCGCACCCCAGAACAGAGGGCGCTCGACCTTATGGACGAAGGGAAACGCCGAGGCGATGAAAGCCTCGTCAAGCTCGGAGCCTCGATGCTCGAAAAGGCCGTCTACGGCAGCCAGACGGACCTTGCGTCAGAGCTTCAGAAGTTCGCCGCTATGGAGCAGTCTATCCGGTCCATCGTGGGAGGCCCCAATGCCGGAATGGGTGGCCCTGGCTTCATGCCCAGCGAATCCGTCCAGCTCAAGCAGCTCGAATACGGTATCGAGAGCAAGAAGTGGGAGGGCATCGAGAAGACCGTCAGTGCTGCTATGGAGCGAGTGGCGGACGCCGCCAAGGAGTTCATCCCCAAGGCCCCGGACAAAGCGGCTACCGCGGAAGCGGCCAAGCGCATTGGCGCTCAGCCCGGCGCTCAGGCTCAGATGCCGCAGTTCCGCGCTCCTCCGCCCGCCGCTCCATCTCCGGCCCGGCCCCCGCCGGGCACCAAAGCGCCCCCTGGAACCACCGTCAACTGTACCGGGTGCGGAAAAACGCTCGAAATCAATCAGTTCCTTGCTCATCTTCCCTGTCCTGCGGCTGGAGCCGCACCGTCGTCGGCCTCACCACCACCGTCGGCTGCGGCTCCAGCTCAGGTTAATCAGGGAGGTCCGCCTGTGCAGTTAACGCCCGATGTTGTCTCGTACCTCGGAATAATGCCTAT
>Ga0315274_10003178_pt1 | contig 24469 bp, 22 predicted proteins | sample YL17G02_20_MG_FD_203700 | JGI IMG/M metagenome (GOLD analysis project Ga0315274, IMG submission 203700) | Sediment microbial communities from Yellowstone Lake, YNP, Wyoming, USA - YL17G02_20 | ecosystem: Environmental > Aquatic > Freshwater > Lake > Sediment | place: USA: Wyoming | collected...
GCAGGTCCAGCGCCTCGACCGCATCCACCCCGAAGTGGGCCCGGTGATCGGCGGGTACCCAGTCGCGAAGGTTCGGCGGCCGTAACAGGGGGGGGCTTGGTCGATGTTCACGAAGCGCGGGCCCCTAGCTGTTTTGCTGGACTCTGCGCGACCCGCCCGTGTCCACACTGTCCGGAAAAATGTTGGGGGTAAGTCCGACAGGCGGCTAGCGGCCAGCCCGCGAATCCACTCGCGCAGAAAGCGCTTCTTGGTGGCAAGTTCATCCGTCTCGCCCGTCTGAGCCGTTACTTCATTCGCACAGAAACGACCTCGAAACTCTCCCGGATCGCGGCTTGGTAATAGACCCCGTGGAGTTGATCGCTTGGGGCATCATACGCGAGCGTGTAATTGCAGCCGGGATAGCCGACGTCCTGCAACTCCACGAAAACCTTCGTCGTGTTGGTTTCCTGGGTTGCCTCCGCCCGGGAGACGAAGATGGGACGCGGGTTGAGGTACGCGGCTTCCAGCTTGCCATTGTCTTCGACGCGCTTGAAGTCGAGGACGTACCCGCCGTCCGGCCGGAGCCACTGGCCCAGAAGCTTGCGGAACTGCGGGTGGGTTTCGACGGCGGCCGCAGCCGTCGCGTTCGTGAGATTCGCTGGGTGGGGGGGAGAGGCGGGCGAAGGCTCCCCCGCCGGAGGCCGCGTGATCAGGTAAACCGCAAGCAGGACCACCCCCACCCCCGCACCGCCGGCCAACTAACGGCCAAAGGAACCTCGGCCCAGTGGCTTGGCGGGCACGCCGCGCACTCGACTGTCTTTACGATTCTGCTGGCCCATGACGCGGCAACTCATGGCAGCGGCCAGGGCAAAAGTCAACCGGCGGTAATGCCTCAGTCAACCCCGGTGGAAGGCCGCCAGCCGTGCGGGCGCCTTCGTCCTCATCCGCGTCGTCGTCCGCGGTCCCTGAGTTCAGCGAAAAATGTCCAAACTCCAGGGACAAGTTCATGTTGCGTATGCAACATGAACTTGTCCGAGTGCTTGAGGAGACTTCCGGGGAGAAGGGAGGGAGGCTGTCAGACCGTCTCCCACTGACCCGACGCGACGGACCGCTCCTCCGCTTCGCAGATCGCGACGGCGCTCAGGCCATCACGCGCGGACACCACGGAAGGCGGATGCAGGTTGCGGATACAGTTCACCAGGTAGCTCAACTCGCCGACGTAACCGTCTCCCTCGGTTGCGACCACGCGCGGCGGGTTGCCTTCCTCGAACACCTTGAGCGCCTCGGCGCCGCGGGCGAGATCGTAGTCGGCAGTGGCCATCTCGAAGATGACGGTGTAGGCCATGTTGAATCCGTAACCGTCCGGCATGATCCAGCTTCCCTCGGCCGAGACGGAAGCCCCACCGTCCACGTGGTACTGGGTCACGACGTGGTCGATCGCGCCGCTGAACCGCGTCAGGCCGGTTGAGCTCACGCGTTTCGGCCGGCCGAACAGGAACTGTACAAAGTCGGTGTCATGGATGTGGAGGTCGAGCAGCGCGCCGCCCGACTCGCTGCCTTTGAAATAGACGTTCCGGCTCCAGCCCGGCGGCGACGAGACACGGCGAAAGCGCGCCGCCAGTGCGCGGCCGTAGCGGTTGTCAGCGACGGCGTCCTTGAGCCACGCCCAGCCCGGCCAGAAACGCATGCACATCGCCGGGATGAAATAGGTGCTGGCGCTCTCGGCGGCGGTGACGATTTCACGGGCGAGGGCCGAGGTGCGGGCCAGCGGCTTCTCGCAAACGACGTGTTTGCCGGCCTGGAGCGCGGCGACCGACAGCTTGGGATGGTCGGTCGTGGGCACGCAGATATCAACGAGCTCGAGGTCCGGGTTGGCCAGCAGTTCGTTGAAGTCCGAGTAAGCCTTCACCTGGGTCATGTCGAGCCGCACAGCGTCGTGCACGGCGATATTGCCGCTGATGCCCGCCAGCACGCCGTCCTTGGGCAAGCGGATGGCGTCGCAGACGGCGCTGATCCGCACGCCGGCGATCTTCTGGTAAGCCTTGATGTGGGTGACCCCCATGAATCCGAGTCCGATGACGCCAACGTCGATCATAGTCTTGTTCAGTTGAAGTGGAGGGTGTGGAAGTCGCAGCCCTGGCCGGCGGCTAGCACTTTCTCGACATGCTGGCGCGCCGCCAGGATATCGGTGACGCGCTGGCTGCCGGCTTCGCGCTCGATGCACAAGTTCCCCGTGAAGCGAAGGTCGCCGAGCGTTTGGAAGAAGGCCGGCCAATCCACCTGGCCGGTCCCCACGGTGACTTCCTCACCCCAGGTGCCGGGGACTTTCGTGCGGTTGGCGTCCTTGAGGTGGCATTGCTTCAGCCAGGGCCCGAGCGTCCGCAGCGCATCGATGGGGTTGCCCCTGTCGTAGAGCAGCATGTTGGCGGGATCGAAGTTCACGCCGACATTGAGGCGGTTCAGTTTCTTGAGGAAAGCGGCCAGGGTATCAGCCGTTTCCTGGCCGGTCTCGAATCCAAGATCGATCCCCTTCGCGGCGAAGAGATCGGCGATCTGGAGGATGCGGCCCAGGAGCTTCTGGAAGTCCGGATCGCTTTCTTCATGTGGCAGAAACCCGGCATGGAACGTCACCAGCTTCAACCCAAGCTCGGCGGACAGCCTCACTGTGGCCTGGATGTTCCGCCAGTTGGCGTCCCAGTGTTCGTCGGGCACCACCCCACCGGTGCGGCGGATCGAATCCAGCGTCGAGTAATCCTCGCCGACGGTGCCGAACATGCCGGACACGATCTCGACCCCGTTGCGCTTGAACTGGTCGGCGGTGGAGCCCCAGACGGCGGGATGGTCCCGGAGCGGGTCGAGCGCGAGTTGGACGCGCGTGATACCGATCTCTTGAAGTGAGCGGATCAAGGCGCCGGGATCGGCGGGTTGGAGCGACCAACTGCACACGGCGAGGCGGTGGGTGAGAGGTGGGGTATTCATGGCGATGCTGAAGGTTAGAGGTTCTGCGGATGGCGGCTGGACTCACGTAAGCTGGAGTTGGACACCTTTGAGGCGTTGGACAAAATCCACGAACCCGGCGACCTGCTTCCTCAGCCGTTCGCCGATCTCCGGATCGCGGAGTTGTCCTTGATCATCGAGGAGGTCGTTCACGTTCGGCAGGAAGACGCGTTCGGGATAGATGAAGGCATTCCGATAGCCGAAGATTTGCTGGAGTTGTTCCACGGGCCGCAAGGCGCCCCAAGCCCCGGCGGCGAGGCCCACGAAACACACCGGGCGGTGCTGGAAGCTCTCCGGGAACTTCAGCATATCGATGAAGTACTTCAACCCCCCAGGGATGCTTCCGTTGTACTCCGGCGTGACGAGGTGCAGCCCGGACGATTGGAGAATCGCATTGCTGAAAGGTTGGAAGGCCTTCGGCTTTGCGGCGTAAGCAGCCGGGCTGAAGAGTTCGGCCGGCAGGTCCGCCAGGTCGATGACGCGGGCCGGGGCTTTCAGTTCCGCGTAGATCGCTTCGAGGAGGGCGACGACCTTGCGCGTGTTGCTGCCCGGTCGGTTGGTTCCGGCAATGAGTGCGATCACGCGGCAGTTGTACCAGAAAGCCGGACGCCGACAAGCCGGGTTTTGGCGAAGGGCCTGGGACCGGGAAACCCGTTCTGGGCGCTCACACCTTCTCGATCTTCTCGTACACCACCATCTCGCCTTGGCCGTGCAGGTCGCTGGGATGATAGCGGGGGATCGGCAACTCGAGTTGCTTGAATTGGACGGGCGCGGTTTTCTTGTCCACCAGTCCCAACGCCACCGCGACGCCGTAGATGATCGCCTCCGGTCGCGGCGGGCAGCCGGGGATGTAGTAGTTCACGGGGACGACCTTCTCGACGGGACCGAGGACGGAGTACGAATCGAACCAGAGGCCACCGCCACAGGCGCACGAGCCGATGGCGAACACGAGCTTGGGCGCTGGCATCGCCTCGTAGGCGCGCTGGAGGGCCTTGGCCGTGGAGCGCATGGCCGGGCCCTGGCAGAGCATGACGTCGGCATGGCGCGGGGAGCCGACCAGTTTGATGCCGAACCGCTCGGCGTCGTAGTAGGGCGTGAGGACGTTGAGCACCTCGATGTCGCAGCCGTTGCATCCGCCGCTGTTGGCATGATAGACCCACAGCGAGCGCTTGAACATTTTCTGGCAAAGGTTTCTCAGCATAAGGGCCCGCTAAACACGCCAAATGCGCGAAAAGACTCAGAACTTCACTTCCGCTTCCGTCGTCCCACGGCCCGTCGTTCTCGTATTTACTATGCGCTCGTATTCCAGGCCGGGGTGGTGACCGAAATTCACCAGCAGCGCCAGTTTGCAGCCGGTGGCGTTGAGGTAGTTCAGGACCTGGGCGCGGTGCTCATCCGCCAAAGCCGATACCGCTTTCAGTTCGAGGATGATCTTGCCGTAGCAGATGAAGTCCGGCTCGTATGTGTGCTGTAGCACCCGCCCGCGGTAGCTCAACTCAAGCTTGGGCTTCGGTGTCGCTGGCAGCTTGAGGTGCTCAAACTCGATTTCCATGCACTCCTGGTAGACCGGCTCAAGGAATCCGCAACCCTTGTCCCGGTAGACAGCGAAACACCCACCGATAATCCGGTAGCACTCTTCCTTGTACACCAGGTCAGGAACTGTCTTCTTCATTTTGGCGTCCTTTCGCGTGTTTGGCGGGTAGTCATTTCTCTCAGTCGAGTTCGATCCGCACATCATCCACCGCTGCTTCCTCGTCGAGGAAGGCCTTCGAGCGGTAGATCCATCGCTCGTTGCCCAAGTCGTCCATGCGGTAGCCCTTCAGCTTGAGTTGCTCCAGCGGGCTGGGCTCCTTGAAGCAGCGGCCGCAACGCTGGCAGGTGCTCATGAAGAGATCGAGCGTCTGCTGGAGGTCGCCGATCGCGTCCGTGGCGTTCTCGAACTCGTGGCTCATCGTGATCGCCTTCTCTGGGCAGACATCCGCACATCGACCGCAGTAGGTGCAGCGGCGGCCCAGGTACTTCAGGATGCGCACCTCCTGGCACACGTCATACACCAGGATTTCGCGCGCGGGACAGTTGTTCGCACAGCCGGCGCAGCCGATGCACTTGGCGGCATCGAAGATGGGCCGGCCGCGGAACTTCGGCGGCACGGGCTGGGCCTGTGCCGGATAGGGGAGCGTCACGCGGCCCGCTTTCAGGCAGACGATCGCTTCCTGGATTTTGCTTAGGACCGACATGCTCTCACCTCAGTATCCATAGCTCGCCAACACGAGCGCCAGCAGCGCCACCAGCAGCAGGCCCCCAAAGTAGCGGAGGGCCTGGTCGATCCGGTAGCGGGCGTGCGTGGCGGCCACGAGGGTCACCAGCAATACCAGCGCAAACACTTTCGCCCAGAACAGCAGCCAGCCCACTGGAAACGGCAATTCGCTCCCCCAAGGAACGAAGAGCGTCACGAACAGCGCGCTGTAGATCACCAGCTTCGCCATCTGCGCGTATTTGAACAGCGCCAGCTTCGGGCCGGAGTATTCCATGAGCGCCCCCCCCATGATCTCCGTCTCCGCCTCGGCGATGTCGAACGGCACCCGTTGCACGAACGCCTGGAAGGACAGCAGCATCACGGCCAGCATGATCAGGCCCGACAGCGAGAAGCCGGCGCCATAAACCGAGCCGTTCAGCACCGTGTCGAGCCGGAACGAACCGGTCTTCACCGCGCCGATGACGATGGCCACCGCAAACAGCGGCTCCAGCGTGATCATCGCCATCATCTCCCGGCTGACGCCGAGCAGCGAATACGTCGAACCCGCCGCCAACCCGGCCAGCAGGGTGCAGACACCGGCCAGGGTGAGCAGGTAGATCAACAGGATGGCGTCGCCCACGCCGTTCATCGGGGACGGGAAACCCATCGGAATCAGGCAGGCGACCGTCAGCACCGTGGCCAGCGACAGGTAAACCGCGAAGCGCTGCATGAGCGGCGTTTCGCCCGATTCGATGTCCTCCTTGCCGAGCAGCTTCAGCAGATCGAAGTAGGCTTGCCGGAGGGGCGGCCCCTGGCGCGATTGGAGGCGCGCCGTCACCTTCCGCAACACGCCCTCGAAAAACGGCGCGATCAGCAGGACGATGACGACATTCGCGAAGCCGCCGAGGATGGGTAAGAGCGTCTTCATGTTTTGCGAGCCCTCACGAGTTTCACCAACTCCTCCTGCGTCCACACCTTCACGGCCTGGGTCCGCAGGTCGATGGTCTCCAACCGGTCGGTGCAGGAGAAGCACGGGTCAATGCTGGCGAGCGAGATGGTCATGTCGGCGAGCTGCTGGTCCTTGATCATCGCCGGGATGCCCTGGAGGTTCTGGTAGGTCGGCGCGCGCACGCGCCAGCGGCGCGGGCGGTTGTTCTCGCCGGTGATCACAAAGTGGTGCGCTTCGCCGCGGGGCGCTTCCACCGACGACATACCGAGCCGGCCCACGGGCAACTCGTCTTTGATCTCCGCCAGCAACGGTCCGGGCTCCATTTTCTCCAGGCATTGGCGGATGATCTTGATCGACTCGAAGACCTCTTTCGCCCGCACCACGACGCGCGCCCAGACGTCGCCACCGTCCGCGGTGATGACCTTGAAATCCACGCGGTCGTAGGCGGCGTAGGGATGATCGCGCCGGCAATCAATGTCCACCCCCGCCGCGCGGGCGACCGGTCCGACGAGGCCGAACTTCTTGCACGCGGCCGGGCCGGCCACGCCCACAGCGCGCGTCCGCTTCTGGATGTTCCTATCCTTGAGCACGGCCGCGACGACCGGCGTCCACTCGGCTTCGAGTTGGTCGAGCACGGCGCGGAGTTCGGTCTTCAACTCCGGCGTGAGGTCGTGGCGCACGCCGCCGATGAGGCAAAGCGCGTAGGTTTTCCGGTTGCCGCTGATCTTCTCGGCGATCCACATGATCGGCTCGCGGATGCGGAAGCTTTGCATGAAGAGCGTGTCGAACCCGACGATGTGGCACGCCAACCCGACCCAGAGCAGGTGGCTGTGGAGGCGCTCGATCTCCAGCATGACGGTTCGGAGGTATTCCGCGCGCGGCGGCACGCGGAGGGCCACGGCGCTCTCGACGGCCTGCGCGTAGGCGACGTTGTGGACGCAGCCACAGATGCCGCAAATGCGCTCGGCCATCATCGGGATTTCATTGTAGGTGAGGACCGACTCGGCGAGCTTCTCGATGCCGCGATGGATCATGAACCCGCGATACTCGCAGCCGCGCACCATCTCGCCTTCAACGTAGAGCCGGAAGTGCGCCGGTTCATCGAGCGTCGGGTGGAACGGGCCGAACGGCACCACGGTGCAGCCTTCCGGCGGTTCGTCGAACTTGAACTCGCGTTCGTCGTCGAAGCCGTCCGGCACCTGGTTCCACGCAAAGTCCTTCCGCAGCGGATGCGCGCCGTCCGGCCAGCCGTCCGGGAGCACGAGGCGCTTTGGATACGGATGACCGACGGGCTCGATGCCGAGCAGGTCGCGGATTTCCCGCTCGGCCCAATTCGCGGCAGGCACGACCGGCGTGATGCTGTCCAGCCTGGGATTATCCGCCGGCACGTAGGTGAGGATGCTGGCCAGCAACTTCTCCCGGTCGAAGGCGAAGTGGTGGGCGACGAGGTACTGGCCGGAGACCGGCCGGTCATCCGCGCCGATGCTGACGACGTAGCGGGCATCGAGGTCGCGGAAGAGGTGGCCACAGATGTCGCGCACTGCGCCCGGCTCGATATAGACGAACAGGCGCCCTTCGCGGGGCAGGTCGGCCCGCTGAATGGCGGCGCCGAACTTCGCTTTCAACTGGTTCAGTTTCTCGCGGGCAACCATAGGAGAATCCCGAAGTCCGAATCCCGAAGTCCGAAGGCAGTCCGACAGGCGAAATCCGAGAAGCACTCGTGCCGGCAGCAGCTTCGGACTTCGGGCTTTGGATTGCTTTCGGGCTTCGGATTTCGGAGTTCGGAGTTCATGATGCTGGCCTCATTCGCTCGTTGGACGCGCCTTCCCTCCCAGCCAGCCGAGCCACTTCTTCAACTCGCCACACAGGCCGCTCGCCCGGTAGCGATGGGCCTCGGCCTCGCGCGCGTAGCCACACAGCCACGGCACCGCGGCTCGGCGTGGCGCACCGCCCAGCTTCGACAGCCTCCGCACCAGGGCGAACATTGCCCCCAGCACCCCGAGCAGGACGAGCAGCACATAAACCGCCTGCTGGTTCAAGCTGCCCAGGCCGGTCCAGACGCCGGGCGCCACCGGGCGCGCGTCCGCCAGGATCACGCCCAGACCCTGACGGCTCGCGTTGAGTGCCGAGCCGATGAGCGACAGCGCCAGCAGCGGCAGCAGGCCCGCCACCACACTCACGCACGCCAACGCCGTCTGGGCCGCCCGCATTTTGCCCGTCACTTCGAGTGACGGCTGCCGCCGGGCGCGCTCGGTCACGAGTTCGCTCGTGCGGGACAGAAACATCACCCCGAAGAACTTCAGGAACAGCGCCAGGGTGATGGCGCTGGTCAGGATGGCCACCAGCGCGCACATCGGCAGCCAGCGCGCCTCCGCGCCGCCTTGGATGGCCGCGGTGAAGAGGCACCACTTGCTCGCAAACCCGCTGAACAGCGGCACGCCGGCGATGGCGAAACTCGCGATCAGCGCCGTCACGGCCGTGGCCGGCATGTGGCGCATCAAGCCGCCGAGCTTGTTCAGGTCCTGGGTGCCGGTGGCGTGAAGCACGGAGCCGGCGTTGAGGAAGAGCAGGCTCTTGAACACGCCGTGGTTCAACGTATGGAAGAGCGCGCCGGAGAAGCCCACCGCGGCGAGGGCCAGGATGGATTCGCTGGTCGATCCCAGCAACGTCAGGCACACGCCGAGGCCGAACAGGATGTAGCCGCCCTGGCCGATGCTGGAGAACGCGAGCAGGCGCTTCGAGTGTTCCTGCCGCAACGCCTGCACGGTGCCGGTAAACAGCGTGACCGTGCCGAGCACGGCAATCACCAGGCCCCACTTGGCCACCGGATAGTCGGCGCGCGCCTCGGCCGGCACGAGCCAGAGGAAGTAACGCATCAGGCCGTAAACGCCGGTCTTGATCATTACGCCGGAGAGCATCGCGCTGACGGGCGACGGCGCAGCGGGATGGGCGTCTGGCAGCCAGACCTGGCCGAACGGCCACATGCCCAGCTTGATGCCGAAGCCGGTCAGGAGAAGCGCGAACGCCACCGCCACCCAGGCGCCATGTGTCCGCAACTGCTCCGGCAGGTGATGGAGCACGGCGTCGAAGTCGTATTTCATCAGCGTCTCGCCGCCGGCCGTCACGCCCGTGCGCGCGAGGATGGCGGCGCCGATCATCGTCACGGCGCAGGCGAGCTGCATCATCCAGAGATACTTGGTTGGTGGTGGCCCAGGCGTTCTCCGGCTTGCGTCGTTCGTAGCGGATGAGCGCCCAGCCTGCCCAGATCATCATCTGCCAGAAGACGAAGAAGAACCACATCATGTCCGTGGTACTGACGAGGCCATACATCGCGGCGACGAAGAGGAGGAAGTTCGGGTAGTAACGCCCCACGCCGTGCTCCTGGTGGTGCGTCAGGTAGTCGATGGAATAGAACGACGCCGGGAGGGCCACCGTGGCGATGAGCCCAAGGAACACCGCGCTCAACCCGTCCACGGAGAGGCGCAGCGCGAAGCCGAGCGGTTCGACGGTGAGGAACGTGGCGGCTTTGCCGGGGCCGTGCAGAAGCACCTGCGACACGCCCATGAGGACGAGCGCACTCGACCCCGCAACGCACAGAAAGGCCAGCCAACCCGCCCGCGCCTTCTGGCGTCGCAGCCCCAGCGTCACCAGCGCTCCGCCGAAGCAGACCAGCATGGCGACGAGGACGGATTGTTCAGGAGTCAGCATGAGGCGGATTTCATCTCAAGGTGTCTGTTTGCTCCCGCCGCGGGGGCGTGGCCCGCCTCCCAGTCGGCCGAACCACCGCTTGATTTCGGTGTAGAATTGGTGCGCCCCGTAACGGGTGTCATCCGCCTCGCGGGCGTAGCCGCAGAGCCACGGGACCGCGTGGCGGCGCGGGACGTGCGTCAGGCGGGCGAGTCCGAGAGCGAGCAGGAACATCAAGCCCAGCACCGCCGCGAAGATCACCGGCGCGAACACCGAGCCGCCTTGCCACCCAGCGATGCCCGTGGCCGCGCCGCCGGTGACGGGCGTGGTTTTCGCCAGCATCGCGCCGAGGCCCTGTGGGCTGGCGTTCAGGGCGAGGTCCAGGAGCCTGAAGGCCACCGCCGGCATCACGCCCACCCCGACGCAGAGGGCCGCCAGGAAGAGTTGGGGCAGGCGCATCATCCAGCCGACTTCGAGTGTTCCGTGTCCGGCTTTCTCCGCCACGAGTTGGCTGGTGCGGGAAAGGAAACTGGTTCCGAAGAACTTGATGAACGATGCCAGGGTGAGCGCACTGGTGAGGATGGCGATGAGGGCGAACACCGGCAAACATTTCAGTATCCACGCCTGTTCCGGCCTCGCGATGCCGCCACTCTGGACCGCCGCCGCGAGGAGGCACCACTTGCTGGCGAAGCCGTTAAAGAGCGGCACGCCGCTGATGGAGAAGCTCGCGATCAGCGCCGTCACGGCCGTCACCGGCATGAAGCGCATCAGGCCGCCGAGCCGGTTCAGGTCCTGCGTGCCGGTGGCGCAGAGCATCGAGCCGGCGTTGAGGAACAGGAGGCTCTTGAACGTGCCGTGGTTCACGGTGTGGAACAGCGCGCCGTAGAAGCCCAGAGTCGCGAGCGACACGATCGCCCAGTCCGAGGTCGGCAAGAGCGCCAGGCACGTGCCGAGGCCGAGCAAGATGTAGCCGACCTGACCGATGCTGTGGAAGGCGAGCAAGCGCTTGGTCTGTTCCTGCTTGAGCGCCTGGGCCGTGCCGGTGAACAGGGTGACCGTGCCGAGCGCCGCGATGACCAGGCCCCAGGCGGCCATCGGGTAGTCGCTCTGCGCCTCGGTGGGCACGAGCCAGAGGAAGTAGCGCATCAGGCCGTAAACGCCCGTCTTGATCATCACGCCGGACAACATCGCGCTCACGGGCGACGGCGCGGCTGGGTGCGCGTCGGGCAGCCAGACCTGGCCGAAGGGCCACATGCCGAGCTTGATGCCGAAGCCCAGGAGAAACAGCGTGAACGCCAAGGCGACCAGACCGGGTTTGGCTTGCAGCAGGGCGGGCAGGTTGCGGCTCACCGAGGCAAAGTCGTATTTGAGTTCGCTTGCGCCCGCCGCTTGGGCGCTGCTCACGGCGAGCAGCTCGGCGCCCAGCATCGTCAGCGCGCAGGCGATCTGCATCATGACGAGATACTTGTTCGCCGCGCGGATGTTCTCGGGCTTGCGGTGCTCGAAACGGATCAGCGCGTAGCCCGGCAGCGTCATCATCTGCCAGAAAATGAAGAAGAACCACATCATGTCCGTGGTGCTCACCAGGCCATACATCGCGGCGAGGAAGAGCAGAAAGTACGGGTAATAACGCGCGACGCCGTAATCGCGGTAGTGGTTCAGGTACTCGATGGAGAAAAACGCCGCCGGCAACGCGATGCTCGCGATGAGCCCGATGAAGATGGCGGTCAGGCCATCCACGTGAATTTTCAAGGCGAAGCCGAGCGCGGCGATCCGCAGGAACTCCTCCGGCTGCGTGCCGCCCGCGGCCAACGCCGTCCCCGCCGCGTAGAGTGCCAGCGCGCTCGATATGGCCGTCGCCACAAACGCCAGCCAGCCTGCGAGCGTGCGGCGGCGCGCCGCCAGCAACGTCACACCCGCGCCGGCGAAGCACGCCAGCAGCGAACCGAGGACGGCTTGGGCGGGGGTCAGCATGGGAATGCAGAGTGCGGAATGCGGAACGTGGAATGAGCCGGCGTGTCCGCCAGCACGCCGGTAGGGGGAACCGGACACTCGCCAATCAATTGGCTGAGGATGTCAACCGCCGCCTTAACGGGGGGACTGAGCTCCCCGCCGGCTCTCAGCGACTCCCGTTGCACGCCCAGCAACCAGGCTTTCGTCCGACCATCGGCTTCGATCAGTTGCGCCAACAAACCCAGAGAGATCTTGTGCGTGGAGATCTGCGGGAAGCGCGCAGCCATCTCGCGGGAGTTGAGCAGCACGACCGAGCCGGCCGGCGCGCCGAACTCGATAGCGTCGAGGAACAGGACGCTGTCCAGGCTGCCGTCACGGAGGCGGGCCAGGTGGCGTTCGGGGGTGGTGCCGGCGACGATGGCTTCAAATCCGAAATCCGAAGCCGGACATCCGAAGGGATTCCGAGGCTTGACATCCGAAATCTCGCCGTCCCAAGCGCCAGTTCGGGTTTCGGATCTCGGACTTCTTTCGGAATTCGGAATTCGGAGTTCGGATTTCACAATCTCCGCCAACCGCACCCCGAAGCCGTCGTCCCCCAGGTCCACATTGCCCACACCGACGAGGCAGACACGGTCTTGCAGGATTTCCCGGAGTTGTTCGCGGAGGTCGGGCATCAGATGTCCTCCCCGAGTTTCTTGATTTGTTCGTAAGTGAACACCGGGCCGTCCACGCACACGTAGGCCACGCCGATGCAGCAGTGGCCGCACTTGCCCACGCCGCATTTCATGTAGCGCTCGAGCGTCGAAACGATCGCGGCTTCCGGCAGACCCAAGGCCAGCAGGTCTTTGATGACAAACCGGAACATCACCGGCGGACCGCAGACGAAGGCGACGGTGTTGTCCACCGCCATCCGCACTCCAGGCTTCTGGAAGAGGCTACCCACCACGCCCACATTGCCCGTCCAGCCATCGGCGGCGCGATCCACCGTGAGGTGGCATTCGATGCCTGCGGACTGCTCCCACTGGCGGAGATCGTCGCGATACAGCAAGTCGCGGGGCGTGCGAGCGCCGAGGAAGATCTGGATGCGCTGGTATCGCTCCCGGTGCGCCAGCGCATAAATGATGCAGGAGCGGAGAGGGATCAGCCCGATGCCGCCGGCAACGAACATGAGATTCTTCCCGTAGTAGGACTCCATCGGGAAGCCGTTGCCATAAGGACCGCGCACGGCAAACTTGTCCCCCGGCTTGAGCGCGTGCAATGCCGCCGTGCAACTGCCCACCTGTCGCGCGGTGAAAAACGTCTCGGCCTCCGTCGGACTGGGTGGGAGCGACAGGGGAAACTCGCCCACGCCGAACAGGGAGACCTGGGCGAATTGACCGGGCCGAAACTGCCGGAACTTCCGTTGCTCCTCGGCATCCTCGAAGTGCCAGGAGAACGTCTTGACCTCGTGAATCTCGTCCACCACGCGATCGAGAATCGCGACTTTCGGCAGATAAATGTTTTCGGAGTCGGCGTTCATACCGGCGGCAGCTTCTCCGTCTCCGACGTCGCGCGCCGGATCATTTCGACCACGCTGGGCATGCCAACGTCGCCGTGGCAGACGGCCGCGCAGCGCCCGCAGCCCACACAGGCCATCGAGAGCTCGCGTTGGATGAAGTAATGCGCCAGCTTGCGGAAGAAGCGGCGGTTGCGGCGATCATGCACGGCCCGGCGCGGGTTGTGGCCCCCCGCCATGCGGGTGAATCCGCCGAGGGCGCAGGAATCCCAGATGCGCACCCGTTCGATCTCATCCGGTCCCACTTGGCGGTCCGTGACGGTGAAGCAGGTGCAGGCCGGGCAAACATACGTGCAGCCGCCGCACTCGAGGCAACGGTTGCCGATCTCTTCCCAGGTCTTGTCGAGGATTCGCCCCTGCGACACGTATCGCACGGTGGCCGCGAACCAGCTCGTCATGGTCTTGAACTGCCGGCGGACTTCGCTCAGGAGCGCCCGGCGCCTCTCGACCTGCGCGGCGGTGCATTTCCGGAACACCGGATCGGCGAAAAGCGCTTCGCCCGCCGGCGTCCCCGCCACCACCATGAACTCGCCGTTGTGCAGGTCCATGAGCTGGAGGTCGAAGTGTTCCCGGGCCGCCGGGCCGGTGTCCGTGCAGACGCAGAAACAATTGTCGGCGATGTCTTGTTCCGGATCCGTGCAGACGACATTGACGAGGAGCAGATGCTCGCGGCGGCTCGCGTAGTAGGGATCCCGGAAATCGCGTCCGAGGAAGAACCGGTCGAGGTGCCAGATGCCGGCGACGTCGCACGATCGGATACCAAACAGAACGCGCTTGGGACCGTAGTAAGCCGGTTCGATCTCGAGCTGGCCGCCCACCCTGCGCGCATTCAGGAACCGCTCGATGTGCGGGAAGACATAGCGCTTGGGCGGGTACTGAGGGTTCGGCAGGTGAATCTCGATCCGGTCGCGGTTCTCGTCCGTGACCCCGTCATAGTACGTGTCGCGCCCGTGCCCGCGGACCGGAGCGATCACCTGATAGCCCTGCTGGCGGAACAGATCCACGATCTTGAGAATCCCGGCGTGGTCCACGATGCGCGCTTTCATGCGGCCTCCTTTTCCACGTTGACGGGTACCAGCAGATGGCCGTTCTCGTTCGTGCCGAGGATTTGGCGTTCCACTTCCCGGACGAAATAGGGGACGCAGATGGTGCCGCTGCGGACTTCATCGGTGACCCGCGCGGTGCTGACGGCGGAACCGGTGGAGGCACGGAGACGGATCTTCTGTCCGTCGCGAACTCCGAGCTGGCGCGCGTCCTCGGTGTTGATTTCGACGAAGCCCTCCGGGTAATCGAGCAGGAGGATCCGGTACTCGCGTTTGAGCGTTTCGCTGTGTTTGATGAGGATGTTCTGGTGCCAGTAGTAGAGCGAGTGGCCAAACACGAGCCGGAAGGGATAGGCCGGGTCCTGCGGCGACGGGACGGGCTGCGGGATGGGCGCGAACCGGAAGGGCCGGCCGGGCGGGATGCCATCCTCGAAGAGGAAGCGGGAGCCGAGCGGTTTGTCCTTGGTGCACGGCCACTGGCGGCCGTACTCACGCGCCAGATTCTCATGGCTGGCCCCGCCGTAGAACGGCACCGCCTCGCCAATCTCCGCCATGACCTCACCGGCGGACCGATAAGCCCACGAAGCACCCATGCGCTGGGCGACCAGCGAGAGTTGCTGCCAGGCAGGCAGGGGACCGGACGGCGGGTCGATCACCCGCTCGGCGAGCTGGATGCGCCGCTCGGTGCTGGTGAAGGAGACACGCTCCTCGCCGAAGGCCGTGACGGGCAGAACGACGTGTGCCTGTTGGGCGGTTCCGGTCATGAACAAGTGTTGGACGACGAGCAGGTCCAGTTCCCCAAGCCGCTGGGCGGTGTCGCCGAAGAAGGCGGTGCTGAGCGGGTCATAGCGGCAGAGCCAGAGGGCGCGAATCTTGTTACCCTGGGCCCCGCCCAGGACCCCCTTGGCCCCGGAACCGGCTCCCCGGGGCAGGGGAGCAGACCAGAGGATTTCCAGGCGCTGCCGGCTGGCGTCGTCATCTACGCGCCGATACCCAGGCAGGAAATCGGGCATCATCCCCATGTCGCACACGCCTTGGAGGTTGTTCTGTTCGGTGAGGGCGTAGAGCCCCGCCCCTTCCTTGCCCAGATTCCCCGTCAGCAAGGCCAGGTTGACCAGGGCCTGGACGCTCTCCTTGCTCCGATTCTCGATCCCGGTCGAGTAAAGCAGGGCGGCCTTGCGCGCTTGACCGTACAGGAGCGCCGCCTGCTCGATCCGGTCGGCGGACACCCCGCAGCATTCCGCGGCGGTCAGGAGATCGTAGTTCTTCACCTGGTCGCGAAAGGCGTCGTAATCCTGGCAGTGGCTCCGGATGAACCGCAGGTCGCGCAGGCCGCGGTCATGGACGATCTTAGCCAGTGCGCCATAGAGCATGACCTCCGTCCCCGGCTTGATCTGGAGGAAGCAGTCGGCGCTCTCGGCCACGCGGTGCCGGCGGGTGTCGATCACGATGAGCTTGGCGCCGTTCAGATGCGCACGAATGACCCAGCCGCCGATCGTCGGCAATTGGCGGCCCAGGTCCACGCCGTCCACGATGATGACCTCGCTTTGGGCCAACTCCCCGATCGAGTTCGTAGTGGCCGGCACGCCGATCATGTCGAGGAAGACATCAATGCTGTTGTGGCAATACGCTCCGGTGCCGTGGTCCACGTTGTTCGTGCCGACCACGGCGCGGGCCAGTTTCTGCAACAGATAACTTTCCTCATTCGAACACCGGGGTGAGTTGAAGAAAGCCAGCGCGTCGGGGCCATGCCGGGCGCGGATTTCCTGCAGGCGGGTGGCGATGAATCCGAACGCCTCGTCCCAGCTCACTTCCTCGAATTGCCCGCCCTTTTTGAGCAACGGGAGACGGAGACGATCGGGGGAGCTCACCACCTCGTGCACGTTCCAGCCCCGAACGCAGATTCGTCCCTGATTGGTGGGGTGCGTCATGCTCGGGTAAGCGCCCGTGACCCGGCCGCCGGACGTCTCCAAATAGATGCCGCAACCCACCCCGCAGAAGGTGCAAGTGGTCAGTGTGTGCGCCATAGGCCGCGCTGCTCGTCGCTGGCAGGCTGCTGTGTCACCGCGTCCGAATCGTGTCTGAGGCGGCCGACCCCTGCGTCGGACCCCGTGCGGTCCACGCCAGTCGGGTGCGCGCCTCGTCAATCCAGCCCTCGATAGCGCAAGACGATTAGACGGGGCCAATCCTCGTTTGTCAATGGATGACCCTATCTTGCGCGAGGAAGAACAACGGAACGGGCTAAGGCTCCGTGCTTTGCAGGACGATGCGGAATCCGATGTCGTCGTAGCGGAGATCCGGTGTGCCGACAAAGCGCAGGCCGGGCGCGAGGAAGTCCTCGTAGCTGCGCCAGGAGGCCCCGCGCGCCACCGGGGTCGCGCACCATTCCCAGACGTTGCCGCGGACATCGTGCAAGCCGCACTTGTTTGCCGGCAGCCCTCCGACATTCTCCGTGTTCCGACGGTCGCCCAGATAGCTGGTGATGGCGTCCTTCAGGAGGGTGTCGGCCGCGTAGGATTCCCATTGTTCCTCACTGGGCAACGCGTAGGCGTAGCTCTTGGGCAGTTTGCCGTCCTGCACCTCCTGCTCGGTCAGCTTCCGGCAGAACTCCTGGGCCTCGGTCCACGTGACCTGCTCCACGGGGCGCTGCGGTCCGGCGAACTTGCTGGGGTTGGCGCCCATCACCTGCTGGAACTCCGCCTGCGTCACTTCACATTGCCCGACGCGATACCCCGCCGGGACCCAGACCATGATCGAACCGAGCGAGTTTGTGGTGTTCTCCTCCTTCTTGAACTGCTCGAGCAACAGCTTCTCCTTGTCGGGCTCGGCGGGAACGGTGTTGGTGGAGACGGACGCCGGGGCTGTGTTGGTGGACGCCGCGACTGCCGGCGTTGAGCCGGCCGGAGGCGGAGACACCTCAGCGGCAAACAACACCGTCGAGCAGGTCAAACAGGCGGCGAACACGAACCGGAACCACTTGGCCGGGAAAGAGGTCTCTTTCACGCGAGCAGTCCATACCAAAGCCTTGGCATGCTGGAAAGCCAAAAGTCAGAAGAACGGCCGACCTTCCCCAAGAGCGGGGCCGTCCTCAGTTTTACGCCGACCACACGCCCGCAACCGGGGTGTTGCAGTCGGGGCACTTGCCGGCCTTGAGCCGGAAACTCGTCACGGCGAAGATATCGCGTTCCACCACGGCCTTCTTGCAGTTCGGGCAGAAGGTCGTTCCCGCCTCCGGCACGCCGCGGACATTCCCGAGATACACGTAACGCAGCCCTGCGGACTTCGCCGCCTCCCGCGCACGCACCAACGTCTCGACCGGGGTGGGCGGCAGATGCGTGAGCTTGTGCTGCGGATGGAACCGCGAGAAATGGAGCGGGGTGTCCGGGCCCAGGTTGGCCGCCAGCCAATCGCACATGCGGCGGATGCCCTCCAGGTTGTCGCTGTAGCTCGGGACGATCAGGTTGATGACCTCGAACCAGATGCCGAGGCTCCGGTAAATCTTCAGCGTGTCCAGAATGGGCTGCAGCTTGCCGGAGTTGAGCTTCCGATAGGTTTCGTCGTCGAAGCCCTTCAGATCCACGTGCGCCGCGTCCACAAACTGCGCCAGGTCGCGGAACGAGCGCTCCTCGATCGAGCCGCACGTCACCAGCACGTTCTTGATCTTGCGCGCGCGCGCCCGCTGGCAGGTGTCATAGGCGTACTCGTAGTAGGCCGTCGGCTCCGAGTAGGTGTAGGAAATGGACGGACACCGCAGGGCCTCGGCGACCGCGGCCACGTCCTCCGGGAAAAGACTCAACCGGCGCATTTGCCCCAGGCTGAGCGCCGCGGGCAGCGGCGGCTGGAGCCGGAGTGCCGGTCCGGTGGGATCCTTCGTCTCCTCCGGTTTCATCTGGGAGATCTCCCAGTTCTGGCAGTTCAAACAGCGGAACACGCAACCCGACGTGGCGAGCGAGAAGGACAGACTGCCCGGCAGGAAATGGAACAGGGGCTTCTTCTCGATGGGATCAACGTGAAACGTGCATGGGTTCCCATAGGCCATCGTGTAGAGCGTGCCCTCCCAGTTGACCTTGTTGCGGCAATGGCTGCGGTCGCCGGGCTCGAGCAGGCAGTTGTTGGGGCACACCTTGCACTGGACGTTCCGGCCCAGCTTGAGGTAATGCGCTGCCTCCTTCACCCAGCCGCGCGCCTTCCATTGCTCCCAAACCTCGGGCTTCGGCGCGCCGCCTTTGAAAACGTCCGCCGGGGCCTCATTATCCGCGACCTTGAGCAACCGCTGGAGCCACGAGCCGCCGCCCGCCGCCAGTCCGGCAAAAGCCAGGGCGCCCGCACCGAGCGCGCCCCGTCGCGTCAGAACGCGGCTGACGGATGAACGTCGTCTCGACGGCCCGCCGCCCTCGCCTAGCGTTTTGGTTTGGATCGAATCCAGCCCCATCGTTGCAGCGCAAGATACACGGCGGGCACGGTGTGCGCCAACAGCAGAATGATCAGCGGCCCATGCAACAGCCGATGCAGCGTCAGCGCGCTCTGCTCGTCCAGCCAGCGGTCGAAGCCAAACCGACCGCTCATCATATAACCGGTGATCAGAAACGCGGCGACGACCGGGAACAGCGGCCAACCAGTCCAGCGGACCACCTTGAGGAGAATGACGTTCAGTGTGCTCATGAACTTGTCTTTCGGAACAGCAGGGCCGTGCCGGCCCAGAGATTCAAGCCGGCGGTGAGCCCGCACGTGCCGGCGAGGCCCCACACCGGCAGTAGCCACGCACTGGCCAGCAGCGCGCCCAGGCTCGCGCCGATGAAATCCGCCGTGTAGAGCCGCGAAGCCGCGTCCGGCACGGCCCGCTGGCGCAGGCGGTTGGCGATCGGAAACTGCATCCCGACCACCGTGGCGAGGAGCAGGGTCAGAGCGGGGATGATCGCGGGCGCAACCCACGCGCCGGCGCTCGAGGCGGACGTGACTCGGATGGCGGGCAGAAGCAGCGGCAGCACTGCTGCAACCAAGGCGACGGCCAGCGCAAGAAAAGCGAGCGCTCTGCCTTCGAGCCTGACTCGCAACCGATTGGCCAGGAAACCCCCGACCGCCAGCCCGAGCATGAAGATCGTCACTATCAAGCCGACCTGCCGGTAGAGCGAACCGAACAGGACCTGGTGCGCGAGCAACAACACCACTTGCAGCGCCGAGGCGCCGAAGCCCGACGCGAAGATCGCGAGCGACGCCGCCCGCAGTCGAACGAGGCAAACCAGAAGGACGCCGGCCAAGGCCCATTGCAGCGGCCCGAGACGGAAATGGAACTGGCTCAGCCAGTGCCGCAGGTGCTGGTAGTAAAGCCTTGGGCTGAAGTCCCGATTCAACCCGCCACTTTCGGTCACCGCCCGGCGCATGTCCGCCAGCCGGTCTGGCGCCAGCATGGCGTCGAGGTAATGACGCGTGACGACCTGCCGCGGAATCCCGTGGGCGTCCAGGCGCGCCGCAATGTCCGGGGACAGCGGCGCGTCCGAGGCGAGGAAGAACACCCGCCCGCCCGGCAACAGGAGCGTGTGGGCGAAGACCGATCGCAGGGTCCGGTTGGCCAGGCTGAGCACGGCCGCCAGCTCCGGACTGACGTAGTTTTCGTATCGGCCGAGACCGAAAGCGAGCACGCCGTCCGGCGTCAAAACGCGCCTGGCCTCGGCGAAGAACTCGACGGTGAAGAAACGGTTGAGCTGGGCGGTCGAGGGATCGGGCAGATCCAAAATGACGACGTCGAACCGCTCCTCCGTCCGCTGGATGAAACGGCGGCCGTCCGCGTTCACCGTCCGGATTCGCGCATCGTTCAGCGTCTTCGGCAGGAAATGATGCGCCACCCCCAGGATCAATGGGTCCAGCTCCACGTAGATCACTTCGCTGACCGGGTATTTCAAGACCTCCAGGGTCGTGCCGGAAGCGCCGCCGGACACGAGCAGCACCTTGGCCGCGTCGGGTCGCTGCGCCAGCGCATAGTGGACGGTCTCCTCGGCCCGCTCGGGATGCTGGGTGGCGAGCACGGGCAGGCCGTTCTCGAAGACGTTGAGCTGGCCGGCCGCCTGCGTCACCACGAGACGTCCGTAAGGCGAGTTGGCGCGAAACACCACCGACTGGTCCGGAAACTGGGCGGCCGTCGAGAGTGCATCCAGATCCCACCGAATAACCAATCCCAGGAGTCCGACCAGGCAGGCCGCGCCGAGGCCCATCGCCAGGCGCTTCCTAAGCGCGCGGGCCATGAACACGACGACGAGCAGATTCAGAAGTGCGGGGAACAGGAGCAGCGAACAATGGTCGAACACGGGAATCAGGACGAAACTGAACGCCAGACCACCCGCCACGCTGCCCACGGCGTCGGCCACATACACCCGGCCGGCAGCCCGCGAGGCCTCCTCCGCGCCCAGAATCGCGCAGCCCAGCATCAGGAGGTAGCCCGACACCAGGCAATAGGGCAGCAGCACCGCGAGGCCGCTCAGTGCCGTGGCGACGATGCCCACGTCCGCGCCGCGGAGGAACACTTGGTCGCGCAGGACCCGCACCAGGATCACCTGCGCCAGCGGCAGCAGGGCGATCGCCAGTTGCGCGACGAGCAATCGAGGAACCGGGTCGCGCAGGCAGATCGTGCGGCGCCCGAGCCACGTTCCCAGCCCGGTCAGGGCCAACCAGAGCCCGAGCACGAGGCCGAGCACGAGTTCGTTGCCCGAGAAGGCGCTCAACAGCTCCCGCATCAGCGCAAGTTGGGTCATCACCGCCGACACGCCGAGGGCCCCAATGGCCGCGAGCGTCCACCGTCGTTCCGGTGCTCGCTCGGCCTGCTGGTCGCTGAAGCCGGTCATCCGCGGACTACCTGGATTCCTTGAACGCCTCGACCTGGTAGATCGAAACCTTGGTCCCGGCCTTCCGCCAGGCCAGCGCTTCACAGCCGGCCTTGCGGGCGAGGTGGCTGAGAAACTCCGCCTGGTCCGGTATCTGTTCCCACACTTGCGGCAGGAACGTGGCGCTGCGCCCGTCGATCGCCAGGATCACGCCGTCCTCGTGCGGACGCAGCTTGGCCAGCAAATCGTCCGGCGAAGTGAACGCCAGCGGCTTGGGTTGGGTGAGGACACTGACCTCGACCTCGAGCTCGGCGAGCTCTTCCGGCTTGACCGGCGGAAAACGGAAGTCCCGCGTCGCCGCGCTCCGGGCGTTGTCCATGACCGCCCGGTAGAGCGGCTCAATCGGCACGATGTGGCCGATGCACCCGCGCAGTTCGCCGTGTTTGGTCAGGGTGACGAAGCAGCCTTTCGGCTCGAAGAACGACGCCGGCAAACCGTTCGTGCTGAAATCCGGGAGCCGGCCGTTCGTGACGACTTCCTTCAACGTCGTCCGAGCGAGCTCCAGCAACCGCTTGCGCTCCGGTTCGCCGAACTGCGCCTTGGCCGCGGAGTTTGTCGGCGCATAGAACGCAATCGCCGCATACCCGACCACGCGCCCCTTGTCGCCCGCGGTGTCGCCGCTGGTCCGCTGGTCGAGCAGCTTGGCTTGCCAGCCCTTCATCCGCGCCAGGTGCATCAACGTCAGGATCGGTTTCTCTCCGCAGGCTTCCTGGGTCTCCATCTGCGCAATATCGAGGGCGCAGACCGCCTTAACGCAGCGGGTATCGAGCTCCTTGGCCTCGGCATAAGGGTGGTAGTGGCTCAGATCGGAACTCGCGATCAGCAAGGTCTGGTCGTCGATCTGCCCGGCGAGCACCCGCGCCGCTGCTTCCGGATCCACTTCGCCGAAGACAATAGGGAGGAGTTGGAAAGACTTGAGCGTCTTCTGCAGGAACGGCACCTGGACCTCGTCCGAATGCTCCCACGTGTGCGGCGTGTCCTCGCCCAATGCCGGGGGCTTGCGCGACGACTGAGTCCACCATCCCGGGCGCTGGACCAACCCCGCCGACTCCAAGGCGAACGGCTTGAGCTTCGCCAATGCGCGCGCCTGGTCCGAGATGGGCACGTCGCCCAGTGGCGTGCGGAAAACGTCCGCGCGGGATACGGAGGCGCCATTGAGCCGGGCGTAATGGCTCGGGGCCATCAGAATGACGGTCCGATATTCCCGGCCGACGAGCAGTTTGTAGCCGGCGGCGGCGACCGGGCCGGAGAACTCGTAGCCGGCATGCGGGCAGATCAACGCCTTGAGATTCGCGATCGGTTCCGGTTTCGCGTCGGACAGATACCGGTCGATCGCCCGCGACAGTTCGGCCTTGTCGCTGGGGTAGAACAGGCCCGCCACCGCCGGTTCGCGAATCACCTTGGCCGGGGCCGGCGCGTTGGCCGCAAGAGCGACGGGCGCGAGGAGCAGCCACGCTAGCAGCGAAACCAGGCCAGTCAAACCTGCCCGCACAGCGCCAAGTCGATGGCTGCGGCGCATCTCCGTGAACCGCGTTGCGGTAGCGGCGTCTCGGCAGAGCGCCGCTGACTCTTGTTGCTCGGAATGGGTGATCTTCATAGCCGGAGATTCGTCAGATGGAGAGGCGCGGTGTCATTCGTGATCGTCAGTCGCCAGCGCAACGGGACGCCGCCGCAATCGCCCTCGATGCTGCCTTCCCAGGGGAACCGGGAGTCCTGCGGGATTCCGGCCATCTCGCACAGCCGCGCCCGAACGTCCGGGCGAATGCTGGCCGGAAACGGGGTCATCGCATACCATTCCCCTCGGACCCGGTACTTGATCGGGACTTGCTCGTCGGCGCATTGATCCATGCCGCCAAAGACCAACTCGCTGGCGCCGTCCTTGGTCGCCTGGCAAAGGACCAGCAGGACATATTTCCTCACCGGCTCCATGTCGGGCAGATCAGGACCTACGTAGTAATTCGAAAGGGCGGTGTCCATTCCCTTGAAAGCCCGGCAGCTCAATGGCGCCAAACCAGCGCGGTGGCGTTCACACCTCCGTCGAGCAGCGCGATGGCTTTGCTCAATTCGTGTTGGCAGAGCGCGGTCGCGTGATCGCACGGTTCCCCAGAGTGGTGGTTCCGCAGGATCGGCAGGGCTCGCCGATCACCGAGTTGTCCGAGTGCCCAAACCGCCCGGTTCCGATCCTGAAGACTGTGGTTCGTGTCCTCGACATACTGGATCAGTGCCTCCACCCGGTCGCCCGGGTGGTTCTGCATGGCCACCTTCGACATGGCGCGCACGTCGGCGCCGATCCACAGCGAGACGCCTACGAAGGCGACCAGCACCAGCGCGACGATCAGCCCGCCAACCCAGAGCAGGACCTTACGGATGGGGTGGGATTGAGACGTTGTTTTCATGGCCAGGAACTCTTCCTGATAATGGCTTGCGTGTGAAAAGGTGACAGAAACACAAGACGGTGGCAACTGCGGGATCGCTGTGGGGTCGCAAGCGCTCACGCGCAAACTTGGGCGCGCATGGGAACGCCGACTCGTAGCCGCCGACGTTAGTCGGCGCTGGTTTCACCTGCGCCAAAGGAAGAATGCGCGGACTGACGTCCGCGGCTACGCGTAGCTTGCTGGGAAGGAGGAGTGCTGCATCATCGTCGGCGATTGCACGGAACTGCCGGTCCGGTCATGCGCGAGCGGGGAGGCGACCCTGCGGCGACCCGATTCGGCGGCATGATTCGGCAGACTTGATAACAGGAGTTGACTTCAGCGCTCCCTCGGGTGTCGTTTGTCGCCCCGCACCGAGCGGAGAAGCGGGGCGGCGGTTCGCTGGACCGTCTGGTGTGCGCCTGACCTGGGCGTGAACTGATGGGGTGAAAGTCCCCTGTGCAGGAACACGGTCATCTGACCTCTCATACGGGAGGCAGGGTGACAGAAGCACTAATGTTAGTCAGCATGGCCTTCGCCTTCCGGCGTGCCGAGCAGGCCCGCGCCAAAAAAAACTTCTGGTGTGACCTTGCCGCTGATCCGCTGACGGATGCAGGCCCCGCTGATTCGCCTGGCCGGACGCTGCCCGTGGTGCCTGACGCGCTTCGATAACACGTGCTGACACTTAACCGAGTATTACTAAAGGGTGGACTACAAACCCAAGGTTGATGGCGAGCGGGACCAGACCTTCCCTGCCAAGTTGAACCGGGGCATCAGCAACACG
>Ga0315274_10003180_pt1 | contig 24466 bp, 18 predicted proteins | sample YL17G02_20_MG_FD_203700 | JGI IMG/M metagenome (GOLD analysis project Ga0315274, IMG submission 203700) | Sediment microbial communities from Yellowstone Lake, YNP, Wyoming, USA - YL17G02_20 | ecosystem: Environmental > Aquatic > Freshwater > Lake > Sediment | place: USA: Wyoming | collected...
AGGCAGCCTTGCATACTGGCTGCCGTGGATCGACCATCGTACGGCTGCTCTCAAGCTGAGCGGCCAGGACCTGGGCGAGTTCGTTAAATTCGTGCCCGCACTGCAGGGAAGACCACTAGGGACCCTACGCCAGGTCCTATATGTTCCTCCCCTTATCACTGCGTCTTGCCTGGTGCTGCTGGCTGCCAACCGCGGCATCCCGTATCCGCGGCCTCTTAGGGCGGGTATGCACGCGCTGGCCCTGTTCGTCCTGTCCGGGTTGCTGCCACCGGTGTGGGGACAGCCGCGAGACCTGTTAACCCCTCAATACCTCTTACAAGGTATCGCTGTCCTGTTTGGTGCGTCGCTTGTCCTGGCGCACGGCCTGCTTCGTCAGGTCCGGCTCGTGTCACTCGCTTGGGTTACGGCGGCCCTGTCCGTCGTCGCTCTGCTGCCAATCCAGTGCGTTTTCTGGGCAGCTCGGCCAGCGATCTGGGCAACATACGGCAGTCCCACCGTCCACCTGGGCTGGGGGCTGGTGCTGCACATCATGTCCTGGATGGGCGCTCTTGCCCTGGCCATTGTGCTTCTCTGCTGGATTCGTACCCAACCGCGCCGAACTCGATGAAGAGCGAGGAGAGTCTGGAGGTACCTGGATCGGAGCGCTGTTTCCCTGGAAAGCCAGGCAGGCTCCCTGGACCGACTATGCGGCCCTTCGCGAGCCGACGAAAAGAGCATACGCCCTGCGGCAAGAGGACTCACCTGACGCAGGCATCGTATGCTCGTTCTGCGCGGCAGACGCACGCGGGGTGCACGGCCTCACTGGGCGAATGTGAGACCCTGCATGCTATTCGTCTTCCCAGTCCTCGTCATCCTCGTAGAGATCCTGTTCCTCACCCTCGTCCTCGTCCTCGTCCCAATCCTCCTCCCATTCGTCTTCCAGAGAATAGTCGAGCTCCAGCGGGGCGAGACTCAGAATCTCCATCTCTGCACCGCACTCTACGCAAATGACTCGGTCTCCTACCTGTACTTCCTCTCTAAGCTCAATGCTCTCGCCGCACTCAGGACATTCTGTTCTGAGCATAGATCCTCCCGAACATGGAAACGATTCACCCGACAAGGCCCCGACAATTGATCGTGTCTACCGATCTTCCACATCCTCATCCCGGCGTACGCTGCGTCGATCCTGTCTCTCGCGTTCGCCCTTGCGCCTTGCGCGCTCCTGAGCTTCCTCACAGCGATGGCATAGAAACTGGTTCGCCCGTCCCCCCTGGATCGGCTGCCCGCACTCCTCGCACAGACGAACCTCCCGGTTTGCCCGAGCCCTGACCATAAGCGACCCTACTCCTCCTTTTCGTAAAGCGACTGGACCTTGGTGACACAGTTGAGGGAGACCAATCGTCTGATACCTTTATACCGCGTTTCTTGTCATTTGTCAATACTTAGTTTGTGAGAACTGCTGCAGATCTCTGTTTCTGGCGCACAGACGTTTGACAATCACCCGTTTGTGTAGTATTCTTGCATCGTTTTCCCTGGCCTGGCGCGGATGTCTGAGGATGGAGGCAGCCCATGAGGGTACTGGTCACCGGCGGAACCGGGAACGTAGGCCGTGCCGCAGTGGCGCGTCTGGTGCGGAACGGGCACTCGGTGAGGGTTATCGGCCGACGCACCGACGCGACCCTCGCCCACGCCGAGTACCGGTCGTGCGACATAAACGATTACCATGACCTGTGCGATCAGGTCAAGGGGATGGAGGCAGTGGTGCACCTGGCTGCAATCCGCCATCCCTCGCTAGCCGCCGGCCAGGAGATATTCCGCGTCAACTGCTCCGGCACGTTCAACGTCTATCGCGCCGCGGCCGAGCAGGGCATCCACCGAGTCGTCACAGCCAGCTCGATCAATGCTCTGGGCTACAACTTTGGGACCAAGAGCTTTCCGCTGCGCTACTTTCCCGTGGACGAGGAGCACCCCTCTTGCACGACAGATCCCTATTCGTTCTCCAAGCAGATCCTTGAAGAGATCGCGGCGTACTTTTGGCGGCGCGAGGGCACCTCGGGCATCTGTATGCGTCTGCCTGCGGTGTACGAGGCCATCGATAGCGAAAGAGGGCTGAGATCATTCGTGATGCGCGCGCGAGACGCCTACACCGGGTTATTTGCCTTGCCAATTGCCGAACGCCAGGCACGTGCCCAGCAGGTCATCGCGCGGTTCGAGGCCTTGCGCATCGAGAGGGCGTGGGAGGTGCCGAGCAAGCGATTCGGCCTGGAACAGCCCGACGCCGGGCTGATGTTCGGGCGCAGCAACTTCTGGACGAGCATCCATGCAGAGGACTCGGCCCAGGCCATTGAGAAAGGATTGCTGGCCAATTATGATGGCAGCCATGTTCTCTATGTCAACGACAGCCACAACTTTGCGGGCGTCGACACCGAGTCCTTGGCCAGCACGTTTTTCCCCGAGGTCACAGCCCGGAAGCGTTCAGTCGTCGGCACCGAGTCCCTGGTCAGCATCGACAGGGCGCGGGCGCTGATCGGCTTTGAGCCACAGCACTCGATCCAGCAGTGGGTCCAGGACTAGAGCGAGGAACCGCTTCTGTGTCGGACGCGCCCGCTGTCAAGACAAGAGCTTTTCGTGACATCACGCAGGGCAACCTCAATCACCACATCTGGCGGCTGAGCTGGCCCATCATGATCAGCCAGGCACTGACCATGTTTCCGGGGGTCTATGACGCCATCTGGCTCGGCCAACTCGGCAGCGATGCCCAGGCGGCCGCAGGCATCACCATGTCGGTCCGCATGACGATGATCAGCATCCTGATGGCTTTGAGCTCTGGCAGTGGAGCGGTAGTGGCGCGCTATGTCGGAGCGAAGGACCGGGACGGAGCTGACGCGGCGGCTCTGCAGGCTGTCTTGCTGATGACCGTGTCTTCGGGTATCCTGGGCGTGCTCGGCATCCTCTTTGCCCGCCCGCTGATGATCCTAGGCGGCGCAAGTCCTGCCGTCCTGCCACTCGCTGTCCGCTATGCGCGAGTCATCTTTGCCGGTTTGGTCGCCATAGAGATGGTCCCTAGCGTGGGCTTTATGCTCAGCGCCGCCGGCGATCCCTGGGTGATCCTCAACATGGCGATCTTGAGCACCGGCTCACTCATCATTGCCGAACCGCTGCTGGTGCGTTGGATGGGCATCGAGGGAGCCGGACTGGCCCTGATAGGCTCTAATGCCGTCGCCATGTTCTGGGGATTGGGGCTTCTCCTCACTGGCCGTGCCCCAGTTCGCATCGACCTTCGCCGTCTGCGGGTTGACCTGCCCATGATGGGACGCATCCTGAGGGTAACCCTCCCGGCTGTTGTGCAGCGGGGAACCCCTAACCTGGCCATGTCTCTGCTCACGCGCCTGGTCTCAGGGTATGGAGATGCGACGCTGGCTGCCTGGGTCGTCACTCGACGGGTCCTGGACTTTGCGATGATCCCGGGCATGGGATTGTCTCGCGTGGCACCGGCCTTTGTCGGCCAGAACCTGGGCGCAGATAAGCCAGAGAGAGCGGTACGCGCGGTTGCGTTCATCTCGCGGGTGACCCTGGCCATCAGCGCCTGCGTTCTGGGACTGGCAGCGCTCATGGCTCCTCAGCTCATGCACCTGTTTACGCACGACCGAGCTACGATCTTGAGCGGGGCTCAGGTACTCCGCGCTTTGGCTATTGGCTACCTGGCCATGGCGTGGAACTATGTGTTCGATGCAGCCCAGGCTGGCGCCGGAGACACCCTGTCGCCTATGGTGGTCAACCTGATCGCACTGTGGCTGGTGCAGGTGCCTCTGGCTTACCTGCTTGCTAGAGGCGCGCACCTTGGGGCCAGGGGTATCTGGGTTGCCCTTAGCCTGGGCTGGGTCTTTCAGGCGATGCTGATGTGGCTTCGCTTTCGGCAGGGACGCTGGAAACTGAAGCGGATCTAGGAGGGTGGAAGGTACCATGATCAGGGATCTCGTTCTCAAGAACCGGAGCTATCGACGCTTCCATCAGGATGTGCCCGTATCCAGAGAGACCTTGCGGTCCCTGGTCGATCTGGCCAGGCACTCTGCCTCTGGGGGGAACCGACAGCCACTCAAGTACATACTGAGCTGCGACCCCGAAACCAACACCCGCATCTTTCCGCACACCCGCTGGGCTGGGGCGCTCAAAGGCTGGGGCGGGCCCAAAGAAGGCGAGCGCCCGGCAGCGTATATCGTCATCCTGGGAGATGCACAGATCAGCCAGACTTTCGGGTGCGACCACGGGATAGCGGCCCAGTCCATGCTGCTCGGGGCGACAGAGATGGGTCTGGGGGGATGCATGATCGGCGCTCTGGACCGTGATGGGCTCCGCACGGCACTGACCATCTCCGAGCGGTACGAGATCCTGCTGGTCCTGGCACTGGGCGAGCCCAAGGAAAGGGTGATCATCGAGGACGTCGGCCCCGGCGGAGACATCACCTACTACCGGGACGAGCAAGATGTGCACCACGTGCCCAAGCGAACGCTGGATGAACTGATCCTGCGGTGAGAGATGATCGCACTGTAGGATCCAAGGTCTGCACCGCGACCAGGATCCAAGGCCGAAAGGCATTGCAGTCCGCTTCTGCCTGGATCCCGAGCAGGACCGCGCAGCGGTCATTCGCATGATCACCCTGACGGGGAGGCATCACATGAATAGGTACCGCTGGTTCGTGGTTGCCGTCTTTTTCGTCTTTATGCTGCTCCATCAGGCCGACAAGCTGCTGATCGGCCCACTGACCACCCCCATCATGGAGACCTTTGGCATCAATGAAGCCCAGATGGGAGCCGTGACCTCCGGGGCGTTGCTGGTAGGGGCAGTGTTCTTTCCCATTTGGGGTTACCTGTACGACCGGTATGCGCGCCCCAAGCTGCTTGCCCTGGCCTCCTTCCTGTGGGGCTCGAGCACCTGGCTCAACGCCATCGCTCCCACCTACCCGCTTTTCCTGGTCACGCGAGCTTCGACCGGGATCGATGACTCGAGCTATCCCGGCCTCTACAGCCTGATTGCAGACTATTTCGGCCCCAAGGTGCGTGGCAAGATATACGGCCTGTTGGAGCTCACGGCGCCCCTGGGGTACATGCTGGGCATGGTCCTGGCGCTGCAATTGCGCGACCTCATTGGGTGGCGCGGCGTCTTTTACCTTACCGGCTCGCTGGGTGTGCTGTTGTCCGTCCTGATCTTCTTTGGCGTACGTGAACTGCCACGCGGCAGAAGCGAACCGGAACTGGCAGAGCTCAAGCAGGTCGGCGCATATCGGTTTAGTTGGCAGGTCGCACGCGGGCTGTTCCGCAAGCCCAGTCTGCTGTTGCTCTTTGTGCAAGGGTTCTTTGGCGTGTTCCCGTGGAATGTGATCACCTACTGGTTCTTCCGCTACCTGGAAACGGAGCGAGGGTACTCGTCAGACACCGTGTTGATCACCATGGTCGTGGCGGTAAGTGTTCTGGCGGCAGGCTACTTTGTCGGTGGTGCCATCGGCGATCTCATGTTCCGGCGCACCCCCAGAGGGAGACTGCTCGTGTGTACGGCTGCCGTGCTGATCGGGGCGCTGTTGCTGCCAATCACCATGAATATCCCGACGGACCGCGTTGGGATGTTCATGGTGCTGCTGAGTGTCAACGCCCTGTTCATCCCCATGGCTGCGCCGAATGGCATCTCCACTGTGTATGACATCACTCTGCCGGAGGTGCGCAGCACAGCAATGGCTGTGCAGAGCTTTGTCGAGTCGGCGGGTGCAGCGTTGGCTCCCCTGCTGGCGGGGCTGATTGCCATGCGATCGTCCCTCAAAGCTGCCATCCTCATCATCTGCGTCTCTACGTGGATCCTGTGTGCTGCGTTCTTTGCAGCCGCAGCCTACGTGGTGCCACGAGACATCCGCACGCTGCGCGATCAGCTCCACCAGCGAGCAGAGGAGGAGCGAGCAAGACAGGGAGCAGCATAGACACGCTATGGCAGAGGAGGCTTTGCCACACGGATGAGAGTGACCATTCCCGCGCCCGCCCCAATAGGTTCTGGGTTCAGGAGGCAACAAGTGAACAAGATCGAGAAACTGACACGCATTCGTGACACCGGCGTCATCGCCATCATGCGCGCCCAGACCTCCAGCCAGTTGATAGCCGCGGCCGATGCGATCCGCACAGGGGGCGTCAACGTGATCGAGGTGACGATGACCACTCCCGGGGCGCTGGACGTGATCGCTCAGGCCACTGACAGGTACGGCCAGGAGGCTCTCTTTGGTGCCGGCAGCGTATTGGACTCCGAGACGGCTCGGTCGGCAATTCTGGCCGGGGCAGGGTTCATCGTCGCTCCCACGCTCAATCTGGATGTCATTGCCCTATGCAACCGATATGGCATCCCCGTCATACCCGGGTGCTACACGCCCACGGAGATGCTCACCGCCTGGGAGGCTGGCGCGGACATGGTCAAGCTGTTCCCGGCGAGCGTGGGTGGCCCTGACCTGGTCAAAGCCATCCTGGCTCCCCTACCCCAGCTTCAGATCGTCCCCGTGGGTGGCGTCGAGCTGAGCAACGCCGCCGACTTTGTTCGCAGCGGTGCGGCCGCACTGGGGGTTGGGAGCAGCCTGATCAACCAGAAGCTACTGGACGCTGGGGACATGGCGGAACTCACACGGCGCGCCGCGGCCTTTGTCGAGGAGGTGCAGAAAGGCCGCAAGTGATCCGCCGCCTAGAGAAAAGAGAAGAGGCCCTTTGCAGGGCCTCTTTCGGTTCTGCCGCCTTCTACCGGGCGTAAGGGTCTACCGCGTCGCGCAGCCCATCGCCGACAAAGTTGAAGGACAGTACCGAAAGCACGACAAAGAGACCAGGCAAGAGGAGCCACGGAGCTTGGGCCACGAAACGAAGGTGTTGCGCGTCCCTAAGCATCACCCCCCAGCTCACGACGGGCGGACGCAGGCCAAGCCCGAGGAAGCTCAGGCTGGTTTCCCCCAGGATCATGCCTGGGATGGCCAGGGTTGTCGACGCGATCAGGTAGCTCATGAACGACGGCACCATGTGCCGCATGATCACTCGCCACTCGCTGGCCCCGGACAGAGTGGCGGCCAGCACAAAGTCCTGCTCCCGCAGGGCCAGGAAACTCCCCCTCACTACCCTCGCCAGTCCCGTCCAGCCAATGAACGAAAGGATAACCGTAATCCCAAAATAGCGTGTCAGCGGCGGGAGGTCGGCCGGCAGGGCAGCACTTAGCGCCATCCACAGCGGAATATCGGGAATGGAACGGATAAACTCGATCACGCGCTGCACCAGAATGTCCACGAATCCGCCATAGAACCCAGACACTCCACCAATACTGATGCCCAGCATCAAGCTGATCGCGATCCCCACCAGCCCGATGGACAGCGAGATGCGGGATCCAAAGACGATCCGGGTGAGCAGATCCTGCCCCAGCTTGTCCGTGCCCAGTAGGAACACTCCTTTTCTCCCATCCTGCAGGCCAAACAGGTGAATGTCGCTCTTGATCAGTCCCCACGTCTTGTATGGGGCACCATGCACAAGAAAGTGGATCGGGTATTGGACCGACGTGTCTTCAGTCCACGTAGTGCGGTAGGTCTCGTCGTCTACGTGCACCGTCAGGCCGTAGACAAAGGGCCGCAGGCTCAACCCCTTGGGGCCCCAGAAGCGGATCGCACGGGGAGGCACGAACAGGAACTTGGTATCGGTCTCGTTTGGATCGTAGGGAGCCACAAACTCGGCCAAGATGGCCACCAGGTACAGGATGATCACCAGTATGGCACTGGCGACGGCCATCCTGTGCCTGCGGAACTTCCACCACATCAACTGCGCCTGCGAGGCAACATAGATCCTTTCTTCGGCCATCTCGGCGGTCAGTGCCCTGTCTCTGGGCATCCCACCGGTCGTTTTCCGAGGAGACATCTCGCCACTCCTACTCGAACCGGATGCGCGGATCCAGCACACCTAACAGGATATCGGACAGGAACGTGCCGATGACGGTGAGAACGCTCAGGATCATCAGAAAGCTGCCTGCCAGGTACATGTCTTGGGCCATCAGCGCATCGAACAGCAGCGGCCCGGCCGTGGGCAACCCCAACACGATCGAAGTGATGATATTGCCCGAGATCAGCCCCGGCAGCGACCAACCTACGGTGCTGACGAATGGGTTGAGCGCTACGCGCACCGGGTACTTGATCAGCAATCTGCGCTCCGAGACTCCCTTGGCTCGCGCCGTCTGCACATAGGGCTTGTTCAGCTCGTCCAGCATATTGGCCCGCATGGTGCGCATCAGGCCGGCAGCGCCCAGGAATCCCAGGATGAACACAGCCACCCAGATGTGCTTGAGGAAATCCAGGACCTTGGCCCAGCTCCACGGAGCGTTGACAAAGTCCCGCGAGAACATGCCCGTCACGTTGAACCCGGTCAACGACCAGATCACCCACATCAACACCAGGGCGATCAAAAAGTGAGGGATACCGGTAGCGATGAAAGCAATGGTGGTAAAGATATAATCCGGTATGGAGTACTGGCGTACAGCGGAGAAAATGCCCAGGGGAATGGCAAACATCCACTGCAGGACAAGCGCCGCCGCCGAGATAGCAACGGTCATCCCCACGAGTCCCCAGATCAGCTCGCCGACCGGCTTGTTCCATAGAAAGGACACGCCCATATCGCCCTGCACAAAGTGCCACAGCCAGCGAAAGTACTGCACGTATATGGGCTGGTCCAGGCCGTACCGCACCCGGAGTCCATCTATCACATCCTGCGTTACGCTTTCGCCTTGGGCCCGCAGGTTCGACATATAGGCTGTCAGGAAATCGCCAGGTGGCAACTGAATGATGATGAACGTGACCAGAGAGATCACCAACAGCGTCGGGATCAGCAACAGGGTTCGCCGCAGAATGTACTGTATCATCTTTGCCCCCGACTTCCCACCTTACCTGGGAGCTGGGTTCCGAGCCCCGAAAAAGGTACGACGCACCTTGCTGCCACCAGGGCCAACGCCCGATAGCCCCACGGTGCGTCGCACCTGAGAACCACACGGCCCTGCCCAGAGCCGATCCCCGAGTTGCACTCCCCAGGAGACCGGCTCTGTGCTCACGCTACGCAAGGGTTACTTTTTGCGCCAGAGTTGCTCGGGCCAGGTGATCGATTCGTGAAAGTTCCGGTACTCTGCAGGAGCCTTGTCCAGGCAGTTGATGATGGTGTTGTGGCGGACCATCGGCTGGAAGGGCAGCTTGACCACGCCGATGACGTACACCATTTCGTTGTGCTGCTTCAAGATAGCCTGCCCATACTCGAGCTGCTTCTTCGCATTGGGGTCCGACTTGAGCTTTTCATAGAGGTCGACCAGGTTCTGGTACTCCTGCGGTGGCTTTTCGCCTCCCTTGCCCCCTGTCGCATAGTACGCCCCGTACAGGCCAGCCCAGTACGTGGCGGAGCTGGTCGGCACGAACCACAGCGGGTCAACCACCCACAGCGCGTTGGCGATGTCATAGAAAGGCATCATCAGGTCGCCTGCATTGGCGCGCTGCTCCCACAACGATCGCTCGACCTCTTCACCGGTGGTCTTGATGTTCAGGTTCTTGGTCCAGTACTCAGCGACCTTGTTGACGATGTCGATGGTCGGAACGCCCATCTCCGAGGGATAGCAGGTCATCGTCAGCTCCAGCCGCTTGCCATCCGCCCGCAGGCGGAACCCTTCGCCGTCTTTTTTGTCCAGGCCTAGCCCGTCCAGCAACTTGCCCGCCTTGGCGGCGTCGAACTCGATCGCCGTCTTGTTGAACTCGGGCAGCCAGTAGATGTCGCCTTCCCACGCGCACGGCTGGCCCGGGATCGCCTTGCTGTAGAACATCAGGTCGTTCACTTCCTGGCGGTTGATGCCGTACGACAGCGCGTAGCGAAAGTCCTTCATCTGGAACAGCTTGCGCAGCTCGAGGTCCTTCACGCTCTGGTTGACGTACACGCAGGGGAAGGAGCCACCGATCCACTGCAGCATGGTATAGTTGCCCTTGCTCTCGTTCTCCTTGAACAGCGAGTAGCTGGCGTAGCCGATGCTGCGGTACTGAAAGTCCACTTCGCCGTTGAGCACCTTGAGGTTGACTGCCTCGTTGTCTGCCGCATAGTCGTTGACCAGCTTCTGGAAGTAGGGCAACTGGTTGCCGTCCGAGTCAACCTTAAAGTAGTACGGGTTGCGCTCGCTCACCATCTGCTGGCCAGGGAACGGCACAGTCAACACCCACGCCTTCGCTACGACCATGTCCGGAAACACCGTATAGTCCAGCTTGTTCCCATAGAGCTGGAACCACTGTTCGAACTTGGCATCCTTGACTGCCTTGTCCAGGTCTTCCTTCTTGGCATACGTGGGGTGGAACTGGCTCATGTAGTGCTTCGGGTGAAAGGTCTCGACGCTGCCAAACGAAAAGCAGAGGAACATAGGCAGAAGGCTGTACGGCACCTCGAACTTCATCTTGAGCGTATAGTCGTCGACCTTCTCCCACACACTGGGCTTCCCACCCGATGAGTACTTTGCTGGGAAGGTAGGCGTCATCTCTTTGTTCAGCAGCACGTCGGTATAGTAGAACATAAAGTCGTCCGTGGTGAGCGGCTTGCCATCGTTCCACTTGCATCCCTTGCGCAGGTAGAACGTGTACACTGTGCCATCTGGGGTCACTTCCCACTTGCTGGCCACGTTGTTCTCGATCGTGAATTGGCCCGTGGCATAGCTCCAGCAGACCAGGTCATCACGTACTATCACCCTATAGCCGGTGAGGTCAGAGGCACCCTTGAGCACGCGGTGCACGTCCTCGCCGTACTTGCCCACTTCCTTGAACGGCTTGATGACCATAGGGTCCTGCGGAATGCGCTCGGCAACGGCAGGGATCTTGCCCGCCTTGACCATGTCCGCCAACGCCGGAGCTTCCTTGGCGGCTGCGGGCGCTGTGGTAGCCGTGGGCTGCGCAGCCTTCGCGGTCGCCGTCGGTGCGGTCGTCGGCGTCTTGGCGCAGGCCTGGACCAGGATTCCCGTCGCCGCAATGGCTGACGCCTTGAGGAAATCACGCCTGTTCAGCGTAAACCTAGACATTTGTACTCCTCCTCAATGGATCTGAAAGAATGAACTGATGTGTGCCGGTCAGTGCTGCTTGCAGCTCTGCTCCCTGGGGCACGACCCCTGGCGGCACCGCTGCTGGCAGCACCGTTTCCCGTTCACTGCATCTGGACTGTCAACCACCTCCTTTCGCCGCTTTTCGCGCCTGGGGAAGCGACTGTGTCTCCATGCCGAACTGGACTTGTTGCTGGTAGCCAGGGAACTGGTAAGAGGATCCAAAGACGGACGGCAATACGACTAGGCAGTTGCGAGCAATTGCGATTATAGCAGACTTCACGGCCTTGTCAAACTCCCCCCAAGATGGTATAATCAGCCCTGTGCGGACGTTAGACGTCACATCCAGTCAGGAGGGCAGGTTGACCGAGATCCGTGAGAACGTTCCAGCATTCCAGGGTCTTGTTCTGCACGAGGACCGTCGGTGGTACTACTCGTTCTGGTATCCCAAGGGATGGGTGGAGCACAGCCTGAGCAGTGACCGCACTGGCATCCTCTGCTCGCCCACAGCGGAGGATCTGGCCACGTTTTTCTCCGCTGAGGTGATCCCGCTTCAGGCCGCCGTCCAGGCCGACGACCTCGCAGTCCTGCGCGAGGGAGTCCAGGAAGGGCTCAGCCAGCTTCCAGGACTCGTGGCGGAGTTGGCAGAGGAATCCGCCACCGGAAGCCAGGTCACGATCGAACGGACCTACACGTTCGAGGACCAGGGGACAACCCGCAAGCGCCGCGTGCGCCTGATCTACAACGATGATACGTTATACAGCCTGATGTCTCAGGGGGCCACAGTGGCAGAGTATGCGTACTGGCTACCTATGCTCAACTACTGCCACCTGACCTTCAATCTGGGGCTGTTCAACCCGGCGCAGTTCGATCCCACCAGGCCGACCTGAGCGCGCCTGCGCTTACCTACTCTAGCGATGCCTTGCCCGGTTGTCCCTTGGATCCTTGGAGGTGTGCGTTGACTATACGAATCGAGTATCTGGCCGATCACCCCGAGTGCATACCGACGCTCGCCGAATGGCATTTTCGCCAGTGGAGCTACCTCAGCCCTGGCGATTCATCTGAGCGACGCACCGCTATGCTTCGGTCGCATTCGGGGCGACGACAGATCCCCACCACCTTTGTGGCCCTCGCTGACGTCGTCCCGATCGGCTGCGCCAGTCTGATCGAGCATGACATGGACACGCGCATGCACCTGTCGCCGTGGCTGGCCAGCGTGTACGTGGACCCAGAGCACCGGCAGCGAGGGACAGGGACTGCTCTGGTGCAGCGCGTTACCGACGAAGCCAGGACCCTCGGTGTATCCACCCTGTACCTGTACACGCCCGACCGAGAGGGGTTTTACTCTCACCTGGGTTGGCAGGTCTTGGAACGCACGCTCTACCGAGGGTACCAACAGGTCGTCATGTCATTCTACATGGACTCCCACCGGGCCGGGCAGGGCCCAGGAGCCTGAGCTGAGCACAAGGGCGCGCATGGGCGGAGCGGTTTCCGTCCATCTCCACAAGCCAGTGACTGTCACCCAGAACAGGAGGACCATACGATGGCCGAACCCAAGATCCAGAAGATCGAGCTCCACGAGTATACCTACACGCTCCGTGACCTGGGCACCGACTACAATGGCTTCAACCAGGTGTATGTTCCTGGCGCCATCTCCACCCAGACAGGCTATGTGATCCGCATTCTGACCGACGTGGGCCTGGTTGGCGAGTATGCCGGCGGGAGCGCCGCCGAGTACTCGACCTTGCCCCGGTTCGCCCACTATCTCATCGGCAAGAATCCGCTGGAGCGGGAGCGCATCTATTCCGACGTGAAGCGAGCTTTGCGGCAGGTAGCTCGCGTGGGTCTGGCTCCCGTTGACAACGCGCTATGGGACCTGGCGGGCCACTACTACAACGCCCCTATCTACCGGCTTCTGGGCGGCTACAAGGAAAGCGTTCCCTGCTATGCCAGCACATACCATGGGGACACCAACGGCGGGCTGTCCAGCCCCGAGGCCTACGCTGATTTCGCCCAGCAATGCCTGGAAATGGGATACCCGGCCTTCAAGATCCATGGTTGGGGTAGGGCTCCACTAGCGCAGGAGATCGCCACCGTCCATGCGGTGCGCAAGCGAGTGGGATATGGAATGGACCTGATGCTAGACCCGGCCTGCGAGTACACCACCTTCGGCGACGCGGTCAAGGTAGGATGGGCGTGCGACGAAGAGCGCTTCTTTTGGTATGAGGACCCTTTCCGGGACGGCGGCATATCTCAGTTTGCCCACCGCAAGCTCCGCCAGCTCATCAAGACGCCGTTGCTTCAGACAGAGCACGTGCGCTCACTCGAACCGCACATGGACTTTGCCCTCGCTGACGCCACCGATTTTCTGCGCGGGGATGTGGGATACGATGGCATCACCGGGGCAATGAAGCTGGCGCATGCCGCCGAAGCGCTGGGGATCGACATCGAGTTCCACGGGCCAGGCCCGGCACAGAGGCAGTGCATGGCGGCCGTGCGCAACACCAACTATTACGAGATGGGGCTGTTGCATCCCAAGGCACAGGCCAGCGGAGACGTTCTGCTATACCTCAATGGGTACAGGGACACATTGGATGCCATCGATTGCCACGGTCACGTTCCCGTGCCCCAGGGCCCTGGCGTGGGTGTGACGATCGACTGGGGCTGGGTGGCCCGACAGCGCACTGCGGTAGTCGAGTACGAGTAATCTCGTCAACTGGCCTGCTGGCAGCGGGCGCACGGCTCAGTGCAAAAGGTCAAAGAACGCCCGGACCACCTGAGGGTCAAAGTGCGCACCCGCCTGGTCATGCAGGTAGTCATTGACCTGGTCCCTTGACCAGGCGGGGCGATAGCAGCGGTCCGAGTACATGGCGTCCCACACGTCTACCACAGCAAAAACGCGAGCCGCCAGGGGAATCTGGCTTCCCCTGAGACCGCGCGGGTACCCAGTTCCATCCCATCTCTCGTGGTGGCAGTACGGGATGTCCAGTGCTGGGCGCAGGCACGGAATGGGCGACAGAAGGTCATATGCGTATGCCGGATGCTGCCGCAGGACCTCCCATTCGTCTTCGGTCAGCAGCCCGAGCTTGAACAAGATGCGATCCGGAACTCCCATTTTGCCGATATCGTGAAGCAATGCCCCCCGCCGAACGTGCACCAAGTCTCTGTCGCTCATGCCGACGGCCTTTGCCAGGTGCAGCGCCAGGTCCGTGACGCGGGCGCTGTGTCCTTCTGGCTCCACGTCGCGTAGCTCGAGCGCCCGTGCCCAACCCTCTAGTGTGGCCTCATACGCCAGAGCCACGTCGTCCATGACCTGCAAGCACTCCATGTCAGATATCCCCCCTCCAGGCTGAAGCGAACGGTTACGAAATCCCTCTTTCGTCCAAGAAACCCTCAGTCATTGCCGCATGGCCGCACACCAACAGACACCCCCACCTGGTATCGGTTATTCATGCGCAGTAGGCTCTGGTGTGGCCTGACGCCGGACAGAGGTCCATTCCCTCTTGTTGTCTACCTGCGCAGCTCTGCTCCCTGAGCGATGAGCGTGCGCTGCATCAAGGCGACATCCAGGTGCCGGGGAGGGATGCCCTCCCGTGCCGCCAGGGCCGCCGCCGTACCCGCAGCCTGACCGATGGCCATGATCGGTACCATGGCTCTGTGCGACTCGTAAGGCTGCTGCTCGCTGGAGATGCACCGCCCGGCGATGAGCAGGTTGTCCACCATCACGGGAACCAGGCAGCGGTAGGGGATATCGTACCCCTCGTGCTCCAGGTAGCGCCGATACCCATAGTAATGGATGATCGGGCAGGAGCTAATCGCCACCACGTCGTCGAACCGCCGTCCCAGGATCGCATCATCCGCGCTCAGCTTGTACTCGCCCTCGATAAAGCGCGTCTGGCGAATGCCCAACAGCGGCGGCGTCTCCAGTACCCTTGCGTCGGCCAACTCGGGATACCGGGCCTGCTTTTCCGCCAGGTCCTGGTACACCCTTAGGCGCGCGTCGACCTCCGCGCGCGAGAGCTCGTCGGCGTCCACGCCGTTCAGCGGGCCGAGCCCAGGCCCCCAGACCACTGCTGTGGAGCCCAGGTCGCAGGCGAACGGTTCCACGGGCCGCGTGCGGCCGAACCCGATGCGATACATCAGCGCGTCGTTGAGCCGCGGGGCTTCGTCCCTGGCTGTCTGCCAAAAAGGAACGCCGGCCCGTGCCGCGACGTCACCGTCGCCACTGGCGTCGACCACCACGCGAGCCACCAACGCCTCCCTGCCCGACTTGGACTCGACGATGATGCCACGCAGCATGCCGGCGTCTACGATGCTGGCACTGAACCACGTGTGGAACCGCAGATCGACGCCCGCATCGACGCACATGCGGAGCGTCAAATACTTCCACTTTTCGGTGTCAATGGCATAGCTGTACGCCAGTTGTCCGGGTTCGGTCGGGTACGGCTTTTGCGGGTAGGGACTCTTGCCGAGCCCGCCCATATCTTTCAGCCGGAGGACGATCTCTTCGGCAATCCCGCGCACGGTTTGGGTGAAATCCGGCTCGACCTGGTTGCGGAATCCGTTGATGCATGCCATCAGTGAGGCTGTTGCCGTGCCTCCCAGGTAGCCAAAGCGCTCAACCAGGGTAGTCCTGGCACCCGTACGCGCAGAGGCAATGGCCGCCGCAAGGCCCGCCGGGCCACCGCCGACGACGATCACGTCCACATCGCGGGCTACAGGTATCTCCCGGGCGGATTCCGAATAGGTCTTGGTCACGTTGCGATCCTTTTCTCGCTCCCCGGGGGCCTGCCGTGCCCGCCGGTGTGGCGAACCAAAGGCTCCTGCTTGCCAGTCCAAAACTGCCAGCAGACGGCATTCTGGACTGACTGCCCGGCCAGGCGCAGGGCGCGGGCGCGTATGTTCCTGCGGGCAGATGTGGTGATAGGTGCCCCGGCGCCGAAAATCCCCCACCCATAACCCTGCCCAAGGGCGGGCAGCCATGTTTGCCAGGGTTCGGTGGGCGGCTTTGACATAGTGCGCAGGCGCATGCTACAATAGGCAACTGACTCTGCTTTCATTATATGTCAAGACCGATCCCCGTGTCAAAGCCCGTCGGCATGTGCCAGCTCGTGCAGACCAAAGGGAGGTAGCCGATGAACCACCTGGAGCGCTTTCTGGCAGTGATGGAATACAAACCGGTCGATCGCGTGCCCAACTGGGAGCTCGGTGTCTGGCCCCAGACTTGCGATCGCTGGGAGCAGGAAGGACTGGACCCCACCACACTCCACTGGCAGTGGTTCCCGGGCGAGGCCAAGCTGGGCATGGACCCACGAGAGTTCATCTTTTTCAGGAACGAGATGATCCCACCCTTCGAAGAGCAGGTGCTCCAAGAAGATGAGCGTACGGTGAGGTTTCGCGATCGGCTGGGACGGACGCGGATCGCGCTCAAAGAAGGAACGGTCGGGGGTGTGCGCATGTCGATGGATACATACGTCGGCTTTCCGGTTCACAGCATGGAGGACTGGAAGCGCATCAAGGGCCGGTTCAGCGCTTCCAGCCCGCAACGCTACGAACCCAATTGGCAGGAAATACGTGTGCGTGGCTGGCGGAACCGCGACCACCCTCTCATCTTTGGCCCCAACTGCTCCACGCTGGGGTTCTACTGGTTCGCTCGCGACCTGATGGGCACCGAGGGGCTGTCATTTGCCTGGTACGACCAGCCCGAGCTGATGCACGACATCATGGAATCACACGCCGACATGCTGATTGAGGCTGCGCGACCGATCCTGGAGCAAACCACGGTTGACTATGTCTGTTTCAACGAAGACATGGCCATGAAATCCGGCCCCCTCCTGAGCCCACGGACGTACCAGGAGTTCATTTACCCGCGGCTCAGGCGGGTCATCGACTATTACAAGTCGCACGGCGTGCGCTATATCGCAGTCGATACCGATGGCAACCCCGAGGTGCTGATTCCGTTGCTCATGGATGCGGGTGTGGATGTGGTCTGGCCGCTCGAGCGGGCTGCCGATCAGGACCCGGTGCGCCTGCGGCGCAGGTTTGGTCGCGCGCTTCGGCTCTGGGGCGGAGTGGACAAGCGCATCCTGGCGCAGGGGCCGGAGGCAATCGACGCCCACCTGCAGGCTCTTGTCCCGCTGATCGAGGACGGAGGCTACATCCCCACAGTGGATCACACAGTCCCTCCAGACATCAGTTGGCCCAACTTCCAGCACTACCTGGCTACCAAGGAGAAGCTCCTGTCGGGCCAACTGTAGCCACGGCGGCGAATGGGGCCTTGCCAAATGGCTCGATCCGTAGTATAATCAGTCTGTGTGGGTAAGGAGATCAGCGATGAGTGTTCAGTCTTGTGCTGGCATGCGGAATAGCCTCCTTTGCGACCAACTCCTCCGGGCGAGGAGTGATTGTCGCTTGGGAGATCGCCAGCACTAGACTCTGTCCGCTCTAACGCTTTCTGTGGGCCTCCCAAGTGGGAGGCTCTTTTGTTTTTTGCCTGTGACAACTGAATCGACGAAAGGAGACGCTCAAATGGGGCTTGCACACGAAAACCAACCGCTGCCAAGGTGATTGTGCCAGTCGCCGCAACAGCCAGCGCCATCGACCCGGCAGCGACAGGCACCGCGCCTGCCATGACAGGCGAACAGCCCGCGACGAGTTCTGGACCTGGGCAAGAAGCCTGCGCTGCCTATGATGCGCGTGCCACCGAGGCCCGGTGGCGGGCACGGTGGGCAGAGACGGGGATCTACCGTACACCGGATCTGGCCGCCTTTGACTCCTCAAAAGACGGGACTCCTGGCAAGAACAAGTTCTACTGCCTGGACTTTTTCCCGTATCCTTCGGGCGATGGCCTGAGCGTGGGACACGGGCGGAACTATGTGCCAACCGACGTCATCTCGCGCTTCCACCGGATGCGGGGTTATGCCGTGCTACACCCGATGGGCTGGGATGCTTTTGGCCTGCCGGCCGAGAACGAAGCGATCCGAAAGGGCATCCACCCTCGCGAGACGACGAGCCGCTATGCCGCCAACTATCGGCGGCAGATGACACTGATCGGCTGCTCGTATGACTGGGAACGCGAGATCAACTCCAGCCAGCCCGATTTCTACCGTTGGACACAGTGGTTCTTTCTGCTGTTGTACCGCCGTGGACTGGCCTACCGTGGTGTCGGTCGCCAGTGGTGGTGCCCTGGCTGCAAGACTGTCCTGGCCAACGAGCAGGTGGGGAGCGGAGGTACGTGTTGGCGCGGGCACCATGGGGTGTACAAGCGCGACCTGGAGCAGTGGTTCTTTCGCATCACGGCCTATGCCGAGGAGCTGCTGTCTGGCTTGGATACGCTGGACTGGCCTGAACACATCCTGGCTATGCAGCGGAATTGGATCGGACGCAGCGAGGGCATCGAGTTTCCGATGGCAGTCGTCGAGTGCGACGCCGCCTTGGACGTGTACACCACGCGGCCAGAGACCATCTACGGGATGACCTTTGCCGCGCTGGCTCCAGAGCACCCACTGGTGGAGCGAATGTCGACACCAGACCGGCGCGCGCAGGTCGCCGCCTACTGCCAGGCGGCAAGCAGTCGCAGCGAGGTGAGCCGCATGCAGGCCCAGCGCGATGGCGTGTTTACCGGATCCTATGCCATCCATCCACTGAGCGGCCAGCAGGTGCCCATCTATGTAGCTGACTATGTGTTGGCTGGCCATGGCAGTGGAGCGATCATGGCGGTGCCCGCCCACGACGAGCGCGATTACTCGTTCGCCATGCAGCATGGCATCCCTGCACCGGTGGTGGTCGCCCCGCCTGGGTGGGATGGCCAACCATTGCCAGCAGCCTACACCGGCGCGGGAACCATGGTGAACTCGGGCCTTTGGGATGGCCTGCCATCGGATGCAGCCGCGAAGCGCATCAGCGAGCACATGGTCACCGCAGGGATCGGCCGGCGAACGGTGCAGTACCGCATGCGTGACTGGCTGATCTCACGCCAGCGCTACTGGGGTTCGCCCATCCCCATCGTATACTGCGAGCGATGCGGCGTCGTGCCTGTCCCTGAGCACCAGTTGCCGATGCTCCTGCCGCACATCACCGCCTGGCAGCCAGGCGAGGATGGGCGTTCTCCGCTGGCCAACATCCTGGAGTTCCTGCACACGGCATGCCCAAACTGCGGCAACCCTGCGCGCCGTGAGACCGACACCCTGGATGGCTTTGCCTGCTCGAGCTGGTACTTTTGGCGGTTCGTCAGTCCACACTACGCGGACGGCCCATTTGACCCGGCGGCGCTGGCCCGGTGGGGAAGGCCGGATCTGTATGTGGGCGGTGCGGAGCACGCGACCATGCATTTGCTGTACGCGCGCTTCTGGACCAAGGTGATCGCCGACGCCGGCCTGATCCCCTTCCGCGAGCCCTTCCCGGTGTTGCGCAGCCAGGGAGTCATGCATGCCCGCGATATGCAGACCGGCCAGGCGCGTCGCATGAGCAAGTCTACCGGCAATGTGGTTACGCCAGACAGCGTGGCTGAGGCACACAGCGCCGATGCGCTGCGAATCCACCTGCTGTTCATGGCCCCATTCGAGAACAACACGATCTGGGAACAAGAGGGATTGGTCGGTGCCCAGCGCTTCCTGCAGCGCATCTGGCGCTTGGGCACCGCGGTGGCAGACACTGCCGGTGGGACTGGCTCTGGCGCTGACGACCTGATCCCGCAACTGCATCGCACCATCCGGCGCGTCACCGCTGACGTGCAGGCGTTCCAGTTCAACACCGCCATTGCCACGCTGATGGGGTACCTGAACGAGATGACCGCGCACCACCAGGCCTTTGGCGTGACCACAGAGCTAGATCAGGCGACCCGTACCTTCGTCATCTTGCTGGCCCCCTTTGCCCCCTACATGGCAGAGGAACTGTGGTCCCGCCTGGCTGGTCCGTACAGCGTACATCAGCAGGCCTGGCCCACCTGGGACGAGTCCCTGGCCGCGGAAGAGACCGCGACCCTGGTCGTGCAGGTGGACGGACGGGTGCGCGACAAGCTGGTTGCGCCGGTCAACATCACCGAAGCAGAAGTGCGCGAGCGCGCCCGCGGCTGCCGCGGCGCACAGCGATATCTGCAGGATCGGGAGATCACGCGCGTAGTGTATGTGCCTGGACGACTGATCAACATCGTCACCGCATAGCAGCAGGGAATCCATGGTTGGTGATGCGGTAGGCAGGTGGTGTAATGAGTGACGTACTCTGACCTGCCTGTCAGCCACGGCATCTGCTGGTGTGCCCGTGCACCCCGACTGCGGTCGAACCCGTACAGAAAGCGAGAGCCAGCCTGAGAGCCAATCCCATTTGTCAGGGAGGTGACGCGCATGCGATCCAGTCCACCCAACCACCAGGACTGCAACTCAAAAGCCTTGAGTTGCCACAAGGCCGGCCTCCGCGAGCGCTTCCGGGCGCTCCGCGAGTCCATGGTACCCGAGCAAGTGCGCGCCAGCTCGCTGGCTGTCTGTCGGCAGTTGGCTGGCTGGGCCCCGCTGCGACAGGCGCACACCGTCCTCACTTACCTGGCCTTCCGCAACGAGCTGGATACGAGTTCTCTGTTTGACCTTCTGCCAAAAGTGCGCTGGCTCGTCCCCCGCGTCTCCGATGGGAACCTGGTCCTACACTGCTACGATCCCGCTTGTCTGGTGCGACACCGGTTCGGCATGCTCGAGCCGGCCCCCCAGCTCCCCACAGTAGACCCCACTGTCGTGGACCTGGTGCTGACGCCAGGGGTAGCCTTTGACCGTCGCGGGTGCCGCCTGGGTTTTGGTGGAGGGTTCTACGATCGGTTCTTGCCCACCACGGGCGCCCTGCGCGTCGGCGTGACGTATGACTCGTGCCTGGTAGACGAGCTGCCAGCGTCCGAGCGGGACCAGCGAATGCACTGGGTGGTCACCCCAACGCAGATGATACACTGCGCGCCGCTGTGGCCCGGACTCTAGGCCAGCGGGGATTCTCCCGGTGGGCGCACCACCGCCAGGGCACGCCCGCGGTCAGGGGATCAACGCCACCTTGATGGACTCACTCTGGTCGTGGACCATATCTAACCCACGCTCAAAGTCAGCAAGGGGCAACTGGTGCGTCACTATCCTGTCGGCAGCGACCGTTCCGTCACCGATATAGCGAATCGCCTTGGGATAAGAGTAGGGCCCAAGATGAGAGCCATGGATGTTCAGCTCCTTGGCATCGCCGATGATCGACCAATCGACGGCAACTGGGCTACCATGGACGCTGAACTCGACGAACGTGCCCAACTTGCGGATCATCTCTAGCCCCTGGAGCACCGCCGGGCCAGCGCCCGAGGCCTCGATATAGACATCGCAGCCATACCCGTCGGTCAGATCGAGCACGCGGGCGACTGCGTTCTCCTCACGCGGATTCAGGGCGAGATCGGCGCCCAGCTCCCGGGCCAGCGACAGCCGTCGTGGGCTCAGGTCCACGGCAATCAGCAAGCCGGGGCCCTTCAAGCGAGCAACCTGAAGCATGCAGAGGCCAATCGGGCCCATGCCCGCGATCACCACGACGTCACCGAGCTGGATGTCGCCCCGCTCGACGGCGTGGATGGCGCAAGCCAGCGGTTCGATCAGCGCGGCATGTTCAGGCTTGATCTCGGCGGGCACCTTGTGGTTGAGCGCCCCGGCGGGGAAGAGAATGTACTCAGCCCACGAGCCTTCGGCGCGCTCACGGATGAACCCATAGATATCGTGCCGTTGGCACATCCAGTACTGGCCCCGCCTGCAGAAACGACACCGCCAGCAGGGCACGATCTGCTCCGAGACAGCCAGATCGCCGATCCCCAGGCCATACTGCTCTGCCGCCCCTTCCCCCAGCGCGACCACCTGTCCCACAAACTCGTGCCCAGGGGTGACTGGCGTCTGGATGTATGGGGCCATCTGTCCTCCACCCCACACCCGCGCCGCGCCCAGGTGGGTTTTCACATCGCTGGCACAGATGCCAGTTGCCAGCACGCGGGCCAGCACCTCTCCTGGTCCAACCTTGGGGACAGGGACCTCCTCCAATCGATAGTCGCCTGGGCCATGCACGCGCACCGCCCGCATTGTTCTCGGTAAAGCCATGGGTACCTCCTGGTAGATTGATGGATGAGCAGGGAACGCACACCTGCAGCCGCAGACGAGCGTACTTTACCATCGTTTGGGCTTCAGGTCAAACGATGCAGCAGCGCGGGTTTTGACAAAAGGGTGACAGTAGACTATAATCCCCACAGCCTCACGTATCCAAAGATGTCGTCGCTTTTACAACCTTTAGGTTATAATCCGAATAGTTGTCTATTCTTTGTCGACCGTGGCCGCTTTTCAGACATGGCCCGAGGCCATGCTTGCCAAATGCTGGTTTATGGGTTAGAATCTGCTCCGCCAGCGCGCCAGGCGGCGCAGTCAGGGTCATGCGGCCGTTGGCTGGATTTCGATAGGGCCGCGAATCCTTCTCCTGCTCCGGCCGGAACGGCTGGCTGAGTGCGCCGGCCCGGCGGCCATGGCCTGGACTGGTCAGTTCAGGCCGAGAGCGACCGGCGATTCGCTCTCCTGCTATGACCCAGGCCGGGGGCATACGACCGGCGCCGGCCGGCGCGCGCTGATAGAGCGCAAGGGGCAATGGGATCGCATCTGTCTAGGAGGAGTTTGAGCTGATGGACTCGGTGAATCTAGAGTATCCGCTTCGGCAGGGCTTTGTGCACAACTGGTTAGTAGCAGGCCCGTACGCCGCTCCCGTGGAGGATCCGGGGCGTTTCCAGGGAGAGGACTATCGGCAGCAGATCGCCCGCCACTATCACACCAACGCGTCCGATATCCACGAGCTTCCGGTGGAGAGAGGTACGTTCCAGATCCACGACCAGGTGCTGATCTGGCACTATGGCGCGTGCCTGGACGATCACCTGCTGGACCTGTCTGCCTCTTACCCCACCAGTCACTACATTCGAGCCTGGGCCTATGCACAAGTCATGTGCCCCTCACGCCAGGAGGTGACCTTTGTGCTGACCGCCACCGGGCCCGCGGACCTGTGGCTCAACGGAAAAAACATCTATCGCCGGGAGCAGTTCTCTCAGGGTCCGCAACCGACCTCGTTCAAGACAGGGCTGGAAGAGGGCTGGAACGAGGTGCTGGTGCGGTTCGAGGAAGTAGCGGCCCGCGAGTGTACGCATGTGATGGCCCTGCAGATACCCGAGCTGGCATCTCAGGAGGCAGTGGTGGGCGTGCCCACCGACACCCTATTCCCAGAACGACGGGTCATGTTCGAGCGCGCTTTTGAGCACACCTACATAGACCGCGACGTTGCCTTTCTTGACCAGACGGTCACCCTGCACTGGACGGATGACCTGGACACAGGCTGCCCGTACGCGTTTCGACTGCAGGACCCGGCGGACCGCATCTATGCCGAAGGATCGCAGAACGCCGCTCCGTCATCGGCAGTCAACATCGGCGCGCTAGCATACCTCTCTGCCGGCGAGTACCGCGTTGTCGTGATGCCGCCGCCCGAAGAGTATTACGTGAGCAATGTCCGCTACCGGCGAAACTATCCCGTGCGGCTGTTCGACGTCCGGTATTCCCAGGCTCCCTACGGCACCTTCGAGGAGCGACGCAGGTCGGCGCTAGAACAGGCAGCCAAACAGGATAACAGCCTGTATGCCGAGGTGGCCAGGTTCGCGTTGGGCCGCTGGGCAAGCGCCGATACCAAGCTGCTCATGGCGTCGGTGGAGAAGATCGGCGCGCGTCATGCTGACAGTGACATGGAATTGGTCGGCTTGTTGGGCCTCCTCACTCGATACCCAAAGCCCTTCGGCTTTCTCCAGCAGCTCAAGCGCTCGCTGCAGGACTGCGTCCTGGGCTTCCGCTACTGGCTCGACGAGCCGGGCGCGGATGTCATGTCCTTTGACACCGAGAGCCACGCCATCCTCTTTCACACCTGCGAGATCCTGGCCGGACAGCTCTTCCCTGACCTCACCTTCTCCAACGCCGCCCAGTCCGGCATCTGGCACCGCCAGAAGGGCGAAAAGCTGGCCCTCGATTGGCTCCGCGCCCGGGGCACCACCGGCTTTGCCCAGTGGGACTCTCACTCTGCCTTCGAGCAGGACTTGCTCGCCCTCTCTCACCTCGCCGACCTGGCTCAGAACCAGGAGGTGGCCGAGCTGGCTGCAGTCACCATGGACAAGCTTCTCTTCTCCTTGGCCCTCAACTCCTTCCAGGGCACCTTTGGCTCCACTCACGCTCTCACCTCCGCCGCTGCTGTCAAGAGCGGCCAGTTGGAGCCTACCTCTCCCATCAGCCGCCTCCTGTGGGGCATGGGCGTCTGGAACCAGCACATCCGCGGCGTCGTCGCCCTCGCCTGCTCTGCCTACGAGCTGCCCCCCATCATCGCCGACATC
>Ga0315274_10003182_pt1 | contig 24454 bp, 24 predicted proteins | sample YL17G02_20_MG_FD_203700 | JGI IMG/M metagenome (GOLD analysis project Ga0315274, IMG submission 203700) | Sediment microbial communities from Yellowstone Lake, YNP, Wyoming, USA - YL17G02_20 | ecosystem: Environmental > Aquatic > Freshwater > Lake > Sediment | place: USA: Wyoming | collected...
GAACCCCGTTCCGGTCGAGCAGTTCCGCGGCGGCAAGGAGGCGATCCTCGGATTCCTCGTGGGTCAGGTCATGAAGAAGTCGGGCGGTTCGGCCAATCCCAAGGTCGTCTCCGACCTGGTCCGCGAGCGGCTGTCGGGGACGTAGGCCGGACGGGCCCGTGAGGGTCGAGCGGGAGAAGCCGAGGCGCTACCCCTGGTGGCAGCTCATCCTGCTCGGGCTCGTGGGCCTCGTCGAGGCGCTCCTGCGGCCGATCGGACGGATGTGGCGCTCCGGAGACCCGCTCGATACGTACGGCCTCGTGCACCTCGGCAGCGCGGCCGGCGATGCGATGGTCGCGATCGCGCTCGCCGGGTCGGTCTTCTTCGACGTCCCCGTCGGCGAGGACGTCACGGCGAAGGTCGCGCTCTACCTCGCGCTCACGATGGCGCCGCTCGCGATCGCCGGGCCGCTGCTCGTCCCGCTACTCGATCGGGCAGGGCCGAGGCGGGCGATCTCGCTCGTGGCGGCGGCGGGGCGTTCGCTCGTGTGCGTGCTCGCGGCACCTCGGTTCTCGACGATCATGCTGTACCCGTTCGGGTTCGCGCTGCTCGTGCTTTCGAAGGTTCACTCGATCACGAAGAACGGCCTCGCGATGGCGTACGCGGGGCCGGAGGAAGGACTCGTGCGCGCCAATGCGCGCCTCGGACGGATCGCGGTCGGCGGCGCGGCACTCGCGGCCGGGCCGGCGGTGCTGCTGTTCAAGATGGGCGACGCCCCGGCCGTGCTGTACGGAGCGGCGGTCGTCTACGGCTCCACGGCGTTGATGAACCTGCGCCTGCCGCATCCACGCCTGCGCGGCGGCCGCGGCGAAGCGAGCCGGCTCGGCGCGATTCCACAGCTCGCGGTACCCGCGATCGGTGGCGCGGGACTGCGCGCGGCGAGCGGGTTCCTGCTGTTCTCGATCGCGTTCGCGCTGCGTCGGAGCGGCGAGCCGACGTACTGGTTCGCGGTGCTTGCCGGCACGGCGACGCTGGGCAGCTTCCTCGGCGACGTCATCGCACCGCGCCTGCCGGCATCGCTCCGCGAGGAGGCCGTGGTGATCGCGTGCGTGATCGCGGCGGGGATCGGCGCGTTCCTGGCGTTCGTCGCGTTCTCGTTGCCGATGCTAGCGGCGTTCGCGCTCGTCGCCGGGGCGTCGGGCGAGCTCGGGCGGTTGGCGTTCCAGAGCCTGATGCAGCAGCTCGCGCCGGGCGGCGCGCACGGGCGCGTGTTCGTCCGCTACGAGGTGCTCTTCCAGGTCGCGTGGGTGGCCGGAGCGCTGCTGCCAGCGATGCTTCCGATCGAGTTCCGCGGCGCGTTCCTGATCCTGTTCGGGCTGTACGTGATCGTCGGTATCGGCTACATGACGCCGGATTTCGTCGCCCGCTTCCGGAGCAGGAGCGCGTGACGACTGGCGCGAGTCTCGCGGCCGGCTCGCGCCGCCGGCGGATGGAGAGCGCGCTCGAACCCGGCGAGGCTCGCTGGTTCCGGGTCCGGCCCGTCTGGCCTATGCTTGGGCGCGGTCTTTGGGGGAAGGCTGAGACGGAGGAGGAACGGATGCCGGAGTGGGTCACGGTCGGGCAGGCGGGCGAGATCGCGGATGGCGAGGTCAACTCGTATACGGTCGGCGATCGACAGGTCGCGATCGCGAACGTGGGAGGCGCCCTCCACGCGTTCGACGACCTCTGCTCGCACCTGCAGTGCTCTCTCGCGTCGGGCGAGCTGGACGAAGTCGTGATCGAGTGCCCGTGCCACGGCAGCCGGTTCGACGTCACCACCGGCGAGGCCGTGCAGGGGCCCGCGACCGATCCGGTCGACGTCTTCGAGGCCCGCGAGGAGGGCGACGAGCTCCAGGTGTCGGTGGAATAGCGGCCGCACCTGAGCTTCGGTACCGACGATGACCACCTTCGTCGTCGTCGGGGTGGCCCAGCGCGTCACCACCGCCGTCGGGGCCCTCCGCCATGAGGGCTTCGACGGCCGGATCGTGCTGATCGGCGCCGAGCCACTCCCTCCGTACGAGCGCCCGCTGCTCTCGAAGGAGTACCTGCGCGGCGAGCAGCCGTTCCATGCCGCTCATCAGGGCACAGGTTCGGCCCGATCCGAGGAAGCTCGCCGACCCGGAGTTCGACCTGCGGACGCTCGCGGCGAAGGCGTAGTCACGAACGCCTCCGCAGGGGGCCGATGATAGGCTTTGCCACCCGCGCCGGATGAGCGCACGGCACGAGCCCGCGAGGAGCGACCGCACGATGGACAGGCCCGAGATCATCCTGGCCCCCGGCCCGACGCCCATCCCGCCCGAGGTCTACCTCGCGCAGGGAAGCCCGCTCGTCTACCACCGCGGTCCGGGGTTCGGGAAGCTCATGAGGGACGTGACGGCCCGCCTGAAGGAGCTGTACCGGACCGAGAAGGCCGACGTGCTCCTGATGACGTCCTCGGGAACAGGCGGTCTGGAGTCGACGATCGAGAACTGCTTCTCGCCGGGCGACGAGGTCTTCGTGCCGCTCGCCGGCTTCTTCGCCGACCGGTGGATGAAGCTGGCGAAGGCTCACGGGCTGACCGTGCGGACCATCGAGTACGAGTGGGGCCGGAGGATCCGGCCCGAGGACGTCGCCGCCGCGCTCGCCGAGCACCCCGTGAAGGCGGTGCTGCTCACGCAGTCCGAGACCTCGACCGGCGTGATCCAGCCGATCGAGGAGCTCGCGCGCGTGGCGAACGAGGCCGGGGCGCTCGTGATCGTGGATGCGGTTTCCTCGCTCGGCGCCGTGCCGTTCGAGTTCGATGCGTGGGGGATCGACGTCGCCGTCGGCGGTTCTCAGAAGGCCCTTTCGGCGTCGCCGGGCATCGCGTTCGTCGCGATCAGTGCGCGCGCGTGGGAGGCGCACGAGACGGCGTCGCTGTCGCGGTTCTACTTCGACTGGAGCATCTACAGGAAGTTCGCCGAGCTGCCGAACCCCGAGAACCCCTGGACGCCGGCGATCAGCGTCATGCAGGGCCTCCAGGCCGCGCTCGAGCTGTACTTCCAGGACGGTGTCGACGCGGCGCTCGCGCGCCACCGCATGCTCTCGCGCGCCGTGAAGGAGGGCGCCACGGCACTTGGGCTCGACCTGTTCGGCGAAGGGCTCGAGGACAACTGGACCGTCACGGCGATCCGCGCGCCCGAGGGCCTGGACGCCGACACGATCTCCGACCGCATCCGCGCGGACTTCGGCTGCGTCCTCGCCCCCGGGCAGGGACCGCTGAAGGGCAAGGTCTTCCGGATCGGACACTTCGGATACTTCAGCGAGCTCGACATCATCCGGGGCCTGGCGGCCCTCGAGATGACCCTCGAGCGGTTGGGCTACGCCGTGAAGCGGGGAGCGGCCGTAGCTGCCGCCGAGGGGGCCTTCCAGGAGGCGCGATGAGGGTTCTCGTTACGGAGAAGCTGTCGGAGCAGGGTCTCGACCTTCTTCGAAAGGACTTCCAGGTCGACGTCCGCACCGACCTCGCGAAGGAAGGCCTCGCGGACGCGATCGGACCTTACGACGCGCTCATCGTCCGCTCGGCGACGCGTGTGACGGCCGAGATCATCGAGGCCGGGGAGAACCTGAAGGTCGTGGCCCGCGCAGGGATCGGCCTGGACAACGTCGACCTCGAGGCCGCGACACGCCGAGGCGTGATGGTCGTGAACGCACCGCAGTCGAACATCGTGTCGGCTGCGGAGCACACCATCGCGCTGCTGCTCGCCCAGGCGCGCAACATCCCGCAGGCGAACACGTCCCTGAAAGCAGGGGTCTGGGAGCGCTCGAAGTACCAGGGCGTCGAGCTGTTGGGCAAGACCCTCGGCATCGTAGGCCTCGGCCGCGTGGGAACGCTCGTCGCGCAGCGGGCCGCGGCGTTCGGCATGAGGATCATCGCGTTCGACCCGTACGTGCCGGAAGAGCGTGCGAAGGAGATGGGCGTCGAGCTCATGCCGACGCTCGAGGCGCTCCTCGTGCAGGCCGACTTCATCACGATCCACCTCCCGCGCACGCCCGACACCGAGGGGCTCATCGGGGAGCGCGAGCTCTCGCTCGTGAAGGAGGGCGCGCGCCTCGTGAACACGGCGCGCGGCGGGATCGTGGACGAGGTGGCGCTCGCGAAGGCGCTCGAAGGGGGGCGCCTTGCCGGCGCGGCACTCGACGTCTTCGCCGCCGAGCCGACCACCGAGTCGCCGCTGTTCGCGTTCGACGATGTCGTCGTGACGCCACACCTCGGCGCCTCGACCTCGGAGGCGCAGGACAAGGCCGGTACATCGGTGGCTGAGATGGTGCGCCTGGCGCTGAAGGGCGAGTTCGTCCCGTACGCCGTGAACGTCTCGGCCGGCGCCGAGGTCTCGGAGGTCGCGCGGCCGTTCCTGCCGCTCGCCGAGAAGCTCGGCGTGCTGCTCACCGGCCTCGCGCAAGGGGCGGTGCACGCGATCGAGTGCCAGTACCTCGGCCACGTGGCGGAGGTCGACACACGCGTGCTCACGCTCGCGACCGCGAAGGGCGTGCTCTCCAGCGTCGTGCACGAACCCGTGTCGTTCGTGAACGCGCCGATCATCGCGCGCGAACGGGGCATCGCGATCTCGGAGATGAGCTCGGCCGTGTCGACCGACTACGTGAGCATGATCGCGATCCGCGCCGAGACCGAGGACGGCGAGGTCTCGGTCGCCGGTACCATCGTCGGCAAGCGGAACGCCGAGCGCGTGATGCAGGTCCTCGGCTACGACATCGAGATGGCGCCGGCGCGCTACATGCTGTTCCTCACGTACGAGGACCGGCCCGGCGTCATCGGCGGGGTCGGCATGATCCTCGGTCGGCACGAGATCAACATCGGCACGATGGACGTCGGCCGCGGCTCGACGGGCGGCACCGCGCTCATGGGTCTCACGCTCGACAGTCCCGTGGCCCCCGAGGTGGTGGAGGAGATCGGCCGGGCGGCCGGGGTCGAGACGATCCGCTTCATCGTCCTTCCGGAGTAGGAGGGGCGCCGGACGCGATGGAGGGCACCGGAGCGGCTGCTACACTCGCTCGGTCATGAGGCGACTCCAGGTGATGTTCGGCACCGCGAGCAGCTAGCTCGCCCGACCGTCTCCCCGGCGGTCCCGACCGCCGTTCCGTCCCAACTCGAACCACGGAGTCGTCCATGAACCCCACATCCCCCAAGACCGCGGTCCGTCGCCTGGCTCTCGCGCGCCTCATCTCGGTGACGGGAAGCGCGGCCGCCTACACGGCCCTGATGGACGCGGTGTTCCGGAGGACCGGCGGATCGCCCGGGTGGCTCGTGGCGACGCTGCTCGTGACGTTCGGCGCGTCCGGCCTGCTCGGCCCCATCGGCGGCGCGCTCGGCGACCGCTTCGACCGGCGGCGCCTGATGATCATCTCGGACCTGCTGGGTGCCGGCGCGTTCCTCGCACTCGCGTTCGCGCACGCCCCGCGGACCATGCTGTCGATCGCGTTCGTGAGCGCGGTCGTCGAGACGCCGTTCTGGGCGGCCTCGGCAGCCGCGATCCCGAACCTCGTCGAGGAGAAGGACCTGTCGTGGGCGAACGGGCTACTCACCATGGGCGCGAACGCGGGGATAACGGTCGGTCCGGCTCTCGGCGGAGTGCTGTCGGCCTTGATCGGGCACCCGGCCGTGTTCGTGGCGAACGCGGTGTCGTTCGCGGTCTCGGCCGCGCTCGTCGCGACGGTCCACGGTAGGTTCCAGGCCGAGCGCTCGCCCGAGCACGAGCACAAGGGGCTGCGGGCGGGGTTCGTGTTCCTCTTCCGGGACCGGGTCCTTCGGACGGTCACCTTCGCGTGGGTCACGCTGGTTGCCGGTGCCGGGATGGGAATGGTTGCCGACCGTCCGCTCGCCGAGGTGTTCCACGCCGGGGCGGTCGGCTTCGGCGCGATCATCGGGCTGTGGGGCTTCGGGGCGGTCGTCGGCTCTTTCCTCGGCCGGCGCATGAGCGAGCAGACAGAGCCGCGCTGGATCGTGGGTGGATTCCTGATCATCACGGTCTGCGGTGCCGTCACCGGGCTGTCGCCGTGGTTCCTGCCGATCCTGGTCTCGACGTTCTTCTGGGGTCTGGCCGACGGGCTGGGCGGCGTGGCCGATCAGAGCATCCGTCAGCGCCGGACCCCGGACGTGGTGCGGAGCCGGGTCGTCGCGGCGTCCGAGGCGCTCGTGAACGCGGCGCAGGTCGCCTCCTACCTGCTCGCTGGCGTGGTGCTCGGTGCGATCGGGCCGCAGCGGGTCTACCTACTGGGCGGTCTGGCCTCGGCCGGCGCGGCACTCGTCGTGTGGCCGACCGCACGGCGGCTCCGAGCGCGGGCTAGGGCTGCGGCGGTGCAGCGGTCGTCCCCCGGCCCGAGCGAGGAGGTCCAGGAGTCCCAGGTCACCGACCGGGTTTCGGGGGCATCATGAGGGGCGGATGGAGAGCCTGACCGGACATCTGCTCATCGCCGGCTCGGGTCTGTGGGACCCGAACTTCCGGCGCACCGTCGTCCTGGTCGGCCACCACGACGAGGGCGGCGCAGTCGGGGTCGTGCTGAATCGGGCGAGCGAGATCACGGTGGCCGAGGCGGTCCCCGCCCTCGCGGACCTCGTGGCGTCCGACGAGCCGCTGTTCATCGGAGGGCCGGTTCGGCCTGAGGCAGCGGTCGTGGTCGCCGACTTCGAGCATCCCGAGCTGGCCGAGATCGTGGCGCTGGGCTCGATCGGGTTCCTGCCCGAGGAGACGGGCCTCGATGAGATCGGCGGCGTCCGCCGCGCCCGCGTGTATTCAGGCTACGCCGGCTGGGGGCCGGGGCAGCTCGAGGTCGAGCTCGGGCAGGACTCGTGGATCGTCGAGCCGGCGCTCCCCGAGGACGTGTTCGCTGCGGACCCCGGCCGGCTTTGGGAAGGCGTCCTCCGCCGGAAAGGACGGGAGTACGACCTCGTCCGCCTGATGCCGATGGATCCGTCGCTGAACTAGGCGCGCCGCTCCACCGGCACCGGGTCCACCTGAGCGATCTTTCCCGCGGCGAGGGCCGGACGGCTCCAGCGCGAGGCGATCTTCTGCACACGCCGATGTTCCGCCGTGCGCAGGCGCGCCAGCCGCGGCCACCCGCGGGGCGCGGTACGGAAGAAGAACGCCTTCCCGAGCTCGGCGAGCGTGAGGTAGACGATCACGAACCCGACCAGGATCAGCAGGAACGACACCGGTAGCGGCGTGAAGCCGAGCGGACGGGCGAGGGGTGGTATGTAGGGGATCACCACGCCGGCGCCGGCGCACGAGAGCGTGGCGATGAGCTGCGTCGTGCTCGGGCGACTCCGGAAGAACGGAACGCGCCGTGTGCGGATCACGAAGATCACGAGCGTCTGGGTCGCGAGCGACTCGACGAACCACCCGGTCTGGAAGAGCGACTCACCGGCGTGGAAGACCCACAGCATCACGCCGAAGGTGGCGAAGTCGAAGATCGAGCTGATCGGCCCGAAGAACACCATGAACCGCCGGATGAAGTGCGTATCCCATTGCGAGGGTCGGGCGAGCATCTCCTCGTCGACGTGGTCCGTCGGGATCGTCGTCTGGCTCGTGTCGTAGAGCAGGTTGTTCAGCAGGATCTGGCTCGGGAGCATCGGCAGGAACTTCAGGAACGCCGAGGCGCCGGCGGCGCTGAACATGTTCCCGAAGTTCGACGACGTGGCCATGAGGATGTACTTGATCGTGTTGGCGAAGATCCGACGGCCCTCGACGACGCCGTCGGCGAGTGTCCCGAGGTCCTTCTTCAGCAGCAGGATGTCGGCGGCGTCCTTCGCGACGTCGGTCGCGGTGTCGACGGAGATACCGACATCGGCGTCGTGCAGCGCCACTGCGTCGTTCACGCCGTCACCCATGTAGCCCACGACGAGGCCGTGGTCCCGCGCGAGGTCGATGATCCGCGACTTCTGTTCCGGCGTGACGCGGGCGAAGATGAGCGTCGCGCCGATCGCGGCGGCGAGCTCCTCGTCGGGCATGCCGTCGATCTGCTGGCCGGTGATGGTGCGCCCTGGAGGGATCCCCAGATCGCCGCAGACCTTCTGCGCCACGCGCTCGTTGTCGCCCGTCACGATCTTGACGCCGATCCCGAGGCCGGCGAGGCGCGCGAGCGACCCGGCCGCGTCCTCCTTCGGCGGGTCCACGAACGCGAGGAACCCGGCGAGCGTCAGATCGCGCTCGTTCTCGGATCCGAGGGTGTCGAGATCGGCACCGTCGCGCGTGGCGACGGCCACGACCCGGCTTCCGGCCGAGAACTCGCGGTCCACGATGTCTCGGGCGCTCCCCGGCACGTCGCGGCAGACGGCGAGTACGGACTCGGGGGCGCCCTTGGTGACCACGATACGGCCGTCGGGCCCGTCGACGAGGACCGACATCATCCGCCGGTCGTAGTCGAAGGCGGCCTCGTCGACCCGGCGCCACGCCGAGGTCACATCCTCGGAGGCCCCCGGCGCGACCCACAGGGCCTGATCGAGCGGGCTCCCCCCGGTCGGCGTCCCGTCCTCGATCACGACGTCGGTGCAGAGGAGCCCCAGGTGGAAGACGTGCTCGTCGTGCGCGCCGGTGAGGCCGACCGCTTCCCGGAACGTGATGTGCCCCTCGGTGAGAGTGCCGGTCTTGTCGGTGAACAGGACGTCGATGTTGCCGAAGTCCTCGATCGCGACGAGGCGACGCACCAGCACGGACTTCCTCGCCATCCGCTGGGCGCCCACCGAGAGGCTGATCGTGACGATCGCCGGCAGCAGCTCGGGGGTAAGACCCACCGCGATCGCCAGCGAGAACAGGACCGCGTCGATCAGCGGTCGGCCGATGATGAGGTTCACCACGAAGATCGCGACGACCAGGATCACCGTGATCCGCACGAGGAGCTTCCCGAAGTCGCGCAGGCCGTGCTGGAACGCGGTCTCGGGTTGCCGCTCTCCGAGGCGCATCGCGATCGCGCCGAACTCCGTGCCGGAGCCCGTCCGGACCACGGCCGCACGCGCGGCTCCGGACCGCACGACGGTGCCCATGAAGGCGCACGACGGCAGGTCGATCGGCGATCCAGGCTCCTCGACCGGTGCCGCCTGTTTCTCGGCCGGAAGCGACTCGCCGGTCAGGATCGCCTCGTCGCACTCGAACCGATCCGCGGTGAGGAGGCGCACGTCGGCCGGCACCACGTCGCCGACCGAGAGCAGCACCACGTCGCCCGGCACGAGCTCGGTGACGTCGATCGTCGCGAGGTGCCCTCCGCGGACGGCCGTCGCCGTGTGGCGGATCTGCTGGTGCAGCGCTTCCACGGCCTTCTCGGATCGGAACTCGTTGAAGAAGCCGAGCGCCACCGAGAGGAGGAGTATGACGAAGATGATCGCGGCGTCGGTGCCCTGTCCGGTGAAGCCCGACACGAGGGCGGCGATCACGAGGATCGGGAGGAGCGGGTTCCGCAGCTGGTTCGTGAGGACGCGCCAAGCGCTCGCTCCGTGGCTGCGGAGCGCGTTCGGCCCGACCTCGGCCAGTCGGCGAGCGGCCTCGTCCGGCGGGAGGCCGTCCTCGCCGGATCCGAGGGTCGCGAGAACCGAGGCCGCCTCGGCGGCGGCCGCCGCCCGGAGCTCGAGCCCCTGCCAGCCGGGGACGGCGTCGGTCCGTTGCCCCACGCCTGCGGACACTACCAAGTCGTGAGGTCCCGTCCGGAGTCGTGAGGTCCCGTCGGGACCGGTGGGTGGTCGGTATCCTGACGGGCAACGGCCTCTGGCCGCTCGGGACGCACGCGAAGGAGGCACGGATGCCGATCACGCCGGTCGAGAAGATCTGGATGGATGGCGAGCTCAGGGACTGGGCGGACGCCCAGATCCACGTGCTCTCGCACGCGGTCCACTACGGGAGCGGCGTCTTCGAGGGCATACGGTGCTACGAGACGAAGCTCGGGCCGGCCGTCTGGCGCCTCGACGAGCACGTGAAGCGGCTGTTTCGCTCGGCGAAGCTCTACCACCTCGAGATCCCGTACTCGCCGGATGCGATCTCCGAGGCGACGAAGGACGCGATCCGAGCGAACGGTCTCACCGCCTGCTACATCCGCCCCCTCGTGATCCGCGGCTACGGCGAGATGGGCGTGAACCCGCTTAACGCGCCGGTGAATGTGATCGTCGCGGTCTGGCCGTGGGGCGCCTACCTCGGGGAGGGCGCGCTCGAGCGCGGCGTGCGCGTGAAGATCTCGTCGTGGAGGAGGAACGACCAGAACTCGCTGCCGTCCGCCGCCAAGGCCACCGGTCAGTACGTCAACGCCGTCCTGGCCAAGGTCGAGACGCTGAAGGCCGGGTACGACGAAGCCGTCATGCTGAACCAGCACGGCTTCGTCACCGACGGCACCGGCGAGAACATCTTCATCGTGCACAGCGGCGCGCTGATCACTCCCCCGACCCAAGCCGGATGCCTCGACGGCATCACCCGTGCGTCCGTGTGGCAGATCGCGAACGATCTCGGCTACCAGGTGCGCGAGGAGAACCTCGTCCGCACCGATCTCTACAACGCCGACGAGGCCTTCTTCACGGGTACGGCCGCCGAGATTACGCCGATCCGGGAGGTCGACGACCGCGTCGTCGGGGAAGGCACACGAGGTCCGATCACGAAGGAGATCCAGGGCGTCTTCTTCTCTGCCACGAAGGGTGAGACCGAGAAGTACGCGTCCTGGCTCACGCCGATCGGATAGCCGCGAACCGGGACCGACCGACAGGCTGATGGCGAACGTATCCACGATCGAGGGGGTCAGGGTCTCCGCCGATCACTGGATCGGCGGGGTGCACGTGCCGTCGTCCGACATGTTCCTCGACCGCTCACCGATCGACGGCGAGCTCCTCGCGATGGTCGCGCGCGGTGGGAGGAAGGAGGCCGACGAGGCCGTCGCCGTCGCCCGCCGCGCGTTCGAGATCTGGGGGAACACGGCGCCCGATACCCGCGCGAAGATCCTCCACCGGATAGGCGAGGCGATCGAGCGGTGTGTGAACGAGCTCGCGATCGTCGAGACGACCGATAACGGCTCGCTGTTCCGCTCGTTGCGGAAGGACGCTATGCCGAAGGCCGCGCAGTGCTTCCACGTCTACGCGGACCTGCTGCTCGGGCTGCGCGAGGAGGACCTCGAGGCCGATGGCCACACGAACCGTGTGCGCTGGGAACCGGCCGGCGTCGCGGTCCTCATCACGCCGTGGAACGCACCGTTCATGCTCGCGTCGTGGAAGGTCGCTCCGGCGCTCGCGGCCGGCGACACCGTCGTGCTGAAGCCGGCCGAGTGGGCGCCGCTCACGGGCTCGATGATGGCTGATATCGCCCGTGAAGCGGGCCTCCCACACGGCGTGCTGAACGTCGTGCAGGGCATCGGCGAGGAGGCCGGCGCCGCACTCGTCGCGAACCCCGACGTCGACCGCGTCTCGTTCACCGGCTCGGTCGCGACCGGGAAGCTGGTCGCGGCGGCGGCCGGCGCGAATCTCACACCCGTGTCGCTCGAGCTCGGCGGCAAGTCGCCGTTCATCTGCTTCGCCGATGCCGATCTCGACGCGGCCGTCGCGCAGGCCGTGAACCAGTACGACAACGCCGGGCAGGCGTGCCTTGCCGGCACGCGGCTCCTCGTGCAGCGGGGGATCTACGAGGGGTTCCTCGAGCGCTTCGTCGCGGAAGCCTCGGCGCTCCGGCAGGGCGACCCGCGTCTGGAGGCCACCGACATCGGCCCGCAGATCACGAAGGAGCATTTCGACCGGATCGACGGGTTCGTACAGCGGGCGAAGGCTGATGGGACGAAGGCCGTGATCGGCGGCGGGCCGAACGAGGAGCTCGGCGGCCTGTACTACCGCCCCACGCTGTTCGTCGATCCCACGGAGGGCTCGGAGATCCTCACGCGGGAGGTGTTCGGCCCGGTGCTCACGCTGCAGACCTTCGCCGACGAGGACGAGGCCGTCGCGAAGGCGAACGCCACCGACTACGGTCTCGCCGCGATCGTCTACACGGGCGACGAGGAACGGGCCGAGCGCGTCTCGGGGCGGTTGGTGGCCGGCACCGTCTGGGTGAACTCCTTCTGCGCGCGCGACCTGCGGGCGCCGTTCGGCGGGGCGAAGGACTCGGGGATCGGCCGCGCGGGCGGGCGGCGCAGCTTCGACTTCTACGCGGACGTGAAGAACGTGTGCACGGCCGAGGGACATCCGACCGCCGAAAGGCCTGCGACCGGCTGAAGCCGAGCCCCGCGTCCCGGACTCGAAGGCCCTTCGGATAGACTCACGGTCCCACGGAACGGAGGACCGATGGACGGACCGCTCGTCGGCGTGGTCATGGGGTCGCGCTCGGACTGGGAGACGATGCAGCACTGCGTCGAGACGCTGCGCTCGTTCGGCGTCCCTTGCGAGACCCGCGTGCTGTCGGCCCACCGGACGCCCGACGAGCTCGCGGAGTGGGCAGCGGGCGCCGAGGGGCGGGGCGTCGAGGTCATCGTCGCGGCGGCCGGCATGGCCGCGGCGCTGCCGGGTGCAGTGGCGGCGAGGACCATCCTCCCGGTGCTCGGTGTCCCGATGGGGTCGGAGCTCTCCGGGCTCGACTCGCTGCTCTCGATGGTCCAGATGCCGGCCGGTGTCTCGGTCGGGACGCTCGCGGTCGGCAAGGCCGGCGCCGTGAACGCGGCCATCCTCGCGACCGCTATCATCGCTCGCCGTCACGAGGAGTACCGTGCGAAGCTCCGCGCTCACCGGGAGGAGCAGACCGCGAAGGTCCTCGCGGAGCTCGACCCCTCGGCAGGCTGAGGGGCGCGTGGCATACCTCACGTGTCCGTGGTGCCTGACCCCGCAGATGGTGGGCGAGGACTCCGACTACTACCAGTGCTTCACCTGCTACGGCGAGATCCGCTTCACGACGTGCCCCGAGTGCGGGTTCAGGCAGACCGTGAGCAAGAAGTGGACGGTCTTCACCTGCGGGAGCTGCGAGGCGAAGGTTGAGCTCCCACGGCGCTGGTCCTACGCGGCTTCGACGAAGGCGCGCGAGGTGCAGGGCACCGGCCAGTCCTGGCCGAGGCTCTAGGGTGACCGAGCGCTTGCGGTGTGGGTCTAGCTGCGGGCTGCTTCCAGGTCCCTCACCCTCGTGACGTCCAGCACGTGCTGGTCGTACGAGGGGATCAGCCCTTCGTCGAGGATCGGGTGCCCCCACGGCGTGACCGGGTCCGGCGGCAGCGGCCTGCCGACGTTCACGGTGTCGTTCTCGGCGAACCAACCCCACTCGTCGTAGTCGCGTTCGCGGTTGATGTGCCACTCGGCCACGAGGGCACCGCAGTTCGGGCAGTACGCGCGGGGCCGGAACTCCCCGCGGAGCGACGGGTTGTGCGGGCCCGATAAAGGCGTGTGCTGGGTCCAGTAGGCCTGGTCCCAGTCGAAGCCCCGTCGGCATCCGGCGCACGTGACGTGCCGCTCGCCCACAACTACCTCCTTCGCGCCGAGGATCGAGACAACGATGCGCCGTAGGTCCATGGTGGGGCAGGGGCAACGGTCCCCCGGGGTGGGGGACCGCAGGCGTGCTCCCGGGTTTGGTGCGTCGCTTTTCCAGGAGCGTCGCGCTACCTTCTGCGGGGGCTGAGCGCCACGTGGGCCGAGCGCCGAGGGGCCGGGTCCGAGGCGCGAGGGAAGGAGGTCGAGAGTCATGGACGGGAGAACCGCGAACGCCGGCCGGCGGGCGGGGGAGGTGCTCGGCGACGGGGCGGTTGGGACGAAGCTGGCGAAGCTCAGGCGCTGGAACGTCGCCATGGGCATCCTCCACCTCGGGCAGGGGGCGGCGATGCTGCTCGTGTCGAGCGCATTCGCGTTGCCGGTGACGGCGGCCTTCCTCTACTTCAACCCGATGAAGCAGAAGCTGCTGCCTAGGCCCGAGACGCTGTTCGAGCTGCGGATCGGCCCGATGGTGGCCGTGTTCCTGTTCCTCTCGTCGATCGCGCACTTCCTGCTCGCGTTGCCTCGCATCAACTCGTGGTACGGGCGCAACCTCCAGCGGGGGATGAACCCGGCACGGTGGATGGAGTACTCGCTCAGCTCGTCCGTGATGATCGTGGTGATCGCGATGCTGGTCGGCATCTACGACATCGCGAGCCTGGTCCTGCTCTTCGCCCTGAACGCCTGCATGATCCTGTTCGGCTGGATGATGGAGCTCCACAACCAGACCACCGAGCGGACGAGCTGGACCTCCTTCGGGTTCGGGGTGTTCGCCGGGGCGGTGCCGTGGGTCGCTATCGGGATCTACCTGTTCGGGTCGGGCGGCTCGCAGGGCGGACCGCCGGCGTTCGTGTATTGGATCTACCTCTCGATCTTCGTCTTCTTCAACGTCTTCGCGGTGAACATGGTCCTGCAGTACCGCAAGATCGGCCGGTGGCGTGACTACCTGTACGGGGAGCGCGTGTACATGATCCTGAGCCTGGTGGCGAAGTCTCTGCTCGCCTGGCAGGTGTTCGCCGGAACGCTCCGGCCCGTCTGAGGAGCGCGCCGGCCTTCTCCCGGAGGGGTGGCGAGGGAGATGCTCCGTGGGGGCAGGTCCTCAAGCGGCCGCGGTTCACCGACCGATAGGTACCTAGATGCGGAAGCTCCGATGGTCCATGGCGGTGCTGCTCGTCTCGGTCCTCGTGACGGGGTTGAACGGCGCACCGGCCGGTGCGGCCAAGGTCTCGGCCAAGACCGTGAAGCTCGCTCCCGGCCTCACGTGGACGAGCATCGTGGACCCGATGGGGCCCTTCAGGATCAACGTCCTCACTGTCAAGCCCTCGAGGTTCGTGCGGCTCGATGTCACACAGGCGGGCACCGTGCTCCCTGCGATCGCGACGACGAGCAGGATGGCGAAGCGGGCCCACGCCCTGGCCGCGGTGAACGGCGACTTCGGAGCCTGGGACGGAGCCGCGACACACCCGTACATGCAGGACGGCGACCTCGTGCAAACGGGGGTGCAGGTCGGCAGCCTCCTCGCGTTCGCCACGAACCTGAAGCTCGCGTACGTGGGCCGGCCCGACCTGTCCCTGACCGTGGACGACGGGGGCAGTCACAAGCCGAGGAAGATCGCGGCCTGGAACGGCGGCCCACCCCTCCTCGACCAGATGGTGGGGTTCACCGACGCGGGCGGAACCCTTCAGGTTCCTCCCGCCGGCGCCTGCTCGGTGCGTCTGCTACCGAGTGGTCCATCCACATGGGCGCCGGGGAAGCTCGAGATGCAGGGCACGTACACCGTCGACACCGTGGAGTGCGGCGGCTCCTCGATGCCGACGAAGGGTGGTGTGGTGCTTTCGACGCTGCCGACCTCGATCCGCGCGGGCTGGGTGCAGTCGCTCGTTCCCGGGCAGGCCCTCACCGTCGCCCGCTCGGTCGGCTGGGCGAAGGTGGCGGAGGCGATCGGTGGGATGCCCGTGCTCGTCCAGGCCGGGCTGAGCGTGGCACCCACCTTGTGCAGCCCCGTGGAGTTCTGCTACCGCGATCCTCGGACGGGCGTCGGGATCAACGACGCCTGCATGGCCGGGTCCGCTGAGTGCAGGGTCTTCCTGATGACGGTGGATGGCCGCGCCGCCGGCTCGGTCGGCATGACGCTCACGGAGGAGGCGGAACGGCTGCTGCAGCTCGGCGCGACCTGGGCGATGAATCTGGACGGGGGCGGGTCGACAGTGATGTGGATCCGCGGCTACGGGGTCGTGAACCGGCCCTCGGACGGACGGAAACGGCGCGTTCCCAACGCCCTGGTGATCGTTCCCAAGAAGTAGCGGGCGCCCGACCGGCCCTTCGACCTGGCGCGCCGGGGAGGACTCGAACCTCCGACCCGCTGCTTAGAAGGCAGCCGCTCTGTCCGGGCTGAGCTACCGGCGCTCGTGAAGATGGTAGAGGCCCGAGGCCGGTAAGGCTATGCTGTCGCGCCGTGGGCGCAGACGACCTGACCCTCATCCGAGCCGGACGCCTCGTCGATACGCGGGGCGGTGTCGTCCTACCCGGGCAGCTGATCACCGTACGCGGCGAGCTGGTCGAGGCGGTCGGCCCCGACGAGCGTCGGTACCCCGAGGACGCCCGCGTCATCGACCTCTCGAACCACACCGTCGCGCCTGGCCTTATCGACTGCCACGCGCACCTGATCGGCGACCCCGAGAGCGGCGAATACGCGACGCTCCTCATGCGCACCAGCGCGCAGGAGGCGCTCTCGGGCGTGCGCAACGCCCGTGACACGTTGCTCGCGGGTTTCACGACGGTGCGCGATGTCGGCACGTTCCGCGCGTTCGTCGACGTCGCGCTCCGCGAGGCGATTGAGGGCGGGTGGGTGCTCGGCCCGCGGATGCAGTGCGCCGGCGCGTACGTGACGGTCTCGTCCGGCAGCGGCGATATCCCCCCGGTCGCGCCCGACGTCGTGGTGCCGCTCGAGCTCCGGTTCGGCGTCGCGAACTCGGTCGATGAGGTCCGGCGCGTCGTGCGCGAGATCCTCCACCGCGGGGCCGACGTGATCAAGATCCTCGCGACCGGCGCCGTACTCACACGCGGCACGGAGCCGGGCACTCCGGAGTTCAGCGAGGCCGAGATCCGTGCGGCCGTCGAGGAGGCCGCGCTCTACGGTGCGTTCGTCGCCGCCCACGCCCACGGCCCCGAGGGCATCAAGCGCGCGGTGCGCGCCGGCGTGCGTTCGATCGAGCACGGCTCGCTGATGGACGAAGGGTCGATCGAGATGATGGCCGAGCGCGGCACCTATCTCGTCGCCGACATCTACTGCGGCGACGTCATCGCGGAGGAGGGCGCTCGTCGGAGCTGGCCGGCCGAGATCCTCCGCAAGAACGAGGCGACGACTGACGCGCAGCGCGAGGGCTTCACGAAAGCGGTGAAGGCCGGCGTGAAGATCGCGTTCGGAACAGACAGCGGTGTGTACCCGCACGGCGATTGCGCGAAGCAACTGCCGTACATGGTCCGCTACGGCATGACGCCGATGCAGGCGATCCAGAGCGCGACGATCGTCGCGGCCGAGCTCATGGACTGGGAGGGCAGTGTCGGCTCGATCGAACCCGGCAAGTACGCGGATGTGGTTGCCGTTCCCGGCGACGCGCTCGAGGACCTCTCGAGCTTCGAAGACGTGGCCTTCGTCATGAAGGGCGGCGAGGTCTGCAAGCAGACCTGACCGCCGCCTCGCCGCGGCGGTAGGCTTGCCGTGCGGAGGTCCTGAAAGGAGTCGGCCATGAAGAAGTGCCCCTACTGCGCGGAAGACATCCAGGACGCGGCGGTCAAGTGCCGCTACTGCCAGTCCTGGCTGGTCGACGAGGTCCCCGCGAGCGCCGAGACCCCGCCACCCCGCACCGAGGTCCACGAGCCCGAGGTCCCGAGGGCCGAGGAGCTCCCGAAGGCGGAGCCGGCCGTTGCTGCTGAACCCGCCGCCGTACCCGCCGCCGCCGCCGTACCCGCCGCCGCCGCCGTACCCGCCGCCGCACCCGCCGCCGTCCCCCCGCAGAAGGTCGAGTTCACCCACTCGGGCGAGCGGTACCTGCTCGGGTACGGCGCCGACTTCTATGGCATCTGGAACCGGCAGTCACCGGCCGTGCCGATCGAGCGCTTCCCTCGGAGCGACGACGGGTGGGGCCAGGCCTGGCAGCGCTACGCGGCCATCGAGCGCAACTGGATGGACCTGCGCACCGGCCAGCGCGCGCCGTGATCCGCCGGAGCTAGGCGACCAGCGCCACGCAGTCCGTCTCGTCCGGCAGCATCGGCCGCAGTATGAGCTGGTACCAGCTCTTGCCGTCCTGCCAGTAGGGGTTCTGTCCCGAGGGCATGCCCTCGACGACGGCGAGCAGCGCCTGCATGTCCTTGCCCTCGGCGATGGTGCAGTGCACGTCCGGGTAGGCCTCCGGTGAGGCCTGTCCGAACTTCGCGAGGGACTCCTTGAGCGGCCATGTCACGGTCGGCCAGTCGCTCTGGGTCGGCGAGCCGTCCGCCTTCGAGAAGAAGACGCCGAGCCGCTCGGTCTTGAGAGGCGTCGCGGCGTCGTCGTCCAGGAGCTTGAACGCGCCGTCCATGAGGTCGATGAGCGCGGCACGCTGCACCTCCTGATCGGCGGGCACGTTCGCGTCCATCTCGCTCCAGCCGAGCCCGATCGCGAACGTCAGATGAGAGGCCGAGCCGGTGTTCGCCTCGAACGAGATGCCCGGCACGTCGTAGACGCCCGGCAGGTCGAGAGACGCGTCGCGCTGGAGCAGGCAGGCCACTTCGGCGTTGTGCAGGAGCGCCTGGACCTCGTCCTCGGTCAGTTGTCGCCCTGCGAGGCCGGGGACGAGCTGTCCGGCAGTGGCGGCGTCGGTCCCGATCAGTCGCCTGTCTCCGTACAGGGTCAGGTCCGGGATGGAGTCGGGCATGAACGAGGGCGGGGGAAGCCCGCCTCTCTGGTCGATCTGGAGCACGATGTCGGTGGGTCCGGTCGCGTGCGGGACCGCCTCGGGGCTCCGCTTGCACGGCTGCCAGCCCCCCCGCTCGTCGTTCCCCCTCGAGCAGAAACCCACGAAGACCGCGACCAGTACCAGCGCGACCGCGATGAGCAGATATCGACGCACGCCCCCCACCTCCTAGCTCGACAACATCGGCCGCGGCCAGGGGCTCCGAGCCGGAAGGCTCACAGGAGTTCGGCGCCCCGGACCTGCGGAGCGGGCGACGGGAATCGAACCCGCACCACCAGCTTGGAAGGCTGGAGCTCTACCATTGAGCTACGCCCGCGGCAAGCAGAAGCGTAGCAGCGCTCGGGCCCTGGGCGGAGACGCTCGTCCGGCCCCGCGTTGCGGTAGCTTGCCCACATGCGTGTCCCGTTCAGGCTGGTGGATGTCTTCTGCGAGCGGCCGCTCGCGGGCAATCAGCTGTGCGTCGTTCCAGAGCCGGTCGATATCGACGACGCGATGATGCAGGCTCTCGCCAAGGAGATCGGGTTCTCCGAGACGACGTTCGTGACCGAGGCGAGCGGCGACCGCTACGCGATGCGAATCTTCACGCCCGGACAGGAGCTCCCGTTCGCCGGGCATCCGACCCTCGGCACCGCCTTCGTGATGGTGAGCGAGGGGCGCGTGACGTCGCCCGTCACGCAGGTCGTCAAGGCGGGGGAGATGCCGGTCGAGGTCGACACCCAGGGCGGGTTCGCGCGCATGTGCCAGCTCCCGCCGATCTTCGGCCCCCCGTTCGAGGATCGAGCGGCGGTGGCCGCTGCGGCGGGGCTAACGGAGGACGACCTGCGCTCCGACCTTCCGATCGAGGCGGTCTCGACGGGGCTGCCGCCCTTGATCGTCCCGGTCCGCGACCTCGGGACGCTCCGTCGAGCTCGGCGCAACGGCGAGCTCGTCGGCGAGGTCGTGAAGCGCTCGGGCGGTGAAGAGCTCTACCTGTTCGCCGAGACCGACGACGGTGTCACGGCCCGGATGTTCGACTGGGAGCTCGGTGTGGGGGAGGACCCCGCGACGGGTTCGGCCGCGGGACCCCTGGGCGCGTACCTCGCGAAGCACGGTCTGGCCGGGATGCCCGGCACGGTCCAGGTCCGCCAGGGCGAGCAGGTCGGTCGCCCGAGCGTGCTCGAGGTCGAGGTGGAACCTGATGGCGACTCCTGGACGATCACGGTCGGAGGCGGGGTTGCGATCGTCGGTTGCGGGGAGTTCGAGATTCCCGACCCGTAGCGGGTCACACCGGCTCGCACGACACGCGTGGCCTGAGCATGGCTCCGTCCAGGTTGGGTCGGAGGATGACGATCTGTTGGAGGCCGTCGCCCGGCTCGACGGGGGCGTCCGCCTCGTGACTGTTCGTGCCGTCTCCGAACTCGGCGGGCGAAGGGTTGCTCGCGATGGCGCGCCGCGGCGTCCCCGGCTCGCCTCCCGTGTTGGTCACGACGAGCTGGTAGCAGCTTGCGGGGTCGGTGAAGCTGGGGCACCGGAGACGGCTCAGCTGCGTCGAGAACTCCGGCCGATGACTCCGCACCACGTCCACGATGAAGAGACCGGCGAAGGCCGCAGCGAGGACGATTCTGGATGTCTTGGGAGGCTGATCGCTCTGTGCTTGCCGCTGTCGCCCGCCGCGTCGCCGGGATACGCTCGCGGACTTGGTGCCCGGGTCCATCTGCCGCCCACAATCCGGTCCGCGGGGCGTAGCGCAGCCTGGTTAGCGCGGCTGCTTCGGGACTGCCTCGGGCTGAGCGGTGTGCGATTGGACGATCCGTGCGTGCCTGGCTAGTCGGAGATCGCCGAGTTGTGCGCTGTTGGATCCGTCCCGTGCCACCGTCGGCTGTGGCTAGATCCGGTCCGGGCCGTCGGCGTATCGGGTACCGTGCGATCGGTCGGTTCACCATGCAGGGACGTGATCTGTGTCCAGGAGGAGGAGGAATGATTCGAGGGAGTGGGATGCGTTTGCATCTCGCAGGGGTAGGGCTCCTCGTGCTCCTGCTCACGACCGCGTGCGGGGGAGGCTCCAAGGAGGGTCCATCCACCGACGCCGCGAAGCCTCTCTGTGCCGACCTAGTCCAGCTCCGCCAGGAGATCGACGCCATCCGGGAAGGAGTGTCCGAGGAACCCGGGGGCTTGCAGGGCCAGGTGGGAACCTCCGAGTCCACCGCGTACCTCGCGGGGCTCGCAGATCTTCAAAGGGAGTTCACGGCTGACGCACAGCAGTACCGCGATGCCGGACAGCCTGACGTGGCCGACAAGGTCAGCGCTCTGGCCGACCAGCTCGGGATGGTCGTGCAGCGCAACACCCTCGAAGGGGTGGGATCGGGGGATCCCGGCACGGACCCCACGGTCAACGTGGAGCAGCTCGCGAAGGGTGCGGGCACTGCTGCCGGTTGTCCGAGCCCATAGCAATGGGCTGGTACGGGGGTTTGTGCGCATCCGGAATCACCCACGCCGTTAAGGCCGTCGCCGGGGAGCATCGGTAGGGCCAGAGCATGATCGACTGCCATCTCCTTGAGGCAAGTCGCCGCCTACAATGAGCCGCACGGGGCGTAGCGCAGCCTGGTTAGCGCGCCTGCTTTGGGAGCAGGAGGTCGGCGGTCCGAATCCGCCCGCCCCGACCAGATAACCGCAGGTCACAGCACCTGTGTGGCTCGAAGCGCTCCTGGGTGTAGCGCCGAGGTAGCGAAAAGGTAGCATCCGGTGGTAAGGTCCACGCGAGACGGAGAGGGGTTCGCGCATGGCTTGGATCCAGAAGCTCAAGCGGACCGATGGGTCCACCTCCTACAAGCTGTACTGGCGCGATCCCTCGCGCAAGATGTGCACCAAGACCTTCCGGTTGAGGAAGGACGCCGACAGGAAGATGCGCGAGGTGGAGCACCAGAAGGACGTCGGGACCTACGTCGATCCCAACCTCGGCAAGGTGTCGTTGTCCGTCTTCTGGGAGCACTTCATCCGAACGTCACCGCCACCGGCTGAATCGACCCGTGCCCTCTACGCGATGCAGGCCCGAACCCACATCCTGCCGCACCTCGGGCGTGTGCCCTTGCAGAACATCACCAAGCCGATGGTCAAGTCCTTCCTGGCGGACCTTCATGACGAAGGGGTCAGGAACCCGAGCATCAACGGTGCTCACCGCTTGCTGCGGCGCGTGCTCTCGGTGGCCGTTGAGGAGGGAAGGATTGCCCAGAACCCCGCGGCCCGGATCCAGGCGCCGAGGTCGGCACCCCGGGAGATGAACTTCCTATCGGCGAAGGAAGTCGACTCGCTCTCACGCGCGGTCGACGAGAGGTACGAGACCCTGATCCTGTTCTTGGCGTACACCGGGACCCGCATAGGGGAGGCGGCAGCCCTGCGGATGAAGAACGTGGACCTCCTGAAGCGTCAGGTCACGATCGTCGAGGCATCCAAGGAGGTCGAGGGGAAGCTCTACCTCGGCGTGACGAAGAACCGGCGTAACCGCTCCGTCACGCTCCCTAGCTTCCTATCGGACAAGCTCGCGAAGCACGTGAAGCAGTTCTCCCACCCGGGGGATCCGGAGGCACTCGTCTTTCCTGGCCCGTCCGGTGACTTCCTTCGTCAGACCGCGTTCCGCAACCGCGTCTTCAAGCCAGCAGCGGCCAAGGTGGGTTTGACTCCGGGCTTGAGGCCACATGACCTGAGGCACACCGCGGTGGCCTTGGCTATCCAAGCGAACTGGCATCCGAGGAAGATCCAGGAGATGCTTGGCCACTCGAGCATCGAGGTCACGCTGGGTACGTACGGTCACCTCTTCGATTCGCTGCACGGTGAGGGGGCTGACCGTCTCGACGCGATCTACGCGGAAGCGGCGAAGGCGCGTGGCGCGGAGGTGGTCGCCTTGCCTTCCCGCATCAGAGTGAGCTGAACACCGCACCAGGTTCGTGGCGGACCCGGGATGAGGTAGCGGTTCACCTCACCGTGGCACGTCGGGGTGGGCCGTTCACATGTCACCCAGATCCGGCTTCTGTATGGGCGCAGGATGTTATGGGTGCAGGATGTGCTGGCGAGTGGGAGCGACCAGGGGGAGCTCGAACGCCTCTACCGGGAGCAGGGTGACCGGATGTGGCGTTCGGTGTTCGCGTTCGCCGGTGACCCCGGAGGTGGCGAAGGATGCCGTGGCCGAGGCTTTCGCGCAGGCGCTGAGGCGAGGTGATGAGCTCCGCGACCAGCGCTCGCATCATCCCGGGGAGCGCCCGTCGAACGGCCCGACCGCGAAACCGCAGGAGATTCGCACGCCCGAGCCGAGGACGCCCGCGCGCGAGCGGCCGTATTTGTGGGTAGCCTTCGTCCCATGGCGGACCCAATCAGGGCCTTCCCGAAGCGCCTCCGCGAAGCTCGCGAGGCCGCCGGCATGTCGACCGAGGAACTCGCCCGGCGACGCGCCCGCGTCCCGGCGGCAGCCACGAAGGCGGTCCAAGGCGCCCGCCTTGGTACCGTTCCGGGCGTGGAGGGAAGGAGGACCAAACAGTGACGATCGAGCTGCCGGTGGCGGAACAGTGGTTCGAGCGGGAAGACTTGGGCGAAGGCGTCACACGCCTCTGGGAACGCCACATCGACCCACTCCTCGTGTCGAACGTGTGGCACGTGCGCGGCCGGGATGCCGACCTCGTCGTCGACTTCGCGAACGGCGTCGCACCCCTGCGCCCTGCGGTCACGCCGCTCGCCGGCGGTCGGGCGATGATCGGCGTTGCGACGCACGGCCACTTCGACCACGTCGGCGGTCTCCACGAGTTCGAGGACCGGAGGGTTCACGCCGACGACGCGGACATGACGCGCGCGCCCTACCCGATGCGTCTGCTGCGGCAGGACTTCCCCGAGGATGCGGAGGAGATGTTTGAGTTCTACGGCTTCCCCGTGCCGGAGGTGCTGATCTCGGCGGTTCCCGCGGTCGGGTTCGATCTCGCGTCGTGGGTGACGCCCGGTGCGGAGCCGACGCGGCTCCTTCGCGAGGGCGACGTGGTGGATCTCGGCGACCGCCGCTTCACCGTCCTTCACATGCCCGGTCACACCGCCGGCTCGGCTTGCCTGTTCGAGGAGGCGACGGGGCTTCTCTTCTCGGGCGACGCGATCTACGTGGATGATCGCCTGTCGTGGGACGATGAAAGGGCGTTCGTCGCGTCCCTGCGGCGCCTCCGGGCCGTCCACGCGACGCGCATCCTCGCGGGACACGGTCGGGTGTTCGACGGCGCGGAGCTCGTGACGGCGATCGGAGCCGAGCTCGCCCGGCACGACGCCTGACGGCACCGCCTCACGCGTTCGGCCGACTACGAGGTCGCGAGGAGGTTCTGGACCGCCTGTTGGAGGTCCGCGGCCGCGAGCTCGCCCTCGTAGGCCTGCTGCACGGTTCCGTCGGCCTGGACGAAGAAGATCGTCGGGAAGGCCTGGATGCCGAATGCCTGCGCGAGGGTGCTGTTCGCGTCGTCCACCGCGACCGGGAAGCTCAGGCCCTTCTGCTGCATGTACTCGGCCGGCGACGGCCCGGGGGCCGCACCGATGGCGGTGGCGACGCTTGCGAAGTTCACGGCCGGGAACTGCTGGAGGACCTGCGCGAGGGCCGGCAGCTCGGCCTGGCAGTGGGGGCACCACGGGGCCCACACGGCGAGGACGGTGGGCGTTCCCGCGTAGTCGCTCCAGGTGATCGTTCCGCCGGCGAGTGCGGGCGCTCGAGCCGGATGCTAGTCCGCGCGGCGCCACCCGGGCGGGCGGTGGAGATCGGGACGTGCGGCGATCACGCCTGGCTGGCGAGCCCTCCCGCGATCTCACCGCCATCGATCACGACGCACTGGCCGGTGATGTAGGAGGCGTCGTCGGACGCGAGGAACGCGAACAGCGCGGCCACGTCGTCCGGACTCCCCAGTCGTCCGAGCGGGACCTTGGCCTCCCACCGCGCGGTCATCTCGGGCGTGTACTCGGCCTCCTGCATCGGGGTCATGATGAACCCCGGACACACGACGTTCACGCGGACCTTCGGCGCGAGCTCGAGCGCCATCGAGCGGGTGAGCTCGATCAC
>Ga0315274_10003185_pt1 | contig 24442 bp, 40 predicted proteins | sample YL17G02_20_MG_FD_203700 | JGI IMG/M metagenome (GOLD analysis project Ga0315274, IMG submission 203700) | Sediment microbial communities from Yellowstone Lake, YNP, Wyoming, USA - YL17G02_20 | ecosystem: Environmental > Aquatic > Freshwater > Lake > Sediment | place: USA: Wyoming | collected...
TTCAATTTCTTACCAATCTCTTCTCTCCCATCAATTGAGTAATAAAAATTTTTTGTGGTAAAGTCAATCTATTCCAAGCACTCACGGAAGGATTTTCACCGCCCAAACTTGCATATAAAAATTGAGCCTCTGCAGAAGTAATTAAATTCATAACATGAGCCTCCGACTGCCAATTCTGATAAGTCGTCATCTCCAAATCATCCACATCTAATTTCTTTTCCAAATCTTGACGTTGCTCTAAGGATAATCTAGCAAATTTATCAGCCAGATTACTAATTAACCGATCAAAGCGTTCGCTCACCAAAGCTTCCATTTTCCACCTCCCAAATTAATATTCTCTTTCCATTCCATAAATATTTTCCATCACATAATCAAAAATAGCCTGTTTATCCATTCTGTTTTCCACCCATTCCCTCCGTCAATTGACTGTGTTCAAAAAATTTGTGACCTTTCAAAGGAATATAAGCTTTCAAACCCAACGAAGGCTCCACTTGAATAATAGCAAAACTATAAGCTTCATCCTCATTTCCCTCAAAATCCACCAAGTATCTCCATTCTCTGTGTTTTTTCATATTCCCATCGAAGAAACATATCTCCACTCATTCATCCACCTCCAATATTTTCTTTCAAAAAAACAAATAACCACCATGATACTTCCTCAATACCATGATGGTCAAAAATTCGCAACAAACTGCGTTTGTGACTCCTCACAGATAACGCTTACTGTTCTCTTTCGAGATTGTCCCACCTCCTGCCCTCAGCGTTACTTTAAATATTCAATTTTATTCTATGAATATGGATCCCCAATTAGTTTTATGTCGATATTTTTCTTCCACCCAGTTCTTAGCACTCTTTAGAGAAGTAAAAATCTTACAATCCTCTCTACTTTCGTATGGAGAGAACTCCTCCTCCTCTTCATACGAGGATGATAAACCAGTAGAAGCCAACCACTTGCCCTTATGTCTATTGACGCTTCCCACTGGAACATCTTTTTCGTTTACCGAAAGAGATTTCTCCGGATCATCTGGATCAAAATATCCAACATTCTCATTCACGTCCACTACCAATTGCCAAACAGTCTTCGCGTATTCAGGCATATCCCAAGATTCGGGATATTTATCATAATCAGAATTTCTTTTAATCCATCTCATTTTCCTTCCGCCCTCCCTTCCTTCATATTCAATTAATATTCACAATACCATATCTACAATAGAAAAACAATCAAAATCTTTTTACTAAAATTTTGTCATTTCCAAAAAATCTAAGTATCCCTTCACATCACCTCTAATTTTATCTCGTATTTCCACATTATCCGTCATTCTTATCACAGGAAATCCAAATCTATTATTAATTCGATGAACAGCAAAAATCAAATTATTATCGTCATCATGAAATCTATTGCCTCCTTGCTGCCATCTGCTCTTGATAAAATGTACTTTGCTATGAGCAAAAATCACATCTTTAGGATAAAAAGTCGTTAAAATCTTCAGAATGAAATCAGCATCCTCTAAAATATATAACTTATCATCAAAATTTATTTCTCTATCCATTATATTAGTTCGAAAAGCAAAAACCTGAGCCATCAATCTATATACTGGGAAAATTTTTTCAAAGGATTCTGATGATAATCTCTGTGCAGATACATTCAAATAATTACACCCAGATAAATATTGAACTTCGTTATTTTCGAACTCTTCAATCATATTTCTAATATTACCAATTTTTATTTGAACATTGTCGTCAAAAAACAGAGAGATCTCACAACAATTATTGTAAGACCACTCCGCTAACTTGCTCCGAGCATGTCCTATACCTTTATCGTTATCCAAAACAATAACGTTAACTGGATATTCCGTTATTATTTTATCGTACAAAGACATCTCATTTCGTTCAACAGAAATAACGAACTCAAAATCTTTTGAGAAATTATTTTGTAGGAAATAGTTTAATTGAAGAGGTCTAGATTTAGTAGGAATACAAATACTAACATTCACAAAGTTACTCTACATTCTTCCATCCGCGTGGAAATTCATCATACTCCTTTTCTATCCACCTTAAGGAGCTGTCAAAATCCTCAAAATACTTCCTAACAGCCACCAACTCATCTTTCATTGCTCCATATTCAGGAGATTTCTCCTCTCCACCATATCCAAAAAAATAAGATGCAAACAAATTTGGAATATTGTCTACTACTCCATAGTCTCCCTCATTAAATTCCATCAAATAATGATCCTGATAATATTCTTCAATAGCACCTATTCTTTTCCTTCCATCATACACATACCACAACCTCGTCAACTCAAACTCTGTATCTTTTCTTTTGCTAATATCCTTTTCAATGGTTTTCAGTCCCATATTCCCACCTCCAAAAAATTCGAGAAGAAAAAAAGAGGAGGATAAACTAATTTCTCAATCTATCCTCCCCTAATCACATTACCTCCACCGCCTCATCCACAAATCAAATCGTACTTATACTTTACCCGCCTCCTCCCACAGTACGAAAACTTCTCTTTGAGTCAGACTTACCTGCCTCTGCCAACCAGAACAAAATAGCCGACGGATCCAACGATAAGCAGTGTTACCACAATTATCGGAAGAATCTTGATCAGACTAACTGTCGCTGAAGACATCGTGCTGGTGTCAAGAGAATCAATGGTGTCGGTGACCACGGGGATCAACGCAACGCCGATGACGATGGTGACTACAATTCCAATCAGTACTCCAATATCCACTTTATTACCTCCTCTTTAAAATTTTCCTTCTATATAAAGCAGAAACTGCATTTATAGACCAAGGAACGTAGGGTTTTTCGCCCCACGTCCCGAACCAAACATCCTATATCCCTACGCCCACGATATATAATATAATACAACTCTGCACATAGCAACTTAATAGCATCGCTGAAAGCAACCCAAAACACCCCAAAATGAGTTGAATTTATAAAATTTTTTACACTATAAAAATGCTATCCAGCTAAAACCCCTAAAAATCCTCAAAAAACAAAATATTTACGTCGAGATTTATGTTGTAGATGCTTAATAGCCTCATCCTCCAACTGATAAATTCTAGTCAGAGACACTCCCAAAATATCTGCTATTTCCTGCATCGCCAATCTTTTTCCTCCCAGCAAACCATATTTAAATTTAATTACCAACGCAGCCTTCTGATTAGTAATAGAATCCAAAGCATTTATCATATGATAAATAGAAAAACTAAATTCTTTGCAAGCAGGAAAAACTTGAACGCACAACTCTCTGAAAGCTGTATCATCTGGCTTTTCTTCTATACTGTAGGTCTGTATAAGTTTCATTCCTTCTTTAACAATTTGACTAATCCTAGAAATCGATAAATTAAATTCCGTAGCCAATACCTTCAACGAAACTCTTTCCGATCCATAACGTCTTTCTATAATCTTTTTAGTTCTATCGTCCAAAAAAATCAACTTTTCTCTTTGCTCCTCTTGATTTTCTTCTCACCTCTCATTAAATCCTCCAAAAAACAAACTCCTATCATTATGCTGTCCACCTCATGTTCATTCATCTTCATTACCTTATTTTTGCTATAAATCTTTTTCAACAACAAAGCAGAAGTCATATCATCCTTCGTGGAATTACCATTGCCAGCAGCTATTTTTTTAACTTTTTTAGCAGGATAAAAAACAAATTGAATTTTTCTTTTCTTAGCTAACATTCTACAATCACTGAAAATCACCCATTGGACGGGCATAGTTCTAGCTGGTCTTTCCAAAATCACAGCCTCCGCACCTAAATCAGATATTAATTTGGAAATCAAATTAATTAGATCAGACAGATTATAACTATAAAAATTAGACTCAAGAAAAGTCCATTTTATTACATCCACAAGCTTGTCATTTTTCCAACAAGCAATAGCAACGTTCTTTCCCGGATCAATTGATAGAAAATTCAATATTTTTCTTCAATTTTTCTACTCTTTGCTCAATCTCTCTGATTTGATCATAAATACCAACACTATTAGCTGAAGAAATATTCCATTTTATTCTCGTACATAGAGACAAAATATAATCCAAATCAGACATTCTTAACTCCTTTCAAATTTCTAAGCAATTTTTCAATCTTGATTGCGCTAGCAAGACTAGTAATAACTATCACAAAACTTATCGAAGCCTTCCATTCCCATGTCCAATCCTGCAAAATATATTGAACAGAAGGAATACAACAAAACAAAAGACAAAACAAAAAATCCAATCCTGTCACTCTCCAACAATTCATTTAGAATTTATTTTCTCTCCGAGATATTTCTCTGCTCAAAACTGTCATTTGAGAATCATACAAACCATACAAAGTTTCCCATTTCTTAACTCGTATTTTAGCCTCTGTAAGTTTGCCAGACAGCTCGAATATTTCTGGATCTGACGCTGCATCCTCCCGAGAGGGAGATCTTTTAGCTCCCTTTTCCACACTTTCCTTTACCCTTTGAGCAACTTTAGCATTAATCAAATCCCCATAAGCAATAACACTAATTTCAGCACTACCCAGTTTAACTTTCACAAAACCCTTATAAGCACCCAATTTAGAATAAAAAGCTCCTATCTGTTGAGGACTCAGAATAGTTAAATCCTCTGGAAAAGTATACGTTGCACCAAAACTATCGGGTTTATTGGGTATAGAAACACCGTTCCAAATTTCTCCATTGCTCATTTCCTGTTTCCTGCTCTCACTCTAGATTTTTCACCATCCTCGCTACGACATATCCTCCGATAAGGACACTTGTTAAAACGCTCCCCCTTTCCGCGACATCTTATTCCAGGAACCGTACCATTGTCAAAACATTTATTTACCATTTTTATCTTATCCACATAGGGAGATAACTCCTCATAATTATATTGAACTTTATGAGGAATCAATAAAGATTGAGTTTTCTCCTCGTAAACCACATATCCATCACCTTTGTATTTGTCCACAGCCTCCTTGAAATCATCAGAAGTTCTACTGTGAAATTTATTGTCCAAGGACATCATTCCATACCAATGACATTGAATTTTGTTACTTTTATAGGGCTGTTTCATCATCTCATAAAGTCTATCGATTTCCACCATGCCACCGCTTTCTAAAGCAGCTCTCTGAAGATATCGAGAAGGATCCATAGTTTTCCACTCATTGAGAATAGAATTATCCTCAGTTACTACATAAAAATCAGGAGTACCCGTCACAAAAAGCTCATTGTCAATAAGTCTCTCTCCCTCCACCACTCTGAACTTCCCAGACCACTCCCCAGCCTTTTTAAGCAATAGAGTCCACAGAGCATGATGAGTAGTTCCTATAACAAAACGCTTGAATGTATTAATTGTAAAAACTTCCTCATCCGCAGGAGCACCAGACAACAAATACAGAATTTCACGCTCACATTCTCGATTTCCATCACTGGGTCTCAAATATCCCGAGGAATAACTGCCACCCGATCCACCAATTTTGAGAGGCAAAGAAAAACTTACATATTCATTTTTTTTGAGATATTCATTCAGTATATCAAAATAAAAAGGTATGTCTCGTCCTAATAATCTATTCTTTAGTTTGCGTATACCCATTTTCAAGCTGGTCCCTATACGTATTCCATAAAACACCAGCTTTGAAGGCTTCTACGCAAGCCACCCACACATTCTCATTATCTATATTATTTTCCATAAAAATCATAAATACCTTTTGCCAATCTCCAGGAGGTACTATATCCCCACTTTTTTCCTCAAAAAGTTTGTTAAAACGTATAACTTTATCCTTGATTGTATCATTCCTATCGAATTTCTTGACTTTATCTTTGGATTTGGCAAAAGAGAAATCCTTAACTATTTCTGCCACCTCTCTCATCCACAAAGGATCATTAGCTCTAGATCTAGTAACATATATAGGATAATCCTTAGCAGCATTCCATGATAAAATAATCTCTTTGTTCTCCTCCATTTTGCGCAACAGAGGCAAAAAAGAAGTAATGACTTCATTCTTAATTTGATTCCTTTTTATCTCAGGATTTACCAACTTAACCAGATCGTATACTCTTATCCTATCAGATTCACTTTTGGATAACGCATTAGAAATGTCTTCTTCCAACATGGCTACAACTCCCTACTATTATTTTAACAATGCCTAATTATACACCATAGCCAACATATACGCAACAGCTTCGTCTAGTCAATAACAATTGCCTTTTCTCTCCTTAGCACTAGGAGCCCATTGATCTATAAAATCAGTAATGTCCTTAACTGTATATCCTTTTTTATCAGTAACTCTCAATATAGGTAATTTAAAATTTTCCATTAGAAAAAGGTCCCTTTTCGCGTCTCTTTTTTTGCTAAAACCATGCTGCAAACCATCAAACTCCAAACCGAGATGAAATTCCTTCACATAACAATCAATTCTGTAAATATGAAAAGGTTCCTCTAAATCCACAGCAAAACCCAGATCCTCCAAAGTTTTTTGGAGTTTTAGTTGTCCTTTAGTGTAACTAGTTCTAATATCTCTAATATATTTATTTTTCAATATTTATCCTATATTAATTATTCCACCAATCATTAACCCGCTAATCGCCACATAAACAACAAAGAAAATGATCAAGATTATTTTGCATACTTTCTCTATATTGTTCATGTCTTTATAAAAATCATCTGAGCTTCTTGTTTCTCCCTTGTCTCGATATGCATGATATCCTCCCTCCGTTTCCAAACCGCACCTCTTACACTTATGTAAATGAAAACACACTTCTCTATTAGAATCAGAAAGATCTTCTTTAATTCTCTCTCCTAAATCTTGAAAATTATGTCCTAACGTTCTACACCAGACATTAGTTATATCAATTTCAAGAATATTTGATATAGTACTAACTACGAAAAAACAAAAATAAGCCCAAATCAAAAATCCAGTGAAACCAATAACGTGATTTATAGCCTTTCCTAAATTCCAAGATTCAATAATTGGATACACTAATGAACCTACAAATATAATAGTACACACAAAAAGAAGCATACTGGACATTGTCACTGGATCCATTGTTCCCCTTTCAGAGAACAATTTTCCAATATATTTATTTTTCAATTTTTTCTACCAAAGCATTCGAATGATGTTTTTTAAAATATTCCACACAGTCATCACAAAGACATTGTCTAATGTTCTCCACAATAATTTATGAGTTACCTCCTTCTTTCTTCCACAAGCAAAACAACGTTCGCTTTTTATGCCTCCAACTTCATTTTTCATTCAATTTTATCTCTTGTTGATTCTCAATAATTTTTATAACAGTCCTAAAATCTTCAATAGTCATTTTAGATGTAATATTTCTCATATCATTTATTACTAAATTAAAATGTACAGTCGTCATCAATATTGACAAAATCAACATAATTCCACATATTAGCCAAATATATTTATTTTTCATTTTAAAATATATCCCAGAACATCTATTCCTATAGCCACTATCAAAGGCAATAAAGCTACGCAACAAATGAAAAAAGTCTCTAGATCTTTCTCATTATCTAACATTTCTTTCTTTTTTCGCATTCAATCGCAATAAAAATAGCCAAATGATATAATGCAGCAAACGATCCGATCACCACGAAAATTATTGTCCAAATATCAAATTTTTCATTTATTATGTCCAATATGGGATAATATAAAGCAACACCAATCACTAAAGATATCATCAAAAAAATAAACGATCCAAGACGCATATCTCCTTATCTCCTTTTATATTCCTTCCAAGCACTTACAAAAGCAAAAACTCCCGCAACACTCAAAAGTAAATCAATTTTATCTCTCATTATTATTACTGCAACAGACAATGGCAAAGCAATAAAACCCATCCATATAAAAAACGTATAATGAAAAAGATTCCGCCCCATAAACAAAAATTTAATGATACCCATTACATTCCTCCACCAGAATAATCATCATCATCATTCTTTTCTACTAAATAATTTATAAATATCCCTATCATCAAAGAAGGAATAAAAATCATCCATGCAATCGTATTATCTACAGTCATAAAAAAAGACAAAATCCAATTTGATATAACAAACAAAATAGCCGTCACAACAATTGCAGTTAAGGGAGTTATGCTAACTATCATCTACATCCCTCCCGAACCACCGTCATCAGGAAAAATCCTAGAGAAAAACCATTCAACCAACATGCCAATACCAACCCAAATTAATATATCAACAAAAGCTATCACTTCCTTTGGCACTCCTTGCAGCAATGACCAAGACTCAGACAGATCAATAACAAAAGGAATAAACGCCACTCCCAATATAATAGCCACTTATTAATCCAGGACGTACATAAAATGTCATCTACATCTCCTCAGCTCCAATATATAATCATTTTTCTCCATAATAAGCCAATTTGAAACCTGACCACACTAAAAATCCGTGAATAATCAGAGTGCCTACAAAAATAAGAAAACCACTCCAAGAAAAATCCAATTGATACAGAAATTGTAAAATAAATTGATAAAACAAAAAGCAACTCAACATTGCAACAACAATAATCCAAATAGCAAAAGAAAGAGCTATTTTTTTATTTTGCCACAATAAACCTTGTATTATTCCCAACGACAAAAAACAACAGGGAAAAAGATAAACGCAAAAACTGCCCAAAAAAGAATAGATCGAAGTTTTATACAACAAAAACTGAGACAGCCAATAACTAGGCAAAATAAGAAATATTAACAGTGTTCCTATTCCCGCAATTTGAATCAGATCTTTCTTTTCTATTTTCATATCTGAAATGAAACAATATACAACAAAATAGGGAAAAAATAAATAATGCTCATTAAAACCACCCACCAAAAAGGTAATACTCCACAAAAATATAAAAACATAGTAAGAACAATTAAAAGAAAACCAATCCAACGTAACCACTGAGAATAATAAACATCTACCCACATTTGTATCAAAAATAACGCTAGAAAAACAACGCTGATACTTAACATCAACAATATTCCATTATTGAAAGGCAAAAAATTGAAAGAATAAACTTTCAACCACAGAATTATGTTCTTTAGCGCAGGAACATAATACCACCAAGGACCAGGATCATAGGATAATATCACTACATCCATTTATGCAGTTCTTCCTACCACATCATTGTACAACTTATCATAAAATGTTTTATCATTCCTAAAAAGTTCCAAACATTTCAACCAACCATAGGCTATCTTCTCTCCTTTGAAGAAATAACTTGCTCCCTCGTTGGTCAACATTCCCAAATCCTGAGCCAAAAGAGCCAAACTAGCCACTGCATCTATCTCTCCCGTAAAAAGAAAAGGAATAGTAGCTTCCATAAAAGGTCTATGCACTTGGTTTTTTTCGCTCCGAACAATTATTTGGAAACCTTTTCTTGTAGTTACATCCTTCTTAGTTTCTTGATCCCATTCTCCTCGTCTAACTCTGCATTTAATTGAGCAATAATGCTCAATAGATTTTCCTCCTGGATAAATGACGTCTCCTCCACCAGCAAAAGGAGACATTCGTATGTTCTCTCTGATTTGGTTCAAAAAAAGAAAAGCTGTTTTAGTTTTCTTATCCGCCATGCTCAAAGCTGGCATTATCTTTTGAAATCCTTTCGCCACCATATAAGCATGTTTGCCTGTATAGGACGCCTGATCAGCCATTGCTGCATCCTCCATCACCGATGGAACTAACGCTGCCAAACTATCTAAAACCACTAAATCCACTCCTTTCTCAGCAAAAGCTATCATAGAATCCCACACGCTTTCCATAATATTTCCTTGAATAATTATCAACTTTTTAATATCCACACCACTATTAGAAAACCATTCTGGAGAATATTTGTTCTCTACATTTATATAAACTGCCGAATATCCTAATTTCTGAGCATTAGCAATTAACTTTATTGCCAAAAAACTCTTGCCCACCGCCGTATCTCCACCGAACATCGTAAAACGATTGCGAGGCAATCCTCCTCCCAAAATAGTATCTAACCCAGGAATACCGAAAGGAATAAATTGGGTTTTGAGTCTTTCATCATCTCCAGCATAGGCTCCCAAACCAAAATTCTTTACTATATCCTGAATATCACTCAACTCTATATCGTTATCAACGCCATCTATTTCTTTTTCTTTTTTAGTCATTACTTTTCTCCTTGTCGTTTGCAGTATTAGAATTTTCACGTTTTTCTCTGCTTATTTTTAATTTATTTATTTTATTAATGTGTTTATTTGTTTCCTCTAAAGCCAACTGAATTGAATTTTTTATGCTATCCCTATATCCTGAATCTGGACTATACAAAGCAGCAGCCGGATGATAACTAGGAATCAATAATACACCTTTATACTTAGAACTCAAAGTCTCCAAATCTATTACAGATTCCACCATTTTGCTTATTTTTATTTCCTCAATTTTCTTATTAAGCATAGCAGCAAGAGGAATTTTTCCCATAGTTATTACAACTTTGGGCTTGACTTCATCGATTTCCCACTCCAAATGACCTCGACAACAACGAATCTCCTCATCAGTTGGAGTCCTATTTTTATTTCCATCCACAGGGCGGCAAAAAACGGAATTTGAAATATACAAATGACTTCTATCCAAACCCAATTCAGCCAGAATATCTCCCAAAAGAGAACCAGATCTACCAACAAAAGGTTGCCCCTTTTCCTCCTCTTTTGCGCCTGGAGCTTCGCCGATTATCATTATGCTACTAGTTTTGTTACCAAAAGGAGGAACGAAAGTATTTTTTGCCAGAGTACACTTATAGCATTTCGAACCTGAATATTTCGTATCATCATACTTTTCCACTTCCTGCAAATTAACAAACATTTTGGAAGGAGGAATAACTCCTTTAACTCTGATTATATCAGAACCCACTTTGCAAGACCACAATAAATCCTTCACTTTAGGATATAATTTGTTATCTACGATAACTTGCAGTTGGGATGTTTCGTCTTTCAGATAAAAGATAGCAAACTCGTCTCCATTTGCTCGATTATAGCGACTATAATCCTTTAGAACTACCGACACTTCTAACTCTGACAAATTTTTCTGGTTAATTTGCATAGGAATAAAACCCGCCAAAAGAACTGGTCTAGCCTTAAATTGATAAGTTATATCTCCCATTCGATGAGATCTTTCGATATTTTTCATTCGATCCGCGAAATCGTAAAGACCGAATACATCCACATCCTCTTCGTCCGTCAGCATTTTGTACTCTTCAATCAAACGTATAACACGAATATTCACCACACGTTTAGTAACTCTTTTCTTCAAATCCTCCATGTCCTTAATCGGATATAGAGAAATCAATTGTTCAGCAGCTTTCTCTCCCAATCCTTTTACCTGCGTCAATCCAGCTCTCAGATCATTACCTTCCAGTTTCCATCGAAGATCAGAATGGTTTAATTTGGGCGGGAGAACCCGACCGTAGCCCTTTTCAATATAATCACGCAGATAACCATTAACTTTATCCTCTACGTCCTCATTCATCAGCAAAGCATAATAAAAATGACGAGGATAATGAGCCTTGAGATACGCCATCTTATAGGAAATATCCGTATAACTAACAGAGTGTCCCCTGTTGAAAGACCAAGAATTATGAACAATAAAATTGTTTGCCACAAAAGAGTTATTAGGACTTTCCATTGTAATATCGTAAGTATCCTTAATTCCAAGAGACTCGATACTCTGTATTTGCATCCATTTCACATCAGCATGATTATCAACATCTTTATTAGCACCGAAAACGCTTAAAGTATTTGACAAAAGAAAAGACAACTTATCATCTAAATTATCTTTAGGATATATCACAATATAATTTTTTATATCTCCATATTTTTCTCTCCAATAATCGTCAGATCTGCCAATACCGTCCATTTCAACATAAAAACCACTAATCAATTGATCAGACACTCTATGAGTCTTACCAATTCTAGCATGAGAGATATGAGATAAATTATTTTTTATTAACCATTCTTCCAATTTCAACTCATTTTTGGAATAACATGTATGACCATCACTAGCTTCGTAAAAAGTACTGAATCCTCTAATACTCAATTTTTTCGATATTGCCGCAACTCGCTCATCTGTATCTTTAGTCAATCCAAAACACCAAGAATGACCATTCTCGTCCAAGAAATTCCTGCATATTTCTTCTTTAGCTTCTGGATGATCGTCCCACCATTTTCTAGTTTCCACTCCTATTTCTATTTTCCTAACATCATTGAAAGAAGGATTTTCCACAGTATTACGTTGCACCAACAATTTCTTTTGTTTTTCTCCAAAATTCTTTCTAACCGCAGAAAATTGATCTTTTCGTCCTAGAATATCATATCTAGATTTGTTGACGAACGATCTAACACACACAACATTGCCAGGACATAATTCAGACAACTTCTTCCATCCATTAGGAGTTAAAAATTGATGTTCTGACGTAGCTTCTATATCATATTGTTTAGTTTTCATCAAAAATACTTCTTTATCACCTGAGCAAATAACATTTAGAACTTTATTCTTTACTAACTTATCCCCTCTACTGTCCAGAGACAAAATACTCACTTCATCAGTAGGAGTCCATTTCCTATACAGATCACCAATTTTAACTCTTTTACCATAGTCCATTGTCACTAAAGCATCGTAAGAAAGACATCCGTGCGTACAATTACTTACAAGTACTCCATTAGCAAAATAATTATGAGCAAATTCCACTTCCAGATTATAAACCCTTTGCCAATCCTTCAAAGTAGAGAAATCAACTCGTTTCACGGCAATAACAGATTGTTCTCCATCCTGCAAATATAAACATTCGTCACCAATACTCAGATCCATAGCCTTAATCCACTTATTTGTCATTCCCTTCACGGAGCAACTCTCCAGAAGACCATTCATCACATAAAATGGATGAGAAGGAGTACATTTAATACTCACTCCATTGTCAAAAACCACATTCATTGCATGAATCGTCTGATTCTCATAAACCCTAGACACTTCATTGAAAACTATCGAATAATCTCTACCAATAGAAGCTACCCAATCACCAACTTTAATATTCTCTATAATCTTTTCTACTGTTTTATTCCCTTCTCTGCAAAGAACTCCAGTTCCAGGAAAAAAGCAAATATGATCGAAGACATGATTAGCAAATTCATCCGTAACTCCAGATTTGTTTACCGCACCATCTACAAAAAGATTCCTATATTTCTCAAAATAATCTTTTCCCATGCTTTTAGACATGATAGTTCTAACGTGAGATATGTCCTCCCATTCCATATGACCAAGAAAACGACAAGCAGAAAGAGTCTGTTCCTGATAAATTATCACTCCATGTGTTCGTTCCGTAATCTTGTCCATTATATCATTGTTCCAAGCATTAGGATTATTATCAGATTTGGCTTTCGTATAAATTTGGGTAGCACCTGAATTGTGAACCACAAAACCATTGGCTATATAATTGGGAAAACTCTGATGTTTCATAACCAAATCATAAGTTTGATGCATACCTGCTATTTTGATACTTCTAACTTTCTCTAAAACCAAATCATTATGAACAACAGTAGAAAATAAAATTTTGAAATCGTCTATGTTATCTTGATTAACTCTAATAATTTTAATGCTAGAATAATCACTAATTGTCTCGTCTCTATTTCTATCTAATTCCTCATCTTTATGCCAATATTCTGTATCACCGTACTCAATACCTAAATTAAGAGAAGGAACAAAAATATCAATGTGATATCGTTTTTTGTCAACAACCACTTTATGATCTAAAACAGCATCTTCGAAAAAAGACTTAACAAAATCAAACAATTCTAATTGGGGTTTAGAAGTACTTACATCACTATTACGAATAGAATTAGGATGAATATGATCTTGATAATATTCCGTCATTGTATCAGAATGTTCTATCCTTTTCTTCTCTGTCCACATTTCTTTGTTATGCATATCTATAAAAGTTTTCCAAGTATCACTATTCTTAAGAGACTCCAATCGTTTCTGTTTAGTTATAGAATCTAAAATAGGATTACTTACTTTCATTCTAATAGAAGAATCAACTCTATTAGGTAATCTTCTAATATAAATTTCATCACCAACTTTCAGATCTTTTAGCCTTGCCCAACCTTGACCTGTTAAAAACCTATGATCAGCAGTAGCTAAAATATTTCTTCTTCCTGCTCTCATAATTAATACATCTTGAATACCCGTATTAACTTTCTCTTTGACAATATTATGGAAAAATTTATCAGATATTATTTTCCCATCATCATCAGTCATATGAGAAAGAATTCTATCTCCTTTCTCTATATCTTTGATCTTAACTTGCTTTAAACGAACATTATTTCTAATAACGCCAGAGATTATTGTATTTGCCATAGTGCAGTGGAGTGGCCCAGGGCGAGCCAAAGCATTCAATGCTACTAAGTCCTCAAAGTTATCAATATGTATCTGTCTCAATAAACTAGGACCTGTGTTCTTTTCATACTGGAAAATACCCTTTACATCCACATCATTAAATAACTGAAAGGTCTTCTCGTCTTCATAAGATGCTTTGCTCAACCATTCATAATTCTGACCAATAGCATCCAATGCTGTATTAATTTTATCCAATGCATTAATACCCAAAGTATCAATCTTCAAGATATTAAGATATTTTGATATTTCCCCATCGAAAAATACCATGTGCTTTTCCTCTCTCTCCATCAATGGAGTAATATAGTTAAGAGGAAACGAATTAACCACAGCACCAGCAGCCTGAGCTCCAAAATGACGAATTTGACCTTCCAATTTAACCGCATTCAACAAAGCAGGATATCTCTCGGCAATCTTTTTGGCATCGTGAAACCCCTCGATAGTATCCATGATAGTGAAACTTGCTCTCAACTCTACTCCAATACGAGTAACCAATTTGTCCTTAAGACTTTCCACCTCAAACTTGGGAACCCGATACATTTTTCCCACTTCATCCAGAGTATTTTTGCCACCAAAAGTAGAAAAAGCCCCAATTTGAGCCGCTCTATCTCTCCCATATTTAGTATAAAGATAATGCAGAACATCCTGTCGAGCAGAGCTTTGAAAATCAATATCAATATCAGGAGGATCCATTCTATCTACAGAAATAAATCTCTCAAACATAATATCGTGAAAAATAGGATCTACTTCCGTAATCCTTAACACATAACATATGAGACCACCAGCAGCTGAATTGTGAACCACTACTCCATTAATATTGTAATTGTGTACTTCTTCTACTTCAATATCATAAACAAAACCTTCATAATCAAAATAAGATATTCCAACAATCTCATATTTATGATAACCCGCAACACCCATAAGAATATCTCTAATCTTTAAATCACAAGCTTTAACCCAATTATCAAGTTTCAAGAATTTATGATCTTCAGTACAAGTTATATCAAAAATCAAATTATTAGATATGTTTCTTATAGTTAACTTAATACATCTCTCTTTAATATTATATTGAAAAGTATCTTTCACCAGTCTACTTCTACCATCAGACGTAATAACCGTTGCTCCTATCTTTATTTCCTCTATAGAAATCTTTTTACCGCCATAGCACTCTATTTTATTTCCAGGAAGAAAACATCCTCTACCGCTCCCAACAAGATATCCAGTACGTTTCGCCCAACTCGTTAAATCACTAACAATCAGAAAATAATCACAAAAATCTTTCTGAGTAATCAACTCCAATTCATATGACAATCTATCTTTATAAACTTGACTCGTTAATCCACGAGAAGCAAGACCTTCCCAAGCTTTCTTTTCCAATATTTCCCGAGCATTTTTGAATTTGACAATCATCCCTTTTTTTAGTTTGTAGGATTCACAATCAGCAACAATTCTCTCCTGATTATTGAACATCTCCATAATCTCATTTTTGCTAAAAATGCCATCTAAAACTTTCAATGAGCTCTGATACGCAGCTTCATCCTCCATTTGATAACAATCTGTAGCAAAGGTCTGTTTCTCTATTTCCTCCATTGTTTTTCTTTGTCTAATACAATGAAGCATTTTCCAAATATCCGTTTGTCCTTCATTAAGTTGATGAACATCATGAGTCAAAACAATAGGAATATCCAGAGATTGAGATATTTTTCGCAGTCCTGTCGCCAAAACAGAAACAGAATCAGGAAAATTTTCGATAGGAATAATCTCCAGATAATAATCTCTACCATAAATATCCTTAAACTGTCTCGCTATATCCATAGCCTTATCCAAGTCATTATCAAGAAGAGATCTGCTCACCAAAGAGGACATACATCCCGACATTATCACTATGTCTCCAGCTCCTTCCTTCATCATCTTTATGTCAAGAGTAGGATAATAATAAAAATGATCTTCGTCATAGGATCTCGTAATAAGATTACAAAGTTTTGCCCATCCCCTTTGATTCTTAGCAATCATTGTAATATGATTCTTAGTTCTGGACTCTTTAAGATCTGCTATCTTCTCAATCATACGCATTTCTGCACCATAGAGAAGTTTCATTCCATTCTTATTATTTTTCTCCATAAATGGAATTCCCCAAACTCCATCATGATCCGTCAGAGCAATAGCCTTACGCCCCAATTGTTCTGCTCGTTCCAAAACCTGAGGAGCAAGACCAAATGCATCCAAAAAAGAATAAGTGCTTAGTGCAAGTGTAGATCGATCATTTTTTCCGTCCTACAGTCCCGTGGACAATCACCTCCTCAGAGCATAATTTTACTTTTGCTTCCATATCATCCTGCTCACTAAAATGATAGATTGTCCAACCACGTTCTTTTAATTCTTGATTTCTAATTTTATCCTTCTCCTCTCTAAGTTTGTGCCAATAAACACCATCAAACTCAAAACCAATCATCCTGTCCACCAACGCTACATCAACATACCGAACCGTAGATTTGGTACAAACAGGATGATTAAATGTCACATTATCCTTATTATACAACGATTTGACTATATTATAAAGTTTTCTTTGAGGACCGGAGATAACTTCTTTACTTCTTCCCGTACCAGCTAAAATACGACTAGGATGAGACTCCGGATTATCCATCAAAGATTTCTTTTTTACTTCACTCATTATTTTTAGATAATTCTTGCTCCTTGTACGAAAGAACATAGAGCATCGAATAGAGCAAAACTGTCTATACCACCAAATAATAGAACCGCATTCTAAACAAAAATTTTTGTATCCCTTACAATGTATAATGTGCAATCCTTTCCCTCTCGCTCCCATTTTCATACCACATTTATCACAAACATACTTTTTTATGCTAGGTTTAGTAATATGAGAATAACTAGATTTCTGTTTTCTTAACTCCGCAGCCTTTTCCACACCATGAATCTCCTCATAAACCCTATTCTTCAATTTGCTTTTTCTTCCCTTGGCTTTCAAACTTCTGTCCAATTTAAGAAGATTACCCTTCTCCGTTCCGTGTATATCTTCATAAGTTCGATCTCTGAGTTTGCTAATCTGTCCTCTCTATTTCCTTCCGAAATTTTCCTCTTTTCTTCTTCCGTATGTAATCGTGATCTTTTCTTTTTTAGTTCTAAACTTTGCATCTCTCCAAATTTATCACGATATTCTTTCATCGTCATTCCATGATTCTTCAGATGACTATTAGTGATCTGATAAAATTCTTGATTACAAATGAGACACAAAATCATTCTTTTATCATTTTTCTCGTCTCTTCAAGCAACGACAAAATAGAACATTGACCTAACTTTCTATCATACAAAGCACAAAAAGTTACACAGAAATGATATTTGAAAGGACAAGTTAATCCACTATCTGATCTATTTTCCATTATTTTCCTTCTTTATAATATTCAACACCATTAATAATACAAAAATTGTAATCCTTATTATATTGAAAAGTTTGTATACTACTAATTCCAGTAGAAGTATCTTTCAATATTATCGTTCCAGGAGATTCCCATGTCATTTCTCCTCCTCTCTCCAAATTCTGTTTCTGATTTCTCAAACTCAATCCATACGATTCTAACTCAGAAAAAGTTTCATCTGACATATCCTTAACAAACGGATTATTATTATAACTTAATATTGACTGATTCAAGCTATCTACTAAATCAGAAGTTATAGTATATTCATATATTTTTTTGCCGAAATCATTGTTGAAAATCATAGTATTACCATCAAAAATTATTGTTTGTTTTCCAATACCAGCAAGAGTTACAACAGTAGCCACATATTTACCAGAAAACCGCACTAATATAGGATCAATTTTTAAAAATTGCCTATTATCAGTTTTTATTTCTTTAGCAGAGTAAAAAACATTATTCTTCCAATCCGACATCGGTCTCACTCCAGCAAACGATAAAACAACAAAAATAATCAACAACGCCAAAAAAGTAAGAAACAAACTAGGACTTCTCCAACTGTTTTTCTTGATTGAAGCACTTAAAAAAACGAATCCTGTTATTTCTCCCAAAAAAATTGAACTTCCCATCAACGGACTAAAAAATTGACCAGAGAACAAACGAACACCAGACCAAATCATCAAAATCAACAAGCCAAAAAATAACAGATTCAGCAGAATTTTATACAGATCCATATGCAACCAACTAACATAAGTTCCAGAAACTTGCTTTCTAGATTTCCACTTTTGATTGCTCCAAGTCTCGTCTTCTCTTTTAGGCATCATATCTCCATTTGCTCATTTATCGATAAAAAAATCTTTCATTTTCATCAAATTACTTTTATCTCGTTTTTTCCTACGCTCTTCATCTATCAATTCCTGCAATAGTTTTCCTTTTCTCTCTTGTTCTTCCCAGTATGCCTTTTGATGTTTATATCCCTCTTTCTCGTTAGGATCATAATCATTTGTCATACGCCACCTCCACATTTCACTTTATTCTGGAAGACGAATAGCTATCCAACCAACTATTATAAGAATAACAAAAACAATCATCCAAATCCAATGCCAATCTGATAGCCACCACTCAACTATTTCCATTACCAACTAATAAAATCCTCTTTTTCTTCCTCTACCATTTCAAGAACGGATCTCATGCTTTCCATAACGGTATCTTTCACGCCGAAAACACAAATTCTGTCATCAATATGCTCGTATTCGTCATCTTTCATGTCCCAAATAATAAAACTGGAAAAAAATTCCACGTATCTTCCCTTTTTATCATTAGCTCCCGCCCATTTACTAATACATCCCATCAGATATTCCATCGAACTATAATCTTTTTGCACAGAATTAAAATCTTTAGTCATTATTCTTCCTATTAATTCAATCTAAAACTATTTGACTTTTTTCGTTTGTTCGCAATAAAACATAATCTCCTACAGTATGTCCATTAACTTTTTTACACTCAATTTTAGCGGTCATATATTTCCTGATTGCCGAATTAAAATCGGAGAAAAAAGGAGACGATATATAAAAATCCACATCTAACCCATGCAATCTAATACTTCTCTTAATAATCAACAAAAAATTGCTTTCTTTTTCTTTTTTATCCCAATCTTTATCTTTGGTTTGATTTCCATAATAATTTAAACAATCCTGCATAAATAAAGAATAATGATCCGCATAAATCAAATCATAAATTTTCACTGGATCAAAAAGAGTTTGATATTCATGAGAAAAATTCACTCCGTAGATAGTTCTTGGAACATCCAACTGATAATTTTTTTCTGATTCATATGCTGCAAACGCTGCAAGAACTTTCTCTCTTTCTGATCCATAGAATAAAGTAATCATTTCTCTTCGTATCTATAAAAACCTTCATCTTTAATAATTTTGTTTTCCTCAACAAATTTTACTTCTCCATTTTTAAGTCTCACAATCACAAAATTAGCTGACATTCCAATCTCATTACCATCTCCCCACGGAGTTTGAATAATTTGATGAACTGGTATATTCCTTTTCCAGTATCTTTCACTGATTTCGCTAATAATAACCTCTAGATCTTTTGATAATCAAACCTTCGGGAGTAGTTCTAACAAAACGATCATCAGAAGTCCTGCCCACAGAAACAAGAATTTTTCCTTCTGTAGAAATCACCTCATAATTTATGCTCTTATTTTCTATTTCCATGATAGTCATTATGGCATAATTAGCAAGATCTCGCAGAGTTTCTTCTAGTTTCTCGTCATTTTCCTTCGCTCCCATCACTAGAGATTTTATTCTCTCCATCTTGTCATTCATACGAGTAACCGAAGAAATAATCCCAAGCTCGCAAAATGTTTTGCTAAAAGAATCTCCATATGCATCATTTTTGCATATGTATATGTCCCTTAGCTCAGAGCAAAGACTCTGATGTCTTTCCACTCTATTCAATTTTTCGTTTTCATCTCTCCATTTCTCATAAAACCATCTTTAATTTCTCCATCCTTAAAAACTTTAAACACATCATTTTTTTTGCGAGATTGTCCTCTATTTGCCTTTGCTCCCTTCAATTTAGGTTTATGTCCCATTTTTCTCCTTTATTTTCTCCACAAATATCCACTAGAATTATTTCGTGCTGGTCCTCCATTAGCACCATAACAAGTAGCCACTTTATTAGGAATTCTTCCGTAACCATTCAACATAACTGCCGCATTTACCTTTTCCGAACCCTCATTCACAATAATCAATGACAAAATCATCATCAACAAAATCACTTTACACATTTTCTACTTCCCTTAAATTTTGCAAAATAGAAAAAAGACGAAACAACCACAAAAACAAATATAACAGGAATACTAACCAAAATTGCCAATACAGCCAATAAAAGAATATATAAACCAATACAGATACTATCAAAACTTTCTTTCATATCAACTCTCATTTACCCTTGTCTTATCAATCCTTCATACGTTTTTTCATATCGCAGACTATCCAAGAGGAAAACACTGAAATAAAAAGCGTTATCACTGTAAATAAGGTTATCAATATGCCCTCAACTGGTTCATAAGTCACATGCTCAAAAGTTAATACTATTAGGTTAATCAGTTTGATTGCTACTAATAATAAACAAAAAATAGATGTTACCCATGCCCCATAATAAGCTATATATTTCATTTACTTTTACCTCTTATCTTTATTCCCTTTGCTCTTAACTCATCAGTTTTTTCCTTAGAACATTTTTCACAAAGGAAAAGGGGTTTATGATCTGTTTTATCATAATTAGCCGCTCTCACCAAACGCCATAGACTTTCCTCTTTACCACACTGATCACAAACACCATTGTCCTTAAAATTCCAAACTTCCACTGCACCCGAAGTGAAAATAAACCGATCCACCCAAAAGAAAATAGCACCGCCAATCAAGTTAGCCACAGCCGCTCCAATCCAATCCTCTGGAGTACCAAATAGACTGCTAGAATGCTTAAAAAACGCCACCACAGGGGCAAGGATAGGCGTAGACAATTGCCAGCGGAAAAGGTACAAAAGAAATCTTTTCACCGAGAGAAACCTCTCTCACAACAATTGATTGCAAAACATTTTTCTCCATCGAAAGTATATCTATCACATAGAGGACATTTTCCCAACATTTCTGATTTATCTTTCTTTGATTCCATTTTGCTCCATTGAATCTTATGGGGGGTCAAATCAAACTCTCGATTTTCACCGACACGATGATCACATCGAGCACTATTTGTTGCAACCAATCCCTCCGAAGGAAAAGTAACCAGATCCTGACCACAAACAGGACATTTCACCTCATAATCTATGGGATATCCTTCCTCATCGTAATCCATCTTCATTTTGTCATAACAATCTCTGCAATAATTTCCTGAAACAATAGACCATACTCCCTGCGTAGGACCATCATAATCACCGCAACAATCATATTCCCAAGTTTTATGAGAAAAATCAAAAGATTCTCCCTCATACTGTCTCACCCAATGACCGCAACTCAAATTAATATGATAAAATTCATTGATGATCTGACTTACAAGACTAGGAACATCATATTCTCTCAAGTATTGTTCGATTTTAATAATACGAGACCATCTTTCAATAATTTCCTTCAGTAGTTCTTTTTTTTCTTCAGATTCTATCATATTATAATCTCCTATTTTTAATAGGATATTTATCTTGTAAAGGACAAGATCTATCAAATATGCTACCGTATTCACAAACTCCACTGTGATAGCAAATCGGTTGAAGATAATCCGCCAAAATGGGAGACACTCTCTCCTCAACAAGTTTTTTCATTTGCCCAATAACATCTCTCCATTCCTGCTCCTGAGCCTGCAAGCAAAGTCTCGTTTGAGCAATATTATATAAAGTACGATAAGTACATTTGAAACCCATCTTCGTAAAAATATTAGTAGGAAGAACTCCCCGAGCATCCTGAGTTTCCACTCCCATCTCTATTAAATCTTGATAGCAATCACTAATTTGTTTCATCATGCTATCGTATTTTTCCTTTGTCTCAGAAGTTTTAATACTCTTACCCACCAAATATTTGAATCCAGTCTTGTTCACAAATCTCATACTTTCCTGACTAAATGATGTACCAACACGATAACGAACAATCTGATGAGAAAATCCGCGTGTAATATCCTCAATGTTCCAAACTAAATCCACAAATTCTAAAGCACCCGACAAATTAGTTTTAAATACATCCAGAACTAATCTCTCAGCATCAGAATCAGCAATTTCCTCAACACTTTTTACCATATTGCCACGCATATTCAATTGTTGCGATGCAATAACTTTAAGAGCATTCGGAGTAGAAGCAATAAGATATACTTTAGCCATGATGATCCTCTCCATAATTAATATTTATCCAACTAATAAAAGGCAAAGCCCATTCCTCCGTATTAAATTCATTAATTTTTTCAATATAACGCTTTTTTGCCAAAGACAAATAATGATTTCCTAATTTTTCTTCTCTCACGCAATATAACACGCCACTCAAAGAATCAGCAAAACTAGAAACAGTTTTGGTCTCCTTACACTCATTCCAAAGATCATTGTATTCCTCGCTCAACTCTTTAGGCAAAACTGAAAGAATATTTTTCATCATATCTCGATTAACTTTTTGTATCTCGTTATATAATTTCTTATTGTCTTCCTTAACATGAGCCGGAATATCTCCGCTCATACTTTCCTCTACATCATGTAACACAGACATCTTCATATTATTGGTTATGTTCTCTTTGTCCGTAAATTCTGAAATAAGCATACTGCACAAAACAACAAAATACGAATGTTCAGCTACAGACTCATTAACTATCTTAGGTCTCGTATTAAATCTTGTAATACTACTAAGTCTAGTATAAATATCATCTATAAAAGTAACAATTTGTCCAGCTTCTTCTAAATTCATTAAACTCCTTTAAACAAAATCTCCGTGAACAAAACCTAAATAATCGTGTGACTGTTCATCATGCACAAAACGATCCAGTTGAGCCCTTAACTCTTTCTCTCCATTAGCAAATCCCCATATTGATTGCTGCAACATAACATTCAGACCTCTTCCAGACACATCAGAATATGCAATAATTCGAGGAATTCCACTAACTTTCCCAGATCCAGTAATAACCTTATCAACAATTCCTTTATCGTACATCCAACAAATAATTCCTGCTGCACCCATTTCAAAAATAGAACCAGGATCAAAATCATCAATAATAGTCACAACCAAATCAGAATAAACAATTGTACCAATATCAATATCAAAAACCTTGTGTCTCATATCCAGAGAATCGTTTTTTTTATCCAATACAATGCCATCATAATAAGGAGAAAATAGATTGACGTCCTCAAACTCTAAAATAATATTTCTCACTTTATTCATTACCTTCATTTGTTGAGAAGTAAACCAAGGAGAAGCCAAATAAGCTCTAAACAATCTGCTGCTCCTTATTTATTTTCCGTGCTTCTATGCATATCCATTTTGAATTCGATGTTCCCTCTCTAATTCCCAACAATATCTTAGATACAATTTTGGGAAAAAACTCGAAGATCTCTTCATTGGATAAATTATCTAGAGTCATTCTCTTCATCGAATGAAACCCATAAATCTTCTCTATTTGAAAATTATTATTAACCAGTTTTCCTTTCAATTCATCAATCGTATATTCTTTAGGATGATCACCAAAATGCTTCCCAGTTGCACCATTAGGAGTCTTAATATACAGGATACCATCCTCAGATAGTACCCGATAAGACTCTTTAAATATGTGATCTAAATCCTCGTCATAAAAATGTTCAACGCATTCCAATCCAAAAATAGCATCAAAACTTTGATCTTCAAAAATCCATTCCTGCTTAAGATCCATTTTCATGAAATTTAACTTTTTACCAATTTTAGGATTCCTATCAACAATATCAACACCAAGGAAATCAATGTACCAAAATGTTTGCTTTAACAACATACCAAGCTCATTGTTGCCACAAGCAATATCCAAAATCTTTTTTTTCTCCAGAGAATATTTTTCCACAACTCGAATAGCATGCAAAAAACCAAAAAAATACGGAAGAGTTCTCAATCTACCC
>Ga0315274_10003186_pt1 | contig 24441 bp, 19 predicted proteins | sample YL17G02_20_MG_FD_203700 | JGI IMG/M metagenome (GOLD analysis project Ga0315274, IMG submission 203700) | Sediment microbial communities from Yellowstone Lake, YNP, Wyoming, USA - YL17G02_20 | ecosystem: Environmental > Aquatic > Freshwater > Lake > Sediment | place: USA: Wyoming | collected...
GGATCAGCCGTGATGGCCGTGCCAGGGTCAGGAACCGGTCCACGATGGCGTTGAGCCGACCCACCTCGGTCTGCATGATCTCGGTGAATCGAACGTACTCGGCTCGGGCCTCCGTCTCCGGGGGGGCAAACTCCATGCGCAGCCGTTGCAGGCCGATAGAGATGGCGTTGAGCGGGTTCCTGATCTCGTGCGCCACGCCTGCCGCCAGGTTGCCCACGGCGGACAGCCGCTGTTCACGCGCCACAACTGCCTCAAGAGCACGGCGCTCTGACAGGTGCCGCGCCTGGATCCAGAAGATGGCTACGGCCCCCGCGGTGCCGACGACGAGCAGGCCGAGGCTGTAGGACAGGATGCCGCGCTGGGCCTGCCGCGCCACGCCGGCCAGGCCCTGCGTGCCGAGGTCGAGGCGCACCAGGCCGGCCTGCTTGTTTTCGAGGGTGAAGGGCTTCACGACTTCGTACACCTCGCGGCCATCGGCCAGCCGTTGCCGGCGCCCTTTCACCGTGCCCGCCTGCCACGCCTCGCGCAGGAAGCTGTCTTCCTCCCGTCGGCCCACCTCGGCCACATCGCTGCTCGCCAGGACGGTGAGGTCCCGGTCCAGGAGGGCCACCGCCGCCACCCCGGATTGTCGCCCGAGGTCTTCGACCAGGTGCTCCACACCGATCTCACGCCGGAAGTTTAGCAGGTACTCGGCGTCGGCGTGGACGGCGATGATGCCGGAGAAGCTCTGGGCCGGGACGGCGACGCCGAAACCGCTCCCCTCCCAGAAGCGCCGAACCTTGGCGCCCTTGGGCAATGAGGGGAAGAGCTGGGCCGGATCCCCCCGAGGACCTCCCCACCAGCGATGCCCCCACATGAACGGCATGCCCGGGGCAGGCTGGCCTTCTGACGAACCGCCTTCCGCTTCGCTTGGCGGGCGCATCATCCCGCCCATCATCATCCTAGGGCCCCGCCCCGGACCGGGAGACTCCTGTGGTTGCCCTGGTTCCTCAGGCGCGCCAAGGCCGCGTTGGGCGAGTCCGCCCGGACCCCGGCCGCCGCCCCAGGGGCCTGGTGACGCTTCGACGCGGGGCAGGGAGATCGGGTGGCCCTGGGGATCGAGCAACTCCACCTTGGCCAGCCTGTTCTCGGCGACCACGCGCTGAATCAATTCCTGGGCCCGGGGGCTCCGTGCGAGCAGGAAGTCAACGAACCGCGCGTTGTCCAGCAGCCGCTGGGCCACCGCCTCTTCCAGGAGGGCGTTACTGGCGATGGCATTCTTGCTGCTCGCCTCTAGGATGCCGATCAGGGCCAGCGCCCGGTCCTCCAGTTCGCGCCTCAGGTTCCGCTCAAGACGGCGCGACTCGATCAGCGTGTACGCACCCAGGAGGACGATCAACAGCAGGACCGTAGCCAGGAGGGCCGGCCAGGCGAGGTGAAGTCGGGTGGATCGGCGTAGCAGATTCGGCATACAGACTCCGCGGCAAGGTCAGGGGGATGCCATGACTCTGGATTAGCCTATCACAACACCTGGAGACTCACCACACGAGGAATCACGAGGGGCGCACGTACTGCAGGTCAAGAGGAGAGGCGATCCATTGCGCGTTTGCCCTGGAACCTGAAAGGAAAACCGGGGAGCCGGCAGGTCGTCGGCTCCCCCGTCTCAGCGACCACCTTTAGCTCCAATCCGAAATTCTCAACCGCCAAGGCGCCAAGAACGCCAAGACCGAAATGGCTTATTGGGGGAAAGGAGCGGAACTTCTGAATGCCCCATAAACCGGTTTTTGTGTTCTTCGGTCGAGAGTTCGAAACATCGCATCCTTGGCGGCCTTGGCGTCATGGCGGTTCAATGGTTTTTTCGGATCAGGGTTAGAAGGTGCGACCGGCCCCGAAGGGAATCACATTTCCGAACGGATTGATGTGAAGGTAGCGGACCTCGTCCTTCGGCCCTTTCACCTCCACCTGGTACATCGGCCCGCGAGGTCGGTCGAACTTCACGAGCTTCTCCACCGTGTAGCCGGGGAGATTCTTGGTCACGTAGTCGTTCGCGATCTCTTTGGCTTTGGCCTCGTCAATCGCGGTCGCGGTTACACCCTGCGCCCCCTGCTGCCAGCATGGCCCAGCCCCTGGCCCGAAGCCGGCGCCAGGACCCCAGCCGCCGCGCCCGCCCATCATTCCAGGACCCCAACCGGCGCCACGTCCCATTGGACCGTAGCCCATCCCCGGTCCGCCCCACCAGGCCATCGCCGCCCCGGAAATCCCCAGGACCAGCACTGCCGCCAACGCCACACCCAGAACCTTTTTCATTGTCGTTCCTCCTGTCTCTGAGATCGTTAGATTGTTGTGTCACCAACCGTTGCTGTTCAGAGACAGGGGCAACTCGTGTGCCAACAACGCGCCCTCTCGGACCGGTCCACTGTTTACCGCCACGAGGCCTGAATTTTCAATGGGTTGGCGGATCACTGGAAAAATCGGATCGAGGACATCATCTCCCAAACATTGCTTCTCTTCGACAAAAACTTCGCCCGCCTCGACAATTCTGTCGATGCGCGGCCCCAATCCTTCAGCCGACTCGCATCGAGGGCTGGCGGGTAGTAATCATCATGATCGCCGCTCAAGAAGAGTTCGATTGCCCCCTCCGCCGGATAGCGTAGTCTTGGATCGGACACGATTTCCTTGTAGAGAAGGGGACTGCTGTGCAAAGGCAACTTCTGTGTCGCGGCGCGGGAAAGCACAACAGGTGGCGAGCGGCACCCCGGTGGTTGGGAGGATACTTACTTCTTCAAGCGCGTCCCCTGTCACAGGAAGAGTGAAGAAAGTGAGCTACCCTTCTTCCGTCCCCCCTCTTTTAATCTCTACTACGAGGTGGTCCTGCCAAAGACCGAACGGCCGACCATCGGGTACTCCATCAAGACCCTGGCCATCTACCGCGGCTTCACCTGGCGGGATCTCTACCTGTCCGGGGCGGCCTCTATCGAGTGGTTCCGCCGCTGAACCGAGACTCAGGATCCCGCCATCCGCCAGCGCATCCTTGATTACAATAAGGACGACTGCCGGGCAACACGCGTGCTCCTGGATGCAGTGCGAAGTCTTCGTATCGCCGCATTTGATGGCACACAGTCCGCAGAGGAAAGGCTGCCTTGACAGCGCGAAACGGCCGGGGCCCGGATTACTTACGACCGGTGGGCCATCATGCTATGCCAGGAATAAAGAAAGGGCCCGGGAATTCCCGGGCCCTTCTTGCGATCGACTGAGGTCAAATCAGGGCAGCCAATGTGGAATTGCTACCTCTGCGCTAGCTCTCTTTCCTCCTTGGTCCTCCCCTTTTGTTCCGAGTGTCCAGACGAGGATTTTGAGCCGGTCCGCGCGATTCGAATGACCCCCGACTCCAGCAAATGCCGACGCACCACAACCTGGCGCTGAACCTCATCCAATTCCTTACTTGTTTTCTTCATGATCACATCACCCCCCTGCTAGTCTAATCGACTAACGCGCGGATGGTGAGGCCTTTTCCCTGGATATGTGACAATACCAGCCCGGGGAGCCATTTGCAACACCACCACGTCGATAGGCCCTCCGCAGGCTGGGGTTCCAGGCAAGAAGCGATCCATTTCTACTTGGACCGTCGCAAGGAACACAGCCATATCGATGGCGTCTTGGACCGGCATTGCCCAGAGGTTGAGCTTATCGATCGGCCGAAGTACCTTCATCTTGCTGAATGCCTCCAGCCTCGCCTCCTTCGTGATGTTCAATTCCGTACAAAAGCTGCCCACGACGTCGAAATGGTAGCCATAGAGCAGAGAGAAGACCTGCGCATATGTTCCCTCAAGTTTGATTCCGGGCTCGCTCAGAATCCTGGAAACCGTCGGGGATTCTCCCTCCAAATCTGCCTTCCAAGCCCGCGGCAGATTCTCCTTGGGCAAGGGGGCCGCCAAGAGCACGGTTGGTCCGGGCCAGTCTCCCGGAGGCACCTTCGTGTTCTGCCAATACGCTCGCTTCCGATCAAACATCTCGTCCACAAGTCTCTTTATGCTCCCATCCTGCTCGCCCTCATCGGTCGAGTCACCAAAATCGAGGGACTTCGTGGAGATGAAATCCGTGGCCGCGATTTGGCCGATCGTGGCGTACCCTGCGACCATGGCCATCAAGGTCATGGATCGATCGTGAACCACCTTGGTGGCATTGTCATACGTCTGGTCTACCCATTGCGGCTCGCCGTTGGCATCAATGCCGACGGCGCCCGGAACTGTCACCTTGCTGTCCGCAGCAAAAATGACTGCCGACCCCGTTCTGATGGCTATGGCAATGGTCATGGCCGGGGCCTCCCGAGACAGAATCCCAATTGAACGGGAACCTATCCGTCAACAACGTTCCGCATTACTCAAGTTCATCCGATCCCTCGCGTGCTTTGCCGTGTATCTCGGCTCTCATCGTTCGTCCTTGGCCTGCCGCGCGCCCCAGCGCGTCTTGGCGCGCTCCAGGAACGACGGCTTCCCGGTCGGTCCCGAGCCCGCAACGACCTCCTCGAATCCGAACATGAACCCTGTCTTGCGGTGGTGCTCGGACCGCACCTTCTCCACGATGCGCTGCCAGTCGGCGACAAGCCCCGCCTTCTCGAAGCAGCAGCGGGCCCGCTCGAAGTTCGAGAGTGCGGCGTCGTAGTACTTGCTCTTCTTGGCGTTGACGACGCGCATCCCCTGGGCGCACCACAGCCGCGCGGCAACGTCGGGATGAGTCTTCTCCAGCTTCTTGGCCGCGGGCTCGGTGGCATAGTGGCTCACGCTCTCGAGCGCATCGTTCTTGCTCCGGCGCACGAGCTCCGCGAGGCGCTCCAGCTCCTTCGTCTCGAGCAGCAATTCGATCAGCGAATGGAGATCCGAGCCCTTGGCCCCTTCGATGGCTTTCTCGTGCCACGCCGCGCGCTTTGTTTTGGGCACGTACTTCATGAGGTCGTCGTAGGAGTACTTGCTCGGATGCTCGAGGTACTCGACCCAGGCGGCATCGAGAGCCTCGTTGCGACGCCCCAGCTTCGTGAGCAGAGCGCGCTTCAGTGTGGCGAGGTCATATCTCGTCATCGAGCCGTTCGACGCCTTCTTCGCGAGCGCGATCCCGCGCTCCACCCAAGACAGCGCATCCTGGGCTTTTCGCCGAGCCGCAAGCATGGTCACAAGCGCCCGGCAGTCCTCCGGCGTGATGCCCGTCTCCTCGGCTAGCGCCAGGTAGGCTGCGACATTCTTCCGCCGGAGGTACAGTGTGCGAAGGGCCTCGCCCCACCTCCGGCGTGTGGAGTTGGGGTTGCGCCTGAACGACTCGCCCGGAACCGGCTTTGCCGTTGCGGCCGCGTCGAAGCGATCCCGGATCTGCTTCACAAAGGCTGCGAGCCCGGCCCCGTTGAACACCTTCGCCGCCTCCTTTTCCAGGTGATAGCAGAAGCCGTAGGGGTCGTCGTCCATCCACGCAAGTAGGCGCGTTGCCGTCTCGTCGGGGCCGGCGTTCGCCGCCTGCCGAGCCTTGATCCAGCCGCAGTAAAGCTCATTGACAAACTGCCCGAAGCTGCCGCTCGATCCGTCGATCTCCTCGGCCTTCTCATAGCAGCCCGCGAGGAATGTCTTGTAGAGCGACACGGCCTGGGCGGGATCCGTTGAAATGAGCTTCGCGAGCTGCTTCTCGACGATGCTAAGCTCCTCGACAAACGAAAAGTCGGCATGGTGGGAGATAAAGCGTCCAGGCATCAGGGCCGATTCGATCAGCCGCTCCATCTGTTTCGTCACGGCCCGGAGTTTCCTCGTCATCGAAGCCCTCGCTTCGTCGTCGCACTAGCCTTCGAGCGGGGCTTCTCTTCCTCGCGGAACGGGATCGCCTTGAAGCCGGAATCCTCCCCCTGGTGGAAGTAGATGTGGCCAGTCAGCGAGCCGTCCATTAGAAGCTTCGCCCAGCCCCGGCCGCTCGCGGGATCGCACTCGTCGTTGCCTTCCCATGTGAAGTCAACACAGGGTCGGCCGCTTCGATGCCCGTGCCGGCAGTCCATCCAGCCATCGACCGCGATGAAGCGAAAATGTCCCCCCTGGCCCTGGAATTCGATGAACGCGGGGCCGACGAGATCAATCGCCTCCCGATCCCACACGTCCATCTCGGTGATGCGCCACTTGCCGCTGATGCCCATCGCGTTCTTACCCCATCCCCATCGCCATGATGGCGGCCTTCGTCGGTGAATCGTAGAACTGCCACTGGATCGCCGTGAGGATCGCGTCCGGGACGTCTGCAAGGTCCCGCTTGTTCTCGCTTGGGATAAGGATGCGCTTGGCCCCGGCCTCAACGGCCAACTGCATGCGCTCGGGGAGCGAAGCGACCTTGAGGAGCAATCCCTGCACGCTCATTTCGCCGAGCGCTACGGTTCGCTCGAGGACGGGTTTCCCAAGGATGGCGGAGACCAGGGAGATGAAAAAGGCAACGGCGGTCTCGGCCCCTTCTTTCGCCTGGTTCAGGTTGATGGCCTGGACGGTGAAGTCGTAGGCGTTCAGGTCGTGGTCGATTCCGAGGTTCTTCAGATTGGCCTTCAAGTAAGCATCGGCAGTCTTGATCGCCTCTTTCATCTTGCTCGAGAGGTTGCCGAGGGGAATGATGCGGCCGGAGCCTACGTTCATCTGGGTCTGCAGCAGCAAGAACGCCAGCCGGTTGTCGCTCGCATCGGTGCCGATCGTGTAGATACTTCCGGGCGGCAACGCCCCCTCGGCGATGATCGACTTGCCCCCCATCTCCGGCAGACGGACGAAGGTCTCCTGGCCGCTCTCGCGGTCGATGTAGGAGAAGCTGGCGTCCCAGTACTCGAGCCCGCCCATCTTTTTGAGCTGCTCCTTCACCCGGCGCCGCATCTCCATCGCGTAGGCGAGGTACTCCTCGATCTCCTCCTTGGAGACCTCGCCGTCCGGGTGCAGAAGCTTGATGAGTCCCGAAACGGTCTTGCGGACCGCCTTCTGGTCGCGGCCCCCGAGGTGCGGGCCGAACCGGAAGAACCGTTCGGCGTAATCGGCGTACCCACGCTTGCGGAACTCGCGGAATACCTCGGCGAGGTAGTCGGTCACCAGGCCGAAGTGATCGGTGTAAGCAGCGTCGGAGGTCTTTTGGAATTCCCAACCGGGGATGTACGCGTGGATGCGGTCGTAGAACGCGGTGTCCATCTCTTTCGGCATCTGGTAGAAGAGGTTCGACGTGCGGACGATCGTCTCGATGTCCCCGTCGATGTTGCCGACGAAGACGACCGAGCCTTCGGCCGTAATGATGTCCCGCCCACGGCTGAAGGCGCCGTCCTCCATATACCCCTTCATGATATTGATGCCGTTCTTGTCCGTGAAGTGGATGCCCGCAGCCTCGTCGAAGGCCACGACGTCCCACAGCGCGACGAGCCCCCGTTGCCCCGTGCTGAGGTTCACGAACATTTGCGCCGTCGTCGTCTGGCCGCCCGAGATGAGGTGGCAGTAGGGGCTGAGTTGCTGGTAGACGAAACTCTTGCCTGTCCCTCGGGGGCCCAGTTCCACCGAGTTGTAGTTCCTCTCGACGAATGGCAGCAGGCGTTGGATATAGTGGAGCTTCCGCCGCTTCGTGTAGTACGGGTGACTCGGCTCGTACCCCATCGAGCGCATGAGCAGGTCGAGCCACTGGTCCTGCGTGAAGCGGCGGCGGGCGTCCACGAACCGATCGATGTTCCGCGTGGAAAGCTGGATGGGGCGTATGCTTTCAACGAAAAAGGGTCGGTTCTGGCTCTTGAAGACGAAAGAGTCATCGTAGCGCAGGGCGATCTCGGCCCAGATGCCGCCCATCAGCAGGCGATCGTGGGTGCGCACCTCACTCTCGTCAATATTGATGTAGTCGAGGTCCAGGTTGGACAGCCGGGCCCAGTACTTGTCGTGGGTCTCGACGAGGCGAACCGTGATTTTGTCGATGATCTCGTAGGTGGTATGTTGCTTGATGGCCGACTTCACGGCCTCGCGCTCATCGGGCTTCACGTATTTGGTCGAGAGCGTCTCCCGAACAAACTCCAACCCCTCGCGAATAGCCTCGTCGTCGGTCGATGCGCAGTACTTCCCGAGCAGGAACTCGATGACGAACGCGGGGACGCCGAAGGCGCTTCGCATCCGGCGCAAGAGGTCCTTCCGCACCACCAATCCCGGGAACGCTTCGGCGGCGAGCTGGTCCAATTCGTCGAGCTGGAAAGGTTGATCGCTCATGGCGGCCTCACATGTCTCTTCCGACAGTCAGCTTGATTCCCCCGGGCGGGAACTGCTCGGTGGTCTCATTATCGCGGATGTCCAGTTCGAGTAACTCACCCTTTCGGAAGGTGGCCGACGAGTGGAAGAAGAGGGTCACGCTCTGCTCGGCGCCTTGGGCTTCGAGGCGCACCTCTTTGGGCTTGCCCGCCAGCACCGAGACGGGCTTGCCGTCCGGCCCCGGGCGCAGCACGTCCAGGGACAGCGTCCGCCCGGTCGCAGCAAAGAGCGGCATCTGCTCAGGCGCCGTAGTCGTCGCCGAGGTCGGCCGCAGCGTGACCTTTACCGCCGTCCGTTGCAGCTCGAACGCGGGCAGGACGACTTCGACGCCGATGCGCTTCTCCTGAGCGGCATAGCCGCGGGAGACGATATGCGGAATGATCAGCTCTTGAACCGCAGCGCCTCCATGGGAAAACGACTTCTCGGCTTTGAAGAACGCCAGGCCCGGCGGGACCGCCACACGGACGTCCGGATCCCAGGCGAATGGCAGCCGAACAAGCGGCAAGTCTGCGTCGGCCGGTACCAGCGCGAACCGTTCCTTCAGCACGTGGCACCAGGCCTTGTCGCAGGGCACCTCGTCCGGGAGCTTGCTCTCGTCGAGGAGGATGAAGCCATGGTCGGTCACAACATGGACGCGGCCGTAGCCCCAACGGTGCAACTTGCGGACGAGGCGCGCCAGCCGCTCAATCTCCAAGTGGATGTGGCGGATGAGGGTTTCGGCCTGACCGTGCCCAATATGGTCCACCTCTTCATGGCCGAAGACCACGAGGAGTTCCCCGAGCCCGCCCGGCGCTTCTGAGGTCGCTTCCATGTCGGCGATGTCCCGGCAGTCCGCGCCGAAATCCTTGAGTAGCGCCAGCCGATTCTCCCGCACCGAGGTGTCCTTGCCGTTGACCTTGGGGTGGAAGTTATTGCCCTTGACCTCAATCGAGACATCCGCGCCGGCCAATGGCAAGAGCGCGGTCATCCCAACCCGGGTGACCGTAGGCAGTGTGGCCATGACCGGCTCGACATCAACCGCGTGGCTGCGGAGCAGGTCTTTGATGGCGAGGGCGCAGTCGTAGCGGAGGGCGTCCACGATGACCACCGCTCGCCGTCCCTTCGCCTTCCAGACACCCTGCTCCATATGGGCGGTCACACCCGGAACACCCGACACGTCCAAGGTGCCCGCCTCTGTGACCCGACGGAAAAACGCCTCGTTGAGCGCGTTGGCATAACTGGCGTATTCCCGGTCGGCCACGCCTACGACTGTGGGTACGCCGTGCTCCTCGGCACGAAAACGGACAGCCACATGACGCATCTCGACCATCGCGGAACACTCAACGTAGATCTGAATAAGCCCTGCGGTCGAGGTCGCATTCTCGACCTTTCGCTCGGCCTTTTCACAGTCCTTGATGAAAGTCCCGAGGTCCCGAAGTAGCTCCCAGGACCCGGCCGGGGTGGGGCTCGCCTTGACAAACTCGGCCTCGCGAGCGATGGCGTCTCCGTACCGTCCAAAGAACTCGGCCGTCGCAGAGCTCTTGGGCGCAGCCTGTTCGAAGGCGGCGAGGACCTCCTGCCACCGGAGCTTCACGAGGTGGGGGAAGCCGAAGGAGAGCCCGGGCCGCCCCTTCGCCCAGGCCGACAGGTCAATCTTGGCCTCCACCGCCTCAATCCAGCGGTCCCATGCAGCGCGGTACTCGGTGTCCCTCAGCCAGCGCTGGAGGAGCTGGCCGTGGTGTGGCCTTACCCCCAGGGGAGGCAGTCGATCGGCGAACGGGAAGTCGGCAGGCTCGCCGTACCCGAGATAGGTCTCGGTCAGGGCAAGAACACCGACCAACTCCTCGACCCATTCCGCCGGCGCTTGGCCGGGTGCATCGAAGCCGTAGCGCTCGCGGACCATCTCCAGGAACTCGCGGTCGAGCCCTTTCTCCTGGAGGTCCGCCCATGTGACTTCCGGCTCCACGGCGAGGTCGAGAATCGTCTGATCCACGTCGCCGATGAGCCGAGACTGCGCCAGCTCCGGTGTGAGCTGAGTGGCCCAGAACACAGCGGGACGGTCAACGAACTTGCTCACGTACTTGGCGAGAAGTGAGTCCCACCCCCCGTCGTAGAGGCGCCGCTGTTCAGCAGGGTTCTCGGGCAGCGCGACACCAGCCTGACGCAGGAAGCTGAACAGGGTCGGCCGCTTCCCGCCGAGGCGCCAAATCACCCCGGCTGTACGGTACTCCTCCAGAAGATCGAGGCGCACCCCATCGTCGCCGTCTGGGACATCGAGGCGATCCTCGGAGAGGGGCACGTAGAGGACGAAGCGGAGATGCCGACGCTCCTCGATCAGGGTCGCCGAGAGGATCTGATGCATTCGATACTTGAGCCAGATCTGGCCGTGCTACCTTGCGGCGTCGTACTCCAAGAGCACAAAGGGCAGCCGCTTCTGCCCGGCGAGGTGGGACTGTAGGGTGGGAAGCAAGCGAGCAAATTCTCGCTTCTCGTCGAACCAGAGGCAGACCTGGGCGCGCTTCTCGTGCTGGAAACGCTGATCGAGTTGGCTTGCGAGCACTTCGAGGATCATGCAATAACCTCACCACCAAGACACCAAGGCACCAAGGGCCGAAGGCGAACAAGAAATACTTCTCTTGGTGTCTTTGTGCCTTGGTGGTTCATTTCACGCTCGCCACGCGCAAAACGCCGGCCTTCTCGAACGGCTCGATGTTCACCTTCACCCCATCGTCCAGATCCGGATCCCAGCCTTGCGGCCGTTCACTTGGGGATTTCCAAGGGGTCAGAATGCGATAGTCGTGATCGCCACCTTCAGGCCCGTCGTGGTTCCCCTCCTGGATCCACCGAAGTTTCTGGTCAAGCGCCTGGGCCTCCTCGACCTTGGTCTGCCAGTCGAGCCGATCGTCGGTCCGGCCAGCCCTGTCCGCGAGCGCGGCCTCGCGGCGGAATGACTCGATGGCGTCTCGCACGTAGCTTGCCCGTAGCTTGGCCACCCGATCTTTGTCGAATCGGTGGTAGTGGACCAGCACCCCGAAGGCGAAGGGCGCGGCGCCTTGTGCGGAGGCGATGTGCCAGTAGATGGGCCGGCTCTTGTAGAGCCCGCAGTGGTACTCGAAGAAGGCGTTGTCGAGCCATTCGGCGATGCTCGCGCACCGGCGGTAGCCCTTCACGCTCCGCTTCAGCTCATTGGCGATCTCGACCTCGACTTGGTTAATGTCCCGAATGGGGAACAGCACGGCTAGTTCGTGCCGCACCCGATCCACCAAGGGGGACTCGCCGGCGACTGCGCCAAACGGCACGATGCCCTCATCGTCGGACTCGATCACGCGCTTGATCATGTAAGAGAGGAGCCGCCAGACGTGCTCCATACGCTTCTGCTCGACCGACTTCCCCTCCATCTGCGGCCAGAGCACCTCGGGCGGCCGCTCGCCGAGGGTCTCCTCGATGATCGCCCGGGTGCTGTCACGGATACCGTAGAGGTGGTAGACCTCATCGTTGAGTTCCACGTAGTCACGGCGCAAGGCTGCTTCGGCCCGTCTCTCTGCATCAATTACCGCGTCGATGCGGTCCTTTAGCAGTCGGTTGTCAACCTGAACCTCTCCTAAAAGCCAGGGACGCTGGAATACCGACGACAACTCGTTCCCCACATCCCAGTCCCGTTTGGCGTACTCTATTCGCCCTGCCAACGCGGATATGTGTTCCGATGAAGCAGCGTTCTTCCCCGTCCGTGCGGGTACCGGGAAGCGACCGACCATCCCTGCCTGGAACGTAAATGCGGCGGAAAAGAGTTGCATCACCGCTTCGCCAAACTCCGAGGCCAAGATGGCAAGTAGATAGTAGACATCTTCGGTTCGCTCAGGGATGACCGCTTTGCCGATGGTACTGAAGATACATCCTGCAGGCATGTGCCTGATGCAAAACCCTCTCATCGAGCGGTGAAGGTATGTCAGGCCTTCCCTAAAGTACCATTCTTGGCTGTAGATTCTCTTTGTTTCGCTCCCCTCGCGTTCGACGATGAACCGCTTCAGCCGATAGCCATTGCTGGCCCAGTCGATCACTGTGTCGATGTCAGCATAGAAACGAGAGAACAGACCACCTTTCGCGAGTGGCACCCAGCCCTGCCGGCCGAGCACCTCCCAACGAAAACGGATGAACCTACTATCATCCGTCGTGGCCAAACCCTGGCGGGAAACGCCCTGATAAGGTTCGAGCGGAGCGTGCTCCCTAAATACGTGACTTAAAGGCGCAGCTAGAGTGTACTCGAGTGGCGCCCCTTCAATGCAAGCGAAGTCCCGACGTGGCACACTTTTGCGGCGCCGGTGGGTGATCGAACGTAACGCCTCCACGAAAGCCCTTTCGCGACTCTCCTCCACAGCGAGGGAGAAGAACACGATCTGTTCCCCCTCGCTGACCACGTAGTAGGCGCGGTCCGCTTGCTCCGGCGTCGTCTCGATACCCTCGCGTGCTTGCGTTGCTTGAATGACAGGTACCATGAGCTTCCGCCGGAGGTCCGCGTCGGCAAGGATGGCACGGACATTCAAACGCTTACCCTTCACGGCCCACCCCCCAGCGCTCCAGGGCCGCACTTTCCCACTCCGTGACGAGCTGCGTCAACAGGGTGTAATCCTTATGGATGCGGCCGGTCTCACATGCGGCGAAGTACCGGGGCTCGTCACGGTGCTGGTCGTATACGTCGAACGGCAACAGGTTGTTCTGCATAAGAAGAAGGTTACCGACGATGAAGGCGGTGCGGCCGTTTCCCTCCCGGAAGGGGTGAATAGCCAACAGCTCGCACACGACCTCGCTCACGTAGCCGTACACCTCTCCGTCGTCTTCTGAGATCAATGGCGAGCGTATGAATACGTCCCGTTCTAGTACGTCCATGAGCGGCGCAATCCCACCCGCAGGCAGGGGCCATTTAATCGGGCCATCCCCCTTGTGCAACGCAACCGTTCGCCACTCCCCTGCGAACGGGTAGATCTCGCCCATTAGCTCGCGGTGCACTTGGCGAACCAGATTGACGGTCAGCGAGACTGGTTCTGGCTTTTCGAGCAGACCTGCCACAAATGCCATCGCCCGACCGACACCCTCATCCTCCCGCCGGTCGATCTCCTCACGGTCGAGGCACCCCGCATAGTTCAGTGTGATGCCGTCGTCGGTTTGGATCCAGTCCCAGTCGCGATCATAGTCCTTCCACGGGTTCGGAACCACGCGAGGAGACGTTGGAGCGGAGGCGAGCGCAGCGAGTTCATCGACTCGCTCTTTGCCGAGCTTTCTCCTTCCAGCCGGCACCAAGTAGAACTCACCCGGCAATGCGGCCTGGTAATACTCGGCCTTGGCCTTCCCGCTTCCACTCCGGAAGCGAAACCCGAAATCCTTTTCCGCCCATCTCCAGCGCACGCGGCTCATCAGTCACTCGCCTGCGGCGCGGATCGCCCTCTCCCAAAGCTGTGCGCTCATCCAGATGCCGGCCTGTTTCATGGTTTCCATACTGGGACGAACTGCATCGATCAGCCCCTCTCGTTTCGCCCGAAGGAGAATGCCGACACTCCCGATGACAGAAAGCCCGAAGAGGCGTGCGACTCGGCGTCCACGCTTTTCGTCCACGGCGACCCATCGGATCTTACGCTCAACAGCCAGGCTGATCACGTCGGCCTCTCCCGCATCAAGATATGTTGACAGCAACAGCGAGGAAGGCGATTCCAGAGTTCGAACTTCCATCCAGTCCGGGACCTCGGTTTCCGATACCTCTTGTGCGGGCTTCGAAGACCCACGCTGGAATTCGTGCCGTACGGTTTCGGGGACAAGCACGGATTGGAACAGCCCATGAAAAAGGGACAAACGACCACACGCGGCCAGCGCAATGAGCGGGCCGGTGTTGATGACCAGAGGCTCGTCCTTACTGGACATTGCGTAGCTCCTCTTCCATCTCCGCCTCGTCGAGCTGGATTGCCGACACCCCCACGGTGTGGAGCCTGAGCAGGAAATCCACCCGGTTCATGCCGCATAGCTGTGCTGCCTTACCCGATGACAGGCGACCCAGATCGAACAGTTTCGCGGCCAGAAAAAACTTGGCTTCGTTCAGGAATTCCTCGCTCGATTGGCTTGTGGCGATCAGGATATCTTCTGGGATTTCGATATGCAGATTGGCCATGCCATGCCTCCTTTCAGAATCCGACTCCTCCCCGCAGCACGATAGCCGCCGCTTCCACGGTGGCGTCGTCCAGAATTCCGAAGCCGAGATCGAGCATCGTCACCAGGGGATTGCGCTTCAGGAGAATCTCCGTGCGGAGCTTCTCGAAGCTCGTCAGGTTGACAAAGGTCGAAGAAACCAGCGCCCCTACGTATCCCTCTGGCTCAACGATCTGCGTGGCTCGATCGATGAACGCCGCGTAGATGTCGTTGGCGGTGAGCGGATAGGCCGCCTTGACGAACTCTTTCACCTTGGGAACGAAGCCGCCATAGGGTGGATTCATGATGACCACGTCGTAGCGCCGGGAAAGCATCTGGATTAACTTGAGGCCGCGAGCGGTATCCTCTGCGAACAATCGCTCGGCCGGGTCCACACCGATCTCAGCGGCCTCGGTCTCGATGGCAACCAGTAGCTCCTGTTGAAGCTGATGCGCCTCTGCGTCCAACACCTTGCGCTCCAGCTCCAACTGCAAGGCGCGCTGCTTTTCGGCTTGGGCGCCGAGCGAGCCCAGCTCCAACTGGCGTCCCTCCTCACGCCCGAATGTCTTTGTCATCCCCTTCTCGCGGGCTCGTGCAGTAACCCACTCGTCCAGCACCTGGCCAACGGCCTCGCGCACCCGAACCAAGCTCCCCAATTCGGCAACGTGCGTCAAGTTTTCCCAGAGCGTCTTGAACAGCCGATGGCGCAGGTCGGCAGCGCCGATACGCCCTCCAATGTGATCAACCAGGGCCCGGAGCCGATCCTCCCCGAGGTCCACGGCGTTGGCGACGACCAGATTCGTGCGGGGGACCCTCACGTCAAGCGGGGAGAACCCGTGCTTGAGCGCCGCCTCCTTGGCAGTGAGCAACAAGGACAGCGAGGCAATCTGGATGGCCCGCGGATCGATGTCGATGCCGAAGAGATTGTGTTCCAGAATCGCCGCAGGAATGCTTCTCGGGTCTCGCACGGACGGAGCGGCCGGCCAGCCGGGCTCTCCGGCGTGCTCGATCTCGTCGAGGTACATGCGGTGGAAGAGATTAAAGGCATACTGGCCGAAGTGCATCGTCCCGCAGGCCGGGTCAAGAAGCGCAATGTCCCGAGCCCGCTTGAAGGTCTCGACCTGTCCATCCTCGCCGAGACGTTGATACCGGATCCGCTCCCCGGTCCGCGGCACCAGGTAATCGGCCACCGGTTCGTCCGACACGCGCTCATCGGGCAAGGGTGGCGGGGCAGTGGCCCGGAGAGCGGAATCCGGGTGCATCTGGAGCCACAGCCGGCCGAGCGTGTTGTCGACGAGGGCCTTCACGACCCATGAGGGGGTGTAGAACTGGTTGATGACCGCCAACTCGTAGGAGGTGCGCGGCGTGCCCTTGTTCTCTTCGCGGACCCGCTTCTTCTCCTCGCGGTTGAAGAACTGGTAGACCCAGCCGAGGAAGTCCTGGGCGCGGTAGGCGTCCTCGGGCAGCTCCTCATTGATCATCTTGAGGACGCTCGCCAGCACCGCGTGGGTCGGCCAGACGCTGGCGTACTCGTGATCGGGATCGAAGAGGACGCGGATCTCCTGGGTGACGTGGCGGAAGGCCGCAGTCAGGCCGCCACGGAGGAGCGCTTCCTCGGCGTCATCCTCGTACTTGTAGCGATCGCCTCCCGCTGCGCGGAAATCTCGCAGATACCGGGATCGGGCCTGCCCGGGAATGGGCGTGATGACCTCGGTCTGCTCGGGAACACAAGACTCACCACCAAGACACGAAGACACCAAGTCGGACCCATTTGATTTTTGCTTGGTGTCCTTGGTGTCTTGGTGGTGATACGTCCCTTCGGGCGGGGGAAGGAAGAGGAGTTCGCGAGCCTCCATGGCTTTGAGGCCGACAAGGCGATTCAGTAGCGTATAGGCCAACTCGCGCTTGACATTGTCAAAGCCACGCTCGGGCGTCCCCTCGCCGAGGATGTCTCGGGCCAGTAGGGCTTCGACGCGCCGACGCACGGCGGCTGCGCTCTCAGGGAGGCTCATCTGGTCGAGCGGCCGGTGCTTTCCGCTCCGCTGCAGGCCCAATCGCTCAAGCTGCGCCGCGAACTCCTCCTCAAGGACACGGCGCACCTTCGGCACCCACGACCGCACAGCCTCCTTGAGGTCACCACCAAGACACGAAGGCACCAAAGAGGGGTTCATAGGGCCAACCTAACGATGCCGTCCTTGATCAGGGGCACATTGAAGTTGATGAGGAAACCAAGCCGATGGCCGGAGAGCTTCAGGTAGGTGAGCACCTGGGCCTTGTGCACGGGCAACAGCAACTCGACAGCCTTTAGCTCGACGATCACGCAGTCGGAGACAAGCAGGTCCAGACGAAAACCGGCATCGAGCAGCACCCCGTCGTAGATCACAGGAAGGCTAACCTGGCGCGAAACCGCCAGGCCGCGTTTAGCTAGCTCATGAACGAGGCAAACCTCGTAAACCGTCTCCAGCAACCCTGGCCCAAGCGTCGAATGCACTTCATAAGCGGCATCCACGATCTGGCGTGCAACTAGGTCGGTCGATTCGGGGATCCTTTCGATTCCTTCCCTTGGTGTCTTGGTGCCTTGGTGGTTGATCTTCATCACTTCACCACCACCGTAAAGCCCTTGCGGATCTGGGCCTTCAGCTCATCGGCCACTGATTCAAGCGTCCGATCGACTTCCTCCTCGGTCCTGAAGCGCTTCCCGACTAGCGTGGTCGCCGCACGCCACTCAAAGACCTTCTCCCCGGGTGGCGCCGCTGGCATAGTCAGCGCCCGCAACTCGGCCTCGACATGGGCTCGGTATCCTGGGAGCGCGACGAGGGCCTGCTCAAGGGAGGAGAGGCTCCGCTTGCCCGCCGCATCGAGAAGTGCCTCCACCGTCGCGACCGTGGTAGGCGCGTAATGGCACACCTTGCCGGGCCCGAAAATCGTGCCGACCACCTGGTCCCGCTGCGGGGTCGGCGCCTCCCGGTATGCCGCTCCATTCTTGATATCTGCGACGATCTCCTCCGCGGCCTTGCGGACCTTGTCGTAGGCCTGCACGTACGCGTCCCGGTATGCGGCGAAAGCCGTGTCACAAGCCGAACGGAAGTCGGACCAGCGGGCGATGACCGCCTTTTCGATGACGATGGCGTCCATGTCCTTGCGGGCCTGGGTAAATCCGATGGCCTTGGGGTGGCCATCCGGCACAGGATGGTTCTCGGCAAGCGTAACCAGCCGGCGGGACCGCTCGTATTCCGTATGGCGGTTCGCCTCCAGGAAGTTGCGTAGGTCTTCAAGGCCCTGATAGAGCGCCTTCCACGCCGCCTCCCCGGTCAAGAAGGCGGTAACGACCACGGTTGGATCCTTGGCAGTCGTAGGCTCCGTGAGCGCACCCTCGGCACCGAGAACAGCATCCGGTATAGGCAGCCCCTGCTGGGACCTGGCTTTGGCGTCGTGCAGGCGCGTCTTCAGTGCGAGGCCGAGGCTCCGGACCGCAGACGCGATGGCGTTCCCTGACTCCGGCGTGCCGGTCACGCCCATGGCGATGAGCGCCTTGCTGGCGCGCTTGATCTGGTCGACCGTGAGGCTCGTCTCGGCGACGCGGAACGTGACCTTCTTGAAGGCCGTAATCTTCGAGAACAGTTCGTCCGTCCCTTTGTAATCGTAGAGCGGCGCGGGCCCACTGGGCGTCTGTTGCTCGATGTAGACGGCGCCGGCCCGGAAACTCGCGGCGAGGACTAGGCGCACCAGCTCGTCAGGCCAGCCGAAGGGCGGCCGCTGGAAGCCCTTGAAGCCCTTTTCGTCCTTCGCATCCAGGAGCCGGGCACCCACGGGGTCGGCACCTTCGTCCTCCAGATCGGCGAGGACCTCCAGGATCTGGCCAACCAAGGCTGACTCGCGTTGCAGGCTCCCCTGCGTGTCGAAGAGATCGAGCTCGGGAGCAATCTTCTGGAGGTTCGTGGTGGCCGGGTTGAGTAGAGCCTTGAGTTGTTTCCCGAAGTCGAACGGCCGATCAGCGATACCGAACCGAGGGTAGACGTTTGGGATGACCGTCTGGATTGCGCTTCTGACCGGCTCCATGAGGTCAGAGGCACCCTCGAGGTTCACCTCCTGCCCACCGGAGAACACCGTGCCATCCAGGAATGCCCGCTCGAGATCCTGCACCAAGGCGGCCTTCAGTTCGTCACGTTCTTTCCGCTTCTCTGAGAGAGCATCTTGAGTGTCCGCCGACGCATCCTCGGTGAAGCGCTTGTCGCCTGTCACCTTGACGAGCGCCTCATACCGCTTGAAGCGGGCTTCAAGGGTATCAGGGGCGTCTGCGACCCACCAGACCGTCTTGCCCTTTGCCCCCGCGGCCTGGTTCTGGCACCGGATCTCCTCCACCTCCTGTTTCCGCCCGGACACGAGCGGGCTCGTAAACTGGACCTCGATTTCTGGCCCCGTTTCGACGGCCTCCCCATCCAGGCGCACGCCGAAGGAAAACGGCACTTTGGTTGTCCCGTGGGTTACCGTGAAGTTCGCGAGCTTCTTCCTGGTGACCAGGTCGTCCTTGCACATCTGCTGCGCCGTGCGGCGCACTGCCGCGATACTGATGCTCTTGGGCCCACCCGCGCGGACCATCTCTTGAATAGCCTGCTCGATGGTCCGCTCTCGCTCATTGAGGAACTTCCACTCGCCGGTGGCCTCGTCGCGAGCGACATAGCCGGCCTCCTGCAGCGCCGTGAGCGTCGCCTCGACCTTCTCGCGGAGGGGGGCGATCTCTGTCGTCAGGTCGCGCACGAGCAACTTGGCCAGCGTCTCGGGGACGCGTGGCACCCAGGTGACCTTCTGAAGCAGCCACAAGATTTTGAGAACGCGCGACGCGTCGATGGGGGTGCCCGGTAGACGCTCGTCCGATTCGTAAATTGCGCGCACGCCGGAGGCGCCGAGATACTCCTGAGAGAGGAGGTCGTTCTGCACCGCGTCGAAGACCTGGTCGAAGCTCACGATGACGCCGAGGGGCTCGTCGGCGAGTTCCTGGAGGGCCTCCATGACAACGGCGATCATCGAGCGAACCCCGCCGGAAATGCGGAAGCCGGAGAGCGCCTCAAAGATGTCCTGGGCAAGCCGGATCTGGTGCGGCAGGAACGGGTACGCATCGATGAAGGCGCGCTCGGTGATGGTGCCGAGCTGGCGGCTGGCCTTGAGGTCGGCGAGCCCGGCGATGTGCCCCTCATGCGCCGCGTAGAGGGTCCGGAGGCCCGCCTCTTCGGCGGGGTGCTTCTTGAGGATGCGCTCGGAGACGACCTTGGTGATCTCGTCGGAGATGAGGTGGGGCTTCAACTCGAAGCGGGCATTGAGCCGACCAACGAGTGCAGGCTGGAAGTTGGTGCGGTCAACCACCTTCTCCAGGTCCTGCTGGCTCGTGACGACGAGCCAGACCTTCCCTTTGCCTTTGTTCCCGATCATTTCGGCGAGACTGTTCAATTCGGCAATGCGCTCGTTCGAGTCGGCGATCAACGTCCCCATCTCATCGATGACGAAGACAAGATGTTGCACCTTGCCGCCGGTCGGCTTCTGCGTGTCCACCCATGCCACGAGCTCGTCGGCGATCCCCTCCGCCGTGATCTTCTCGTGGCGGAACATGTCGGTGAGGGCGTTCTTGGCGACGCGCTCGTCAGGGTACTCGGTCGGATCCACCCTCGGCAGGATCTCGGCGAGGCGGCGGCGCACAGTCATGAGGTCATCCCGGCCCTCCGCGCTGCGCCAGGGGACAACATAGGTTGCTTCGTATACCTGGGCCAGCTTCTCAAGCAGCCCACGCTGCTGGAGGCGGCGCTCGATGCGGGCGACGACGAAGTTCTCGGCCAAGCCGATGTGCCGGTAGAACTCAGAGAGAAGGATCTCCCCCACCGAGTTCGGATTGTTGAGCGATTGGCGACTCTTGATCTCGAAGGCGATGGTGCGGACCTGGGTGTTGAGCTTGATTTCACCCAGCCGGAGCCGGACGTCCTTCCCGCGCGGGGTGTCGGCCAGGTGCTTGATGAAGGCATCAATACACCGCTCGTCAACGCCGTCGCCTAACGGATCGTTCTGGAGGAGGGAGCCAAGCACCTTGGCGAAGTGTGACTTCCCGGAGCCAAAGAAGCCCGAGATCCACATTCCCATGACGTCCCGGGTGGCTCCCCCACGGCGGAGCGCCTCGCTGACGTGGGTGAAGGTGTCAAAGATCCGCTTGAGCTCGGCTTCGATCTTGTCGGTGACGACGTACTCCCGCACCTCATTGGCGAGCGCAGTACGGTCAAACACCTTGACGACGCCTTCGATCTTCACGCCGATGTCGCGCTTGATGACGTCCCGTATGCTGGCCATTCGTTTGCTCTCCCTCGGTTGCAGCGCTCGGTCGGTCACCGCCAGAACAGCTTGACGGCGAGATAGTTGCCGCCGTCCGGCTGATTCATGAAATGAAGCTTCCCCCCGCGCTCCTCACCAGGAAAGGCAAGGACGATACGCGCCTCCAGGTCGCGGAGCCCCCGGAGGACTTCGGCGTAACGCACCAACGGGTACAGCGCGACCGTGGCATAGACGAGGACGGTGCCGCCAGGCACTTCCGCAGCCACCTCCGTCAGGCGGGCCTGCAGAGCGGCCTCGGCCCGCTTGGAGAGACCTTGCTGCATCCAGCGGTAGTCATCGAACTCGTCCTCCTGGAGGGATGCTATCCCCTCGTCGGTCAGCCCGGTAAACAGGAAGCCGGTCAGGTCCACGAGCCGAAATGCGATCTTCCGGGCCTGAAGCGCGGGGACGAACGTGTCCAGGAGGTACTCACGGAAGTCGAGCTCCTTGTCCGGCGGGTAGACGAGCAGAATGGAGTTGTCGATCTTGACTCCGCGGTCCGGACGGAGGGGTTCCGCGATGAGACTGAGCAAGGCGTTGAACATGCCCTCCATCAGGCGGCCTCCGCCACGTCGAGTTCCACGACATTCCCCTGCATACGGAACCGGAGCGCACCGACGCGATTCAGCTCGCCGAGCGCGTCGATGACCTCTGATCCGTCAAGTCCCAGAAGGCGGAAGATGCGTGCCCGAACGAGATCGAACGGTACCACGCCGGCCAGCCGAAGCGCTCGGACAAGGAGGCGGACCGGGGCCCCATACAGCGCCGGCCGAACGGTGGTCTTGCGTACAATGCCCTTCGCGAGGCCAAAGTCGCGGATGCTCGCAGCGTATTTCTGAGCCACCGCGAGGCATGTCTTCTCGGACCAGGCACGGACCTCGGGATGCGCGGCTTGGGCGCGATGGAGAAAGGCCAAGACGTCGGCGAGTCGGATCTCGGCTGGCGCTCGCCGGAGCAGCGGGAACAGCCACTCGGTTCCAAGATCGGCAACCAGACGGTCGTTGAGCGCGAAGAGGATGTAGGCGGTGAGGCCGCGCTCGGCCTCCGAGAGACAATGACACCACTCAGCCCAAAACGCAGCAAAAAAGGCGTCTTCGGCGTCGAGCCGGTACCGAGCCTTCAACTCCTTCCAGAGCTTTTTTCGGGCAGACGTAGATGGCCGAGAAAGACAGTTCTCGTCAACGACGAGAGCCCGATAGCCGGAGCTTGACAGCGGAGCAGACTGCGCATTGAGGAGCAGATGAAGTTCGGTGTAAAGGGCAGAACGAGCGGACAGTCGTGAGGAGTACAACGCTGCGGCGTCCAGGGCAGGGATGGGCGCAACTTGCCTGCCTACCACGGCGGAAACGCGTTTCCCCATCGAGACCTCGTCAATGTATTCTACCCCAAGCGTTCGCCAGATTGAAGGGAAGACTTGGCAAAGAGATTACCCACACGTGGCTTGGCCGCCCAATCGCCCCCTGCTTCGCCACGCCAGGGACCATGCCGCATGAAAATCGGGGACCCGTTGCATCTGGAGGATGTTGGTGATGAGATCGGGCTGGAGGGGCGGCACCCCCGAGCGCCTGTGGCAGGCGCAAGGCCCCTTGCGATCTCGCCGTGGCGACGGGTCTCCTGCGCCTCCTGCAGAGTTGGGGCCGCGTCAGAAGGAACACGCCAGAAGGAGTTTCCGGATGCAACGTTCCCTATTGGACGTCCCCCATTACTCCGAGAAATCGAGATGTCTCCATGAAGGAACCCACGAATTTGCGCCGGTTGGTCTTGCCACCGGCCGGGCAGCCGCAGAGAGTTCCTCCGCCCGAAAGAGTTACCCATTCATTCCTTCTTTGGAGCCGGGAGCAGATCAGTCTTTCCACCTCTCGTCACGCGCGCGACAAACGGCCCCTTCACCTTCCTCAAGAAACGTTCCATTCTGGGCAGTGCTTTGATGAAAGCCGCCGCCATCTCATCAGCCCGCAGGTTCCCGCTCGTGAGAACAAACGCCCTCACTTTCGCCGCCAGAAGGGCGGTAATCTCCGTCTCTCTATAGCGGAGCATCTTATCCTTAGTACAGCGTTTCGCAAATACAGTCACACTCATTTCTCTTCCCTCTCCCTGGATGGGAGAGGGCGGGGTGAGGGTGCAATGAGGGTTGCCGCGCCGACGTTCCCCCTCACCCTTCCCTCTCCCGCACAGGGGAGAGGGGGATCAAAATGTTGCGTCGGGACAATACGTGAGCGTAATTCTGAAACGGAGCACTTAGTCAGGACTACCCACCGTCGCTGGCCCAATTCGCGGAGCCAGTCTTCATCCTTAGCGTCGGGCGGGAAGTGGTCCTTGTGAACATGGACGGTGAGGCCGTGCGTGCGGAGAGCCTCGGCAACAATCCTTTCGCCGAGGGAGCGATCGATGAAGTAGGTGATGGGCCTACGCGGCCTTCGGGAGCGCGAGCTCGCAGCGGATCGCTTCCTCAATGTCTGACCGCCCGCGGCCGTAATCGACTGCCAAGTCTTCCATTGATTCGCCGGCGTTGAAGCGCTCGGCGACAATCACGGTCGCGATCCCGGTCCCAGCCAGGACGGGGCGACCAAAGGAGATCCGGGGGTCGATTACGACTGCCCGGGGCTCGTCGGCCTCGGGGTCCCTGGTGAACGGGTACAGGCGGATCGGGATCCCGTGGGGGTCGCGGTCGATTCGGCGGAGGTGCACCTCGAGGAGTTCTCGGATGGCGAGTTGCCCACGGCCGGTGACATTGATGAGTTTACCCAAGTGCTCGATGAAGAGGTGGAGTCCATCCGTTGCAAACTGATGGTCGGCGAGTGGATATTTTGTTGGAAGCTTCTCCTTGATGAAGGTCACAGCGCTCCGAACCTTCGGGAAGGATATCTGATACCGTCGACGGATGGCCGCAAGGACGTGGGCCTCCATCAGGTTCATGAAAGACAGGATGGGCCGGCTCCGGTCGGGGAGCGTGAGGATTGGCTCGGAGACGTGCTGGCCGTCCGAACGGGAGCAGGGGCCTCCGAGGGCCCAGTACCGGAGGGTACCGACAGGGATCCGCAGGTAGTGGGCGGCTTCTCGGATGGGATAAGCCGGCAGCCCACTGGGATCGCTTTTGATTAGTCGTTGGCGGTCAGGTTTCATCGCGGACGATATATACCACGAAGCGTGGCCAGGCAACAACCCCTTTCAACCGTGCTGAAAATGGCCTTCAAATGCCACGCAAGCCGATGCGCTGGGCAACTCAGGCCGTGAGTCGGTGAGCACCTAAGACTGTGAACTGGGAGACCTCCCACGAAATCCACGCTACTCCCACCAACTCCTCCCTTCTCCCGCACTTCAGAACTGGGCATCAGCGCGAGCCTTCAGACAGGCCAGCCCTCCATCTTCCACGCCATCTCCCAGAAGAGGTATTCCCATCGGCTGGAGGTGTCAAAGATCTCTTGAAGGCGGACGCGCTGCATGCCTCCCAAATCGCCGAGCGCCTCGTCGAAAAGCGTGCGCAACCACTCCACGATCTCCTGGTACTCGGCTGAGGCATAGGTCTCGATCCACTTGGCATAGTGGGCAACCGGCGGAAGGCCTTTCGACTTGAGGCGCAGGCCGATCTCCCCGTAACCCCACGAGCAGGGCAGCAGGGCAGCCAGCAGAGTCGCGGCCTCACCCTCGTATGCCACCCGGAGCAGATAGCTGGTATAGGCCAGGCACGTCGGCGAGG
>Ga0315274_10003187_pt1 | contig 24437 bp, 18 predicted proteins | sample YL17G02_20_MG_FD_203700 | JGI IMG/M metagenome (GOLD analysis project Ga0315274, IMG submission 203700) | Sediment microbial communities from Yellowstone Lake, YNP, Wyoming, USA - YL17G02_20 | ecosystem: Environmental > Aquatic > Freshwater > Lake > Sediment | place: USA: Wyoming | collected...
GCTTGTGGATGCTTATGATAATTGGGTTTAAACTTTACCTAAAATGGCTTCAGACATCCGTATCAAAATTAAACAAAAAGTGCCAAAGTCGAGTATTAGACGTTAGCTTAGAATATATGGTTTATTCAGGAAATTGGCAATTTGATAACTACCTTCAACCAGCGTGAAGGCAGTATAGCATGGATCCTTCGATTTGTCAATAAATATGGGATTTTAGCTAGGGTTATTGGCAATAACCTTCCAAGTCGTGTATAAAGAAATGGAGAGAATTATGGAAAATATAGATGAACTTATAAATCACTCTCGTGAGTTGCGTGCTAAACTCTTATCGGATCCCCTAAGACCAACCTATCATTTCGTTGCACCCGAAGGGATTGCTATGCCTTTTGATTCAAATGGCTGTATATATTGGAAAGGCAAATATCACCTGCTTTATATCTTTCAGGATTTAAACCTGCCTAACGGCGGGCATTGTCGGGGTCACGTCTCAAGTATTGATTTGTTGCACTGGACACATCATCCAACAGCACTTGCTCCGCTACCGGGGGACCCGGATCAGGGTATTTTCAGCGGTAACGCATTTGTAAACAAGCAGGGAGAAGCCACAATTCTCTATCATGGGTGCGGGGTAGGAAATTGTATAGCCACAAGCTCAGAAGATGGTACATTGCGAATAGAACCGATTGAGGAATTGGCAAGGCTTAGACTCAATCATCGCAAATATGAGAACATTGAAATATCTGCCGACAAAGAAATTGTAATTGACGATATACGTGGTGACAGTCTTGAACTGATTGTGGAGATGGAACTGCAAAACGCCCGTGAATTTGGAGTCACAGTCCGTCGCTCACCCGATGGATTAGAACAGACCGTTATTTCTTGTGATCCCGAATCGAAGCTGTTGAAGATTAATTTCGGTAAGTCCAGCCTTGACACAAACATCAAATACTGGACATTCTGCATGGGTGGCGGAGATAATCCTCAAGTGCAATCACAGGAAGCACCATTTGAACCACGACGTGGAGAAACTCTGAAATTGCACATCTTTCTGGATCGGTCAATTCTGGAAGTGTTTGCTAATGGACGACAGTGTATTACACAGCAAATTTATCCCACAAGAAACGATAGTCTTGGGGTATCCCTGTTTAGTCGTGGAGGTTCCACAAATGTAAAGAGCTTAAACGCATGGGATATGGTACCAGCGAACCCATGTTAAAGCAATATTCGGTAATGAGTAATCAGTGATCTGTGATTGGTGAAAACCATTTACATGAAAGACACACATCCCTCATCCTCATCACTTAATTCTTTCGTATCTTTGACAATTTCATCTTCACTACCAGTATCATTTTGTCGTGATGTATGGGCAAGCTCTTCCATCAGTTCTGTCTGGATTTGCTGGATTTCCAGTAATCTTTGCCACTGATGTGCGAGAAGATGATCCATCTTTTCATTTAAACGGCGAATTTCCAGTTCCGCTTTCAAATTAACTGCGTAATCGTGTTCTGCTCGCAAGCGATCCTTTGCTTCCTGTCGGTTTTGACTCATCATGATGATGGGTGCTTGCATAGCCGCAAGACATGAAAGTACTAGATTGAGCAGGATAAATGGGTATGGATCAAAAGGTTTCAAAAGCAATACAATAGAGTTACCTGTTATCCATAACAGGAGAATTACTCCAAAGATAATGATAAATCGCCAACTGCCGCCGAATTCAGCAACCCTGTCAGCTACGTGTTGACCTATTGTAAGCTGTTTATCAAATTCGGTGTTAACGTCTTTGGCTAATAACTCCTGCTCCCCGATGCTTTTCACAACTTCCTTTTCCAGTTCTGAAAGCTCACCTCGATCCTCTTCGAGAATTTCCTGAACATGCTCTGTCCTGAAATGGTTAAGATCAGACAGGCATATAAATCCATTGGGAGACCAATCAGGATATTTTTTTCTAATTGTTTCTACCAGAGGGTCATGAATCAATTCACCCAGCACTACTTCACTTACTTTCTTTTGTTGCTTACAGATTTGGCAGAGAACGGTCTTTTCTTGATTTTGTGTCATATATCTTCCTCTCCTATAATCGCTAAAAGAATGAGAGAACTCAAATTAAAACGTAAGTTTGAAGCCTTTTTTACGACATTCGTTATGGTTTCTTTCCCCACTTTTGTATAATCTGAATAGCGATGTCTGCTTCATGAGCCCATGGACCTGTTTGAGTTTCACGATATAAAACAGCGTTTGCTGTCAGGAATAGGTATTTATTAAGCGGGAATTTGACAGAATTAACAAAGCTGGTTATATAGTTAGTAAATAGTGGCTCATCAGAAGCAGTATCACGGAATACCGGGAAGAACTTTAATTCAGATTGAACAGCAATACCTTTAATCTGAGCCTGATATTTTAGACGGAAATCCATGCTTAGTTGAGTTTGAGTAGTTTTTTCGGGACGATGGCTTCGTAATAAGACACCCAATGTGGTTGTAACACCGGGTATCAGCTTTCTTTCAGCACCCGCTGAAACCTGTGTTATCGTGTGCCTTGCATCAGATGGTGTAAACTCTACGTTCTCAACCTCAAAGCGAACTATCGGATCGAGTATCCATTTCCCTGGAAGGAGTCTAAACAGCACAGACCCTTGCAGGTTATCATCAAGTTTTATGGATTTCATTCGTGGGTGCTGAAGGCGTCCGTATTTTGAGAGCAGATTTGCTTCCAGATAGTATACTGGGGCCGCTAAGAACACCGAAAACCCGCCAGCAACGTTCCAGTATAAGAAATCTCCGACGTTCTTGCTCTGTAATTGGTTGATTTGGGGATATTTCTTTGCTTCTTCTGAAACTGTAAGCCCTTCAAATAGCAAGCCCATATCTATCTTTGACTTTATGACGTATCTTGGTAGCGATGCTCTCAATGACTTAAGAGACAAATCCCTTCCAGAAGATTTAAGACTCTGGATGTAATCAATTACTACCTGATGTAACATAAGCCCAGTACCTTTTCTCTTTCTCCCTGTTGCTATCATATCATACCCGTCACCACCGTAAGCCAGAAAGTCATTTGTTGCCACAGTGTAGTATTCGTTTGGGTTTATGGGGCGTCCATTAACTGCCGCGCCGTTATCGTCAATGCCTGAAAACACAAGTTTCCTGTTTTCATTTATTTGCTTACTACTGTGTGAAAGTGCCGCCTGCAACTGTGCGCCTGATAATTCCAAAACGTAAATCTGGTTTGGATACTGGATAGTCTCCATCACTTGAATTCGTTTTATTTCGTCTTTGAATACTACTGGCTTAAGAGTTCCATTATTCAACAGCACAATCTCTGTTTTAGCCTGATTGCGAACAATTAAAGGAATCAAATCCTGTGATTTTATCTCTTCATTTTTCGCAACACTCCCTAGCGTTCCCATGTATGTAAGATTGTAATTTGAGACTAAGCGATCAAGCTTTTTCTTCAGGTCTGGAACAGCGGTATCAACTACTTCATTGGGATAAGATTTCTCATCAAGTCGGTACTTACGCATTCTCAAGTCCTTAACAACATATTTACCATCATCCTGTTTCTCAAGGTAAACGTCCACTCTACCAACGTATCCACCGAACCATGGACAGTAGACCAGCGAAGCACCGGTGGCATAATCAACAGGAGACATAAAAGTTATAAGCTTCTCATCGTAAGACCTTATCTCTCCTCCCACGATCAAGTTAATGCCATCAACTTGCGCTGATAACTCCATGTCATTCTGATAACCCAGATGGCTCAAAGCAATAATGAAGTTACATCCCTGAGCTTTTAATTCCTTCACAGCATCTTTTGTTGAAGTAAAGGGATCGTTGAACGTTATCGCTGTTTGTAGTTGCGGAGCGGCTCTATATCGTGTAGTTGGTGTTGTTAAACCTATTATTCCTACTTTGATATCTGCTACTTCTGTCGTAATGTATCCCTGACTTAATGGTTTACCGGTATCATTTACTATGGTATTATTGGACAGCATAGCAAATTTTGCCTCACTGATCCTGTTACGCAACACACCCACTCCATAGTCAAATTCATGATTCCCCAGAGACATGGCTGTATAGCCCATTTCATTCATCATTTCAATAACTGTCTTACCTTGATCGAAAGCAGACAAGGGATATGGCGCAATTGCATCTCCAGCATCCAAAACTATCACACTATTGGGAGTTTCATTCTGTATCTGACGTATTATATAAGCACGACGAAGCACTCCACCAAACTCTGTGCCGTCTTTAGAGAATGGCAGTAATCGCCCGTAAGTGTCGTTAGTATGTAGAATTGTCAATACAGTACTTTCCGAAAAACATGGATTATGCATTACTCCAAAAATAAGCAATACAATTAAGTAAGGTAAAAACGAGAATATTTTTAGACATTTTAGCATATATCACTCCTATGATAACACTTTAATAACCATGAAACGTTCGTGGTTAATTAAGAGTATAAAGTAATGATGATGGCATGTTTTACTCCTCCATAGCATTGGAAGATTTTGACAAGTTATATATAAGGTAAGCATGTCTATTCTAACACATTAGTCAAATAAAAAGCAAGTATCCGAATAACTAACCAAGCATAAATTTGTCGTCCGCGGATGTATTTTGGAGTGCTGAAGCATGGCTTCAGCATTGCGTAAGCGTGGCTTACACAATCCATACTTAAACCCATTATTCGCATAAAATGTGCCAATTAATACCGCGGACGAGATTCTTATGCTTGGACGGAATAACCCTAACTTGACTGATTCACGTTTATATGGTATATTCCATTTTAGAAGATGCTGTGGTGAAGTATGTTATAATTTATATAATAAAATTAGAAAGGAGAACTATTCAGACATGAAAATAGTAAAACTTACTTTGATTTTTATCAGTTTAGTATTAATCGGGCAGTTGGTTTTACCTACGAGTCATGCAAAGATTGACCCTCAAACCATTGTTGGAATATGGTTGCTTGACGAAGGAAAAGGTGATATTGTCAAGGATTTATCAAAAAATGGGAATAATGGGAAGATTGTTGACGCTAAATGGGTGCAAGGTAAATTTGGTAATGCCTTAGAATTCGACGGTGTTAGCCACGTTGAGATCCCTGCAACCGACGCCACTGATGATTACGTGGATGGATTCACTTATTTGCTATGGGTTATGCCAACAGCCGCACCGCCAAATACAAACACACGGGTGATTGAAAGGGATTGGCATAATCCAACAATTCAAATCGGGGCAAGTGATTTCTATGGAAGTACAGTGATAAAGGGGATTCAGGATGCAAGCAACGTCAGAGGCGGAACCTGGGCGCAAGGTGAATGGTCGTTCGTTGCTCTAAGCTGGGATGGCTCAACGTTGAGTTTGTACGTAGATGGCAAGATGGTAAAGGATTCAAAATTAGCAAAACCTGATTTTACGAAGAATAACAGCGGCGGATCTATATGGCTCGCTCAATGGAAAGGTGCAGCAGGCTGGGATTTCAAGGGTGTTATTGACGAGGTTGGTATATTTAACGTTGCATTAAGTGAAGATGATATTAAAGGTATAATGAATAATGGGCTTGATAAGGCATTGGGTATGAGTCCAGTTTCCAATGAAGGCAAGCTTACATCCACATGGGGATACATTAAAGGATGAAGGATGAAAGAAAGCACTTCATCCTTATGATGTCTGCCTTAGTCAAGGAATATAGTTAGATAGTCTCATTGTTTAATGTTTAGGAATCGTATTATAATATAGATCGTAAATTCAAGAAAGGCAAAGCGAATAGATCATGAGATTCGATGAAAATAAAAGGGATTTCATAAAAAAATCCGTATGGATAGGGCTTGGTGCCTACGGCTTGGGTAAGTTGTCGCATTATTTTGACGGTGAAGCGTTAGCAAAAAGCAGTGATCACGCTGTCGTAATAGCTCGTGACCAACGTGTAATTGATGGGAACCTTAAAGTTGACTATGCTGTTGTCCATAACATGCTTGACGATGCAGTTATGAAATTGGCAGGAACAAGTATACCATCAGATGCTTGGAGAACGTTCTTTAAATCAAGTGATATTGTCGGCGTCAAAATCAACACACTTTCAGGAGGGATGATGTCATCTCATCCTGAGCTTGTTATGGCTATCGTCGAAGGTCTTAGATCAGTCAAGGTTAAAGACATTGTAATATGGGACAAATCGGATGAAGATCTCGAAAAGGCGGGATTCAAGCTAAATAGAAAAACGTCGAATGACCCAAGATGCTTTGGTACAACTCCAGACGTAGGCTATGAAGATGATATAACGATGTATGGAAGTATCGCAAGCAAACTCAGCAGGATAATGTCTTATTGTACCGCATTTATAAATGTACCTGTGCTGAAGCATCACACAATGGCTGGAGTCACACTAAGCTTGAAGAACTGGTTTGGAGCCATACACAATCCAAACAAATATCATTTCGATACGAACAGTAGCAATAAGATGGTCGCTTCCTGTAATTATATCCCTGACGTAAATGCTCTGTTTTTTTCTGAGCTTAAGAAACGGCAGCCACTTATAATATGTGACGGGATAATGTCTCAATACGACAAAGGCCCCGGATATATACAATCAAAAACCTGGAAATATTCGGGATTACTCGTGTCATCAGACCCGGTTGCTCTTGACTTCGTTGGAGCAAAAATTATAGATAAAAAACGGATTTCGTCAGGAATGAAGTCATTGGCGGATATTGGACGTGAACCAGAATATATCGCAATATCAACCGACAGGTTTCATAATCTAGGCACGAATGATCCTTCAAAGATAGAACTGGTCAGCGCAGGTAATCTTTCGCCTGATATAGATTTGTAAAATAGGGGTGTTTATTAAATGGATTTTACTAGAAGGGAATTTATAAAAAGCGTTATAGCCACGGGAGCGTGCGCAGGGCTTCTATCAGGGGACGCTATTCATAAACGCACAGAACCTGCACTGCTTGCCGCTGCCATTCAAGGCAGCAAAGATACATCTGATAGGGAAGAACACATATTCTTTGTAAAAGAAGCAATGTTTTACGATAAATTGCCAGAGAAAGAAATTAAGTGCAAGCTCTGTCCAAAAGAATGTGAGATAGGTGATCGAGAAAGAGGATGGTGCGGTGTTAGAGAAAATAGAGATGGAACTTATTATACATTAGTTTACGGCAATCCGTGTACGATCAATCCTGATCCGATTGAAAAAAAGCCTTTCTTCCACTTTCTACCGGGAACGTGGGCTTATTCTATCGCCACAGCAGGATGCAACCTGAACTGTAAGTTTTGTCAGAACTGGGAGATTTCTCAATCCCGACCGGAAGATACGAAGAATTACCGTCTTTCCCCATCAGATGTTGCGGCAGAAGTAAAACAATTTGAGTGTAAATCCGTAGCTTATACTTACTCTGAACCAACTGTATACTATGAATACATGACTGACACTGCTAAACTTGTAAGGAAAGCTGGCATTAGAAACGTGGTAGTATCAGCAGGATTTATCAATCCTGAGCCGTTGAAGTTGCTCTGTAAGAATGTGGATGCTATTAAAATTGACCTGAAGTCCTTCCGTGACGAGTTTTATAATAAGATATGCAGTGCGGAATTAAAACCCGTTTTGAATACGCTCAAGACGATAAAGGCTTCGGGGGTCTGGTGTGAGATCGTTTACCTTGTGGTGCCGACGTTGAACGATAGCGATGCAGAGCTAAGGGATACTGCAAGATGGATTTATGATAATATGGGTCCAGATGTTCCCTTTCATCTCTCAAGGTTCTCACCGATGTACCAGCTTAAAAGCCTTCCACCGACAAAAATTGAGAGACTTAACACAGCACGGCAGATGGCAATGGATATAGGACTTCGCTATGTATACGTGGGGAACGTAGCAGGGAACCCCGGAGAGAACACTTATTGTCCAAAATGCAAAAAAGAAGCTATCAGACGTCAGGGATACGTAATCCGACAAATGAATATTGTAGATGGAAAATGCAAGTGGTGCGGTGAGAAGATACCGGGGGTCTGGTCATAAAATTATTTAGTATTGTAAGGAAGGGATGATCTAGAATGACGGAACTGATCATTAATCTAACGGAAACTGACTATAAGCGTTTAGAGGAAGTAGCTAAAAGGACTGATATGTCTATACAAGCATTGATTCATGATTGGATTACTAAATTATCGGAAGTTGACGAATCGTATGATGTAACTCAAGACCCTATATTTCAAATGGAGGGATATGAATCCGAAGCTCCTACGGATCTATCAGTAAATATTGATATGTATCTATATTGAGAATATGAATTTTGATAGTTGACTTCTGAATAATAAAATTTATATAGACTATCACTAAATAGAGCAAAAATATCCATGCCTAAATGGGAAGATATATTTCTAAAAGAGATGAAAAGGTTTGTCTTTGGGATATCTGACCCTAACAAGCTGACTAAATACCTTATAATGACGTTGGGTGTACCTTCCCGAACAATTGAACGCAAACTTGATAAATTAAAAAAAGTCGGTCCTGCCAAAACTGGAGAATTTAACAGTATTCCTGTATCAATCTGTGCCAGAAAGAGCGGAACAATACAACTTGAGGAGTTCTTGCGTTTAGTTCCACGTGACACGGTGGAATACGTGATAGGGCTTGGTGCTGTGGGTGCTTTGCAGCCTGAAATCAAGATTGGTGATTTAATCATCCCTACTAATGCTATTAGAGGTGATGGGCTGACAGGATACTATTATCCACCAAATATCCCTGCAAAACCTGATCCAGAGCTAACCGACGTATTATATCAATCCGCAGTTCAAGCCAAAGCTAGTGTACATACTGGTACTATATTCACAACTGGCTCACTGCTACATGAAACCGACGAACTCATACAGGATTGGCATACTAAGGGATATCTTGGGGTAGACTGTGAGGCATCGGCTTTCTTTCTTTTGTGCCAATACTGCGGATTCAAATGTACCCTTATTCTTTACGTGACGGATAATCCTTATACAAAGCAGGTGTTTTCTAACAATTTTCAATCAATTTTACGTGTTTTTCGTGCAGAACGAAAAGCTGTAAAGGCTGTTTTTAATACAATCAGCGTTATTAGTGAGGTGTAGTATGAAGATTGCTTTACATTCTGTAAGCTACGCTGGAGTGTGGCCCGGTCAAGTAACAATCCCTTTGGAGAAGTTCATTCCGAAAGCAAAATCACTCGGTTATGAAGGTGTTATGCTCGTAGCGAAAAGACCCCACGCATCGCTTCTGGATATGACTCCCGAAAAACGTGCCGAGGTACGTGAGCTTCTTGAAAGACACAATCTGAAGCTTGCTTGCATGGCAGGCTATACGGACTTTTGCAGTGAGTTGGACAGTCCGGGAATACCACTGAGAGAGATGCAGATACTATACGTGACAGAGCTTGCCGGATTAACCAAAGACCTTGGAGGAAATCTGGTCAGGATATTCACTGGATTTGAGCGAGAGAAGGCTTCTTACGATCAGCAGTGGGAGTGGTGCGTTAAAGCAATAAAGGAATGTGCTAAAAGGTCGGCGGATTTTGACGTTATCGTTGGAGTACAGAACCATCACGACATAGCCGCAGAATATCAGAGCATGTATGATCTGCTCGTTGACGTTGACGAGCCAAACTGCAAGGCGATGTTTGACGCATGGTCGCCTGCCCTTCATGGTACAGACCTTATCTCCGCTGTGAAAAAGCTTGCCCCATTCATAGTTCATACGACTATTGCCGATTACGTAAAAAGACCCCGTTTTAAGTACGTGCCAATATACGTGAATTATGAGCATCAACTTGATGCTGTACGTGCCGTTCCGATGGGCAAAGGCTTTATAGACTATAAAGGTTTTCTGGGTGCACTTAAGGAAACGGGCTTTGATGGCTACGTTGGATATGAGATGTGTTCGATGCTTGAGGGTGGTGGTTCAGAAGAAAACCTTGACTATTGTGCGAAAATATTTGTAGAATATATGAAAAGTAATGGGTGACGAGTGATGGATATTGGAGTTAAGTAATAGGAGGAAATATAATGGCAGAATTGAAAAAATTTACGCTGAAGGAACTCGCCGAGTGTGATGGCAAAGATGGGCGTCCTGCTTACGTCACCTACAAAGGAAAAGTCTACGACTTATCTGGAAGCGACCTCTGGTCAGATGGAGATCATCAGGGTATGCACGAAGCAGGCAAGGATCTAACGCAAGATATGGAAGATGCTCCTCATGATCCTGATGAATTGACGAGATTCCCGTTGGTTGGAGAGCTTGTTGAGGGTTAGCTTTACACAAACAGGAGAGTATCAGAAAATATGTTCCCGGTATTGCTTGAAATAGGAAGGATAAAAGTTTATAGCTATGGACTCATGCTTGCGCTTGGATTCATCGTAGGTGGATCACTGTTTAGAAGGGAACTCAAGAGAACTGGAATGTCTGTGGATCTAGGGGACTGGATCATTATGGGTGCTTTGGTTGGCGGCATACTTGGAGCCAAGATTTACTCGGTAATAGAGGGTTTCAAGGAACTGGGAATGGCTTCTCTTAAAGATTTTTTCTCTGGTGCCGGGTTGGTATGGTACGGGGGACTTATCGGAGGAACAATCGCTGTCTTTGCCATCATACGACTCAAGCGTGCTCCGATGATGCGGACCCTTGACCTTGTAGCTCCACTGCTGATACTGGGATATGCTTTTGGGCGTATGGGGTGTTTCCTTTCAGGAGATGGCGACTACGGTCCCCCTTCCGATCTTCCATGGGCAATGGCTTTTCCAAATGGCACTGTACCGACGATAGAAAGAGTCCATCCCACACCGCTCTACGAAATTATAATATGTCTTGCTATATTTGCCTATCTCTGGCGGGTGCGTAAACGCAGTTTGCATACTGGCTGGATGTTCGGTATGTATCTTGTATTATCTGGTATCGAAAGGTTCGTTACTGAATTCTGGCGAATAACCCCAAAGGTACTTTTTAATAACATATCTATGGCGCAGGTACTTGGTATATTTGCGATTATAATTGGAACAATACTTGTCATCTTTTCAAAAAAAATGCCAATCAACACACCACTACCTGTTGATGAAAAACCAACAAACAAGCAAAAAACTCAACATAAAACTCGGAATCCAAAAGAGAAAAAACGTAAACTTCGCTAGTCAGCAATAGGTTTAATTCTCTCTCTAACCAATCAAAAAGCCAAAGAAATTTACTTGGCAAATTATATTTGCAAAGGAAAACAGATTTAAGCAATATCCACAAGATTTGAGTATTTCAAAGTATATAGACCAAAATAATCTGGAGTATTGATATGAGATGCCCGAAATGCAAACATGAGAATCAAGTTGGCAGAAAGTTTTGTAGCAAGTGCGGAACTCCATTAGAGAATGTATGTTCTAAATGCGGATTCAAGAACGATCCAGATGATGAATTCTGTGGTGAATGCGGCGCCAAACTTACAGAATCTACCATACTCTCAATTCCTAAGCTAGAAGACATGCAGGACAAACTCTACATCCCAGAACCACTCAGGCAGAGGATGGATACTGCCAAGCAGGAACTACAGGGGGAGAATCGCTTAGTCACTGCCCTATTCGCAGACATATCAGGCTTTACTCCATTATCTAACCAGCACTCCACTGAGAAGGTTGTGGATGTGGTCAACCAATGCTTCAAGGTGATAATTGACACTGTGTTCCGTTACGAAGGCGACCCCAACAGGTTCATCGGGGATAACGTACTTGCGTTCTTCGGTGCACCCATAGCACATGAGAATGATCCAGAGAGAGCTATAATGGCAGCACTGGAGATAAGGGATAAGGTAAGGGAATTATCATTGAATGTGTCCATAGGCATTAATACTGGCATGATGTACTTCGGAACAATAGGGACGAGAGAGCATCATGAAGTTAGTGCCTACGGACCCGATATAAATCTCGCTAAGAGGTTGCAGGAACATGCAGAACCGGGACAGATACTGGTTGGCAGTGGCACACATCGCCTTACCAGAAGGGCATTCGACTTTGATATTATTCAATCACTGAATCTCAAAGGCTTTGATCAACCAATCACAGCATACTCAGTCCAGCAGATGAAGCTACATCCAGAGAAATTAAGAGGAATAGAAGGCTTACGTGCAAGAATGATCGGCAGGGAGCATGAGTTTGCAGATGTGAAAGAAGCAATAGATGAATGGCTATCAGGACATGGGCAAATAGTATCGGTCATAGGTGAAGCAGGTATAGGTAAATCCAGACTGGTATCGGAACTGAAAACATACCTTTCAAGTAAGGATGATAAACAGTTCCAATACATTGAAGGCAGATGCGTGTCCATAGGTCAACCAATCAGCTATTGGCCTTTCATTGATATATTAAAGACATACTTTAATTTGAGTGAAGGTGATGATACTGCAACCATTGCTAATAAGGTTACAGATTCCATAACTCAGTTGATGCCACAATCCGCAGATGAGACACTACCATTGCTTGGGCAACTGCTTTCTATAAAATATGGTAATGAGTTAGATGACAGACTCAAGTTTGCCACACCTGAACAGGTAAAACACCAGACGTTGATGAGATTAAGAGACATATTCACAACACTGGCAAGGAAGAAGCCATTACTATTGATACTGGAAGACCTTCATTGGTCGGATGATCTATCACTAGACTTGATCTCACTGTTAATGGACGAACTTGCGAATACACCGTTAATGCTATTATGTGTCTATCGTCCAGAGCATGATCATAGGGTATGGCAATTAAGCAATCAGGCAAGGCGTAAGTGTATGGATCGGTTCACAGAGATAATACTGAATCCGTTATCCAGCATAGAGAGCAGAGAGCTAATAGAGTCGTTGCTTGAGATAGAGAACCTTCCAGAGCCAATTAAGAAGATGATCATGGAGAAGTCAGAAGGCAATCCATTCTTCATTGAGGAAGTCATCAGGTCATTGATAGAGCAAGGGATGATATATCAGGAGAATGACAGATGGATAGCTAAAGATGAGATTTCCGACATTAACGTTCCAGATACTATTCAAAGCGTGATCTTATCAAGGGTTGACAGGTTACAGGCAGAGGCAAAGTATGTGCTTCAGTGTGCAAGTGTTATAGGCAGGTTATTCAAGCATCGGTTGTTAGAGCATCTTACCCATCAAGAGAGAGAACTCAACCGATACATCAGTGAGTTTGAGGAACGAGAGCTAATCTATGAGGAACGTATGGTGCCAGAGCTAGAGTATGCCTTCAAGCACGCATTGACTCAGGAAGCTACATATCAGAGCATCCTTGAGAGGAAGCGTAAGGAGTTTCATCATCAGGTAGCACAAGGCATAGAGCGATTATATCAAGAGCGGCTTGAGGAATATTATGAGGAACTAGCAGAGCATTATTCCAAGAGTGATGATGTTGAAAAGTCAATCGAGTATCTCCTGAAGGCTGGAGAGAAAATCGCTAAACTCTATATGAATCAAGAAGCATTAAATTACTTCAATCAAGCACTGCATTTTGCTGAAACTGATATAGAACGCATTCAATTGCTTAGTCACCGTGCAAAGCTTTTTGTAGAAATGTTTCGTGGTAGAGAAGCCGTCAGTGACTACGAACAATTGCTGAAAGAAGCAAAAAAAATGAGTGATAGAAAATTAGAACTTGAGTTCACTCTTGGACTCGCAAAAGCATATTATATTATTAATTTGGATCATTTAGATTTTGCTTCAAAGTTTCGTGAAACTTGCGAATCTGCTTATAAACTCGCTCTTGAGCTAGACGAAAAAGCAGGTATGGTTCAATCCCTCATTTTAACCATTTGGTTCAATGATCACTTCCCTGAATATTCTGAACAGTCTATCGAAAATGTCAAACAAGCATTAATTATAAGTTACGAAACAGGCAATGAAGATTTGATAATAGATAGTAAGATTGCCTTAGCTCATGCCCTGAGTCGTGCGGGATACGACAAGGAATCAGTTGGTCAAAGCGAGGAACTTATAAAAAAGCTTGAGGAACGCCATGATTTACCAAGACTTAAAGAAATTTATAACCGCTTCATGTGGATACACCTCCGACTAGGGAATTTCGTAAAATCTATTGAGTGCTGTAATGCCGGGATACGCTTGGCTACTGATCTTGGCGTTCCTCCTGTACAATATCCAACTATTAAAGCATTAGCTTTATTGAAACTTGGATATTATGATTCTGCATGGCAATCTTTACAGGAGGAGGTTTCGGACAATGAACACCTTTTTGGAATTGCAATGAAGAATGCTGGAATAGGAGAATATTATTTTGAGTTGATGGATTACGATAAAGTATCTGAGATTTCCAAAGTTGTAATCCAACAAGCAAATAATCTTGGTCGAGGATGGATTAGAAATTGGGCTTTCAATAAATACGCGATGGCACAAATGCGATCTAATCAACTGGACGGCACTAATCTTGATGAAGTGATTCAGAATTTAACAATTATGAATATACCGTTTCCGGATGATGTGATCGTAGAAATGGATCTGGCTACTGGTGATCTAGACAAAGCCTTGCAAAGATCAGTAGAGCTCTGCTCTATATCAAGTGATAAAGGCGCTAGACCATATTATTTGAATGTGTTGGAATTACAATTGCGTATTCTCTTGAAAATGCAGAAACCTGAAGACGTGATAATATTAGCAGGTAATGGTATAAAAATGGCAGAGGAGATGAAGTATTTACCAATACTATGGCGTATCAAATTTGCAAAAGAACAGGCATTTAATATGCTTGGGAAAAAAGATGATGCATTGAATGAACATAAGTCCATCATTACAATAATAGAAGGTCTAATGGACAATATATCAGATGTTAGGCTTAGACAGAACTTCAAGAGAAATTTAAGTATAATGTCAATTATAGATGAAGATAGCTTAAAAGGAGATAATTAATGGATATAACACTTCATACAGGAAAGCCAGAAGAAGCTGGGATGTCAAAACAAAAGGTGCGAAACATTTTAGATTCAGCAAAAAGATGGGTAGATGAGGGAATTACTTCCTCTCTTGTCGTTTTTGCAGCACGCAAAGGGGTTATAGTTATTCACGAAGCCTTTGGTAGTTTAACACATGAACAGGACTCCCCATCATTAAGTTTGGATACGATATATCGCATTGCTTCAGTGTCAAAACCCATTACAGCAACTATGACGATGATTCTCGTGGAAGATGGTCTTCTTAGTCTGAACCGTCCTGTCTCAGAATATATACCTGAATTTGTCGGTGAAGGTAAAAGTTCCGTAATGGTTCATCATTTACTGACACACACATCAGGACTCAGAGAAGAGAATTTAGTTGCACATTCAGAGAAGAAAGAAAAGATTGTTGAAATACCTCCACCCGATGTAAATCAACATCCTATAATTAACAAGCATTTGTTCCTACAATATGATGCACCTCTATGGAAGCCACCTGGAACTGAGATGTCGTATTCAGGATATAATTATGAATTGTTGGGAGAAATAATCCGACGGATCAGTAAAAAAGGATTAGATGATTTTGCAAGAGAAAGAATATTTGAGCCATTAGGAATGAAAGATACCTATTATATAGTTCCGGAATCTGTTTATCATAGAATTGTCAGACAACAGGATGCCGGAATACGTTTGGCTACTGATCTTGGTGATTCTTGGGTTAAGGAGCATTGGGAAACCCCATGGGCACGACATGGAGCTTATTCAACTGCAATGGATATGGCAATATTTGGTCAAATGTTTTTGAACCAAGGCATATATGCAGGTGTAAGGATACTTAGTCCGGCATCAATTTTTGAAATGACTCGAAACCAAATTCCAGGTATTGGTTCAAGCTATGGAGACGAGTTTTTTCCTGAAGCTTCGTGGGGTTTTGGTTGGAGTGTTAAATGTAATAAAAAAAGTATAGATAGTGGAACGCTTGATTCACCTAAAAGATTTGGACATGGCGGTGCAGGTGGTGTAATTTTATGGGTAGATCCTGTCTATGAGACTGTGACAGCCTATTTTTCAGTAGCACTTGATGAAAACAGGACCTGTAAGCAAAGCGATATTTTTATAAATATGGTGACAGCTTCAGTCGTTGATATTTAGATATTTATAGGCAGAACCATCTACTGTGGAGAATATAAGGAAGGCACAGCAACGCTGTTCCGCAACTTCAGGATATGGAACAAAGGATAACACAAATAAAGGATTATAATTATGAACAGAAACCGTAAAACTATACTGTCATTTTACTGTGACGACACAGGCCCCTATACTGCAGGCGCTGAAGCTTTTGAAACCTTCCTGAATTACTGTGCAGAACATGGTATTGCGGGTGAATCCAGTGTCATTCTTGGCGCCAACGGCAAGTCCATGTCTCGCAAGCCCACAGATGAGGAGCAAGCATATCTAAAACAGGTGCGCAGAGCTTTTAAATGTGGCATTGATACCCATGTAGAAATCATGACTCATGGTGGCCTGTTTGACTTTGTGGGGAATAGTATTCCAGAACACTCTATCCATGAGGGATTATGGCTGCATGAACCCGAAATCACGGTTGCAGAATATCAGGAATATTTTGCCAATATCATTGCCGAGGGAGAAAAAGCAGGTATCCAGTTCACCGGTCTTACATGGCCGGGTTGTGGCTGTGATGTTTGCACACAACGTTATGCTGAACTGCGAACCGATGGTGTAACAGAACCCAATCCTGCTGTCTGGCAGGCATTGCTCAATCTGGCTAAACAGGGAAAGTTTCGTAACCATACGGTTCCATGCTTTTTTGGGTCCAGCGAAACGAACTTTGACATTCACTTGAAGGCAAGTTACCAAGATTATGGTGTCTATGATCTGATGCCAAATGCGAGGGATAATTTTGGTATATGGGAGAATAATCCGGAACTTGTCAATCCCGACTACTATATCACAAAAGATGGTGAAGCAGGTATTATCATAGACCACATTCGGAAGGGAGACCCCTATTGCGTCTGGTATGCACATTGGCAGGGATTGAATCCATTTAACGGCGTTGGCTGGTTGGCATTCACGGAAGTGGTGGATCGGATCCATAGATACCTGCATGATCAGGTGATATGGATGCGCCCCAGTGAAATAACTGAACGCTATCATGTCGCTGGTGGTTGGGATTTCTTAGACAGCATCAGCACTACTTAACGATCTTCCTCTTAGCGATTTTTCTCAATACATGGCACAGAGCAACAGTATGTACGACAACTTTTAGCAGAGGGCAATGATGGAAAGGAGAATATTGGGGAAAACTGGTCTGGAAGTGGGAATATTGGGTCTGGGAGGTGCAAATCACCTTCAAGCTGGGCAGGAAGAATTGATACGCATTATAGATAAGGCGGAAGAGGTTGGTGCGAATTGCCTTGATCTGTATTGGAATTGCGAGGAATTAGTGGCAAAAGCTCTGCAAGGACGACGTGGCAAGTTTGTGCTAATGTCTAAGATTGAAATCACACAAAAAGCATTAGATAAGTTACCAGAAGGAAAGCGGGGAACTGTCGAACAGATCGAAGAATCTCTGAGAAGGCTTTCCACTGACTATATAGACGTTTGCCAATTGCATTATGTAAATAGCGATGATGCTTTTGACGAACTGTGTATTCCAGAAGGTACTTCATCCATGATGCTGAAGGCTCAACAGGAAGGAAAAGTGCGATTCTTAGGCATTACAAGCCATCACCCAACAGTCCTTGCACGGGCAATAAAGACAGGATACTTTGCGACCTTGATGGTGCCGTTCAATGTGGCGCGACGGCAATTCGGTCAAGATCCTTCTCTGGGGTTATTTGAGCTTGCTCAACGATTGAATGTTGGTGTCATTATCATGAAACCTATTGCCTATGGACGAATGTACCACAATATTCCCCGTGCATTGCAGTTTATCTGGGCGCATTCTGTTACTGTAGCTATACCGGGAGCAACTTCCCTAGCACAGTGGGAACTGGATATTGCTGCTGCACAGCAATTCAGCATCATGACATCAGAAGAAAGGAATAGATGCCGGGATGAAGGATGGCTGTTACAGAGCAGTTATTGTACGGGTTGCAGATACTGTTTACCATGTCCATCAGGGATGAACTTGCCTGAGTTGATGCGAATGGAGCGTTATACTGAGGTCTTCGGATTACCAGAATGGTTAAGTGAAGAGCGTGTGGGAAAACTGTTTGTGGATACAAGCCAATGTGGTAACTGCGGGGTTTGTGAGGAGCGTTGCCCCAGGGATTTACCTATCATAGAGAGACTAGGAAACTGTCAGAATTACCTTAATTAATACAAAATATAAAGTAAGGATGGTGGTATAATGCCAGAAACAGCAGATACAAGGATTAGTAAAATTGTCGAGATAGCACAGGAATTAAGAAACGGCAAAAGATTCGAGATAACTCGTTTAACCCGGCTTAAATCACTTTGTGAAGACAAAAATGCAGCAGAACAGTTCGCGATCTACATGGCACGATTAACCAAAAAGGGCATAGAAACTGCCACACGTCCTGACCATCTGGATTCTTTAGAATGGGAACAGCATAAAGAGCTTGTTACAGAAACTATATCCCGGATGGAAAGCTATCTTGAATCACCGACACCAGAAAAAGCATCCATCTTGCGGAAGCTACTGCCACAATTAGAACTTGTTCAAGGTCAACGAGATGGTCCGTATGGTGTATTGATACGAATAATAAACAATAGATATGTCCTGCTGACAGAGGATTCATTACGATGCTTGTTATATCCAGATATGACATCTAATCTTGGATATGAGTTAGCTAAACATTATGCAGAACGCTACAATCCAAGCTATGGAACTGGGCTCATTCCAGAATCAGCACCGTTGGTTGAGGATATAGCCAATTTCTGGTGCGGATATTACTTTGGTCAGACGCTTGAGCAGTGGAAGAACCAGAAAGGAGAACTCAAGATCAAGAACAGCATTAAGCCAAAAAAGAAGAGGGTTGCTAAGCGTATTGTAGTGGAAACATTAAGCACTTTCTCATTAGAAAGATTCTACCCTAATATAACCCGCTGGGTCAAAGAACATGGATGGATTGAGATAGGACAGAATGACTGCAGCAGTTCATTCATAAGGGTGTTAGATGAAGGCGGTCTAGTCTGGGAAGGTGAAGACAGCTATGAAACCATGAATGATGCCATGAAAGCTTTGGAGTCAGGCATTGCAGAATGGATGAAAGAAAATGAGAGTTAAAAGAGATATGGCTTTTTCATTGAGAAAACACATTATTAAGGATGAATATATTATAAAACTAAATAGAAATTATTTAACTTCGAACTCTCAATTGAGGTGTCAGAATGTCAAACTTAAATACAAAAACTTCATTACGACTGATCCCTTATCCACAGGAAATATGCTTGGAAGATGGATACTTCACGTTTGAAAAATCCGTTTCAGTTTGTTTATCAAAACCAGATGATGCTGATGATAGATTCGCAACAGCGCAGCTTGCTCTCGAAATGGAAAAAGTGTTTGGTTTCACACTAACAATTGCTGTTGAACCTTTGAAAGTCAGTGCTGATCATGCGTTGTGCGTCGGAAAGTATGAGGGATTGGCAGAACTGAGCGCTGATCCAGACCTTGGATCCGAATGTTATATTTTGAAGGTAGATAGTGATGGAATAATGATCGTTGCGAATGGCTCATCTGGATTATTTTATGGGGTACAGACTCTAAAGCAGTTGATCCGTGCCAACAGTAACGGAAATGCAATTCCATGTCTAACCATAAGTGATTATCCACAGATTCGCTGGCGTGGCTATTCTGATGATATTACTCGTGGTTCCAGCCCAACACTGGATTTTCTGAAACGTGAGATTCGGATAGCCGCAGAATATAAACTCAACTTTTTTACATTTTACATTGAGCATCAATTCGAGTTTAAGAAGCATCCCAAAATTGGTCCTCCAGATGGTTCACTGAAACCAGAAGAATTAAGTGAGTTAGTCGAATATGCTAAACAATATCACATCGAGATTATCGGGTGTTTCCAGTCTTTCGGTCATTTTGCTAACATACTCAAGCATCCGGAATACTCGCACCTTGGTGAATCAGGCTGGATTATCTCGCCCGCTTTTGAGGAATCATATCTGCTTTTATCTGATCTTTATTCAGACTTGGCTCCGCTTACCCCATTTGAATTTTTCAACGTTTGTTGCGATGAAACGCAGGGATTGGGTGAAGGTCCCAGCAAAACGATGCTGGAAAAGGTTGGTATTGAAGGATTGTATGCCTACCATATCAACAGGATATACGATATACTAAAGAATAAGTATGGCAAACGAGTGATGATGTGGGGTGACATTGCCTTACAGCATCCGGGGATCATCCCGCAACTACCAAAAGATATTGTCATTTTGGATTGGGCTTATGATCCCCGTGACAATTTTGAATCAACCATTATACCGTTTAAAGATGCAGGTTTTGAATTCTTCGTCTGCCCGGGCGTATCGTGCTGGAGTCGTATACTTCCCGATTTCCAAACAGCGATCATTAATATTCAGCATTTCTACCGCGATGGAGCAAAACATGGTGCTTTAGGCGCATGGAATACGACATGGGATGATGATGGCGAGAACCTTTTCAACTATAACTGGCATGGCATATTGTGGGGTGCTGAATGTAGTTGGCGCCCATTAGAATCGGATATTGACCGTTTCAATGTTGCTTTTGATGGTTGTTTCTTTGGGTCTTCGCAAACAAAAGTCAGTGAAGCCATAGTTTTATTGAGCCAGACACATAGCCTGCCGGGTTATATGGGTATGAACGATGGAGCTTTTTGGCGTGATTTTACTAATGTGGGAGACAACGTCTCCGAACTACGGGCATCATCAGAAAAACTCAGAGACATCACAGCAGAAACTCTAGCCTTGCTTGAAGATGCAAAATCCACTGCTACTCAAAATCAGGACATTATAGACTATCTGATTTTTGGGGTGTTGCGAATGCAATTGATGGCATTGCGCCAACTGGCATATTTTGACGCAAAAACCGCAAAGGAAGAAAATAATGAGGCAAAGTTGAGTAACGCTTTAGATATATTGAAAATCGCTTTATCTAAACACCTTGAGCTTAGAAGGGAATATGAAAGGCTTTGGTTTGGTGAAAATCGTCCTTATGCGCTCTCGTGGACACTCGATAGGTTTGACAATGCTACTAAGGAATACAAGAATGTGATAGAGCATTATGGCAGGCAGTAATATTCGCAAGTAGAAAGGTCATGTAGGCATCCGTCTTGCAGATCACGCTATGGTTTTGTTGTTGGCAGTATGTACGGGGTATACATACTACCCTGCGAAATCCTTGTTATACACAAAGCCGTATCAGGGAGAATGCTTTAGAAGTGATTACCATTCCTCTGGTGCTGACTTTGCCTGCTTTTCTGTGATGAAGTTGAAATATCGTCCACGCCAATAAGCATCAAGATAATCTGCGCTGCCGACTTCACGCTGTGTATTGCTTTGAAAGATCAGCACAAGATTTGCGTTTTCCCAATTCTGTCCAGAATCACTGCTTTCAAAAAGTCCTGCTGGTGTGCCAATGTATATCTTCTTACTAACGGGGGACGTAAATATGGTGTAGACTCGTGGTATATCCAGCCCATTATTAGCCATTTCCCAGCTAGACCCACCATTTTTTAGCTTTATCACACCATCGTCACAGGCGACGTATAATACATTTGAATCTTGTGGGTCTACTTTCAGATCATGGACCGTTCCACCCGCAAAGCGCCCCTGTAATAGAGCAGACATCCCCTGTTTGCGAAGTTTCTCATAGATCGTCTCCATCGTGATGCTCCATGTCTTACCCCTATCTTTGCTTACTGAAATCATATTTGGCGGGACATTACCATATTCTGAACGAATGCTCACGTACAAAACTTTGGGATCATTCGGATCAATAGCAACATAAGGGTAAGTCGTTACATAACGACCATAGTTGATGCCAACCTGTCCACCTTTTTGCCATTTTTCTTCGCCAATGGCTTTGCTGTAAATGACTCTATCGAGAATAGCATAAATAATAGTTGGATCGCCTAATCCTACATGGAAGCTCTTTTGCTTGGCAGGAGGTAAATCACTTGTGAGTTCTTCCCATCTCTCACCAAGCCATTCTTCGCCATAGTCTATGCTATGGTAAACGCCATTGCTTGTCACAGCATAGATCACATTTGGATTCTTTCGTTCGATATAAATATCCACAGGGTCACCGGAACCAGACGGTAAAGGCATACGCTGCCATGATGCTCCTGCATTAGTGGTCTTGTAGAATCCATTGTTTGACGCAACGAAAAGCATCCTGACTCTCCACCCGCAAGCAAGTTTCTTTGGTTGGGCGCCTGGATCCTGACTGATCTCCCGCCAGTTTTTCCCACCATCTACAGTCTTGAAAATATACCCGTCGTCAGTAGTGTAGATTACCATCGGATCCTCTTCAGGTATCGCTATGGATGTTGTGATGCGGCTGATCCAACCATCGAGTTGGTAAAGACTCCCCTTCCACTGATATTCGTTATCCCACGGTGATTCATACATTGGCAGTGGTTCCTTAGGACGACCATTGACTATCTCAATGTCCTTGCGGATGCTATTCATACGAGGACGGAATATCTTGTTTGTGGGGTAGCTCTGTAACGTCCACAGGGCGTCATCAAGTGCCTTTTCTTTTCCGGGTGCATCAGGGAAAAGTCCGTAGTATATGTAGTTAAACAGAGATTGCTTATCATTCTGGTGTTCTTTCCAAAGACTGTCTGCAACGTGCCGATAAAATTCCACTAACTTGGGGTCTTTTTCAATGCGAAACATATTCTCAAGGTGTTGTAAGACGTGATCCGTATCGTCAAAGTCTGCTGAGATTTTATCCCGCCATGTGCGAAAGCTGTATTGTGTTACCAGTTTTTCATAGGCATCTGCGAATTTTTGCTTGCCTGTGGCATGATACGCCACTTTCAGACCAGCCGCCGCCATGATGATGCGCGTATTCGGAGTCTTACCATCTGTAAGTCCCAGTATTGGTGTGCTTATACTGCCATCATAGTTCTTAATGATGAAGTCAGGTTCATCTGCCCAGTAGCTCACCAGAGCATCAATAGCTTCATGGCAGCGATCTTTCCACTCTCCTTGAGCAACCAGATCATAATACATCCCGAAAGCATATATAGCTCCGCTATAATTATGATGGCTTGGGCTACCGCGCCATCGGTAATTGGAGTATTCCCCTGATCCCTGATACCAGTCATTAGAATTTTCGGCATTTTCCCGTTCCTCGTAGGAATCACCGTGTCCGATGGCATAACCTCGTGCCTGAAGTCCACGAACTCCAGTAACAAGCTGGCATCTGTATAATGCCTCAAAAATCTGGTTGCAGTGATCTCGTACTTTCTCATCCTTTGTGAAGAGATAACGATAGCACTGTCCACCAAGATAATATGATGTCCAGTTTATTGAATGGGCTATATTAGATGATCCCTGTGTAGTTTGGTCAACAGGAGAACCATCCAACGGAACTTCCACCGATGATGGATACAGTCCATCTATCCAGTGTCGTTCCAATACATTATTCTCAAATATCCCGGTTTTCTTTTCCAGTGTAGTTTTCCAGCTAATGTCCTTAGCATAGACAACAATAGAAGATGCAAGCATAAATGTGGCAATTAACATAATCACTTTCATAACCTTTGGGATGTGTATTTCTCAAATTCTATCCCATGCCCCCCTCTCCTAAAAATGATCGCTCAATTTATCATAGCGTGTAGTAGAACTTAGGGGTTATCTCCTCGTTTATTGTATAGCAACAAAATCATACAGTAAACATAGAGAGGAGAAACCTATGATTATTATCTCATATCTACACCAGTTTTTCAATGATGAACATTGAATAATTAACGGGGTAATAAAATTAAGTGCCTCAAATCCCCTCTGACTCCCCCCTCTTAAAAGGATGAAGGATGAGGGATGAAGGATGAAATACCCAATTTTCATCCTTCATAATTCATCCCTTACCAAACGGAGAGAACCGAGTAGAGAATTGTTTTTCTTTGTTACGTCCTTTCTTAGCATTATTTCGTGGCATAAGCAAGAGTAACTTGCCGGGTTACATAGGATTCTTTCAGTTTTTGCGAAACTTTCGTAACCTTAATGCTTGTTGACAAGCATTTGTTCTTCCGTCACTCGTCGGAACGAGAGAGGTTATCTTACATGCAGCATTGGACACTGAAATTGCCAACAGAGCAAGAACAGGAGAATTTGTCAGATTGTTTGACCACTTTAAGTTGCTACACACTGTGATAAATGGTTTGATCGTTAAGTAATATATGCTATAATACTCTCCTGAAAATACGATAACTCAGGAGGATAAAAATGCCAAAAATTCTACGATTAAGAAACGTATCAGAAGAAGAAGCACAACAAATACGTAT
>Ga0315274_10003189_pt1 | contig 24426 bp, 20 predicted proteins | sample YL17G02_20_MG_FD_203700 | JGI IMG/M metagenome (GOLD analysis project Ga0315274, IMG submission 203700) | Sediment microbial communities from Yellowstone Lake, YNP, Wyoming, USA - YL17G02_20 | ecosystem: Environmental > Aquatic > Freshwater > Lake > Sediment | place: USA: Wyoming | collected...
GCCAGGAAGATGCCGTCGCTGGCCGTTTCCACCGGCGCCAGCTTGGGGTGGCGCTCCATGAAGAAGCCGTCCGGGCTGAGGCTCACTCCGAAACGGCGGGCCACCTGCCGCTGATCCGCCTGCGGCTCGAGACCGGTGGCCAGGATCACCATGTCGCTTTCGATCTCGGCCGGCTTTCCGGTGAATACGTCGGTGGCGGTCACCCGCAAGTGGCCATCGGCCTGGGACACCTGCAGATCGCCCTCGTAGCGGAAGGTATGGATGCCCTCCGCAACGACGCGGCGATAGAACGATTCGTAGTCCTTGCCGAAGGTGCGCATGTCGCGGTAGAACTCGGTCACCTCGGCCCCGGTCGCATCGTGGACCAGGTGGGCCAGCTTGAGCGAATACATGCAGCACACGCGCGAGCAGTATTCGTGTGCGGCGCCGCGGCTGCCCACGCAGTGGATGAGGGCCACCTTCTTCGGCGGGGTGCCGTCGGCGCGTAGCACCCGCCCCAATGTGGGCCCACCCGAATTCACCAGGCGTTCGAACTCCGGCCCCGTGACCACATCCGGCAGCTGGCCGTAGCCGAAGCGCGAGTCGCGACGCGGGTCGTAGTTCTGGAAGCCGGTGGCCAGGATGATCGTGCCCACTTCGAGCTCGAGCTGCTGGTCGGTCTGCTCGAAGTCGATGGCCTCGCGCGGACAGAACTTGGCGCAGGCGCGGCACGTGCCCTTAGCGAAGTAGGCACAATGCTCGGTGTCGATGACCGGCAGGCGCGGCACGGCCTGGCCAAAGGGGAAGTAAATCGCCGGACGCGTGCCCAGGCCCAGGTCGAACTCGGAGGGGATCTTGCGCCAGGGGCACTTCTGCACACACGTGCCGCAACCGGTGCACAGGTCTTCTTTCACATGGCGGGCCTTGCGGCGCACGCGCACCTGGAACGACCCCACGAAACCGGATACAGCTTCCACCTCGCTGTAGCTGAGGAGGGTGATGTTCTCATGGCGTCCCACGGACACCATCTTGGGTGTGAGAATTCAAGCCGCACAGTCGAGGGTGGGGAAGGTCTTGTAAAGCTGGGCCATGTGCCCGCCGATAGACGGCTCGCGCTCTACCAGATACACCCGCTTGCCAGCATCGGCGAGGCGCAGCGCGGCCTCGATGCCGGCGATACCGCCGCCCACCACCAGCGCCGACTGGGTCACCCCCTGTTGGCGGGTCTCGAGCGGCTGCTGCAAGGACACCCGGCGCACGGCCGCGGTCACCAAGGCCAGCGCCTTCTGCGTCGCGCTGCTGCGGTCGTCGCTCACCCACGAGACGTGCTCGCGGATGTTGGTCATCTGGAAGAGAAACGGGTTGAGGCCGGCCTGAGCGCATGCCGCGCGGAAGGTGGGCTCGTGCATGAGCGGCGAACAGGAGGCCACCACCACCCGGTCCAGACCGAGCGAGCGAATATCCTCCTGGATCATCGCCTGGCCCGGGTCGGAGCACATGTAGGTGTAGTGACGCGCGACAGCCACTCCCTGCAGCGCCCCGGCGTACTCGGCCACCTCGGCGACATCCACCATGGCGGCGATGTTGGTGCCGCAGTGGCAGATGTACACACCAATTCTCTCGCCTGGAGGCCCGGCCGCATACTCGCCCGGCGAGATGTCTGCGCTACGGTTGGCACTCATGCGGTGCTCCTCCTTGTGCGCGGTGTTGGCGAAGGCCCGCCACGAGCAGCGGGCGGGATCCTGGGGCGCGCCGGCGGGCCAACAGCTCACGGGGTTTGGCCGAGCCAGACGCGGAGGCGGCGATAGCTGGAAATCGGATGGAGATGGGAGGTATGGGAGACGGGCAACGCTTGGTCTGGGGTGGCTGGGAGCCACCCGGAGGCCCGTATTCTCGGCAGCATGGATTCAGGCCAAAGAGGCCCATGAAACCCCGTCCATCCAAACCGGGAACTGCAGCGGCGAGCCCTCACCAAGAGGCTCAACGACAACCACGCGAGTTCCGGGAGAGTCAGGGGCGAGTGCCGTGGGGCGAAATTGTAAGATCCCTCTCCCGATAGTGAAGACTATAGCATAGGTGTGAAAGATTGCGCAAGCGCCAATCTTGGGGACGTCTCGGTGCTCCAAACCACCCCTGGGATACATCTACAGCTGACAGGGGTGCGCCAAGCGGCCGCAACGACTTCCCCATTGCGGCCGGACCCCAGCCAAACCTGCGACGAAACCGGCAACTGCCGCCGCTCACGTGCGTATATCCAATTTGAACGAACACGTATAGACGGAGGCTAGAATGAGTGAGACGGCCCGCGCGCCGCTGCGTCGTTCACGCTCCAGCCGGGTGCTGGCGGGCGTGTGCGGCGGCCTGGGTGAATTCTTCGGCATCAGCCCAACCTGGTTCCGCTTGGGGTTCCTGGTCGCCTGCATCCCAGGTGGCGTGCCAGGTTTGGCCCTGTACCTCTTGGTTTGGATCATCATTCCTAGCGCTTGACCCGCGGCGCCCGGTTAGTGCTGGGGCGATAGGTAAGGAGGCAAGGATGACGAGCAGCAAGCGTGTGGCGTGGTACCTGTGGCCGTTCGGGGCCATCTGGCAGTTGCTCACGTGGATCCTTGGATTCACCGGGCGGCTGGTGGCGGTGATTCTCGGCTTCGTGCTGATGGTGGTGGGCGTGGTGCTCACGATTACCGTGGTGGGCGCGATCATCGGCATCCCGCTGATCATCGTTGGCTTCTTGCTCTTGCTTCGCGGGCTGTTCTAGCGCGAGCTTCAACCCGCAGGTAAAGCGCCGGCCCACCAACTGGTGGGCCGGCGCTTCTTCTTGTGGCGAGCGGCTTTTAGCGAGCGGCGTCGCGGGTTACTCGGCCTCGAGGATACATGCCTCGTGTGGCCAGAGGCGTAGGCCGTCGCCCTGCAGGCGCTCGTGCGCCGCGGCGTGCGTGCTCAGCCGCAGGCGCCAGGCCGCGCGCGGCAGTCGCTCGTCGAACGCGGCCAGCACCGATTGGGCGGAGAGGTTAAGCGCTACCAGCATCGTCTGGCCTGGCGCCTCGCGCAGGTAAACCAGCGCGCGCCGCGGCGCACGAATGAGCGGGCGGTAGCTCCCTCGGCGCAGCGCCACGCTCGACTTGCGCAGCCAGATCAGCTGGCGGTAGAACGAGAACACGGAGTGCGGGTCATCGCGCTGCGCCGCAACGTTCACCTCGCGATAATCCCCGTTGAGCGGCAGCCACGGCCGACCGCGGGTGAAGCCGGCCCCCGCCTCTGCATTCCATGGCATCGGCGTGCGTTGCGGATCGCGCCCGCCGTAGATCGGCCAATAGCGCTTGCCCGGTGGGTCCTTAATCTCGTCCCGCCGGATTTGTCCGTTGCGCATGCCGATCTCCTCACCATAGTAAAGGAAGGGCGTGCCGCGCAACGTGAGCAGGAGAGCCGCGGCCACCTTGGCGCGCTCGACAGCGTGCCGTCCGCCGTAACGCGAAGTGTGCCGCGGCACATCGTGGTTGGAGAGCACGTAGCACGGCCAGCCGCCCTTGGCCAGCGACGCCTCGCAGCGGGTGACGGCCCGCTGAAAGGACGGCGCACGCCACGGCTGGCGGGTGAATTCGAAGTTGAATGCCAGCGACAGCAGGCCGGGCGCGCTGTAGCGCGCGGCTTTCTCGGGAGTCTCGTCCATCACCTCGCCCACCGCCATGCGCTCGCCGAATTCCTCTAGCAGCCCGTGGAGTTCGCGGTACACGTCCAGCAACTCGGGTTGGTCCAAGTCGTGTACGTGCATCTGGCGATCGTAGCCGCGCAATCCCAGGCGGGGCGGGTTATCGCGCAACCCGGTATCTTTGAAGTAAGCGTTGACCACGTCCAGGCGGAAGCCATCCACGCCGCGCTCGAGCCAGAAGCGGAAAGCCTCCATCACCGCCCGCCGCGCCTCGGGGTTGCGCCAGTTGAGGTCAGCCTGTTCCTTGAGGAACATGTGGTAGTAGTACTGGCGGCTGGCCTCGTCCCATTCCCAGGCGCGCCCGCCGAAGACCGCTTCCCAGTTGTTGGGCATGCCGCCGCCGGGGTGCGGGTCGCGCCAAAGGTACCAATCGCGTTTAGGGCTCTCGCGCGAGGCCCGCGATTCCACGAACCACGCATGTTGGTGCGAGGTGTGGTTGACGACCATATCCATGATGATGCGCATGCCGCGGCGGTGGGCCGCGCTCACCAGCCGGTCGAAATCATCCAGCGTGCCGAACAGCGGGTCGATGTTGCAGTAGTCGGCCACGTCGTAGCCGAAGTCGTAGCCGGGCGAGGGATACACGGGCGAAAGCCACAGAGCATCCACGCCCAGCGATTGCGGCGTGCCGTCATTCAGGTGATCCAGGTGGGCAAGGATCCCGCGCAGGTCGCCCACCCCGTCGCCGTCCGCGTCCGCGAACGAGCGCGGGTAGATCTGGTAGATCACGCCATCCTGCCACCACGAGCTGGTCGTCATGGGCCCTCCGTTCGAGCATGAGCATGTTAGTCGGATGCCCTGTCTGAGGAATGCTGGACCGCACTTGGGCCTCTGCGATTATTCCAGACCTCAAACAGCTCGTTCAAAGTCCCATCGCAGTGCGTTTTCTTACATGTACAGCCGCAAGCGGCCGAGGGCTTTCTGGCTCCGCATGACACGCTCGAAATAGCCGCGTTGCCACACCTGTGTGCCCTGTGTCCTCCGCACGCGGGTGATTCTATATGCTACGGCCGACGTGTATGCGCAAATGATGGTGCCGAGAGAACCTGGAACCGGGCGGGCGACCAGTTCGTGCGTCGGGGCACGGCGCCGTGCCCCTCCCTCCGAGATGTGGTCTATTCCGTGAAGGTGATTGGCCTGACGACGAATTGGCCCTCGGGACGGTCACGCCGTTGCGTAGTGAACTTGTGCGCAGCCATTCCACTTGCGCGATCTGACCGCATGCTGTGAGGTGGACCTTTCCCCCCGCAACGGAGCCGAAGAGGGAGAGGCGGTCGTGCGTCACAAGGGTGACGAAGTAGGCCCCCGGCTGAGAGTAGTCATAGTCGGACAGGCGCAGCGATCGCCGTCCCTTGGGCGGCGGTATCGCACAGTCACCGGCCCGCATAGGCCCCCTGACTCTCGGCTCTACGGTCGCTTTGCGAACCCAGGCAACCGAACCGTGAAAACCCTTGTGCACAGGGCCATTGTATGGCGAATCAGAAAGAAATCGCAGCTCGCTGCGCCTGGCACGCAGGACCTTTCTGGATTGCCCTAGGCGGATTTGGTAGAATCTCTGGCGAGGTATACGATTTGGGCTGTGGAGCCCGAATCCAGGAGAGGAATGCCCGAGTGGCCGACAACTTAGAACGGTTTACTCAGCGCGCACGACGTGTGCTCAGCCTGGCGCATCAAGAAGCTGAGCGACTGCATCACCCGACAATCGGCACCGAGCACCTGTTGCTCGGCCTGATCCGCGAGGAAGGCGGCGTGGCCGGACGGGTGCTGCGCGAGCTGGGTCTGGAGCCCGAGCGCGTCCAGGAAATGGTCGAGCGCCAATCCGCGCCGGGCCGCACGGCCCCCGAACGCATCGATCTCTCGCCCGATACCGAACAGGTGCTGCAACTGGCCATCGACGAGGCGCGCCGCCTCGGCCATCACTACATCGGCACCGAACACCTCTTGCTGGGCATCGTGCGCCAGCCGGAAGGCGTGGCTCTCGATGTGTTGCGCCGCCTGGGGGTCAGCCCCGAACAGGTTCGCCGCCAGACGCGCCGTCTGCTGCAGGAAACCCCGGCCCAGGCACGTCAGCCGGCCGCGACCGGCGCCAAGGCCGACAAAGCCAAGACGCCCCTGGTTGATCAACTAGCCACCGACCTGACCACGCTGGCCGAAGAGAACAAACTCGACCCGGTCGTCGGACGCGAAACCGAAATCGAACGGGTCATTCAGATCCTCGCCCGCCGCACCAAGAACAACCCGGCCCTCATCGGCGAGCCGGGGGTGGGCAAGACAGCCATCGTTGAAGGCCTGGCGCAGCGCATTGTCACCAACGATGTGCCCGCGCCGCTCATGGGCAAGCGCCTCTTGCAGCTCGACGTGGGTTCGCTGGTGGCCGGCACCATGTACCGCGGCCAATTCGAGGAACGCCTGAAGCGAGTCATCGACGAGCTCAAAGCTTCGGGTGCAATCCTCTTCATCGATGAAGTCCACATGCTGGTGGGCGCCGGCGCGGCCGGCTCGTCGGTAGATGCGGCCAACATTCTCAAACCGGCCCTCTCGCGCGGCGAGCTGCAGGTGATCGGCGCGACCACCCTCACCGAATACCGCAAGCACATCGAAAGCGATGCGGCCCTCGAGCGCCGTTTCCAACCGGTGATGGTCGATGAACCCTCGGTCGAGGAATCGATCCAGATCCTGCGCGGCGTGCGCCGCAACTACGAGGACCACCACGGCTTGAAGATCACCGACGAGGCGCTCGAAGCCGCCGCCCGCCTCTCCGGGCGCTACGTGCCGGATCGCTTCCTCCCGGATAAGGCCATTGACCTGATCGACGAGACCGCCTCGCGCGTGCGCATGTACAAAAGCCCGGAGGCCAAACGCCTGAAGGAGATCATGGGCGAGCTGCGCCGCCTGCGCGCCGACCGCGCCACGGCCGCCGAAGAAGGTCGTTACGAGGCAGCCGAGGAAATTCAGGATCGTGAGAGCGCGCTGGAGCGTTCGCGACAGGAACTGCAGTTGGCCATGGCCGACCGCGAGAAGGGCCCGCACGTAGTGCCCGAAGATATCGCCGAAGTGGTCTCGATGTGGACCGGCATCCCGGTCATGCAGCTCGCGGAAGCCGAGTCGGCGCGCCTCATGAAGATGGAAGAAACGCTGCGTGGCCGCATCATCGGCCAGGATGAGGCCATCCTGGCCATCTCCAAGGCCGTGCGCCGCGCGCGCGCCGGGCTCAAGGACCCGCGCCGCCCGATCGGCTCGTTCATCTTCCTCGGGCCGACCGGCGTGGGCAAGACCGAACTCACCAAAGCCCTGGCCGCGTTCATGTTCGGTTCGGAAGACGCGCTGGTGCAGCTGGACATGTCGGAGTTCATGGAACGCCACTCGGTCAGCCGCCTGGTCGGCGCGCCCCCCGGATACGTGGGCTACGACGATGCCGGGCAGCTGACCGAAGCCCTGCGCCGGCGGCCGTATTCGATCATCGTCTTCGACGAGATCGAGAAGGCCCATCCCGAGGCGCACAACATGCTCCTGCAGATCATGGAGGAGGGGCACCTTTCGGATGCGCGCGGCCACAAGGTCAACTTCCAAAACGCGATGATCGTCATGACCTCCAATGTAGGCGCCGAGACCATCCGCCGCCAGGCTGGGCTGGGCTTTTCCATCCAGCGCGATGAGACCCGCGGCGAGGTGGCGCCCTACGACGAGATGCGCAAGAAGCTGCTCGAGGAACTGCGCCGCGCCTTCCGCCCCGAGTTCCTCAACCGCGTCGACGCGGTGATCGTGTTCCGCGCGCTGAACAAGGACGACATCACCCAGATTGTCAACCTGGAGATCGGCAAAGTGGCGCAGCGCCTGGTGGAGCATCACATCCAGCTGAGCGCTACGCGCGAGGCCCAGGCGCGTCTGGCGGATCTGGGCTACAACCCGGAGATGGGCGCCCGCCCGTTGCGGCGCGTCATCCAGACCGAAGTGGAGGATTTGCTCTCGGAGGCCATGCTCGAAGGCCGCATCCACGACGGCCAGGTGGTGACCATCGCGCTGCGCGACGACAAACTGGTGATCGAGCCTCAGGCGGCCGAGAGCGAGCCCTCGCCGCAACAAGAGGGCGAGCCGGAGGCGCTTGGTGCGGCGTGAGGCGGGCGCATCCGGCCCATGCGCCGCACAAACATGCACGAGGAGGACCGAATGACATCCCACACCCTGCGCACCTTAGCGTTGACCCTGCTGGCCGCATCGCTCGTGCTGGCCGGTTGCAGCACGGGCGCGCCCGCAGTCACCGAGGTGCCGCTCTCCACTCAGGCCGCGCAAACGGTTCAAGCCATACTGACGCAGGTGGCGCGGGCCGCCACCTCCACCCCCACCGTGGCGCTGCCGCTGCCCACCTCAACCCTTTCGCCGGCGACCGCCACCCTGCCCGTGCCAAGCACGCCCAGCGCCACGGCCTCGCTCGTCTTCACCCCGGCCTTCTACGGCACGCCCGGCGTGCACCCGACCCTGACCACTTTCTGCAACGCGGCCTTCTTCGTCGGCGACATCGGGAGCCTCAGGGACGGCACGGTGCTCGCGGCCGGCGAGACCTTCCGCAAGACATGGGACGTGCGCAACATCGGCAACTGCACCTGGAGCCGGGAGTACCGCCTGGTCTTCAACGGCGGCAAACACATGGACGGCCCGGATGGGGCGCGCTTCCCGGAAATCGTCGAACCCGGCGACCATCTGTTCCTCTCGGTGACGATGATCGCCCCGGCCAAGGCGGGCACCTACACCGGCTACTGGATGTTGCAGGCGCCCGACGGCAGCAAGTTCGGCGTTGGCGATAACGGCCTCACGCCGCTCACGGTGAGGATCGTGGTGCTCGCGACACCCACACCCTGAGCCAAAGCGCATCGCCTTTGCCCTTCCATCCCTCCCGATGACCACTGCGGGAGGGATTTCTTTTTGAGGAGGGGCGGCGGGGCCATGCCTTACCCGCGAGATCGCACATGGACTTTGTGGTCCGCGGCAGAGGAAACCCCGGCACGCATGGCCGCACGATCGAAAGGCCGCCGAAGGCGAGAGCGCACCGCGTGCTGGCAAGACAAGCGAGGCGGGCATCGGCGTACGACGAGTCACTCCACTGCGAGGGCCGCGGCGCAGCGCGTGCGGGTGCACCGAGTGTGCGATTTCCCGATGAAGCCCCCCCGACCACGATGGAGGAGGGACCCTGCCTGGGTATCAGACGGCGAGTTACACCGTGAAGCGTGAGGCGCGGCCCAAGGTACCGCAGACAGTGACCGAGTTCGTGGCCTAATTGCGTGCGTACGAGGCGGGGACGCTGGCCGACAGCGCGTGGCAGGAGGCGGCCGACCCGGTTCGCTTTGTGCACCACAGCGTCTTCGCCGATGCAGAAGCGCACCAAGTGCACAGCACTCTGCAGGCCGTGCAACTCTTCACCGCCATTCTGTACCCCGAAGTGCAGGGCCAGGTAGAGTTGCGCGAATACCCCCAGGTGGCCTCGACCGAGACGCGCTGAATCCGCCCCGAGAGGTCGCTCGCGGCTGGGTATAATCGCACCCACAAGTTGTGCTGCGCCGAGGCTCATGCCGATGCCATCCCATCGTCGACGTCGCAATCTCCTCCCGCTGACCGTAGCCGCGGCCGCGCTGCTCGCGTGCAACCTGGCCGGCGCACTGCAGCGCGCGCCGGGTTGGGGGGCCACGCCTCCGCCCGCGCCGGCGCAATCGGAGGCAGGCACGCTGGCCGCGTTGCCCACCGCGCTGGCGGGGATGACGCCCGCGGCGAGCGAGACACCCGCCTCGGCGATCACTCCCAGCGAAACCCCGCAGGGATCAGCCACCTATTCACTGACGCGGGCGCCCTACGGCACGCCCGGTACGAATCCGGCTGCGCCGCTCGAGCAACAATGCAACGCGGCCTACTTTGTCGGCTACGTGGGGCTGGGCGACGGTGCGCCGGTGGGCGTAGCGGAGACCTTTAAGAAAGTGTGGGACGTGCGCAACATCGGCACTTGCACCTGGAGCCGCGACTACCGCCTGGTCTTCTACGGCGGTGAGCACATGAGCGGCCCCAATGGGGTGGCCTTCCCCAAAGAGGTGCGGCCCGGCGATCACATGTTTATCGGCGTGATCATGATCGCGCCCTACGAGGGCGGGACCCATACCAGCTACTGGATGCTGCAAGCGCCGGATGGCAGCAAGTTCGGCGTAGGCGGGCGAGGCGACAAGCCGCTGCGCGGAAGCATCTTTGTTCCCTGAAGAAGCCCCGGCATGGAGCAGCACGGCCAGCGGCGGCGCGCCAAGCGCCGCCGCTGGCATTTCGTGCGCAGATGGAATTCGCTGCTTTGCATGAGGGGGCAGGCGCTGCGCCCCGGCCAAGAGGCGAGGCGATGCGGGTATAATCCCTCGGGCATCACCCAAGAGAGAGCTGATGACCGCCGTTGATGACATCAAGGCACGCCTCGACATCGTCGAGCTGGTAGGCGAGAGCGTCCGACTGCGGCGCACTGGCAAGAACTACATCGGCTTCTGTCCCTTTCACCCCAACGTTCACACCCCGGCTTTTGTGGTCTTCCCCGACACCGGCACCTGGCGCTGCTTCGGCGCGTGCAACGAGGGCGGCGACCTCTTTAAGTTCGTCATGAAGAGAGAGGGCTGGGATTTTCCCGAGGCGCTGCGCCAGCTTGCGGCGCGCGCGGGCATCGAACTTCATCCGCGCACGCCCGATGAAGAGCGGGCGGAAGAAGCCTACGAGCATTTTCGCGGCCTCTTAGAACTGGCCGCCACGTACTATCGCAACTACCTGCTCAACTCCAGCGCCGGCGCTAGGGTGAGGGATTACCTGCACGGGCGCGGTCTCGCGGACGAGACCTTGGAAGCCTTCCAGGTCGGGCTGGCCCCGGCCGGGCGCGAACACGGCGTGCCCTACTTTCGCGGCAAGGGCTACACCGACGACGATCTGCAGCAGGCCGGGCTGGTGGTGACGCCCGAAGGTGGCGGACTGCGCGACCGCTTCCACAACCGGATCACCATCCCCATCCGCGATAACCGCGGGCGGATGTGCGGCTTCGGCGCACGCATCGTCGACCCTAACGACGTGCCCAAGTTTCTCAATTCGCCGCAGTCGCCGATCTTCGATAAGGGTCACCTGTTGTACGGGCTGGATCGTGCCGCGCGCGCCATCCGCGCCCAGGAAGAGGCGGTCATCGTCGAGGGCTACTTGGACGTGATGACTGCGCATCAGGCCGGCTTCCTCAACGTGGTCTCGCCGATGGGCACGGCCCTCACCGAAGCCCAGCTGCGCATGCTCAAGCGCCTCGCGCGGCGCATCGTCCTGGCGCTGGACGCCGATTCAGCCGGCGATGCGGCCGCCCTGCGCGGGCTGGACCTAGCGCGCGAGACACTCGAGCGCGAAGGCGAGCCCGTCTTCGATGCGCGCGGATTGGTCCGTTTCGAGGGAAGGCTGCAAGCCGACCTGCGCGTGGCCACGCTGCCCGCCGGGCTCGATCCGGATGAACTCATCCTGCAGGATCGTGAGGCTTGGCGCCAGCGCATTGCCGAGGCGCGGCCAGTGGTGGAGCACGTGCTGGGAGTCATTACCCAGGGCCGCAACCTGAACGAGGCCAAGGTTAAGGCCGAGGTCGCGGCTCGCATCCTGCCGCTCATTGAAGATGTCGCCGACCCGGTTGAGCGGGACGCCTATCGCCAGCAGTTGGCGAGATTGCTGCGGGTAGAGTTGGCGTCGCTGCAGGCTGCGCCCGGGCGGCGCCCGGCCCGCCGCAGTACGATGCGCGGCGGGGCCACCTCGGCGCCCGCCGCACCGGCCGCGGGGATGGCCGCCAAGGCATCCAGCCGGGAGGCCTTCTGCCTGGGAGCGCTTGTGCGCCAGCCGCTGCTGCTCTTTCGCGCCAACCGTATCTTCGGCGAACTAGGGCTGGCGCGACCCGGCGCAGAGGATTTCACCACCGCCGAGAGCCAGTGGCTGCTCGAGATCATCCAGCGCTCGCTCTCTCAGGAGGAAACCGACCCGGCCATCTTCATCGAAACCCATGCCGCGCAAGAAGCGCCTGAGGCGCTGGCCGCGGCACGCGCCAGTCTGGAGCGCTTCCAGGCCGGCGAAGAGGCCGATGCGGATGACGTGCTGGGAGGTCTCCTGCGTCTGCGACGGCAGGCGCTGGAGCGCAAGCTGGGCGAGTTGCGTTTCTACATCCTTGAGAAGGAAGCCCAGCCGGAAGCGGCCGGGGCGCCGACGGCCACAGCGGAGCCGGGCGAGGCGCCGCTGGAACGCATGAATGCAATTAGCGAAAACATACTCCGAATCGATGTCGCCCTGGCTCGAGGCCTGCCCGCGCTGCCCCTGGCGCGGCCCGCACCTCGGGAGGGCGGGCTGGAGGCGTTCTGAATGCCACGACAACGGCCGGACTCTTCGCCGCACGAGATTGACGACCTGGAGGGGCTGCCCGACTTCGTTGCACCCGAAGGCGCGCCGATCGAGGAGGACGCCGAGTCCGACGAGAGCGCGTTGGTAGAGGAGGAAACACCCGCCGACGGCGCCGAAGAAGGGGTGAGCGAGGAGGAGCTAGAAACCCTCGAGGATGAAAGCGTGGGCGAGGAGATCGAGGGCGAGGAGGTCCTTGAAACGATCGAACTGGCCGACGACCCGGTGCGCATGTACCTGCGTGAAATCGGCCAGGTGCGTCTGCTCAATGCGGATCAGGAGACCTGGCTGGCGGCGCGCCTCTTGGCCCTGCGCCGCGCGCGCGCCTTGCGCGAGCGGCTGACGGCGCTGGGCCCGGGAAAACGCAGCCTGCCGCCCGGCACGCTCTTCCTGCTCGAATTGTACGGCGACCTGCTCAGCGATTGGAAACATCTGCGCGAGGATGCACGGCGCCTCGGCCAGCCGTTGCCGGAACTGGCCCCGCTCCTCGACGAAGCCGTCCATCTGCGCGCAGCATGGCAAGACAAAGCGCCCTCATACCTGCGCACCTGGCTCGAACGCGGGCCATGGGGCCGCGACCCGGCGTGGAACAAGGTGGCCCAGAACGCTTTCGACGTGTTCGTCGCGTTGTATCTCTTGCCGGAGGCTCTTGCCCGCAAGCTGCAGGCGGCGCTCAAAAAGCGCAAGACGCCTCCGATCAAGAGCACCTTTCAGGTGTGGCTGCCCAAGGGCAATCCGACCGCGCGCGGCAGCAGCGCGGTGGGCAACCTGGAGGCGGAGCTGCGCCTGATCGAGCAGCGTGCCGAGGAGGCACACAAGGCGCTCATCCGCGCCAACTTGCGCCTGGTGGTCAGCGTGGCTAAACGTTACATCGGCCGCGGCATCGCCTTTCTCGACCTGGTGCAGGAGGGCAACCTGGGGCTTCTGCGCGCCGTGGAGAAGTTCGACCCGACCCGCGGGTTCAAGTTCTCCACCTACGCCACCTGGTGGATTCGCCAGGCCATCAGCCGCGCCATCGCCGATCAGGCGCGCACCATCCGCATCCCGGTGCATATGGTTGAAACCATCAACCGCCTAATGCGCGCGCAGCGCCACATGGTGCAGACATTGGAACGCGAACCCACGCGCGAAGAGCTGGCGCTGGAGATGGACCTCTTGGATGCGGCGGATACGGCGGAGGTGATGCGCCTGCGCGCCACGGATGAACGGCTGCCGCTGGCGCTGGGCCAGAAGTTGTCCCGCGCGGTGGAACGCGTCGAGCGCATCCTGCGCCTGGCCCAGGAGCCCATGTCGCTTGAAACGCCGGTGGGTGCCGAGGAAAGCAGCATGCTTGGCGATTTCATCGAGGACGAAAGCGTGGTGACCCCGCTCGATGCGGCCTCGCGCGAGCTGCTGCGCGACCAGATCCACAGCGCGCTGGCGTTCCTCAACGAGCGCGAGCGGCAGGTGCTCGAATTGCGCTTCGGCCTGGTGGATGGGCGCGACCACACGCTGGAGGAGGTCGGCCAGCGGCTGGGGGTCACGCGCGAGCGAGTGCGTCAGATCGAGGCCAAGGCGCTGCGCAAGTTGCGCCACCCGCGCTCGAGCCGCACGCTGCGCGATTACCTGGGCTAGACCGTCATCCCAGACCGTTCGGGGAATCATCGGCGCCAGGCATTCGCCTGGCGCTGCGCTATCGGCCGAGGGGATCCCTTACACATTGTCCAGCGTTTCTTCGTGTTCCAGCGCCCACACACGCTGCGCGCGGTCGGTGAACAGCACGCCGTCGAGATGGTCCACCTCGTGCTGGAAGATGCGCGCCAACCAGCCGCGGGCGCGCAGGCGCAAGGGAGAGCCGCGCCGGTTGAGGCCCTTCACCGTGACCTCGGCAAAGCGCTCCACCTCCCCGGCGTAGCCGGGCACCGACAGGCAGCCCTCGGTGGCCACCACCGTTTCGGTGCTTGGCCGCACGAGTTCGGGGTTGATCACGACCAACAGTTTGCGCGGCGCAGGCGCCTTATCGCCTGAGGCCGGCTCCTCCTGTTCCTCGTTCTCGGCGTACTCGATCACAATCACGCGCTGGCTCACGCCCACCTGCGGCGCGGCCAGGCCGACCCCGGGCGCCTCGCGCATCGTCTCGATCATGTCGAGGATGAGCTTGTCGACTCCCGGCGTCACCTCGCTCACGCGGCGCGCCCTCTTGCGCAGGGCGGGGTGCACCGCGGTCAGGATTTCCCGTACAGCCATACCTATTCTCTCCCACCGGTAGGGTTCGGTTTCTTTTGCGTCGCGTGATGATAAGCATCCAGCCATTCTGCGATTTCCTCGCCGCGTGACTGGCGGTCGTTCAGTTCGCGCCGCGCGCGATGTGCCTCCATGCGGCGGTAGATGTCTTCTTGGACGCCGACCGGATCGTGTACGCGGTCGAAGACGAACGAAACGTTGCCCACAGTGACGATCACGTTGCCGAAGTTCATCAGGCGCGCCATCAGGCCGGGGCGGTCGTACTCCAGGCTGAGGATATTGCCGAGCGAGGCCGCGCGGCGGTCTTCGCGGCCGAGGGGTGTGCGGTGCAGGGCGATGATCTGGTCGGGCGTGACCATGTAGAGATCGTTGGCCCAGTCGATCACCTCATAGGCGCCCCAGCCGAGGCCGGCCGAAAGGAGCGCGCCGGCGACCAGCCAGGGAACCCAACCCGCGAAGGGCAGCGAGCCGGAGGCTTGCAGCACGAGCAGCACGCCGCCCAGCACCAGCACCGCAAGCGGCATAGCCAAATCGTTGATCAGGAAGTACGCGTCTTTGCGGTAGATGATGCGATCGCCGATCTCGACCCGCATGCCCAACCCCTTGGCGCCGGATTTGCCTGCCTCAGCGGCGTGCCCGGCGGCATCAGTTTCGGAGCGAGAGGGATCCAGACGCTGGCCGATGGCCGATTCAATCTCCGCCCGCTGCATACGCTCCTGGCGTGCGCGCAGCTGATCGCCCAGCGCCTCAATCCATTGCGCCAACCGGTAAGGCTCGGGCACGTCGGGCAGGATCACGGGCCGGGTAAAGGTGCGCGCCACTACGCTGCCAAAACCCAGCCAGCGCTTGATGGCCGAGGAGTCCACCTCGACTGAGAGCAGCGTGCGCAGCGGGGCTTCGGTGCGGTCTTCATATATTAGCGGCAGGCGCTGGATGACGATCAGGCGCTGATTCGTCGCCAGGAAGAGGTCGTTGAGCCAATCCCACACGGCCCAGCCGCCGCTGAGCAGGGCCACACCCAGCCCGGCCAGCGGCAAGGGCAACAACGCGGGAGCGTCCTGCCACAGCAGCATCATGGCCAGCGCGCCCAGGCTGAGAACGGCAATCGCCGAGGGCAGGATGAGCGAGAGGGCCAGCACGGTCTTCGACCGTCGTGTGGCCAAGTGGATGGCCTCTTGGGCGCCACGCCATTCCCAATCCTGGCTGAGCGCCAGCCGGCGGCTGGCCAGGGCCAGCAGGACACTCGGCCGCAGGTGCGCGGCGCGGGTGAGCAGGGAGGCGGAATGGGCCGAGGGCAGACGCAGCAGGGTCACCGGCGTTTCGGCAATCGCCGTGAAAGACTCCGCCCGACGCACGAGCGCCGCTTCACCCAAGTGGTCACCCTCGCCGAGCAGCATGCTGCGGCGAGCTTTGCGCGGCGGCCCCATCACGCGCACCGCACCGCTGGCGATCAGGCACAGGCCCACGCCCGGCTGCCCCGCCTCGAGAATGACCTCGCCCCCCGCCACGCGTTCTTCGACGAAGAAGCGGCCAACCTCCGCGCGCTCCTGCGGGCTGAGCGCGCGCAAGAGGTAAGCGGTGTCGATGAGCGTGGGCGGAGAGGGTTGCAGTGTCATGAGCGTGGCCAATCGGTGAGGTTGGGCATCAATCGCGCAGCAAGTTTGATGGGCCGAGGCGGCGATGGCCGCAGCGCGCTGCTCAACCTGCGACGCGATTATTGTAGCATGGCGACTCACGCGGAGGCACAACGCGGCCTGGCCGCGCTGTGTGCCCCGCATCGCCGCCCGAGGCCGCGGACGGGCACTCTCGCTGTGCTATAATCTGCCGCCTCTAGACGCACGAGACGTCCTTCGGACCCTGACCCCCAGTGGGCACATCTTCCAATCGTGGCAAGGCCAAACGCACCTCGGCGCCCTCGCCCTCGCGAGGCAAGTCACCCGGCAGCGTGTCGGCTCTCGACCGCCGCCTTGACATCCTCGGTTTCGTCCTGGTCGCGCTGGGCGGCTTCGCGCTGCTCGGGCTGATTGCCGCCACGCCGGGGTCGCTCACCTACCAGCTGACCTTTCTCATCCGTCAGGGTTTCGGTTGGGGGGCCTACGTCGTCCCGCTGGTTGTCGTGGCGCTGGGCGCGTGGCTCATCCTGCGTCAGTTCCGCGACTCCCTGCCGCATCCGGGAACAGGCCGCGTGCTGGGTGGGGTCCTCCTCTACTTCAATCTCCTGGCCGTCTTCCACGCCGTGCTCGACGCTTTTGGCACCGCGACTTTCCTGGAGCACGCTGAATTGGGGCGAGGCGGCGGATACGCCGGCGCATTGCTGCTGGTGGCGTTGCTGCGGCTTTTCGATTGGCCCGGGACGATCTTCGTCTTGGTGGCCTGGTTCCTGGTCGGGCTGATCCTCGCGCTGCGTATTTCGCTGACGGATATTCTGCGCCTCCTTGCTCGGGCAGGCCGCTGGATCGCGGCGCGCATCTCCGCGCTGCGCGAGCGAACGACGCAGCCCTCGTCGTCTTTCCCCTCGCCAGCGGCTGCGTCGCGCGCTGTGCCTGTGGCATCTCCTGAGGCGCAGCCTCCGCTTACGGCGCCAGCCCGCGCGGAAGCGTCTCGCCCCAAACCGCCCATGGCCCGGCCGGCCCAGCCGCCAGCGCCCGACCTGCCGGCGCGCTCCATTGGCGTGCCGGAATTGCCTCCGTGGAATCTGCCGGACGTGACGCAAATGCTCAACCCGGGCGTAGAGGCTACCGCCAGCGATGATTTCGACCGCCAGCGCGCGCGGCTGATCGAGGAAACGCTGGCTTCCTTCGGCGCGCCGGTGCGCGTGGTGGAGGTCAATCGCGGCCCAACTATCACCCAATTCGGCGTCGAACCCGATTTTGTCGAGGTGCGCGGCGGCAAACGCACACGGGTGAAGGTGAGCAAGATCGGGGCCCTGGCCGACGACCTGGCGCTGGCGCTGGCCGCGGCTTCCATCCGCCTGGAGACTCCGGTGCCGGGCAAGGGATACGTCGGCATCGAGGTGCCCAACAGCGAGATCTCGCTGGTGAGCCTGCGCGACGTCATCGAATCGGAGACCTTCCACAAGAAGAGCTCGCCGCTGCGCTTTGCCCTCGGTCAGGACGTGTCGGGACATCCGGTGGTGGGCGACTTGGCGACCATGCCCCACCTGCTGATTGCCGGCACGACCGGCTCGGGTAAGTCGGTGTGTGTCAACGCGCTCATCAGCTGCTTCCTATTGCATAACACGCCCGACACGCTGCGCTTCCTGATGGTTGACCCGAAGCGCGTGGAACTGACCTCCTACAACGGCATCCCGCATCTCCTCGCGCCGGTGATCGTCGAACTCGAACGGGTGGTGGCGGCGCTGCAGTGGGTCACTCGGGAGATGGACGAACGCTACCGGCGCTTCGCGAAGGTGGGCGCGCGCAACCTAGACGACTTCAACTCAAAAGCCGCGGCCCTGGGCGAAAGGCGCGTGCCCTCCTGGGTGGTGGTGATCGACGAGTTGGCCGACCTGATGCTAATGGCGCCGGATGAAACCGAGCGCATCCTCACCCGCCTGGCACAGCTTTCGCGCGCGACCGGCATTCATCTGGTCATTGCAACCCAGCGCCCGTCGGTGGACGTGCTGACCGGCCTGATCAAAGCCAATTTCCCGGCGCGCATCTCATTCGCGGTGGCCTCGATGGTCGACAGCCGCGTGGTGCTCGACCAGCCGGGTGCGGAGCGGCTCCTCGGCCGCGGCGACATGCTGTTCCAGGCGCCCGACTCGCCAGCGCCGGTGCGCCTGCAGGGGGCTTACGTTTCGGAAGCCGAGCTGGTTCATCTGGTCAACTATTGGCGCCAGTCGAACCAGGCGCGCCAGGCGCAGCTCGGCGAAGCGCGGCGCGATCTCGCGCCCCAGGCCGAAGACGGTCCGGCGGTCGATCGCGCGATGAGCGCCTTCCCGCCGGATGCGCATCTGGAGCAGGCGCCATTGTGGGAAGAGACACCCGCCAAGGGCGAGGGCGAGGACGCGCTGCTGGAAAAAGCCATCCACATTGTGCGTCAATGGCGCAAGGCCTCCACCACGCGCTTGCAGCGCCACTTCCGCATCGGCTACACGCGCGCGGCGCGCATGATGGATGCGCTCGAGGAGCACGGCATCATCGGCCCGCCGCAGTCGGGGGCCCAGCCGCGCGAGGTCATCGATTACGGTGACGAGAGCAGCGAAGGCCCCGAGGACGACGATGGCGAGGAGTAGGCGCGCGCCGTGCGCGGCCGCGCTGGCCGGGGTTGCCGCCGCGATCGCCCTCATGGCGTGCACGGCGCCCGGACGCGAGCCCGCGGCCTCGCCCTCGCCCGAAATCGCGAGCGGTCCAAGTGTCACGCCAGCTCCCACCGCACCGGCCGTACCACGCGTCCTCCTCCTGACCTCCTCTGAGGATGTGAACCCGGCGCACCTGGCGGCGCAGTCGGCGCTGGAGGCGATGGCTCGCGAGAAGGGTTGGAACCTGACGCGGCTGGCTGCGGGCGCGGATATGTTGGACCAGGCGTTGGCTGAAGAGCCGATGCTGGTGATCAGCGTCGCGACCGGGTTGGGCGCATCCATGACCCAGGCCGCGGCGGCGCATCCTGACCTGCGTTGGGTGGCGCTCGACGAAACGGATGTGCAGCCGAGCACCAACCTGCTGGTGATCGGTCCGCGCGTGCGAGAAGACGAGGCGGCGTTCATGGCCGGCGCGCTGGTGGGCATCGCCAATACCAACAATCGCGTGGGGTGGATAGGCGAGCTGGGTAGCGTGCGCGGCACGTTGGTCCGCAACGCCTTCATCCATGGTGTGCGCTTCACTTGCCCGTTGTGCTGGGTGTTCGAAGAGGGTGTGGCCGAGGGGGCAAGCGTCGAGGCTGGAGCGGCCGCGGCTGAGTTGCTGCTGCCGCGCTATGTTGATACCTCAGGCGCATTCCCGAGCCCGGCAGGCGATGGAGCGCTTCTGGCGCTCGCGACTCATCCGGTCCGTGTGGCGGGTTCGCGCGCGGGCTTCGGCGCACAAGTGCTGGGCAGCCAGCTGGACGCGGCGCGGAACCTCTTGGGCGAGGTTCAGGTGCATCCTGAGCTGCTCCTGACCGAGGCGTTGCCGCGCTTCTTGGCGGGAGAGGCATTTGGCGAGCCGATCGCCTACAGTATTGAAAACGGGGGCCTTGGGTACGCTCCGTTCTCCACGCCTTGGATCACTCCTGGGCTGCAAGCCAACCTGGCGGAGATGATGGCGCGGCTGGCTGCGGGTGATCTGCAGATCGGCGTCAATCCCGAAACAGGCGAAGAACAGTAGGTTCGTTCTAATTCCGGCCCTCCAGCCGACCGACCGGACTTGTTCCTTGACACAGAACGGATGTTCGTGTAGCATGTTGAAAACCTGCTGATATCCGGGCCGCGGCCGCTTGCGAGCAGGACGGGAAGTGGGCATAGGCCGCGAAGCGTCCGGGCCGCCTCCGGGAACACGGAGGGGCCAGGCGCCTAGGGAGGTCACCATGGGCGAAGGCAATCTGACGGCCCGCCAGGCCGAGATGAAGAAGTTTATTGAGGAATACTTCGCCGAGCACGGGTATGCCCCCTCGTACCGTGAGATCATGAAGAAGGTCGGCATCCCCTCACTGTCGGTGGTGCGCTATAACCTGGACCGCCTGCAGCGCGAGGGCATCCTGGATCGGGATCCGCGGGTGGCCCGCGGCATCCGCCCGCATACGGCGCAACTGCGCTCGATCCGCGTGTGGGGCTACATTGCCGCCGGCGAGCCGATGCCCGTCCCAGGCGTGGCCGAGCCGCTGTTTGGGGCCGACGAAGCGTTAGCCATTTCGCGCGACCTTCTGCCGCGCGACCGGGATTTGTTCGCGCTGATCGTGCGAGGCGATTCGATGATTGACGCCATGGTCCACGACGGGGACTACGTCATTCTCAAACCCCAGCAGGAGGCCCGCAACGGCGAGATGGTGGCCGTGTGGTTGAAAGACCGCGACGAAACGACACTCAAGTACTTCTTCTACGAGAACGGGCGGGTGCGCCTGCAGCCGGCCAACCCGCAGATGGACCCGATATTCGTCGACAATTTGGAGCAGGTGGAAATTCGCGGGCGAGTGGTCATGGTTGTGCGCCAGCTTGAGAAGCGCGGAGGCGTCAAACACTAGCCTGCCCTGATCGCACGGATCGCCGGGCCGCCCGCGGACATCACGGGCGACCTTTTGTTTGTGGCGGGTTTGGTGGCGCGGACGTATAATCGCGGTTGACCCGCCCACTGGAAGGCTGTCATGCGAACTATCGACCGGTCGTCGTTCCGTGATGCCAGCGGCCAGATCCCCTTCTCCACACGCTTGAAGGCCGTCTTCATGGAAGGCCTCGGTTGGCAAGCCGAGGTGCAGGCTCAGGAGGACATCACCCGCCGCCTGGCGAAGGTCTTCGGCGACGACTATGTCCTCGTGCGCAACTGCCCCATGCCGACCAGCCCTGAGCCGGTGCCGCTCATTCTCATCGGCCCGATCGGCGTGCGGGTCATGATGACGACCGCCCTGCGCGGAACCTACCGCGCCAAGGCCGGCCAGTGGATGACGCTGGCAGGCAGCGGGACGTTCAAGAACTCACGCCCCAACCTGGCCTCGCGCGTGCGCCTGTTCGAAGATGCTGTGCGGCGCTTCGTCACCAGCAAGGGTATCAACCTGCCCGAGGGTGAGCCAACGCTCATCGTGGCCCGGCCCGAGACCTACGTCGAGAACATCAAAACCTCGCTGCGCGTGGTGCTGGCCGACGGCGTCGAGAACTTTGCGACCAGCCTGATGCAATTGCGGCCGATCCTCTCGCCGGCGGTGGTCGAAGATATCACACGGGCGCTGGGCGGGCCGAAGGACGAGGCGCCGATTGAGGCCGAACCGGTGCGTGCCGCCGTGCCCGTGCTGCCTCGCTCCTCTGCTCCGACCGTGCCCGCCGCGCTCGTCGCCGCGTCGGACCCCGACAGCCGCGAGGTGCCCGCCGCGTCGGCCGGCTGGCCCGAACACCGCGGACGCCTGACCCGCAAGCAGGTGCTGCTGCTGGTGCTGCTGGGCCTGGCCAACTTGTGTGTCTTGGGTGCGCTGGCCGTGGTGGTGGGCACCAACTCGCTGGTCGGCAGCTGACTGCTTGCGCACCCGCGGCCCCTTGCACACCCTTTTCCCTCGTGGCACGGTACACGCTCCCGGCATTCCTCCCCCTCGATGGATGATCTCCGTCTTCATCCTCAAGCGGGAGCCTGGGGGCCAGTGGGCGGAATATAGTTGCGCAACTCGTCGACGCCTCGCCTCGGCACCCAATTGCGGGCTGTCTTTCTGATACAATCCGGCCGACATGGCGGAAGAGATTTTCCTCTCGGTCGTCATCCCGGCGCACAACGAAGAACACCGCTTGCCCTCCACGCTGCGCCGCCTCCAAGAGTTCCTTCCCACCCAGGGCTACACATTCGAGGTCATCATTGTTGAGAACGGAAGCCGCGACGGCACGCGGGCGGTGGTCGAGCGCGCGCGGTCCGGCTTCGCCCAGTTGCGGCTGCTTTCGGTGCCGCAGGCCGGCAAGGGGCGAGCCGTGCGTGCGGGCATGCGGGCGGCGCGCGGCGCATTCCGCTTCATGTGCGATGCGGATCTTTCGATGCCCATTGAAGAAGTGGGGCGCTTTCTGCCGCCGCGGGTCGAGGCGGATGTAGCCATCGGGTCACGCGAGGCCCAGGGTGCGCGCCGCTTCGGCGAGCCGGCCTACCGGCACTTGATGGGCCGGGTCTTCGCCCAAGCCGTCAAACTGGTCGTGCTGCGCGGCTTCGAGGACACGCAGTGCGGCTTCAAGTGCTACCGCGCCCGGGCCGCGCAGGATGTCTTCTCGCGCCAAAGGCTGGAGGGATGGACCTTCGACGTCGAGGATCTCTTCCTCGCCGGCCGGCTGGGCTACTCTATCGTCGATGTGCCGATCCCCTGGTATTACCAGGCCGACAGCCGAGTGCAGGTGGCGGCCGATTCGCTGCGCATGCTGGCAGACTTGGTGCGCATCCGGGTGAACTGGATGCGCGGTGTGTATGACACCTCACGACCCTTGCCGCCCCAACCTGCGCCTTGAAGCCGGGCTGTGGCGCCGTGGCTGTGTGCACGTCGCCGGGCTGGATGAGGTGGGGCGAGGTGCGTGGGCCGGGCCGCTCGTCGCGGCCGCCGTGGTGCTCCCGGCCGGGCGCGACAACCTGGCGCGAATGCTGCGCGGGGTCCGTGATTCAAAAGTCATGACACCCGCCAGCCGAGATCGTTGGGCGGAGGCGATATTGGCCGTGGCCCAAGCCTGGGCGGTGGGCAGCGCGGCACCCGGCGAAGTGGATGAGCTCGGGCCGCTCGGCGCCACGCGGCTGGCAATGCAGCGCGCCCTCGGCGCGCTGGCCGTGCGCCCCGATCACCTGCTGATCGACTACTTGCGATTGCCCGAGTGCCTGCTCCCGCAGACCGCCCTGCCCCGCGGCGATGCGCGCATGCTTTCGGTTGCCGCCGCCTCGGTGGTGGCCAAGGTGTGGCGCGATCGAGTCATGATGATGTACGACGAGGACTTCCCCGAGTTTGGTTTGGCGCGCAACAAGGGCTACGGTACACCCGAACATCGGCGCGCGCTCGAGCGGCTGGGGCCCACGCCGCTGCACCGCGTCTCGTACCGTCCGGTCGCCCAGGCGCGGGCTCGGTTTGCGCTGCCTGGCGGGGATGAAGTGACCAGGCCGGTCCGCTAGCGGGGCGGACCTGCGCCCCAGCGCACACGCTTCTCGATTCAGCCCAGGAACGCCAGGCATAATCCGTGCACCCCAGGGACTGAATGCACTCTGCGCATCAATCGTGTGCAGAGCAGGACGCGCATGGCATCCAAAGACCCCAAGAATCTCTCGGTCCGGGAACTCGAACGGCTGCTCGCGGCCAAACGCCTGGCCGAGCGACGCGAGCGGCTTGAGCAATTCCGCCGCAGTGGACGCGCGCTTCACCCGCTGCCCTCCCCGCCCGCGGACGAGGGCCAGACCACCCATCCCGGCCAGCCGGCCTCCCGCTCACGGCGCGTGCTCGACCGGCTGCTGCTGTTTGTCGAGGTCGGGGCCGCCATAGGCTTGGCGCTGGTCCTGATCAACGGGGCCGGGTTGCTCGACCGGCTCAACCGCGAAGTCTCATCGGCGCTTGGGCGCACCACGCCCACGCCTCTGATCACGGCCGTGGTGTTACCCTCAGGACACACCCCGCCCAATTCCCCCGGCGGCGCGCAACCCAACCAGGATGAGATTCCTGCCAATCTGCGCGCGCTCGTGCAATCGATGCCGGCACCGGCGGCACCCACCAGCGGGCCGGAACAGGCGTTGCGGGTGGACGTGCCGGCGATTGGCAAGCTGGCCATTCCGGTGGTGGAAGGCGACGGCTGGGAGCAACTCAAGCCGGGTGTCGGCCATCACATCGGGTCGGCCGATCCGGGGCGCCTGGGCAACATGGTGCTTTCCGGGCACAACGACATCTACGGAGAGGTGTTCCGCGATTTGGACAAATTGGCGCCTGGCGACGAGGTGCGCGTTTCGACGGCCAGCCAGGTGTACACCTACCGCGTGGTGGGATGGCGTTTGGTGGCGCCGACGGAGGTCGAGGTGATGGCCGCCAGCCCGCGTGCGACGCTGACGCTGATCTCGTGCTATCCGTACATGCTTGACACCCAGCGCATTGTGGTGACGGCCGAACTCGTGGAGAACTGAGGGCGCGGTATAATTCGGTCTGAGGAGATAGTGTATGAGCCGCAAGATGGTGCGCCCGACCCGCTCGGAAGCATTTAACCCGGACTATTCACACATCAAGAAGGACCTGCGGCGCATCGCGCTGATTGCCGGTTCGTTCGTGGTGGTGATGATCGCCCTTTCATTCGTCCTCAAGTAGCCGACTTCACCGCGCCCTCGGCCACGCGTTGCATCAGGCCCGCCTTGACGGCGGGCCATTCGTTGTACGCCCAGCATGGGCGCTGACTTGGAAGGTGGAAGTCCTTCCCGGGGGTTGATGGCACCCACCGTAGCCAAGGGCAAGGGCGTCGCCGCGAGGCGGGGTCCAGAGGAAGCCGGAGGCAA
>Ga0315274_10003190_pt1 | contig 24417 bp, 20 predicted proteins | sample YL17G02_20_MG_FD_203700 | JGI IMG/M metagenome (GOLD analysis project Ga0315274, IMG submission 203700) | Sediment microbial communities from Yellowstone Lake, YNP, Wyoming, USA - YL17G02_20 | ecosystem: Environmental > Aquatic > Freshwater > Lake > Sediment | place: USA: Wyoming | collected...
CTTCACGATATTGACGTGCCAGCAGATTGGCAGTCGGGTCTCCTCGCAGTAACCATACACGGGAAGCATGTCGGGCGCATCCAGGGGACGCTCATAGAAGTTTCCGTGGCCGGTGTACAGCTTCAGGCCCGCGGCTCCTTCCGCGACGAACTTCTTGATCTTCTCGAGCTTGTCCGGATCGCCGGGATGGATCGTGCAGAATGGGATGATCTTGTCCGGAAACTCCCTCGCCGCCGCCAGGATCTCCTCGGTGTTTTCATCGTTCCCCTTGGCCTGCTCGAACTTGCTCCCTTTGAGCGTATAGTCCGAACTCGCCACGAAGAGCGTTTTCACAACGCCGGTTTGCTCGGCCGCGCGAAAGTACTTGTCCAGAAACTTCCGCGCCATCAAGTGGTCATGAGCATTGACGACTTTGAAGTTGCGCAAGGGCTTGGCATCCGCGAGCGGCGCGGCCTTAGGCGCAGCAGCGGATTCATGACTGGGCGCCGTGGGCGCGCTATTCTGATTCACTCTCATGAAGGCGAACCCCGCCACAGCGGCCGCCGCCAGGATCACCACGACGAATCCGATCAGATAACTGACAACCGCGGGTGCGGCCGGCGGTGGTGCTTCCGGGACCGCCGCGGGTGCGCCCTTTTTCTTCTTTCTTGCCATCACGAATGATTCGCCGCGCTTGTGGCGCGGCGAATGTTCCCATCTTTGTCAGCAGAACTGCTCCAGGTACCATGCGCCTCGCATGAAACCTTCCTCGCGCGTCTGACAGCCATCTTCGTGCTCGATGCTGAGGACGCCATCGTACCCGTTCATGCGGAGATGGCTTATGTACTCGCCCCAGTTGATGTTCCCGAAACCAGGAATGGCATACCGCCACCAGCCGCCCGCGTAGATGCCGATGCGCGCGCGCAACGAGCGGTTTACCAGCGTGTCCTTCGCGTGCGTGTGGAATATCCTTCGTCCGAACATGGATACAGGAAGAAGGTGGTCGATCTCCTGGTGGTACAGGTGCGAGGGATCGTAGTTCAGTCCGAAGTGATCGTCCGGGATCGTCTCGAAAAGACACTCGAACGTGTCGATCCCTTGCAGGCACGTGGCGAAGTAATTCTCGATGGCAATCCTAATCCCCTTTTTGCGCGCGTCCGCCAATATCGGTTTCCACACCTTTGGCAACACCTTTCGGATCGTGTCGATCTTCGACATCCCCTCGACCGGCATGCCCGCCAGCATGCACACCGTCGGCACGCCCAGCATGGCCGCAGCGTTTATTGTTTTCCTCGCGTGCGCCTGCACCTTCTTGTAGTTCTTCGGGTCGCATGTGTTCGTGTAGTACGCGAGACTGCTGATCTCGAGGCCGCGTTCCCCGAGCGCCTCCTTGATCTTTCCCGTCCGGGCGGCCGTCAGCGTGGCCGGGTCAATATGTCTGCTGCCCGGATGCGCCACGACCTCGAGGCAGGGAATCGAAGCGTGAGCCGCGAAATCCAGCACCACTTCCAATCTCTCATTGCCGAATGGCGCCGTCAGCATTCCAACCTTCATTGTCGGTTCCTTTCGTGTCTTCTTCAGTAATGTGGCACAGCCGCCCTCGGCTGTGTAACGGGCGAAACCACTGATTACTCTTCCGCGCATAGCACAGCCGAGGGCGGCTGTGCCACATTCCTTCACAGGCCCTCAGATGTGCAGCAGCACCTTCATAACTTCCGGCGAGGCGGCCCGCTGGAGGGCCAACGGCGCGTCACGCAACTCGTAGGTCTCCGAGATCATGGGCCGCACCTCCACGTTGCCCATGGCGAGGGCCTCGAGCGCCGGTCGGAAAGGCCCGCATCGCGATCCGATGATCTTTACCTCGTTGACGACCGGCGCGGCCAACTCGAGCGCGGTCGGGTGGGCCGCGGTAGTCTTCAGGATGATCGTGCCTTCCGGGCGGACGAGTTCGAGAGCGCGCATGAGGCCGTCATAGGACCCCGTCGCTTCAATGACGAGATCAGCGCCCCGCTCGATCGGGTCGTCCTTCCGTGCGGTGTTGATATGCAGGTTGTTCAGCAAGTCGAGCTTCCAAGGGTGCTTGCCCACACACACGAGCCGTTTCGAGTGCAGCCACAGGACCTGCGCGCAGAGCTGGCCCAGCTTGCCGTCGCCCAGCACCACGATCTGGTCGTCGGCGTTTATCGTAACCTGTTCCGGGATGCGGAACGCGGAAGCGAGCGGTTCCGTGAACACGGCCACGTCATCGCGAATCGAACTCGGCACAAGGTGAAGGTTCTCTTCAGGCAGCGTCAGGAACTCCCCGAAAGCCCCTTGCCGGCCCTGAATGCCGATCACGGTGCGATCCAGGCAGTGATGGGGCATCTCGAGCCGGCAGAACCGGCAGCGGTGACAGACGCAGTTAATCTCTCCCACAACCCGCTTGCCCTGGAGGTGCGGATTCGAACACTGCTCGACAAGGCCTACGAACTCGTGTCCGGGGACGCCCTGGAAATTCATGTAACCCCTAGTGATCTCGATATCCGTCTTGCAGATGCCGGCAGTGAGGACGCGCACCAGCGCCTCCCCTTCCGCGGGGCGCGGCATGGGGATTTCTGTCACCTTCACTTCGCCGTCGAACACAACCGCCCGCATTTCGAACTCTTCCTATGGCGCAAGCTCGCCCGTTAAACCCAACATCGCCCTATTCAACACAAGTATCCGAGCGGATTCAAGCAAGAAATGCCCACAAGCGAAGCATAGCCGCAACAGAGTCCTGAATTCCAGGTCTGTGATTCGGAAAAGACGCACCTTGGCGCGGCGCTTGGGATTCCAGTTGTGCATGTGTACACTGTCGCCGCATGAGGCCGACCTCTCTGCGATATCCAAAGGGATAGTGGGACATGAACACGAAGTTCACCTGGCTCGACGCAGCGGTCCTCGTGGTGTATTTCGTCGGCATCACGGCCATGGGACTTTGGGTTGCCCGGCGTGTCCGGAGCAGCGGCGGGTACTTCTTGGGCGACAGGAAACTGCGGTGGTGGATCATGATGGGCCAGGCGTTCGGCACCGGCACTCATGCGGAACAGCCCGTCGCCCAGACCGGCGCGACCTTCGAACTGGGCTTCGCCACCATCTGGTACCAGTGGAAGAACATGCTCATCACGCCGTTCTACTGGCTCCTCGCGCCCTGGTACCGCCGAAGCGAACGCACAACACTGGGCGAGATCATAGAGGATCGTTACGGCCGGAAGCTCGCGCTCGTGTACACCGTGTTCGCCATCGCCTATTTCGTGTTCAACCAGGGCGCCATGCTCAAAGGGGCGGGCAAGGTCATATCGATCGCCACCGGCGACCAAGTTATATCCGCCAACGGCGTGGTCGTGGCCATGACGGCCGCCTTTCTCCTCTACAGCTTCTTTGGCGGCCTGATCGCTTCCGCCTACACGGACTTTGTCCAGTCCTTCCTCATCATCGTGCTGTCCTTTCTGCTCATCCCCAGGGGGCTGGAGATCGTCGGCGGCTTCACCGGCATGAGAGAGTCGCTGCCGCCCGATTTCTTCAGGCTCTACAGCGAAGTGAGCGGACTCGACTCGTTCACCATCGCGATGCTCGCCGTCAACGGGCTGGTCGGCATTGTCGCGCAGCCGCACATGATGTCGATGTGTGCCACGGGCAATACGGAGCGCGCCGGGCGAATTGGTCAGACCTACGGCTCCTTGGTGAAGCGGCTGTGCACCATCGGATGGGCGTTGACGGGCCTGATCGTTGCGGCCATGCTCGTTCAGCAAGGCCGCACACTGCCTGAGCGTGAGGCCGCGTTCGGATTTGCCTGCCGCGAGCTTCTGGGACCGGGATTCGTGGGGCTCATGATCGCGTGCGTTCTTGCGGCCAATATGTCGACCTGTTCGAACTTCATGGTGAACGCCGGAGCGCTGTTCACGCGAAATCTGTATTGCGAGTACATCAACCCCTCGGCCGCGGATCGCCGGCTGCTCATAACGGGCCGCGTTTCCGGGCTCGCGTTAACGCTGCTGGGGGTGGTTTTCGCCCTCACCGTGGAACGCGTCCTCGACGCATTCCTTTTCACGGAGACCATCGCGGCCTTCATGGGCATCATGTTCATGGGCGGCATCCTCTGGAAACGCGCCAATCGGTACGGCGCATTCACGGGCACGGTCAGCGCGTTCGCCTTGTACTATGCCCTGAACTACCTCATGTCCTGCCGTCCCTCGCCTGACGCGGCTCCGTTTCAAACCCTCTCGTCCGCCTTCACCCATCTGACGTCGCTTTCGGTAAGCGGGCAACTGGGCAGCTTCCTGAGCACCGGCGACATGAAGCTGATCCATCCGTGGACGGCCGCATCTTTCGGCTGGGCCATGCTTGTTGGCTTCTCCGTCTTGATCGGAGTGAGCTTGTGCACGAAGGCCGAGGACGGCGCGCGCATCGCCCGTTTCTTCGACAGGATGCGCCGAGCGCCCGGTGCACCTCGTTCCCAAGTTGAACTTGGGAACGAGGCGCAGACAACACCCGATGAAACGCCTGCACTCGCTGCGGACCGCGGCGAAGACCTGATCCTCGTCGACCTTCCGGGTTGGCTCACATCCGAGCGATGGAGAGGGTTCTTCCATCGATACCGCGAAGATCTTATCGGGTTTGCGCTGGGTTGGCTGACGGTTGGACTGCTCATCGCCCTAGCCTGGGCCATCATATCCATCGGCGCATGAATTCTTATATTGCGTTCACCCATTTCGCCGCTACAGGCACGCGAGTGTATAATATACGTCGAAACGAGGAGGCCGCTATGAATTACACGGACTATATCGTGCGCGACGCGAAGATCTGCGGCGGACAACCCGTCATCAAAGGCACGCGAGTGCCCATTCGCACCATACTCGCCAGCCTCGCAGAAGGCGCCACCATCCAACAGATCCTGGATGACTTCCCAACACTGACCGAAGACGCCGTGCGCGCGGTCATTGCCTTCGCCGCAACATCCGCTGAAGAAGACCTGCCCGTACCGAGTCTGCCGGGTGTTCCGCGAGTATCAAGCTCGACGAAAACCTGCTTACGGCGGTCTCGCCGCCATCGGCCTAAGCCGGTACTCCGACGCCCTCGAGGATCACCCGTTGCAGCGTCTCCCTGTCCCCAAGACGGGCTGCCGCATCGAGCACTTCGATTCCCGCAAGTCGACCTTCTGCATCATAGTCGGCGGCGATGCCTTCTCCAAGGTGTTCCGTGGTCACCGTTGTGTCCCGAAACACGATGCTCAGCGCGTCAACCTCCGGATCGTAGGAGACTCTCATGACTGTCTCCACAAACGCCAAGTAGAAATAGTGGCACGTGTCAGTTGAGAACAACCGAGATCATTTCTAAATCAAGGTTGCACCGCTACGCTTATTTTTGCGTACGTATTTATGCGACAGGCACTTAGGACGAATGGGCCGCAACAAGTTTGAATAAATCAAATCTAGCCCAGTCTATTCGATTCGGGCTTATGTAAAACCCACTTGGCTCCGCGCGCCACCTACGGCCCCTTCGCGTGCGTGGCCCAGTACGTAAAAATGGATATCGTCAGCGCCGCAATGCCGGTTGCAACGGCAACCCAGCGTGTGAGTAGATCTTCGATCCTCTCCCTCTTCCGCCAATAGCACTCCAGATGGTCGTGCAAGGTAAGTTTGGGGTACTTCTTCGTCGCATACCTGCATGCCTTAACGCACTGCTTGTCTGTGTCCATGCAGTAGCCATTCGCATTCAGGGCACAGTTCTCGGGTTCAATTTTCACGTGTTCTTACTCCTTTCGACCATCCTTGGCGCTCTCGACACATTTGCCAGCGATGTAACTGCTCTCGGTAAGCATAGTAGAGATTCGTGGCAGGTCTCGAAAGCTGTCCTGCCATGTTCCCGATCTGTTCGGCCATTTCCGGATGTGCCGCTTGATACTCACCAATACGCCGCGACTCAAGAATCTCCTGCAAGCCGATGAAATCGATGAAGGCCTCTTCTGGCACCCATCCTCGGGTGGCGTAGAATTCGAGAACGGATGTCGAAGTGACGAATTCGCTCGCCTTCTCCCAGGCTTCCTCGTCATACAGAACCATATTTTTGTAGATATGCATGCCGGTCTTGACGCAGATCATATACCACAGGTTCGTGGTGAGCTCGAAGTGCCGCCGCCCTGGCACCGTGGGCGTGGCGGTGAATGATATGACATTGTCGTCCTTATCCACCTGCTTATCGATTTCGATAAGACCGGCATCGGCGAAGCGATGGATCAAGTCCCTTCCCGTTCGCTCACCAATTCCTAGGGCTCCACAGAAGACATCGAACGCCTCCCCAAGGTCATGGAAGAGGGCGCAGTATTCAAGTACCCTGTACCTTGCGAGCGCATTGCCTCGCCTTTCGGGATACCCGTTGTCAAAGAGATTGTACAGGTACGCACGCCCTTCCTCCATAGGCTCCTCACCGGGCAGTACGAGAGCGTGGATCCCAAAGTATATGTTGCCTATGTTGGAGAGGGAACCCAGCGTATCCGAGAGAAGAACCCGGTTGAACAATCGCAAGTAGTGCCTCACATCGTACGTACCGGCTTCGGAGGTGTGACTTTTCCGAGATGTCGTTGGTAGTTCAATCTTCTCCGTGCTGCACAGTTGTCGTACAAGACCTGCAAGACCGAACGCGTTGTCTGATTGTCTGTAAGCATGAAGGAGGCCCTCCCACGTGAGAGCTCCGGCATTAGGTATTGCGTCCGAGGGCTCTATCTTGCTACCGTGGCCTGTTGTTGCGAGACGCTTCGCCAGCAACACGTAAATATCTGGTGACTGGAGATAGACGGCTGGCAGGATGCTCTCTCCATAGAAAGCCCCCGCTCGCGATTTGGGGAGCTGAGTTGTCGGTCGAATCGCGACCATCACCTTGACCCCAGGAGGATTGCCTAGGATACGGTGACACAGGTCCAGAACGATCGCCTGCTCCGGTTCAGTGTAGTGGTCGATGTTATCAAAGGCTACTATGAGTTCAGGATGATCTTTCCTGTTGTACCAGCGGAGACGCTTGAGGTTATACTCTTTCGTCATGGCAGACAGCTCCACTGCGCGTTTTCGCATCTCCGCTCTTATTTCTTCATTATCTGGATCGAAGTCGCTTCCATAGATCGCCTTGAAGTCTGGGTCCAGCCAGGACATGTCGTGGATGTAGTAATTCAGGAACTCGTTAATCTCGTAATGGATCGACTGCTCCAGCCTATCACCCCTCTCACGGTGTCGGAGGTCTATGAGAATCGCGTGATACTTTGCGGGATCGACTTTCATTAACTTGTGTGCAAGCCACCAACTTTTGCCGACTCCCACAGGACCGACCAAGAGAAGAGGTGCCTCACACTCCGTCATCTCGAGGAATCCCCGGAACCACTCGTCGAGCTGTTTCCTGTTCCCGTGTGAGTCAGTGAACAGGGCCTCGACGATCCGATGCTGAACGGGATAGTCTCTATCCCAAGGTTTTGTGGGGTACCTTGCGTTGCCTAGGTAAGGCCTTAAGTGCACCGGGAGGTCAGCGATCGGATTACTCCACTGTATTGGAACACCGCCGAAGACTCTGTCGATGACTTGGGTCTCATCGGGTTCAAGCCACCTTGAGGGTTCGAGAGTGGGTATCTTCCGCGAGGGGAAGTAGTCCTGGACCGGCTTGGAGTTGTATGTAACCACGGCGAACAACAGGTCACTGGACACATACAGAAAGTCCCGAAGGGTGACCTCCTTATTCAATAGCAAAGTCACCAAATCCGTGACTGCAGTCTTCTTCTCCTCGCCTTCTGCGGGGAGAAGCCCCGCGATGTGCACACGGCCTCCGTTCATATCGTGGAAGGTCCACTTGCGATCTAGCTGGATGTTCGTATCCGAGAGTATCCGTATAACCTTGGCATTCACAATGCCCTCCTTCTGATATGCGGCTACAGGGCGCTGTTACTTCACTGTGGCACACCCGCATGCGTCTGCTCAACGGGTGTGTTCGCTGCAGCCAAAGCTTTGCCCTCTGCAGCCCAGATCACACCGCGTGTCAGGATCGTCAGTGCCTCGTGGACATCAAGATCGGCGACGACGTGGCCGATGGATAAATAGAAAACGCGGCCCTTGCCATAGGCTCTCTTCCAGGCAACGGGGATTCTGGTGCCGGTTGACTCGCAAGTAGTCGCTGCTAGGACGTGGTTGGACGGATCGACATGCATGTAGTACTGCTCACTATGCATGTTGAAGTTTGCCAATCCATGCGTCACCGGGTCGGTCCGGTCAACTATGTCCACTCGATAGTCTAGAATGCCGCCCACGTGTGCCACAAACTGGCCCCCAACCATGAACTGGTACTCGGTCTCCGAACGGAACGTGTCGCCAGCCCCGCCGTGAAGCCCCGCGAAGCCGACGCCGTGTTCACGCACTACCTCGCACAGGTTAGCGATCCATTTGTTCCTCGTCCTGCCTATCGTCCATTCCAGAATTATAAGGTCAAACTTCGCGAGATAAACGGGATTATCAAGCGCGTTGAGACTCTTCCGCATCGTCACGCGGAAGCCATGGCCCGCCAGTTGCTCTTTGAGGACGGCCGCCACTTGCGCAGGCTCATGTCCCTCCCAGCCGCCATAGATGATCAACGCGTGCACGGCTCACCTCCGTTCCTATGTCCGCATTGCATGATCCACCGTGTACAATAACCCCCTACTGCTTGGGTGTCAAGTCCTCGAATCGCGCCATCTATGATCTTACCGAAGCGGGTATGATCGGAAGTAGCGGAAATGGGCGCAAATAACCGACGAATAGGACAAATAGGGGACAACCATCTACTTTCGGTCCAGTTTTAGCAGCCAGACTTCGGCTAGGCGGGATTGTTGGCGCCAGTTTAGGTGGGCTTCGTCTGTGGGGGTGTCCCAGGTCAGGACGAGTTTCCGGTCTTTGACGGCTTCTGGCGGGACGGGGAACTCTTTGAACTCGCCGATTTCTTTGCCGTCCAATGTGGGCTGTATTCTGACGCCGTTCATCTTGAGCAGGGATTGGCCGTATCCGGTCAAGACCACGGCGTAGCTTGCCTCGGGGTCGAGTCCTTCGTAGATGACGGCCTCGGGCCAGTCCATCGTGGTCAGCCAGGACAGGCGCTTGCGGCCCTTGCCGTCGTCGAGCCACCAGTGCGTGGGTTCGGGCCAGGCGTCTTCCGCCGGATTCGTGAAGGGCGCTTCGCACCGCTTCACATGGGGCGATTTCGCGGTGTTGCCCACGTCGTCGTAGAAGCTTCCGGGACCGGGGTTCTCCCACATCGCGAGGCGTTTCAACTGCGCGCATTTCTCCGTCTCGGAACCGAGCTTGCGGACCTTCATGAACTCGTCCTCAAGCCACCAGCGGTTGTTGAGGGGGTTGTCGATGTAGTCGAGCGACGCGCCGCGCTCCCCACCACTGGCGAAGTACTTGCTCACGCTTGATTGCAGCCCAATCGAGTGGAACAGCTTGTCGTAGAGGTCGAAGATCCGCGCGCGCAGGTCCGCCGCAACGGGCTCCGTGACGGCGCGGTTCAATACCGTCATCGCGTCGAGCATGGCGGCCTCCGAGCCGCGCTGTCCCGCCTCCGCAAGAATAGCGTTCGCTTCGTCTTCGAGCCCGGCCTCATTGAGCAGGCGGCGGCGGAGATAGGCGTCGTAGCAGCCGCGGACCAAACACATCTGCCAGCGCCAGTTCGATTCCAATTGCGGCGCTTTCTTCTCCAACTGCTGCCACAGCAACAGCGTGCCTTCCACGGCCCCGTTGTCCGCGAGAGAACCGTGCCAGTTTTTCTCCAACGCCAGGATGCCGTCGGCCGCCTCCTCCGCGACGGGGGGATCGAAGAAAACTCGAGCGTACTCGACGAGGACATCGCGCACTTTGGTTTGCGGGTCCCAGCTCATCGCGCTCCAGATAGTCTTGTTCACGTCGTCGTGAACTCCGTCCGAATACGAGATGAACCCGTCGCAATACGGCGCGAACCAGTTATGGATGTACGCGTATTGAACCGGGCGCGGGTTGATCGCCTCGCGTCCCAGCGTAAGCGCGTAGGCCTGATCCCACCACGGAACCGGATACTGGCACAGCTTGTTGTGCGTGATGTCGGGATACATCCGGAGCTTGTACTGTTTCGGCATGCGCAGACGCATTTGCGCGATCGGCGGGCTCGAAGGTCCTTCGCACAATCCCCCAAGCCAATCCGGGTGCGCCTTCGCAAGATAGTCGTACGTGTAATCCACCTGCTCCTGCGTGAATCCCTGAAGGGACAGCCAAATCCTCGCCTTGGGGTGGAGCGGGATCAGACGCTTGGCCAAGTCCTCGAGGAACGGGAATACCAACTCCGGCGGATTGTCGCCCGGATCGCCGCCAGGGAAAAAGATGCCCGACAACTCCGCGCAATCCCTGTAAAGCGCCTCGTGCTTCTTGAGCTCCTTCGAACGAAGCTCCTCATTCTTTAGGTCGAAATCCGCGGGCGTCCATACCCAATAGTCGAGCCCGTAACGTTCGCAGATGGCGCTCATCGCGCGATTCATCTCGCGCCGCGGAACCTTCATCAGGGGCGAGACCCGCTCGTCCTGGAGCGGGATGCCCTCGACGCTGTTGACGCCGAAGAACGCGAGTTCACGGATGTATTGGTCGAACTGCGGGACATCCCACGCGTCCCACGAATTCGCCGCGGCGCGGTAGCCGAGCTGATGACCGCGAATCGGAGACGCGGGTGCCGTTGCGACGTCGAGCGGACAAGGGACGCGAATCTTACCTTTCGCCCAATCCAGGTTGCGCAACAGGGCGCCGACGCCATACAACGCGCCCCGCGCATCCGCGCCAATCACCCACACTACAGGACACGACGGATTCGCGGTGTCCACGTAAAGCCGATATCCCTCCGGACGCCGTTCCGGCAAGTTCGTCCCTTCACGCACCGGGATGTCGCGTCCCCACGACCGCACCCCAGGTTGTGACGTTATGGCGATGACCGGTTTTCCGGCAGGCCACTCCGTAGACGTCGTCAAACGAATCTCAGTCCGCTTCTCCACCTCTTCAAACAAGACCGTGGCGGCCGCCCTTTCCGCATTCGGCACATCGCCCGGACGGGTCACAACCACCGCCTGGCCAAGGTCGGCTTCGTCCGCGGCCGGAGCAACTACAGCCGCGAGTAGCAGCCATACGAACGCAGCCGCATTTGCCCTCACAAACATCTTGGTCACTTCCCTTCGCATTCTCATCGTAATGCCCTCAGTATTGGTTGCAGACGTAGGGTGGGTGAAGCGGAGCGGAACCCACCGGACAACTCACTGCGCCGCCTCGACTTCTTCACGGAAAGCCTCCGCGTGAGGCTCGCCCGCCTCGGCGAAATAGGTGACATTCTCGCGCTTCACAATCTCGTTGAAGCGCGCGTATGTGCCGTCCTCTTTAGCAAGCGCCGGAAGGCGCTTGCACTTCAGATACATGATGGGCAGGCGCGCCATCTCGACCCGCTGCCGGACTTCCTCGCTGTCCGCCACGGTTTCGGCCTTGTTGAAAAGGGCCTCTGCCTCGCGGACGAACGTATCCGTAAAAAGCGCATCATCCGGCTGAAGACCGAGGTGGATGTGGGTATCGGGCGTGAGGCGGCCATGGAGCGCGTCAAAGTACGCCCGGACATATTGGCCTGCGCGGCCGTAATAGCCGTACAGGAAGTCGTTGATCACATCGTTGACGTTGCAGTCCGGATTCCACAGCAGCTTCGCGATTACGTAGGCGCGCAGTTCGGCGAATTCGCCGCCGCGACTCTGATAGGCCGCCTGTTCCATGATTCCGATGGCATTGTGTGTCCGGAAGAAGTTGATGTTCGGCTGGAGTACGCGGAAGTTGGGGTACGGCATGATGTAGTGGCTGAAGTTGACCACGTAATCCCAGATGTAGATGTGCGGTGCGACGGCGGCCCAGCCGTTCATGTCCTCGACGAACGACTTGTTCTCAGGACATTCCGTGAACGGATGCGCGAAGCAGCACTCGATGCTGCAAAACCGCACTACGACGTTGTCGTGCGGCTTCTCGGTCTTCGGCGGCTTGCGCGTGTAGCTGTAGGCGAGCGTGCCGATGAACTTGTCGGGAAATTCCTTCTTGACATTGTCGGCCACTTGGTTCACGAACCAGATGACCGGACCCGACTGGCTGCCCTCCTTGTCCACGATGGCCTGGCACTTGTCGCACTGGCATGGGTTGCTCCAGTCGTTCTGCGACACATCGTAGATCAAATACTGCGGGTTCTCGCGCATCACCTTCGTGATGCGCTCGGTCATGATGCGGAGTACATCGGGGTTCGTCAGACAGAGCTGGGCCTGTTCCGCCGTGCGCTTGCCGTTGAGAAGACTATAGTACTCCGGATGCGAGTCGAAGAACTCCGCTGGCGGCATAAGCGGGTAGAACGTGTGGACTGACCAATAGGCTTCAAGGCCGCCGGGTTGTTCCCGCCATGTCATCGCGCCGTTAATCCGGTTGTGCGCCGCCCAGATCGGGTCGAAGGCCTCAAAGTAAAAGTCGTTGCGAACACGCATGCCGGGCTTCTCGGAATGGTTCAGGTACACGAAACTGTAACGCTGCTTCTTCGGCGCGACAGTGACCTTCGGCGTGTAGAAGCGCACACCCAGCTCGCGTTCGAGGAAAGACATGACCCCGTACATCGTGCCGCGTTGCCCGCCGCCATGGATCACGATGTTTGGGCCGATGCTCAGATACGTAAAGGCATCGTCCTCGGATATCGGTCTCTCGAAGTACTTCTCCTGAGGCAGACCCAGCAGTTGCCCGGAGTGTTTGTTGACGCCGACGACGATGGCCTTCGCCGGTGCGGGACCGGCGTCATCCTTAAGGGCGAAATTGGCGCCGCTGACCTCCTTTAGCCAATGCTGCAACTCCTGCGCGGCCCACTTCTCTGATTCCAATGCGTTCCCGCCGACAATGATCGCGTAATCGGTCTTGCCGTCAGAGAACAGGGTGTTCTCGATCCGTTTACCGGCTGCAAAGGGGATTTCCATGGCTTGCTCCGCTCCTCCGGCCAATATCGCCGCTATTCGCATTACGTACTCCCCAAAAAACTTCGTGTCAACCGGGATCGGCATATCCTTCTTCAAGTTCCAATCGCCGCTCCAAACGATCTTGTCCGGTGCGTCCGCCGCGGCCACCTCGAGCTTCGCGTTCTGGATGAGTGCGCCGAGAAGACCCTCCGACAGTTTCAAGCGCAGGACCGGCGTCCCGTTCGGGTCCATAACAACGCCGAAGAGGTCGAATCGCTGGGCCAGCGACGGGTCGTTCAGCGGCAGCAGACGACAGGTAAGCTGCCAGCGGTTGCCGTACTGGTCGATTTTGAGCAGCAGCGTGTTGCGGCCCTGCTTGAGACCCACGGGGATCAGGTCGCCGTCCGGTTTTAGGCCGCGGGGACCGGGCCGCTCCCACACGTTCTCCCCGTTCAACCACACGCGGACGCCGTCATTGGTCCCCAAGGCAAGCACACAGGGTTGCGCCTTGGCCGATTCAATCTCGCAATAGGCATAGGCGGCCACGTTCGCTGCCGGTGAGATCGCGGCAGCAAGATCCACAGTGTCATCCGGACTTGCATACCGGACCCATGTGCAGGAGCCGCCCTCGGACGATTCAACCTGACCCACAGCCACGTTCGGCGCGGCCTCGCCGCCATGAGATTTCAGGAAATCGGTGTACATGCCCGAGCGCCGGATGGCATTCGCGTTCGTGTCGCCCCCCACAAGTGAAGGAAATGGACCGCACAGTAACCAGTTGCGGAAATACTGGCCTGTAGGCTCGTTGGAGTAGATCGGCGTGTTCTCCGGCTCTCCCCGGGCTATGCCCGCCACAATCAGACAGGCGCTTGCCACAATCTGGAACACGGTAAACGATTTCATGCCCTTTCTCCTCAGCGCCTCGCGCTTTTCCTGTTCGCTGAAAGATGCTCGGTCAAGAATGCGATTGTACGATCCAACACGTCTCGGTTCTCTTCCTTCCGCGCATGCGAGAAGCCGTGTCCCGCATCGTGGAGAGTGATGAACTCGTGTTTCACGCCCGCGCCGTCAAGTGCGGCGTTCATCAGGACCGATTGCTCGTACGGGACGTCGGTGTCCTTGTCGCCATGAGCCAGCAACGTGGGCGGATAGTCGCGGGTGACATTCTGGATGGGACAGTAGGGCTTGAACTGGTCGGCCTGGGTGGACAGATCGAACCCCGAAACCTCGTTCGGCCACAGCCCGTGCTGACGGCAATACAAGTAGAAGTCGTGGCGCCGGTTTCCTTGCGGATTGCCGCACGGAACGCCCTCGCCCACCGCGCTGTATGCAGCCTCCTTGGAAACGGCGGGCTGCGAGCAATAGAACGGGTCCGGCTTGCCGTACCAATCGCCGATAATGTCTCCGTAGCCGTAGTACGACACCAGCGCCTTCGGGCGTGGGTTTACGCAGAAACCCGTCATGAGCGTCAGGTACCCGCCCGCCGAGCCGCCCTGCACGCCGATGCGCTCCGGGTCGGCGCCGAAAAGCGCCGGGCCCTTCTCGCGCACCCAACCCCAGGCGTCCTGAACATCCTTGATGATCTCAGGCAGCTTGGTCTCAGGTGCAAGACGGTAGTCAATAGAGACAACAACGAACCCGCGCGCCAGAAGCGGCTCGAACAGGTCCATCTGAATCGGATACCGGCCGCCCATGATGAGGGCACCCCCATGAATGGCCATCACGACCGGACGCGGCGACCCGCCGGATGCTGCTCGATACACATCAGCCTTAATCCTGCACTCGCCAACGGTCTTGTACGTGTAGGTCTCCATGGTTTCCTCCGCCACTGACTCCGCGCCTCCAGCCGCTCGAGGCAATCCGCACGCCGCCGCGCCGGCGGTAAGGACCTTCAGCGCATCGCGTCGATTCATGGTCCCCTCCTTTGCCCCGCCATTCTAAGCCGGACTCTGTGGCGGTGCAAGGCCGTGCTTCGCGCCGAAATCCACGCATTGGGACGCCGGAATATCCTGCAACTTCACCAGAATCGAACAGCGTAGAAGCGGCAAAGACAGATTTGACGGCGCGAAAGCGGCAGGGATGCCGCTTCTACGTTTTCTGAAGAACAGGGCAGTCCCGCTCTTTGCGCCCCTCTGGGTATATCGAACCACGCTTGACGCAGAACGACTATTTGGTTATAATGGTAAATAAGAAAACATTGGGGTCGCTGCCGTGAACGCAAAGACTCAGGCATTGTTCGAGGCGCGAGCCGAGATCGTCAAGGCGCTGGCCCATCCGACCCGGCTCTTCATCGTTAACGAGCTGTCCAAGGGCGAACGGTGCGTGTGTGAATTGCGCGACGAGATCGGCGCGGACATGTCCACGGTTTCCAAGCACCTGTCCGTCCTCAAGAATGCGGGCGTTGTCGAGGATGACAAACGTGGACTGCAAGTCTTCTATCGCCTTCGTTGTCCGTGCATCTTGAACTTCTTTGGCTGCGTCGAGAACGTTCTTCAAGAGAATGCACGGCGCCAGCGGGCCTTGGTCAACGAATAGTCTCCTGGAGGGGCGAGTATCGGGCGATGTTCGGGCGGGAATACTTGGCAATTCAGGCAATCAGCCATGAAGTGTTCGAAAGGACTTTCAGGAATGGATTGGAAGAAGGAGTGGAAACCGTTGGCCATCATAACGGCGGCGTTCCTGGCGTGCTTCTACCTTCCTGTGGGCATACCGCGATTCGACAATGCGGTCAAGGAGTCCCTTTACCTTGTCAAGTGGTATGCCCAAGAGCACGTTGTGCTCTGCCTCGTTCCCGCGTTTTTCATTGCCGGAGCGATATCGGTCTTCATAAGCCAGGCATCCGTGATGAAGTATTTGGGCGCAGGCGCGAACAAGATTCTCGCCTATGGAGTGGCATCCGTGTCTGGCGCGATCCTGGCCGTCTGCTCATGCACCGTGCTCCCCTTGTTCGCAGGGATATGGCGCATGGGCGCGGGTCTCGGTCCGGCCACCGCTTTTCTCTATTCGGGTCCCGCGATCAATGTCCTTGCCATCGTTCTCACGGCGCGTATTCTTGGCATGGAACTGGGCATTGCACGCGCGGTGGGGGCCATCGGTTTCAGCGTCGTCATCGGCCTCCTGATGCACCTGATTTTCCGCAAGGAAGAGACGCAGAAAGCCATAGCCCAAGCGGCCATGCCTACGCCGGAGGTCCCCCGTCCGTTATGGCAGACCGCCGCGTACTTTGCCTCGATGGTGGCGATTCTGGTCTTTGCCAACTGGGGAAAACCTGAATCCGATACCGGACTTTGGTATGCCATTTACAGTGCTAAATGGGCGATCACGGCAATCTCCGCCGTAGGCTTCGGCGTCATACTGACGGCGTGGTTCCATCTTCCCTGGTGGAAAGTGGTGCTGGCTGCGATTCCGACGGTCATTCTGGCCGCACTGTTCCCGCACAAGCCCATCCTGGCTTTTGCCGCGGCGTCTATCGGGCTATCCGTCATCACTAGCACCAGCGATGGCGAGATGGGCGAATGGTTCGGCGTGACATGGGGCTTTGCGAAACAGATTCTCCCGCTCCTGCTGGGCGGCGTGTTGGTCGCGGGCGCCTTGCTGGGCCGGCCTGGAATGGAAGGGCTGATTCCCAATGCTTGGGTCACATGGGCCGTGGGCGGAAATTCGCTGGCATCAAACTTCCTGGCCGCTCTTATTGGTGCGTTCATGTACTTCGCCACGTTGACGGAAGTGCCGATACTCCAAGGACTCATCGGGTCCGGCATGGGAAAAGGTCCGGCCTTGGCGTTGCTCCTGGCCGGCCCGGCGCTGTCATTGCCCAGCATGCTGGTGCTCAACAGCATCATGGGGTCCAAAAAGACGTTCGTGTACTGCTCTCTCGTCGTCATTATGGCGACGATCACCGGGATAATCTTCGGAGCAATCTGGGGCTGACATGTGACGATGGAAAGGAAACAAGCAATGAAAACGCTACAGATTCTGGGAACCGGCTGTCCCAAGTGCAAGAAGCTGGCCGAAAACACGGAGGCCGCCGCCAAAGAACTGGGCGTGGAATATGACTTGGTCAAGATCACCGATATCAACGCCATCATGGGTTTCGGTGTCATGATGACGCCTGCTCTCGTGGTCGACGGTCAGGTAAAAGTCGTCGGCAAAGTGCCCGACGTGGCGGATCTGAAAAAACTACTGGCGTAGCAGCCGGATACCGAATCGTTAGGACTGCAACAGATCCAAACAAGGAGAATGTACCATGAGTGAAGATGCAAAGGAACGCTGTGCGTGCAGCACAGCACCGAAACTGATTTTCCCCTGCTCTGGCGCGGCTGATGTGGGCGAACTCGCCGACCGCGCCGCCCGTAGGCTGAGCCAGGAAGGCGCGGGCAAGATGTACTGCCTGGCGGGCGTTGGCGGCCACATCGAGGACATGCTTTTGAACGTCCAGGCCGCGGGTAAGATCCTTGCGATAGATGGATGCCCAAAAGACTGTGCGCGCCAGACCTTGGCGCACGCTGGATTCACAGATGTCGCACACTTGCGCTTGGCGGACATGGGGCTTCAGAAGGGCTCCTCCCCCGTCACCGAGGAACATCTCAATAAAGTGGTAAAGCAAGCCAGGCCGCTTTTAGCCTCTTAATGGTAATGGAACGGGTCTCAAGGAGAAGGAAAATGGAAAGTGATAATCCTCAGGCCAAGGTTCCATCGGCCCGCTCCGGCGCGGGGATGAAGGCAGTGATCGTCGTCGTTATGGTCCTCGCGGTGGGCGCTGCGCTCTACATGAAGAGTCAGAAGCCAATTGCGGCCTTGCCCGGCAGCGCTCCAACAGACATCAAGCCTGTTGAGGCGAACTCCGCCCCGTCCCCCACGGCACAATCCCAATCGCCCGGAGCCACGGCGCGTCTGCCGCGCCTGGTTGATTTGGGTGCGGGGAAATGCATCCCCTGCAAAATGATGGCCCCCATTCTCGAAGAACTGAAGAAGACGTACGTGGGAAAACTCGACGTGGTGTTCATCGACGTGTGGGAGAAGCCGGACGAGGCAAAGAAGTACAACATCTACCTGATTCCCACACAAGTCTTCTACGACGCCACGGGCAAAGAGCGTTTTCGGCATGAAGGGTTCTTCTCCAAGGAGGACATTCTGGCCAAGTGGAAGGAACTCGGTGTGAACCTCTCCGCGTCTGCGCCCGCTGCCGCCAAGGAACCCACCTTCAGCCGCCTGGAACCCGCTGTGCCGGATGCACGACCCAGAGAGACTGTCTGTTACATGTGCGACGGCGATGTGAATCCCAAAACCCGGGTGCTTGTTAAGACAGCAAAGGGCGACGTTGCCTTTTGCTCGCCGCATTGCTATTTCATTATGTGCTCGAGCATGGTTCCTCCGAAGAACACCCATGACGACGTCAGCATGACCGACTGGGCCGGCGGCAGGATGATTCCGGCTGCCTCCGCTTCATATCTCCATGGGATGGATGCCACGAACCGTCCCGTGATCAAGGCGTTTGCGGACCAGAACGCCGCAACAGCGGAGCAACGGGCCAATGGCGGCAATGTTGTCAACATGGCCGCACTTCAGGAACAGGAAATGGCCACCCGCTGCGGTTTCTGCGATCGGGCGGTGTACCCCGTCGATGCTTGCGCCGTGAAGGTCGAGGGTCTCAACACCTGGGGCTGCTGTACCATGTGCGCCTTGGGCGTCGCCGCGCGCATGCAGAAGGATATCGAGGTCGTCGCTAAAGACGCCCTTACGGGTGAGGCCATTCAGGTCAAGACCGCCGGTGGCAATGTAAGTGTTCTTGAACCGAAAACAGCCGTGGCCTGGGCAGGAACTAAGAAGGATGCTGAAGGTAAACTGGTATCCACAGGCTGCTTCAAACAGGCATTCTTCGTCAACGAAGACAACCTCAAGAAATGGGTAGAGGCCCATCCTACGGCGACCGGAAGGGCGATATCCATCAACCAGGCTTTGGCGGAGAAAATGAAACTCACGTCGGAGCAGATCAGCAAGGCATGCAAGATTGGCGAATGCGTCCCGAAGTAAACGCGCCAAGGCCTTCTTACACAACGTCTGACGCGATCAGACAGGAGAAGTCAGAATGAAAATGCATCGAATGCTCACAGTGGTCGTGGTAGCCGTTTTTCTTACCGCCCTTACGGCCATGGCCCAATCGGTTTCATCCCCGGACAGTGCCAAGTCTCCGACCGTCAATGAGACGTATCCCGGTTTGGCCAGCGGCGGCCTGTCGTTTGCCAAACTCGGTGACTTGCCCGAAGAGGTACTGCTCAGCTCAGGTTCGATTGACGTGACTTCAAAGGACCTTGAAGTTCAGATCGGGAAGGCTCCGGAGTCCGTGCGCGAGGGACTCAAAAAGAACGGGTTCTTTATGCTGGAGCAGATGGCCACGAAGAAGCTTGTCCTGGAACTGGCCAAGCAACAGGCGACCGAGGCCAAGAAGGACGTCGCCTCGAAATCAGAACAGGATATCCTTAGCGACTACGTCCAGGGTCTTGTTGGACAGGTCGTCGCCACGGATGACGAGATCGCCAAGTTCTATGCGGAGAACCAGGACGCTTGCGGCGGGGCTACCCTGGACCAGATGAAAGATCAGCTCAAACAGTATGTCACCCAGCAAAAGCGGCAGGACGCGTTTGAAGTGCACATCCGCACCCTCGGCCAGCGGATACCCATCGTTGTCTCCGCCGCTTGGGCCAAGGAGCAGGCCGCGTCCGCCAAGGACAATCCCGTGGACAAGGCGCGCGGCAGCGGCAAGCCCACCATGGTGGATTTCGGCGCAAGCGGCTGCCGTCCGTGCGACATGATGACGCCGATTCTGGCCGACCTCAAGAAGAAGTACGAGGGCAAAGCCAACGTGCTGTTTGTCCACGTGCGCGAAGACCAGATTCTGGCCTCCCGTTATGGCATTCAGTCCATTCCCGTGCAAGTGTTTTTCGATAAGGAAGGCAAGGAAACGTACCGGCATACGGGCTTCTTCCCGCAGGCGGACATTGAAAAGCGACTCGCCGAAATGGGAGTGCAATAGCGTATGCAACAGCTTTTCACATCGCTGACGCATGCGGTGGAAGGAACGCCCGCTATCGCAATAGCCGCTGCCGTCGTGTGGGGAATCTTGAGCATCATCCTGAGTCCATGCCACTTGGCCAGCATTCCCTTGATTGTGGGGTTTATCGACGAACAAGGCCGTATTTCGACCAAAAGAGCCTTTGTGATTTCGCTCCTCTTTGCCCTTGGCATATTGGTGACCATCGGTCTAGTCGGCGCGATCACGGCGGCCGCCGGGCGCATGATGGGCGACGTGGGCCGCTACGGCAACTACTTGGTGGCCGCTGTGTTCTTTGTTGTGGGTCTCCACTTGCTGGACGTTATTCCGATGCCGTGGTCGGGGCCGGGACAAGTGGGCATGAAACGCAAGGGCATGTTGGCGGCCTTTATTCTGGGACTCGTCTTCGGCATCGCCTTGGGTCCTTGCACCTTCGCGTACATGGCGCCGATGCTGGCCGTGACCTTCAAGCTGGCCGCCACGAATGCGCTGTACGGAGTCCTGCTGCTCTTGGCCTATGGCGCGGGACACTGTTCCGTGATAGTGGCCGCGGGGACCTCAACGGAGCTTGTGCAGCGGTTTCTGAACTGGAATGAGAACTCTCGCGGAACAACGATTGTAAAGCGAGTCTGTGGAGTACTGGTCTTGTTCGGCGGCGTCTGGATGGTTTATACGGCCCCCTGACTGAATAAGGAGCATTTCAAGTGAAAGCAAGAGCGGACGAAGGCATCGCTAAAAAGCTCTCGTTCCTGGATCGGTTCCTGACGTTGTGGATCTTCCTCGGGATGGCCCTGGGAGTGGGCGCGGGATATCTGATCCCGGGAGTCGAGGCATTCATCAATCGGTTCCAGGTCGGAACGACGAACATCCCCATTGCCATCGGCCTCATCCTCATGATGTACCCGCCTCTGGCAAAGGTCCGGTACGAAGAACTTGGCGACGTGTTTCGTAACTACCGCGTACTGGGACTGAGCCTCGTCCAGAACTGGGTTATCGGCCCGATCCTCATGTTCGCTCTCGCCATCATTTTCCTGCGCGACAAGCCGGAATACATGGTCGGACTCATCATGATCGGCTTGGCACGCTGCATTGCCATGGTCATCGTCTGGAACGACCTCGCCAAGGGCGACACGGAATACTGTGCTGGTCTGGTAGCCTTCAACAGCATATTCCAAGTGCTCTTCTACAGCGCGTTCGCTTGGTTTTTCATCACGGTGCTGCCGCCATACTTCGGACTAGAGGGCAGCATCGTCAACGTCAGTATCAGCCAGATTGCCAAGAGCGTGTTTATCTATCTCGGCATTCCCTTCCTTGCCGGGATGCTAACGCGTCTCGTACTCGTAAAGGCCAAGGGCAAAGATTGGTACCATCAGAAATTCATCCCGAAGATCAGCCCGATCACCCTCATTGCCCTACTGTTCACCATCGTCGTCATGTTCAGCCTCAAGGGCAACCTGATCGTGCAGATCCCGCTGGACGTCGTGCGCATCGCGATCCCATTGCTCATCTACTTCATCGTGATGTTTCTCGTCAGCTTTTTCATGAGCAAGAAGGTGGGAGCGAACTATGCCCAGAGCGCAACCCTCTCGTTCACGGCCGCAAGCAACAACTTCGAGTTGGCGATCGCCGTGGCCGTGGCCGTGTTCGGCATCAACTCCGGCGCGGCCTTCGCCGCCGTCATCGGTCCGCTGGTTGAAGTGCCCGTGCTGATCAGCCTCGTGAACGTGTCGCTGCGATTCAAACGAACCCTCTTTGCGGAGCAGTAGGCGGGCCGCTGCGTTGCAAGCTACCGGATGATATCGAGAATCTCTTCGAACGTCTCGCAGTAGTGTTCGCAGAGGCAGCGCGTGCCGCTCTCGATGATATTGCCTCCGGCGAACCCGATGACGGGAAACCCGGCCAACCGAATCGAACAGACCCCCGCGCCGCTGTCCTCTATGCCGATAACGCGGTTGCGATCTTCGAACGGAATGCCAAGGCCGACGCGCGCTGTCTCCGCGTAGAGCCACGGATGCGGTTTCGGCGATAGTTCGCCAAGCGTGCCTGGCTCTCCCTTGCGCAACGCGAAACCCGCGGTGATGATTGCGTCATAAAAATGTTCAGGGGGACCCATCTTGAGCATGTCGAACGCGGAGGCAATCTCCGGCCAGGCCTTCTCGTAAAGCCCGGACGTGACGAGCCCGATCTTCAGTCCCATCCGTTTCAATGCAAGGAGGAATTCCTTCACGCCGGGAGATGGCGTGAATGCGCCTTCTCTTCCGTGGCCTTCGAGGATAGCTTTCATCTCGCGCGTGGTGTGTTGGAAGTAGTATTTTCGCGCCTCCTCGACGGTCTTGTCCGGACAATACTTGCGGATACAGTATTGGAGATGTTCGGACACGCTGTGGCCGGATACATAGGGCAGGTCGGCCTCTTCGAGCTGGAACGCGGGATTGTCCAACAGGCTCGCAATCGTTCGTTGGATGATCCACACCCAGAAAGCCTCGCTGCGAACGCTGGTCCCGTCCAGATCCATGAGCACGGCTTTCAGCGGCCGCTCAATCCTGACTGGGTGCACAGGGTAATATGCGGGGTAACCCAGGGCTGATTTGACGTAAGCGATCGTGTGCGCCGCATAAGCGATGAACTCGACCTTGCGGTCGCCGGTCGCCGTAATGGATGCAACGCCGTTCACGCCTACCTCGGTGACGCCGTCCGCGCACTTCCGCAACGCCACAAGACCCGAATCCTCGGAGAAGGACCCGAGGTCCGGAATGATCACGCGATCGCACATGTCAACTCCTTGGGATGCATTTCCCTTGCAGCGCCAAGTACGTCAATCCCTAATACCGATACGTCCTTCGAGGAGTAATTCCGGATGATGGCCGTAGAACACGCCTTCGACGAAGGCGCCGCCGGTTTCACCGCCGATCATGAAAAGCTGGTCTCCGTGAACCAGCATCATGGACAGGTTGTTGTTGAGCGGCATCGAGTCCGCGCGACCGAACAGGCCGATCTTGGTGTCGTAGACGAATACGTCGTTGAAATAGTCGCCCTTATCCTGGAAACGATGCGGCGTGCCATACGGTTCCCGTGTCGCGCCGTCCGAACCTGCAACCTTGGGGTATTGGTAGCCTCCGCCGAGGAGGATATATCGATCCTGAAACACAATTGAGCCGGCTGGGAAGTTTCCGCTGGCCACCGGCAGGTCGCGCAGTCGAGACCACGCGTCCCGCGCCGGATCATACAGCCAGTTATCAACCACGGTGCAATAAGGATCGCCGGTTGCCCCGCCCAGGACATAGATCTTCCCCTTGACGGCGGCCATCGCAGCCACCCAACGCGGCGTACCTGGACATTCCGTAAACGGTCTCCATCCGGCTTCGGGGTGTTCGGTATCGAAGGTGATGAGGCGCGCACCGAGCCGTGGCAGTTCGCCGCGGCGATCGCTCTTCGTGAAGAATGCTTCTGCGTTGTAGTCCGCGCCGCCGAACACATAGATTTTCGGCCCGATGACACAGCACATGCTTCCGCAAATGGGCCATGGAAGCGGCGGCAAGGGATTCCACGCGAACGACTGTGGAACAGCCGCCCTCGGCTGTTGACGATCAGGCACTCCCGACCGCGCGTCAACAGCCGAGGGCGGCTGTTCCACAGCAATTCGCGAAAGACGATATCCGTCCTTATGCGTGTAAGGTTCGGAGTAGCTGAACCCGCCCCAGAAGTAAATCGCGTCGCCCACGGTTGCCGCCAACAATCCCTGCCGCGCCGCACCGGGGAATTCCGGCAACTCCGCCCATCCCTTGGTTTCGTCAGTCAGGTCGAGCGCCCAGACTTTCTTCAGAAATCCTCGAGGATACTTGCCCGGCTTCCGATCATTGTCACGGCCCGCACAGAATCCGCACGCCGTGACCAGCATATGATCGATGATGCCGCCGTTGCTGTCCTGGAGTCCCTGTGGCAAATCAGGTCCCCGCGACCATGTTATCGACAGCAGTTGCCCGAGTTCATTTTCCGGCTGTGGCCCGTAGGACTCGGACGTTTGCGTCGCGGCAACAGAAAGAAGGAACGGCATAACGAGACATATAAGCCCAGTTGTCATCAAGTCAGCCTCGTTTCCGATACGGCCGCTGCAGGATACGACGGCGTGCTCCTGCATAGTCCCCCTTTGAAGGGGGGGGCAGGGGGATGTATGGACCCACCTGTTAAGAAACATCGGGATTGTACATCCCCCTAGATCCCCCTTCAAAGGGGGACTTGCCTGTTTCTTTCTATGTGATATCGGGACCCGTTGCGTCAAGTAAAAATCCACGCGAAACGGGTATCGTTGCGTCAAGTAAAAATCCACTCGAAATCGATGGACGTTTTTGTGTGCAAGAGGAGGGTGCGAGTGGTGTAATCTTGAGTTGGCCTG
>Ga0315274_10003191_pt1 | contig 24416 bp, 16 predicted proteins | sample YL17G02_20_MG_FD_203700 | JGI IMG/M metagenome (GOLD analysis project Ga0315274, IMG submission 203700) | Sediment microbial communities from Yellowstone Lake, YNP, Wyoming, USA - YL17G02_20 | ecosystem: Environmental > Aquatic > Freshwater > Lake > Sediment | place: USA: Wyoming | collected...
GACTTCCGATGTTGAAGACCTCGCCGTCCGCCATGGAGGTCTCCATGAGCTTGACCAGCGCGTCCACGACGTCGGCCACGTGGACGAAACAGCGCGTCTGCTCGCCCGTTCCGTACACCGTGATCGGTTCGCCCGCCAGCCCCTGCGCGACGAAACGGGGAATGACCATGCCGTAGCGTCCCGTCTGGCGGGGGCCGACGGTGTTGAAGAGCCGCACGATGGTGACCGGAAGTTTCTCGGCTTTCCCGTAGGCCAGAGCGAGAAACTCGTCGATGGCCTTCGAGCAGGCGTAGCTCCAACGCGGCCGCGTCGTCGCGCCCATCACCAGGTCGCCGTCCTCGCTGAAGGGGACTTGCGCGCTCTTGCCGTAGACCTCCGAGGTCGACGTGATCAGGACTTTCTTTTTTTTCTTGTTGGCCAGGTTCAGCACGACTTCCGTGCCGCGGATGTTGGTCGTGATCGTGCCGACGGGGTCGTCCACGATCTTCCGCACGCCCACGGCCGCCGCGAGATGGTAAATGCAGTCCGCTTCGTCCACCATCTCGGCCAGGTGCGCAACATGCAGAATCGACTCGATGGAGTATTCGAAGCGCGGATGCGACTTCAAGCGCTTGATGTTACTCATCGACCCCGTCGATAGATCGTCGATAACGGCGACGGTCCGGCCTCTCTCGAGCAGGTACTCGGCCAGGTGCGACCCGACAAAACCGGCGCCCCCCGTGATCAGCACGCGCATTTCGATGATTCCCACCTTCAGGAAAACGTTCCCGCCAACTCCCACAACCGGGGTATTTGATCCCCGGCGAGACGTTTTTTCAAGGCCAAAGTGGCCGTCGAGAACTGCCGGAAAAGTCTGTACAATCCGAGTTCGCAGCTTCTAGAGTACGAGCCGAGGAGGACTCGCAACATGGCCGGAACGCCCGAAGCAACGCCGATCTCGGATTCGTCCAGCGATCGGGCCGCCTCGCGCGAGCATGCCATCGTCGCGGAGCTTCTGAAGAAACCCCTGGGCGCCAGACTCCTGGGTTACACGAGACTGGCCGGGCCGGGCTGGCTCCAGAGCGCCATCACGCTGGGGGCGGGAACGCTCGCCAGCAGCCTCTACCTGGGGGTGCTCGCGGGGTGCAGTCTCCTCTGGCTGCAGCCGCTGGCGATGATTCTCGGCGTCGTGATGCTGAGCGCCATCGGCTACGTCGCCCTCTCGACCGGCGAACGCCCGTTCCGGGCTATCAACCAACACATCAATCCGGTTCTGGGCTGGGGTTGGGCCCTCGCGACGGCGCTGGCCAACGTGGTGTGGTGTCTGCCGCAGTTTGCCGTGGGCACGGCGGCCGTTCGGCAGAACCTCCTGCCGAGGTTTGTGGGCAAAGAGGCAATGGTCCGGCTTGTGGGGAACGAGAGAGGGGGAGAGATCCTGGGCAACGTCATCGTTGCGGGATCGATACTGATCATCTCCATCATCGTCATCTGGCTCTACGACAAGGGCAAGCGAGGCATCAGGATCTTTGAAGGCCTCCTCAAGGCCATGGTCGGCGTCATTATCGTCTGTTTCTTCGGCGTGGTTATCAAGATGGGCGTCCGAGGCGCCCTGGACTGGGGCGGGATCTTCAGGGGCCACGTACCGGACTTGTCCCTGCTGACCCAGCCCGCGGCGACGTTTGACGAAGCGCTTGCCGCCACGGGGGCGTACGCGGGTTTCTGGAAGGACATGATTGTGGCCATGCAGCGCGACGTGATGATCAGCGCCTCCGCCGCCGCGGTCGGGATCAATATGACGTTCCTTCTGCCGTACTCGATGCTGGCCAAGGGCTGGAACAGGAACTTCCGCGGCGCGGCCGTCTTCGATCTCTCCACGGGCCTGTTCGTGCCCTTTGTTCTGGTGACGGCCTGCGTGGTCATCGCTTCCGCAACCCAGTTCCACGCGAGATACGATCCCAGCCTCGTGGGCGGGGGCGCGTACGTGCAGATCGTCGATGGTCGCCTGAAGAAGGAAATGGGCGCCGAATCTTTCGCGCGACTCGGCGACGCGGAGCGTGCGGCTCGCCGCGAGGCCCTGCCCGAGGCGGAGAAACGCATAGCCACCATGCTCGTCAAACGCGACGCCTTCAGCCTGGCCAATTCCCTCAAGCCGCTGACCGGTCCCGTCTTCTCGCAGTACGTCTTCGGGATCGGCGTCGTGGGCATGGCGCTCTCCAGCATCATCATCCTCATGCTGATTTCCGGCTTTGTGATCTGTGAGATGTTCGATCTTCCCCCCGAAGGCGGGGCGCGTCGCTGGGCGTGCATGTTGCCCGCCATCGGCGCGCTGGGCCCATTTATCTGGACTGGCAAGGCGCAGTTCTGGCTCGCTGTGCCTACCAGCGTCTTCGGCATGGTGCTGGCGCCCATCGCCTACTGGACCTTCTTCTTCATGATGAACTCGCGCAACCTGCTCGGCGATGCTTTGCCGCGCGGCGGCGCGCGTGTGACGTGGAACACGTTGATGCTTGTGGCCGTCGCCTTCATCACCTTCGGGAGCGTATGGTCCATCTGGAGCAATGCCCGTTGGTGGGGGCTCGCCGGACTCGGCGTTTTCCTCGGTCTCGCTCTGGTCGTCCACTTCGCCCGCCCGAGGCGACGGTCTTCCGGCGAATCCCCCTGATCCGCGGAACCTTGAGCCCACGAAAGCGGGAAAGATGGAACACGGATGACGCGGATGGGACGGATAACACGGATTCGTTGCGAGGAGAGGGGTCCTTTCACGAATCCGTGGTCGTTTGCACGCGGGATCTTCCGCGGGGCTGGGTGGCAATGTCGATGAACCGGCGTCGGTTCTTGAAACGCGCGGCGCGAGCGGCGGCGGGGACGGCGGCGTTCCCTCTGGTCGTTCCTGCTTCGGCCCTTGGGAAGGATGGCGCCGTCGCTCCGAGCAATCGCATCGTCGTGGGCTGCATCGGCGTCGGCTGGCAAGGGATGAACAACCTGCGCGGGTTTCTGCGGCAACCGGACGTCGAGGTCGCGGCGGTTTGCGACGTCTGCAGAAAAAGCACCGACTACTTCATGGGCAACGTGACGGCGGGCCTCGAACCGGCGCGCGAGGCCGTGGAGGACTATTGCGCGAGCCGGACGACGTCGGGCCAGTACAAGGGGTGCTCCGCTTACACTGACTTCCGCGATCTCCTCCTTCGCCGCGACATCGACGCCGTGACCGTCTGCACGCCCGACCACTGGCACGGCGTGATCGGCGTCGCGGCGGCGCGGGCCGGGAAAGACATTTACTGCGAAAAACCCCTCGCGAACAGCGTCGCCGAAGGCCGCGCGATCTGCGACGCGGTGAGCCGCTACGGCCGCATCCTCCAAACGGGCAGCCACGAGCGGTCGAACGACAGCGTGCGTCTCGCCTGCGAACTCGTTCGCAACGGTCGCATCGGCGAACTGGGCGCCATCCGCGTCAACATGCCGAACGATGAGCCCCATCACGCCCAGGTGCGCGAGAATTGCGATCCTAAGCCGACGATGCCCGTTCCCGCCGGGTTCGACTACGATCGCTGGCTCGGGCGCGCGCCGTGGGCGCCTTACACGAAGATGCGCTGCCACTTCTGGTGGCGCTTCATCCTCGATTACGGCGGCGGCGAGATGACCGATCGCGGCGCCCACATTATCGATCTCGCTCAATTCGTCAATGACGCGGACAGCACCGGCCCGGTCGAGCTCTCGGCAACCGGCAAGGCCCCGCGCGAGGGGCTCTTCGACACGTTCATGGAATACCAGTTCCAATGCCGTTACGCCAATGGCGTCCGGATGATCGGCGAAAGCGTCGCCCCGCGTGGAATCCGGTTTGAGGGCGCCGACGGCTGGATCTTCGTTCACATCCACGGCGGGCGGCTCGAAGCGGAGCCGGAGTCGCTCCTCACGGAACGGATCGGGCCGAACGAAATCCACGTCGGCCGCACCCGCGGCGACCACCGCCGCGACTTCCTCGACGCCGTGCGCAGCCGCTCTCAACCGGTCGCCCCTGCGGAAGCGGGCCATCGCACCGCCACGATCTGCCATTTGCTCAACATCGCTATGCGAACCGGACAAACGCTGGCGTGGGACCCGCAGGCTGAGCGCATCACGAATGTCCCGGAGCTGAACCGTCTGCTTGTTCCCCCGATGCGGGGCGCTTGGAGCGCTTAACCGTTCCTGCGCGTCCGGGAATCGTCACGCCGCAAGGGCCCGCGGCCCCAGGAATGCTTCCGCCGGAGGTTGCCGCCGATCGAGTGGGAGCGTAACCCCTGGGCGGGCTTCAGGGACATGGCCTCGAGAGGAATCCGTAAATCATCCAGAAAAACCAGGAGAAATCCCTTGACGGCATCCCGATGCGCCGGTAGAAGACAGGGATGACGTTCGGGGCTGCAGACGTCTGCGCCGCCCGGACGTGAATCGGCGCCGCAAGGAGGGCAACCATGAGCAAATATACTGAGCCAGTATCCGGCCTGGGATCGCGTATCATGAAATACCGCAAGGGACACAAGCTGACCCAGGCGGACTTGGCGGAACGTTACGACGTCTCGGGCCCCGCCATTTTCAAGTTCGAGAAAGGCTTCGTCACCCCGTCCCTGAGACTCTGGCAGCGTATCGCCGCCGATATCGGCATTCCGGAAAAGGAGGCCGTGCTGTTGTGGGTCAAGGAGAAACTCCCCCCCCGCATGCACGGCCTGATCCGGGAGAAGTCAGACCTCGACGTGGCGCCTCTTCGCGAGGAACTCGCCGCAGCGGCAAAGTCCGCCGACCCGCACAAGAGGACCCGCGAGATGATCCTGGAGAATCCCGAGATCTCTCCTTCCCTCAAGAAGTTCGTGGGCAACGCCAAGATGTGGAACATTCTCAAGCCGGACACCAAGGAGCTCGTGTTTCTCATCGAGCTCGACGGGACCCTCCCGCTGCTTACGGCCGACCAATTCCGTGACGCTCTGCTTGTGGGACGCGAGGTTCAAAAGGGCGAAGGTTGATACCCATCGCACGCGCCGGTCCAGGGGGAGCGGGGCGTTTTTTCGGAGGGGGAATTACGAACGGATCACTTTATCAATGCCTGAGTGCTTTGCAATTAGCAGCGACTACAGCCCCAGCGGCGACCAGCCGTCGGCGATCCGCAAGATCGTCGAAGGCTTCCGCGCGGGCCGGCGCCGGCAGACCCTGATGGGGGTGACCGGCTCGGGCAAGACGTTCACGATGGCCCACGTCCTCGCCGAGCTGAACCGCCCCACGCTCGTCCTATCTCACAACAAGACGCTGGCCGCTCAACTCTACCGCGAGTTCAAGGACCTCCTTCCGGACAACGCCGTCGAGTACTTCGTGAGCTATTACGACTACTACCAGCCTGAGGCCTACCTCCCCCGGACCGACGTCTACATCGAGAAAGACGCTTCCATCAACGAGGAACTCGATCGCGTGCGCCTATCGACCACCTCATCCCTCCAAGAGCGCCGCGACGTCGTTGTCGTCTCCAGCGTCTCGTGCATTTACGGCATTGGATCGCCCGAAGACAATTATGGGATGGGGCTTTTCCTCGAGACGGGCCAAGGGATCGAGCGCGAGGACGTCCTGAGGCGCTTGGTCGAGATTCAGTACGTCCGAAACGACGCCGCCTTTTTCCGGGGCTGTTTCCGGGTGCGCGGCGACGTGGTCGACGTCTACCGCGGGCACGACGACAAGCGCGCCGTCCGCATCGAGTTCTTCGGCGATGAGATCGAGGCGCTCAACGAGATCGACGCCCTGCGCGGCGCTCGCATGCGCCCCCTTCAGCGAGTGGCGATCTTCCCGGCTTCCCACTTCGTCACGTCCCGTCCCAACATCGAACGCGCCATGGAATCGATCCGCGAGGAACTGGCTGAACGCCTGGAGGAGCTGCGCGCGGAGAACCGGCTCCTCGAGGCCCAGCGCCTCGAGCAGCGCACGCGCTACGATCTCGAGATGCTCCAGGAAATGGGCTCGTGCGCCGGCATCGAGAATTACTCGCGCCATCTCGACGGCCGCCGTCCCGGCGAACCGCCTTACACGCTGCTCGATTATTTCCCGAAGGACTGGCTGCTCTTCGTCGACGAAAGCCACGTAACGATGCCCCAGGTCCGGGCGATGTATCGCGGGGACCGATCGCGCAAATCGACGCTCGTCGAACACGGCTTTCGTCTTCCTTCGGCTCTCGACAATCGGCCCCTGCGGTTCGACGAATTCGAGGGGCGACTGAACGACGTGCTCTACGTCTCGGCCACACCCGCGGAGTACGAGCTGGAGCAGAGCCGCGGGATCGTGGTCGAGCAGGTGATCCGTCCCACCGGGCTGCTCGAACCCCCCGTCGAGGTCCGCCCCGCGGAGAGCCAGGTCGACGACCTTCTCGAAGAGATCCGCAGTCGAGTGGAGCGCGACGAACGTGTGCTGGTGACGACTCTGACGAAGCGAATGGCGGAAGATCTGACCCAGTACTACAAGGAACTCGGCGTGGAGGCGCGGTATCTTCACTCCGATATCGACACCATCGAACGGACCGAGATCATCCGCGATCTCCGCGCGGGGAAATTCCACGCCTTGATCGGCGTCAATCTCCTGCGCGAGGGCCTGGACCTGCCCGAGGTCTCGCTGGTCGCCGTGCTGGACGCCGACAAGGAGGGGTTTCTGCGCGACCGCACGTCCCTCATCCAGACCTGCGGGCGCGCCGCTCGCAACGCGGACGGCCGCGTGATTCTCTACGCCGACGCCGAGACGCGAAGCATGCGGGAGGCCGTGCAGGAGATGCAGCGGCGGCGCGCGAAGCAGGCGGCTTACAACGAGAAGGAGGGCATCACGCCGCGGGGCATCAAGAAGGAGGTCAAAGACATGCTTGAGTCCGTCACGCAGAGGAACGAGGCCGCCGTCTCGCGCGTGGCGGAGGAGCGGGCGGTGTACGTCCCGGGCAAGGACCTTCCCAGGCAAATCGAGAAAACCCGCAAAGAAATGCTCAACGCCGCCGGCAAGCTGGAGTTCGAGCGGGCGGCCGAGTTGCGCGACCGCCTTCTGGAACTGGAGCGGCAGGTCCTCGAGTTGTGAATCGCTTCGTGGATCTGTATCTGGCCCCGCTCAGGAAGCCCACGGGGCCGTCAGGCCCAGCTTCGCCAGTTTCTCTTCGAGCTCCGCGGCTTCGAGCGTCTTCTTTCCCGCAGCCCCGATCCAGCCCCATTTTTCGACGATGTCTCTTGCCCCGTCGCGATCGCCGGCAACCAAGCGAGCAATGACGTCCGCCTCGCCGTGGGAAAGATGCAGGGCGCCAAGACGATAGTCCTCGAAGGCCTCCCACGCCAGCGGCGCCCACTTCTTGACAATCTCGCACCCGATCGTTTTTGCGTAGCACCGGATTTCGTACTGCGCGTTCTCGTCCATTCTCAGCTGGAGGAAGTGGAGGAGATTGTGCAGATCGATCTTCCAATAGGCCTCCGTGTACGTGGAAAGGGGGAGATCCTTCCGGGCTTGTTCGCGCGCCACGCCGGACTCGAGCCGGCGCTGGTAGACCTTCCGGCACGTCTCATGCAACTCCGCTTCTTCCCGGGAGAGTTCCTCCCCGACCGCGGGATCCAGACTCTCGCCGCTTCCCTGTCTGTTGAGCGCGGCTTGCGAGCGCCAAGCGTTCGGATCGGTCTTGGCGGCCGAGTCGATGGCCACGGAATAGCGCGTCGAGTACTCGTTTACGTTGGCCGTGCGATGACGAATCCACTGCCGCCAGCAGTCCATCGGCACGCGCACATGGAGCTTGATCTCGCACATTTCGAAAGGCGTCGTATGCCAATGCTGCATGAGATAGCGAATCAGCGCGCGGTCCTGGCTGACCTTCTTCGTTCCTCTCCCGTATGAAACGCGCGCCGCCTGAACGATCGATGCATCGGAACCCATATAGTCGAGGACGCGCACGAATCCATCGTCCAGGACGGGAAACGGCACGCCGAGGATCTCGTTCAAGGCCTGAACCTCCAGGCGCTCAACTCTTTCTGGGCAGTTTTCCATGACACCCTTCACCTTCTCGGCTTCAGGAAACCATCCGATGGGCGGTAGAAACGCCCTGAGTCGCGCTGTATGCGTTCACCGGGCAAACAAGGGCTCAACCGGCAACCGAGCCCTTCCGACCGTTCTGCGATCGGCGGCGCGTTCAGCGCCCTCCGATGATTTCCCCTCTATTCCTTTCGAAACGTGCCCGAGCCGATATAGTTCACCGGGTCCCGCCAGTCGGGTCGCCACCAAATCTGGCTTCCGCCGGCGATGCCCGCCTCGTCGAAGTCATCCACCGCCACGTTGAGTCGCAACGCCTTCCACTCTCCCCCCTGCTTCCCATTCAGGTACGCCACCGGGACGGCGATCTCCGTCGCGTGCCCTTTCGGCGTTCGAACGCAGGCGACTTTCATTCCCGTCGGGCACTTCTCTTCGCCGTAGGCGATCGTCTGATCCGGCGTTGCGCCGGGGCTCAAGGCAAGAAACAGGAAATCGGAGGACTCCCCCTCGCCGCGGCAGTTCGAGCGGATGGGGTCTGGGCGGGCGTCGAGACGGATCTCGATGCCGTCTTGGTTCCACGGATAACCGGCGGGGTCGAAGACCCGATCGTTGTCTACGGCGTCCACGGCGACGTAGACGTACTGGTCGTCGTGCTCGACGGCAAGACGGAACGAAAGGTCGTCCGGCCCTTGCCACGTCTCGGGACTGACCTCGATCTGGGCGGGTTCGCGGCACACGATGGGCAGTTCGCCCCACTCCTTCAGGTCGCCGTCCGCGATGACGGGCTCCTTGCGCCGGCCACACACCATGTCGCCGTACGCCGAGACGTCGGCCCCCAGCCCCTCCAGGCGGCGAATCAAGTCCGCGCGCGCGTCGAGACTCGTCGTGGCGGACAAGGCCTTCTTGAGAATCTCAACCGCCTGCGCTTTGTCCTGCACGGCCATGCACGAGGCTATGGCGACGAGGATCGAGACATCAGGGCTCTCATAGTCGCGGAGTATGGGCGCCGCGCTCAGGCTGTCCCAGTACGTCCTGAGTCTCTCCAGAGAATCCGGACTCCCAATAGATGCCATGCCTTTGACCGCTTGCAGTTTGAGGCCGCCGTCGGGCGACGCGTCGAAAACCTCATGGAACAATCCCAGGGCGGTCTTAGGATCTTTTGCCTCCAGGCTCTCATTCGCCTTCTGGAGCAAGGCCTGCGCTCCGGCCCGGTCGAAAGCGCTCTCCGCCTTCGGCATCTCCCCCTCTCGAACCACTTCGAGGAAGCTCACGATCGTGGTCTGAGCGAACGACTTGGGTTCTCCCTTCGGCACGAGTTCCACCGTCAGGCGCTCCCCGCCGGGGACGCCCTTGAACTCTCTGACGACGGCCGTCTGCGCGGCGCCGGCGATCTCGACGACGTCCAGATTCTCGGCCACGACTCTGTCCTGCAGCTTGACGTCAAACGCGTCGCGGTCCCCATCGTCGTGGGCAGGCGCCAGAAAACCCATCCGCACGGTGTACCGATCCTGGCCGGCGGCGTCGGCATCGTTCGCCAATCTGACCCGGCATTTCACGAGCCCCTTGCACCCGGATTTGAACAGCCACGGACGCTCAGTGCCCGCGACCGTCTTTCCACGATGGTCCTCGCAAAAGTACCCCTCCGCGCCCGGGATGATCTCATCCTCGAACTCGAACTTCATGGCGTAGTCGCCGTACCCGGTGTTGGACTCCGTGCGGGGGCGGGGGTATCCAAACCAGACGGTCCCCGTTTCGTCCCTCACGTCGCCCGGCGCGCCGAAGTTCACGGCGAGATGCTTGACGGGGGTCGTCGGCCCGTGCGTGATGAATACGCTCCACGGTCCCGGCGCCTTGTGCTTCCTGTGACTCATCACGACCGTGGTGCGCAGAGGGAAAGAGCATGTGCACCCAGCGCTCGCCTCGGGCATCATCACGAGCCCGTTTGCCGAGATCGCGTTGAGCCAGCAACCCAAGCGCATGCCGCCGAAGAGACTCAGACCGCCGTCCTTGGTCACGTCGTAAATGGCCGTCCAGTAGGAACGGAAGAACATGGCGTGGGGAGCAGCGGAGCTTATCGAACAGCAGTGGCCCGGGCGAAGGAACTCCCAAGGGACCTCCGCGCCCGAGATCGGGTGCTCGCGCATTGCGATCTTGCCCGTCTTGAGGTCGCAGGCGCGCGGCTCGATAATGATCCGGTCGCCGATCACGAGGGGGCGTCGCAGGTAGTTGAGGGGCCGCGACCAGATGGCGTCTCCCGTCTCGGCCGAGAGCGCCGTAACACGCCGCCAGCGGAGCGCGCCGCCGCGGAAATAGGAGCCGTCGTGATTGCTGAAGAACCCGTAGAAGAGCAGAACGCCTTGGGCGAAGGTCGCCCCCATCCTGTCGCCGCCGCAGCCCGTCACGTCCATCACCTTCTCCCAGGCCTTCTCCCCCGTCCCGACGTTTAGAGCCACGACGCGGCGCACGTCCAGGTCCTCGGGCGCGAAATCCGCCTCGACGCTCTCTTCGTACACGCCCTTCTTGACGAGGGCTCGCTTTTCTTCTAGAGCCGCTTGGCGCTCTTCGGGTGAGACGCTCTCCTCGACGAAGAGGACCCGGCCTCCGCCGATGGCCGCGGCGATATTGGGGATTCGCTTGCCGCGGCGCTCCCACAGTCGCCGGCCCGTCTTTGTGTCGTGGGCGAAGATCGCGTCACCAGCCATGAGCTTCTCGGTGAGAGAGTTTTTCGGACTGCTCTGACTATCCCAGGAAGGAAAGTCCGCAACGGGCTGCCACAGGTTGCCCTCTCGTTCCATGGCCTGGCGCGCTTCGTCGGTCTGCTCTGCGAGTTTCTTCCACTCGCTTGCGTACTCGTTGGCCAACGGCATGGCGGCCGTGCCGACCAGGACGTCGCCCTCGACGGCGATGTAGCCCCAACGCCGGGCGCCGCCGTCCGGCGAAGCGGGAAGGTCGAACGTGCGAACCGTGTCGCCCGTGGCTGGATCCAGCTCGAGGCATTTCTCGTGCGCCGCGACGAAGAGAGCGCTCTCGGTCAACGCCAGGTTCCCGCCGTCAACGTCCGCCCGCGCGCGAACGGCGCCCGGGATCTCGCGCCGCCACAGGAGCGTGCCGTTGTAGGCGTCGTAGACCTGGATGAGTTCTTCGCCTTGGATGAAAAGCCGACCGTTGATCGAAACGGGGCCGACGCTCCGGCCGTGGCGCTCCATCATGCCCTGGGGACCGGGCTCGCCGTACCAGAGAACGCCGAACGGAGCCCGGACCAGTTCGTCGTCGGAGCAAGCCGTATTGCCTGGGTTGGCATAAAGGTGGGTCCAGCTTCCCGCGCCGGGGAGTTCGCCGCGGGCCACCACGACGCGGGAGTCTTCCTCCCGGAGGATCTGCAGGTCCGGTCGTTGGGAGTCTTTCACCCACCGCGCGAGGTCCCCCAAGTCGCTCGAGCCGGGAGAGGGGGCTCCCTGGCGAGGGGCGCTGAAACAGGCGCGCCCGCCGCACGGCTTGAGGACCCGGAAAACGTCCTCGAGGGAATGTTTCATCTCCCCCGTCACAAGCATACCGTCGGAAACAATCAGGTTCGCGAAATAGTCAGGCAGTTCGGAAAGGTCCCAGGGATACACCACCACGCGCGAGCCCAGCAGCCCGGCGGCTCCCAGATTCCCGCGCGCGGCGGCCAGCTTCCTCGGGTCCTTCTCCAGACCGATGATTCGGAAGTCCGTTTTCTCGGCCAGCTCGTAGGCGAGTTGTCCCACGCCGCAGTCCAGAACGAGACAGTAGCCCTTCCGGGCGTCGATCTCAGAGAGGACCGATCCCGCCGCCTCCTGATAGACGTCCCGCCGCCGCTCCCCTTGAAAGATCGCTGGATCCGCCTGAGACGCGATCCTCTTCTGCGCGCCTCCCTTGCCCTCGGTGAAACAGTACACGGCGCCGGTCGTGGTGCTGGCGACCAATGTGCCGGCGGCGGCCGACAATCCCGAAACGGTCCCTTTCACCCCCTCGGACCAGATCTCTTTGCCCGTCTCGGAGTCAACGGCGACCAGCGATCCTTTCCCTCCCGCAAAAATGACTGTGCCGGCCATGATCAATGCGGAGAGATCCTCTCTCCCGTAACTCCATCGGTAGACCGATCCCCGAAGCCGCTTCTCTTCCTCGTCGAAAAGGGCGGTCAGCTCCTGGTTGATGGCATCGATCTGCTCGCGGGACTCCCCGGCGGCGGCCTCATCCTTCTCCTCGGACACCTTCTCCCGCAGGATCTTCAACTTCGCCGCCAGGCTCTTGCGCCGCTTCGCGCTCGCATCCGCCTCGCCCTCCGCTTTCGGATAGCGTTCGCGGTCGACTGCGTAAATGCCGGTTCGCGTCAGCGTGTAGGCCACGTCGGGCGTCGTCACGAGATCAATCCCGGGAAACCACCCGTAAACGTCCCCTTTGCCCTCGCCGGTTTTGGCGTCAATGGCGACCTTCGCGGGAGCGCCGGACCGATCGACGCCGGCGATCAGGCGGTCTTGGTCGAGGAGAGCCCAAGTCCCGCCCTGTTTGCCCGAGGTGGGAGCGCAGTAGAGGAACTTGCCGCTCTTTCGGTCGAAGGCCGCTGGCATGGCGCGGCCCGAGGGAACGTACAGAATGCTCTCAGAGGCCACCAGGTAGCCGTGCGGCGAGATGCCGCCGAACTCCAGATCGTGCGCGCGGTCGCCGATCGTGTCGTTTTTCCACCCGACCGATCCGTCCTGGGCGTTCAGAGCGCAGATGTAAAGGCCCTCGTAAGGGAAAACGCCCGCGGCGAAGTACGCTTCGCCATTGTCAACCAGAACGCTCGTGCGGACCGGCCAGACGGAGATCATGCGACCATTGCCCAGAATCCGCGCGTTTGTCGGCCCGGCTCGGTACCTCCAGATCAGCTTGCCGTTCGAAGCGTTGAGGCAGTGGACATAGCCGTCGTCCGACCCGAAGTAGAGCTTTCCCGCGTGGTGCGTCGGCGCGTAGCGAACAGGCCCTTCCGCAAGAAACGTCCAGCGGACGGTCCCCGCGTTGCAGTCAATGGCGTAGACTTGGTCGTCGACCGACGTCCCGAAGAACACCATGCCCTCGGCGATCGTCGCATGGTACGCGTCATCCTCATGCATGCGGGGCATTTCTTCCGCGGGCGCAGGCCACGCCGGCTTCGGCGCGACGGACGGCTCAAACACCCACTGCAGCGACAGGGGGGGATTGACCCGCTCATCCGTGACTCCCGTGCGGGCGTTGTTCCCGCGGTAGGTGGTCCATCCGGCGGCGCTTGCCCCGCCGGCGCCGGCCATTGCCAAAGCGCTGAGCAGGAAAACGGCAAGCACCCTTCCCCGCCCGGATTCCCGCCTGGACCCGGGAGGTACGCGGCAGCGCTTCATGGAGCAATCCTCCCTCTCGACTGGACGTTCGCCACGCGTGGCCGTTCGCCACACGCCGCGACGACATGAACGAGACTGTTCCCAAACTCCTCGGACGAGGCCGCCTTACTATTCGCCCGTCAGAATGTGGCGGGTCCAATTCCACCAGAGAACTCCCGGACCGGCAAGCCTTTCCGGGGGATAGCAGCCGGAAAACGCTCTATCCCGGCCTGGCTTCCCGGGCGATCCGGCCCTGCGCCAAGTGAATGATGCGGCCGGCGTGCCGGTCGGCGATTGCGCCGTGGGTCACGACAACGACAGTGACCCCATCGCGATGGAATTCGCTCAGGCGCTCGATCACCTGGCGGGCGTTTTCCGGGTCAAGGTTCCCCGTCGGCTCATCAGCCAGGATCAGATTGGGTCGCCCGAGCATGGCGCGGGCGATGGCCGTCCGCTGACGCTCGCCCGCGCTCAGCTCCGCCGGCTTGTGGCTCTCGCGGTTTCGCATATCGAGGCGCTCAAGGAGCCGCACGGCTTCTTCCCGCCGAGCGCGGCTCGCCGCGACGCCGCCCCCGAGCAACACGTTTTCCAGGACGGTGAGGTAAGGGACCAGATGGAACATCTGGAAAACGAAACCGATGTTGCGGGCGCGGAAAGCGGCGCGTTCTCTCGGCCCCATCGCGTAGAGGTCGTCGCCGTTGACGAGCACCCGTCCGCTCGTGGGCCGATGCATGCCGCCGGCGGCCAGAAGGAGGGTCGTCTTCCCGCTGCCGCTCGGGCCGCGCACGACGAGGAATTCATGCGCCTCGACGTACAGAGTGACGCCGTCAAGCGCCTTCACTTCCCCGCGGCGCGTTCTGTAGATTCTGCTGACGTCCTCAAACCGGATCATGTCTACTCCGCCCTGAGCGTGATCGCGGGATCTTGGGTAACCGCCGTGACGGTCGGGATGAAACTCGAGAGTGCGGCGAAACCGGGCGCGGCAAGCAGCGACCAGACAAGGAGGCTCGCCACGGGAGCAATGCCGCTCGCCGTGACTTTGAAGATCCCCGGGCCGACCCGAAGGGCCAGGCCCGTCCCCGCAAGATAGCCCAGAACGGCGCCCACAACGCCGATCAGCGCGGCCTTGCCGAGGAAGAGAATCGCGATGCGGAGCGACCCATAGCCGAGCGCGCGCAAGATGCCGATTTCCTCGCGGCGGTCGCGAACGTTGATCATCGCCAGCACTCCGATCCATGCCGCGCAGACGATGACGGTGACCGGCAGAATGAAAGCGAGGTACTTCTCTATCATGATCCTCTGGCTCTCGCGCGTCTTGGCAATGACCCGCAGCTGCGTCACTTTGGCCTCGGGGAGGATCTCCTCGATCTGGGTGCGAAGAAGGTCGATGCTGTCCACTTTTTCATCGCGGCACAGACACTCGAGCGCCTTGATTTCGTTGATCCTTCCTTCTTCACCAAGCAGGCGCTGGGCATCCCTCAGGCTGGCAGTAATGCGAATGTCATCATCGCTTCCCGATTCAGCCAGGCAGGCGGCGACGGTCATGGTCGCGCCCAGAAGGTCGATGGTGTCGCCTTTCTTCAGTTGCAGAGCCTTGGCGATTTCGTAGCCCACGTAGACCGTACCCGGCTGGATGCCGGCGCCCTGCTGGCCGTAAACCGCCTTCATGGGGGACTTTTTCTCGCTCCCAGGCAGAACCTCCTGGGAAGCGATGCCCGTGAGGATGATCTGACGGCCCTGCCATGCAACCTTCTTCTGCAGAGCGGCCAGGAGGTGAGTATAGGAGATGTTCTCCTTGGCGGCAAAACGCTGAACGTACTCCTCCGGCATCGTCTGCTCGGAGTAGCCCTGGGCCCAGAATCGCTCCATGTCCGTTTCCTTCGGCACGATCCGCAGGTTGAAGCCCATGTCGCGCATCAGGCGCGTCGTCTCGCGCTCCGAAGCTTCCCCCGTAGTGAAGAACCCGACAAAGAGCGCAACCGCCGTCGCAACGGCTAGCAGGCTCAGGAGAAAGTTGAGCTTGCGGTGCGAAATCTCAGCGAAGATCAACCGAACAACGCTCATAGCGCTTTCTCTCGAGCAGCCAGAAGCATGGCAACGCCGACCCCGACAATGCCGAGGGCGAGAATGACGAAAAGGGCAATGCCTGCGGGAGTGACTCTGCGGCTCACAAGGGTCGCGGCAGTCTGCGGAGGGGGCGGCGAGGGCGCCGGATCGTTGGGCGTCGAAGGCGCCTGCTCGACCTGCGTCGGCGGCGGCGCGTTCGCCCCCTCGGGCTCGCCGCCGATCGGGATCACCTGCTCGCTGTAACCCAGAAAACCAACGGCCGACGTGTCGAAAGCGCTCGCCCGCTCTCCCCGGAAGGACGGCCCCCTGGCCAGGATCTGGCCCACCTCCATCTTGATCATGGGATTCTCGGGATCGAAATCCAGCGCTTTCGCCGCACGCGCCTGGATCTCGCCGTCCCACGTGAGAGGGATCATGTCCCCCTCCATCCAGATGCGGTCGAGCCCGCACTCGCAATCCGCGCCGATAACGGAAAGGGTACTGGCCAGGGCCCCCTCGGTGATCCCCTCGCCCGTGAGGGTCGGGCCGATGCGGCGTCCGCGCCCATGGATGACGACGGCCGCCGCCTTGCCGGGCTCCGCCGTCCCGGGAGTTCCAGACGCGGTCGGCTCCTTCTCGCCCTCCGCGCGCTGGGTAACGACGGGCTCGTCCCCCTCGGAATCGATGCCAAGGCTCCAGAGAAGGACCGCCTCCCTCCGGCGTTCGGCGTACGGAACAACGATCAAGTGCGGGGGCTTATCCACCGGCTTGGGCATCAGGGGCATCATCTCGCTGATCCGCTCGATGGCGCGCTGGGCGGCCAGACGCGCCTCCCGGTTCTCCACGGCGTCGGCCCCCTCCACTACGAGCACGATTCCCAGGGACTCAACAATGTGTTTGAGGATCTCCTTGCGCGCGGGCGAGGAGATGATTCCTTCCATGGCCGACCAAACGGCCTTGTCGTAGGATTCCGCGCCCGTGTCGTCGCCGTCCGGCTTGGGCAGATCGATCGGCCGCGATCGCCCGCTCTGATGGACGAGCGCCGCCGCCGGCAAAGCCAAGCCCTCGTCCTTTCGGAGGTACTTCAACGCTTCATGATCTCTCTGTTCGTCCACGTTCGTTACTTCCACGTCCACGTTGCCGTCGAGAAAAGCCGCATAGGCGTTTCTCTTGAGGGTCGAGACCGCCGTCTGGGGAGTGTTGTTGTGAACGTAGCAGTAAAGCCGGTAAGTGGCCGATCCTGAGAGATTCACGAAGGCCACATCCCGAACGTTGAACCGACAGGCGTAGGACCCGGCGGGGATGAGAATCACGAGCAACGAGAGAGCGGAGATCCGGTTTCGTGTCGTTCGTTTGGGCTTCAAGAACTTACGCCTTTCTGCATCTCGAGAACAGGTGGGCTTTTTTCCCGCTCGCCCGCGTTGGAGAGACGACGGCAGGTTTCTCGCCGATCCTATCCGGCGGCGGGAGGACAATCAAGCGAAACACGCTCAGATCGCATGCACGGCCATGTCGAGATTCGGTTGGATGGCGCTCGTCTGCTTGTGCCGCGCGACACGGATCTCTCCGCTCATCGCTTCCGCGGCGGAGGACGCGCCGAAGGAGAGGCCCACCGAGCGAGAAGGAACGCCCTTCCCTTCCGCGGGCAACGGCGCCTCGGGCTCTCAGGCTTCGCGTTCGGCGCGGGCATGACCAGACGCCTCCCGATGGGGGCTCATCCGACTCCGCGCAATTTCCTGCGCGCTCTCAAGGGCAGATGCGGACCACTTTGGGACGCGCGAGACGCTCGAAGTCCTTGTAGGCCAGCTTGATCAACTCGGTGTGGGAGCCGGCGTTGAAGACGATCTCCTCGTCCTCGGACAACGGCTGCGCCACGAGCACGTCCATGCCGTAGAGATTGCCGAAAGGCGGCATCGCGCCCAGTTCGCACCCGGGAAATACGTCGCGGAACTCCTCTTCCGAGGCGAGATCGGCTCTCTTCGCTCCGGAGGCCTCTCTCAGCAGGTCGAAGTTTATCTGGCGATTGGCCGGGAGTACAGTCATCGCCATCTTTCCGTCCAGGTTGACGATGACTGTTTTCGCCAGCTCCTTGCCGGGGATGTGGGCGGAGTGCGCGATCTCGGCCGCCGTGTAGGCGGGCGAATGCGTGATCGTGACGTACTTGACGCGGTTTTCGTCCAAGAAACGTCTGAGTCTCTCTTCCGCCATGGTTGAACCCTCCTTTCGGGCTTCAGGAATCCGCACCCAGGCTAAGATCCTGGATGACGTTGCACCCGCCGCCTGACGGACGAGATACGCCGCCTGACGCCGGCGGGGACAAGCCGGCGGGCGCCTTGCCAACGGAGTTCCCCCCAGGGGTTTCTGGAGCATCGCGGGCTGTCTCCGTCGAGACAGCCTATCTGGAGCAAGTCTCGAAAAATCCGATCTCTCGAAGTTCCAGTTGAAGGGCCTCGGCCTGTTCGCGCGTGATGGCCCGCAGAGGCATCCGGGTTGGACCACAGTCCAACCCCACCATCTTCATGACCGACTTGGCGGCCGCGCACAAGGAACAGCCGGCGCGGTTCAGCGCCCGGACCATTTTCACGGACCTCTGCTGCAGGAAACGGGCCAACTCCACGTTCCCCGCGTCGAAGGCCTCGATGATCTTGTTGTACAGAGGAGCGGCGAAGTTGTAGGTGCTGCCGACGGCGCCGCGCGCGCCGAGGGCGAGGCCGCAGATCAGAATCTCATCGCAGCCGAAAAGCAGGTTGAACCTTCCGCCATCAACCCCGCGGCAGAGTTGGAAATCCACGAGATCCGCCGCCGTGTACTTGATGCCCATCAGGTTGGGGATCCGCGTCGGCGCCGCCTCGAGGAACTCGGCCATCGGGAAATCGACGCGCGTGAGCTCGGGGATGTGGTAGTAGTAGAAAGGCAAGGCCGGCGCCGCGGCGGCGATCTCGGCGCAGAAGCCGATCAGATCATCCAGCGTGCGGGGCCTGAAAAAGCATGGCCCCATGGCGCCAATGCCCCACGCGCCGATCTCCTGAGCCTGCGCCGCCAGGATCTTGCACACCTCGATGCTCGTGTGCCCCACATGGATGAGAACGCTGAAATCCTTGGGGGCCGCCTCGACCCAGCGACGAGCAACGTCCAGCCGTTCATCCAGGGTGAGCGACATGCTCTCGCCCGTGGTGCCCGCGACAAAGGCCCCTTTAACGCCGTTGCGATGCAGGAACTCGGCCAGATCTCCGATGCGGTCGACGTCCACCTTCCCATCGCTCGTCATCGGCGTAAAAGGGGCGGCAATCAGCCCTTCCAGGCGGCGATCCATGGAGTCGACCTCCTTGGGCGGGAAGAGACGGCTTCGAGAGCTTCGGCCGGACGCATCCCAACCCCGCGCCGACGGTGTTGCGCCCCATTTACAACTCTACGCCGCCCCCGCGACTCTTTCCATCCCTTTTTTGCCTATTGAGCGTCCGCGTGAAGGGTGAAATGGACGGGAGACCCGCCCGGACTTCTCAGGGACGCGTCGTCACTCGCGCCTTTGAGAGGCCTTTGGCGTTTTGCCCGGCGCGCTTCCGGCAGGCGGACGTTCCTTCGTGAGATCGCGCTTGTCCGTTGCGTCGGCCATCTTGCTGGACGCCTGGCGGTCCCGCTCCATCTCGGTTACGGTCTTGGTTTTCAGGCGCGCGGCGCCCTCAGAGGCCTGGGTCCGCGCGGGAGGGGGGGCCGTCCGGGCCAAGTTCCTTTTCGCTCCCTGGATCGCCTTCTTGTACTGAGGCAGCCACTGCGCTTGCGCCACGAGCATCTCGTCGGTCATGCGCCAGATTTCGGGGGTGCTGCAGACCGCGCCGACCAGCGGGTCCATCATCATGGCCTGCTTGAGGAGATCGGCGTCCCCCCTCACCGCCGCCTCGACGGCCAGCCGCTGCACGGAGATGCCGGCGTTGCAGATCGCCGCGCAGACGAGCGGCAAGTCGCCCACCCGGGGGATGCTGATCCCGTTCCCGTCGACGTAGCCGGGGACCTCGACGACGGCGTCATCGGGCAGGTTCGAGATCGTGCCGTTGTTGACGACGTTGAAGTGCCCCCGGTACACGCGGCCCGTTTCGAGGGACTCGATGATGTAGCTGCCGTGCTCTTTGGAGCGATGCTCCGGCGCGAAGGGCGGAACCTCTTCCTTCATCCAGTTCGGGAAGTCGTGCTCGAACCAGTTGCGGCCCTCTACGCAGACGCGCAGGTAGCCTCCCGTCTCGCCGTTGATCCAGCTGTCGAGCGAGATCCAATCTTTGATCTCCTCGGGGCGCTTGCGGTACCAGGGAACGTACTCGGACAGATGGCCGTTGCTCTCGGTGCAGTAGTAGCCGGTGCGGCGCAAGACGTCGATGCGGGCTTTCTCGGTCTTCCTGTAATGCGGATGCCTTTCAAACGCTTCCAGCAGGTTGCCAGTCAAGTCCTTGCCTTTATGGCGCGCCTGAATGTACCAAGTCTGGTGGTTAATGCCGGCGCAGATGATGTCAACCTCCTCGACCGGAAGGCCGAGGACGTCGGCGATCTGATGGTGGCCGCCCTCGACGCCGTGGCACAAGCCGATGGTGGGCGCTTTGCCGTAGCGATTGGCCGCCCACGTGATCATGGCGTTGGGATTGGCGTAGTTCAGGAAGAGCGCGCCCGGTTTGGCGACTTCGCGAATGTCCTTGCAGAAGGCGAGGACCTGCGGGATCCCGCGCTGGCCGTACATGATGCCGCCCGCGCAGAGCGTGTCGCCCACGCACTGGTCCACGCCGTACTTGAGCGGGATGTCGATGTCGAGTTGGAAGGCCTCGAGCCCGCCTACGCGCGCCATGTTGACGATGTAGTCCGCGTCGCGGAGCGCCTCGCGCCGGTCGGTCGTGGCGAGGACGCGCGCTCGGATCCGCTTGGGCGCCTTCCTGGCGTTCGCCCCGGCCCGGCCGGCGTTCTCGCGGATGTCGCGCCGCGCGAGCTGCGCGACCATCTTGAGGTTCCGCTCGCTGACGTCGGTGAAACTGAAGACCGTGTCCTGCAACTCCGGCACGGTCAGAATGTCGCGCATGAGTCTGCGCGTGAACCCAATGCTTCCGGCGCCGATCATGGCTACCTTGATCATGGTTGCCTTTCTCCTGTGAGAGGGAATCGAGCTGTGCCCGACCTTCTTGCGCCCAAGCGGCCCGGCCCGCGGGCGGAGTCAACAGACCACACGGCTCGGAACGGAGCAAGAGGAATTCGATGAGGCGCTCGCCCCGCGAGATACCTGACCAACCTACTCACATCTGGGCAAGGCGGCCTGCCACACCTTGGGCGAACGGACGCCCGGGCGGATCTCGCCGCTCGGGATGACGATGGCGCCCTCCCACTCGACCGGGGTTGCGGCGAAGGGGCTGCCGGCGGGGAACTCGCCTGCCTTCGTCCACAGGTCGGTTTCTGGGTGGCACTCCAGGACGTCGCGGCTGAAACCGGGATGATCGTTGAGGACTTTGCCCTTCAGGGCTTCGAGGACTTTCTCTTTCGGAGTCCCTTTCGCTTCCCCTATCTGCCTTCCGAGGCTCTCAATCTCCAGGAACTTCCCCCCGTCCGCCCCTCCGATCACGGGAATGGCGCGCTTCGGGGCGAGGAGTCCGCCGGATGGCGAGGACGCCCCCGACGATGGATGGAACAACGACTGCATCGAGCACGGCGGAATGCCTCATCCCGCGCCGCCCAAGCGGCTGGGTATGCGCAGGGTGACACACGTCCCCGTTTGCTTGGAAGAGGCGACCTCAAGGGTCCCCTTGTGGCTCTTGACGATTGTGTTCACGGTGGCGAGGTTGAGGAGGTCTCTGGAAAGGGGGTCGGCATACATCGCAAGAGGGTCGTGAATGGTTTCGAGTTCCTTGGGCGAAATGGGGGAACCGTTGTCGAAGGTTCGCACGAGGATCTCGTCATCCGTCCGTTCGATCTCGATGCGCAGCGTCCGCTCCTCCACGTCCGCGAAGGCTTCGGGCAGGCGATGAAAGAGGGCAAGAAAGGCCTGGGTCATCTGGCTGCGATCCACGCGGACTCGGGCGTCCACGCCATCGTAGACGCGGTGAACGCGAATCTCTTGGTCCCGGAACATGTAGTCAAGAATGCTGAGGCTCAGGTCAATGATCTCCCCGAGGTCGTGGGTCTCGATCTTGAGTGATTCCCTCCTTGTCAGACTGTGGAGATTATCGACGATCTTCAGGATATCCTGGGCGGAGCGGCCGATCACGCCGATCTTATCGCTTGTACTGCTGTCGGGCGGCGTTTCCAGTCCGAGCATCTCGGCGTAACCCAGAATGGGGACAAGCTTGTTGTTCAGAGCGTGGCCCAGTCCCTGAGCCAGGGCGCCCACGACGGCCAGCTTCCCCGCTTCCATCAGCGAGTCCTGTGTGCGGTTGAGTTCAGCCAGCGTGCGGGTCAGACAGGCGTTCTTGTGCTGAATGTCCTCGAGGAGTCGCATTTTCTCGATGGCCAAGCCGCAAACGTTGGCGAAAGCCTGGATGAGAGGGGCACTGTGGGGGAAGAAGGAAGAGGGGTCTTCCATCGCTTGAATCAGCACCAGACCGAAGGCCCCCTCGCGCCCCGCCATGGGCGCCAGGATTCCGCAGTCCACGCCCGTGGCCTCCAAGAGAGGAGAAGCCGGCTGGTCTTCCCCCGTGTCGGGTCCAAAGGCGCGCACTTCCAGGCGGGCGCAGCATAGACCTTCGAGGGATTCCGGCCCCAGCGCGAGCCCGTTGATGCGGGGGCGGATCTCGTTGGCCAGCCCCTCGCACGCCACGAGGCGGAGGTCCGGCCCCGCTTCCCCTTCGGAAATGAGGGCCAGGAATCCGGTCGAGCACTTCAGGGAGCGGAGGATGCCTTCGAGCGCCAAAGCATACATGTCCTCCGAGACTTGGGCCTTGAGCACCTCGGAGGTGATTCGGTTGATGTAGGAAAGAAAGATAAGCTCCTGGCTCATGTACTTCTGAACGGCCGCCAGGGCCTCCAGGCGCATCTCCTGGCGCAACGCGGGCGTCGAGGCAGGGTGCTGCTGTTCGGCAGGGCCGGGAAGGAACACGCGCAGGAGTTTCGTCTCTGCCAGAAGCGCCTTGACGCGGGGAGTCAGGTTCTCGACGCCGACCGTCCCGCCGCGGTCGACCACGGCGTTGTAAACCTCGACGAGGAGGGCCAGGCCGGCGCTGCACATGAACTGGACTTGCCGGAAATCGAAGGTGAATCTCAGAGAGCCCTCTGAGAGAAGACGGCGCACCCTGGGGCGCAGCTCCTCGACGGCCGCGGCGTCCAGGTCTCCTTCCAGGACAATGCGGGCCTTGCGCTTGCGATCAGTGGTTTCAATCATGGCGTGTGTCTCGCGGGATTCTGTTTTCCAGATCGCCCCCAGGGGGTCACTTCATATGTTCCTTGCGGTAATCCTCGTCGGGGAATTCCGGGAACTTATGGCACATTTCGCACAGCCGCGAAACGATGCGGTCCCCAATCTTGTCGCTCAGCTCTCCCAGGTCCAGGTTCGTTGTGACAAGAATGGGTCTTCCGGAATCGTATCGGCGGTTGATGATAAGGTAGAGACGATCGTTGACCCACGAGGAAGTTCTCTCGGCGCCCAGGTCGTCAAGGACGAGAAGATCCGGCCGGTTGACGTCCTCGAGCAGGTCGTTCTCCGAGAGCGGCGCTTTTTCGTCAAAGGTGGCGCGGATATCGGAGAGGAGATCCGGCATGTTGTAGAACAGCCCCGTGTAACCTTTGAGGACCACGCCTCGGAGGACGGCCGTGGCGATATGCGTCTTGCCGCAGCCGACCACGCCCATCACAAGCAGACCATTGGGGGGCGCGTTCTCGAAGTTGAAAGAAGCGACGTAGCTTCTGGCCGCCTGAAGGACGGCGCTGCGCTTCGAACTGTGTTGGATCTTGAAGTTGTCGAGGCTCTTGTTCCTGAAACGCTCGGGAATCCGGGTCTGTTCTAGACGGAAACGGGCCAGGAAATCCTGTTGCCACTCAGGAGAGCGAATATCGTCGGGGGCGAACGCCGACGGGGTCGGTGAGGCCGACGGGGTCGGTGAGGCCGACGGGGTCGGGGAGTCGGCGCCCACCGACCCGGTCGGCCCCATCCCCGAAGCGGCCTCGCCCGACGCTTCTCCCTCGATGGTCGGCGGGGTGAGTGTTCTGCTGTGAGTAGGCGCTTTACGTTTTGCCGCGCTCATGACGTCTCGACCGTCTGTAGAGTTCCTTCGCGACCCATCCAAGGCTTCTTATATCATTTTTTGCCGCGCGGGCAAACGCCTTTTCCACTTCATCCGGATCGAATCGCTGGCACAGGAGACGCAACTCGTCTAGAATGAAACTGTTCATCTTGAAACCGACGGCGTTCAAGTACAGGTCTATGACCCGCTGAAGGTCCCTTTGGGTCCCGGACGGGCCCTTCCCGGTCTCCTCGGCGCCTTCATGCGCGGAAGCGTAACGCAGACGAGCGCCCGCGTCGAGACGGTTGAAAGGAAACTCCTCTCGCACTTGGGCGGCGGTGCGCGGAGTGGGCAAGGGGATCTTCACTTCGAACAACCCATTCTCCTCAGGGTGCTCGGGCAGGAACAGGGCCAGGCACTTCTTGCGCCGAAGACCCACGAGGGTTCGCATGACGGTCTGCGGCGCCAGTCCGCACCGTCTGGCGATCTCGGCGGGAGGCGCCTCGATGGTAGCGGGCCGAACGTTGCGGGCGCAGTCAATCTCGACTACCGTCTTGAAAACAAGCCAGGCGTTTCGGTTGATCTCGCGGTTGAGCCATTCCGGCAGGCCGCTGTAAGTCAGCCACAACGGGGAAGAAGCCATCGGCTCCGAAGAACCAGGGTACGGGGCGGGCGTGTCGTCGGGAACATGGTTCATCGTTCGGTGGCCGCAACGGGGGTCTTCTCGACTCCGTCTTTGGGAACGGCTCAAGTCGGCTCGCACGGCGCGCCTCGGGGCGAGGCGTCCGCCATGATGCCACCCCTCTGGCGTCGTGGCAATGAAAAGTCGAAGCCGCGCCAGGAGCCTTCTCCGTGTCGAATT